>Ga0182024_10002984_pt1 | contig 41051 bp, 27 predicted proteins | sample P32metaG_FD_120480 | JGI IMG/M metagenome (GOLD analysis project Ga0182024, IMG submission 120480) | Permafrost microbial communities from Stordalen Mire, Sweden - P3-2 metaG (Illumina Assembly) | ecosystem: Environmental > Terrestrial > Soil > Wetlands > Permafrost | place: Sweden: Stordalen...
CACCGCCAATCCCAGCCCCGGCGAGGTCAGCCTCGCCCATCATGGCGTCCTCTTCCTCGATGAGCTCCCCGAGTTCAGGCGCTCCACTCTCGAGGTCATGCGCCAGCCCCTCGAGGATGGCCGCGTCACCATCTCCCGCGCCGCCGGGAGCATGACCTTTCCCGCCGAGTTCATGCTCGTGGCCGCCATGAATCCTTGCCCTTGTGGATACTATGGGGATCCCCGGCGTGAGTGCCGCTGCGGCACTAATGCCGTACAAAAGTATAGGCAGCGCATTTCTGGCCCACTATTGGATCGCATTGACTTACACATCGAAGTCCCGGCAGTACCTTACTCGGACCTATCAAGTCGCGATACTGGGGAGCCATCATCCGTCATGCGCGCGCGAGTGGAACAAGCGCGGAAAATTCAGCAGGAACGCCTAAGTGGTAAGTCAAAAGTAAGTTCCAACTCTCGGATGTCGTCCAAATTAATTAAGACTTACTGCCAGTTGGATGAAGCCGGACAGGAAATGTTAAAGATGGCGATGAGCGACTTGAACTTTTCCGCGCGCGCCTACGACCGAATACTTAAGGTCGCACGCACTATCGCGGATTTGGATAGCTCGGAAAATATCCAGGCGAATCATTTGGGGGAAGCAATCCAATACCGGACACTGGACAGGAACTTATGGGTATAAGACCGGAAGCCTTCTTTCCCAATGGTTAATGCGCCCCGGCAGGCGCGTTATTCACATCAACTTTTGCGCCATCGGCCAGCGAATCGGAGGGATTCAGGATAAGACGGTCATTGCTTTCGATCCCGCCGGTCACTTCCAGCGAGGTTCCGAGATCGCGGCCTATTGTAATAGATCTCAGATGTACGATGTTCGATTGGTCCACCACGCCGACCTGGGTTCCCTGCGAGCGGAAGAGAATTGTATTGATGGGGATGACGCTGGGCGGGTTCTTGAGCTTCAGGACCAAATGCACGTTCGCATATGCGCCGGGGAAGAGGCGTCCGTCATTATTCGCCACTTGCACCTCGGTGAGCAATGTCCGGGTGGCCGGATCGATGGCTCCCGCCACGTTGGCGACCTTGCCCTGGAATTTTACGCCGGGATATTCCGCGAGCTCGAGCCATGCGGGCGTATCGATTCTGACGAGAGGACTGTAAATTTCCGGTACGGAAATATACACCCGTAAAATGTCCGTGCGGGCCACGTGAAAAAGCTCCTGCGCGGTGCTGGATGCACTGCTGCTCCCCGCGTTGATGAGGGCTCCTACGTCGGTATCGCGCCGTGTCACGACGCCGGTGAATGGAGCGGTAATCCTTTGAAAGCCCTGCTCCACGGTCAAGTCCTGCACATTGGCTTCACCAGCCTGCACAGTGGCCTGCCGGGCTTCCAGGGTGGTCCGGTTCTGGTCGAACTCCTGCTGGCTGATGACCTTCGTGGCAAGGAGGTCCTTGCCGCGCGTGAAGGTTAGCTGGGCGATATCGAGGTTTGCGCGCGCCTGGGCAAGGTCTGCGTTTGCCTGACGCAATTGTGCGTCCACGTCGGGTGTCTCGATTTCGGCCATCAATAGGCCTGCCGTCACCTTTGCGCCCATATCGGTGTACCAGGCCTTTAGGTAACCGTTCGTGCGGGCGTAGATCGATGCTTCCGTGTAGGCCATCAGGTTCCCGGGCAATTTAATTTCGATTTCGGCGGGACCGGCTTTGGGCGAGACGGTACTTACGGTGGGCACGGCCATTTGGCTGGTCGTGATGGCGAGTTGCTTGTAGGCGCGGGAATGCTGCCAGAGCAGGTACCCAACGATTACAAGGGCACCAAGGATGGCGAATAGCAAATTGCGGCTGGCACGGCTTTTGCCGGGCGCCGGCGGGCTCTTCGCGAGATTGAAAGACGTTTCCGCGTGGGAGGTGTGCGACACAGCGGGATGGCTGCCGCCCTGGTCGTGATTGCCGGGGAAGGCAGGGAAGACCGGGCGGCCCCGGTCAAGCGGTTCGGGCTCTGCTTCCCTGGTTCCGTTGTGATTGATGGTCGCGTTCATAAGTCTGGTCGGTGGCTTTCTAATCAGGCGGGGCTGGATGTGCGCGCGAGTACCAGCGATTCCTCTCGCACGGGGAGCGGTGCCGCAATTTTGACATTGGCGGAGGCAGAAGATGCGCGGTTGCGTCCGCGGATGGCGGCGAAGACCGAGGGGACGAAGAAGAGCGTGGCGGCGGTGGCGACTATCAATCCGCCGATGACGGCGCGGCCGAGGGGCGCATTTTGCTCGCCGCCCTCACCAAGGCCGAGGCTCATTGGAATCATGCCGATGATCATTGCCAGCGCGGTCATGATGACGGGGCGCAGGCGGGTGCTGCCGGCCTCGAGCGCGGCGCGGAAGGCGTCCTGGTGGAGTGCCAATTGCTCGCGCGCGAAAGTGACTACGAGGATCGAGTTTGCCGTTGCAACGCCGATGCACATGATCGCGCCCATCAGTGCAGGCACGCTGAGCGTGGTGCCGGTGAGGAAGAGCATCCATGCGATGCCTGCGAGGGCGCCCGGGAGGGCTGTGATGATGATAAATGGATCAACCCATGATTGGAAGTTGACGACGATCAGGAGGTAAACCAGCACCACGGCGAATGCCAGGCCGGCCGCGAGCCCGATGAATGAGGACCGCATGGTCTGCACCTGGCCGCGGATGGCGATGGAACTCCCGCGCGGCAGATCCTTCTGCGCGTCATCCACTATCTTGCGCACGTCCGCCGCCACGCCGCCAAGGTCCCGCCCCTGTACGCTTGCGTATACGTCCACGACGGGCTGCGTATTATAATGCGTCGCCACCGCCGGCTCGGAGCCGCGCTTGAGGTCCGCGAGGTTCACCAGCAACTGGCGGGGGGATCCCGTAGTATTGGTAATCGGCAGATCGAATAGATCCTGCAAGGTCGAGATGCGGTATTGCGGAGCCTGGACCGCGACGTTGTAGTTCACGCCATTCTGCGGGCTCAGCCAGAAGTCCGGCGAGACCTGGAAGCTGGAACTCAACGCCACCAGCAAGCTGCTGGCGACATCGTGCTCCGAGTAGCCCATCTGGTTTGCCTTGGTGCGATCCACGGCAAGCTGCAACTCCGGCTGGTTGAAGAGCTGATACACATGCGTGTCCACCGCGCCGGGGACCTGGCGGATTCTATCCGCCACATGTTGCGCGACGGCCAGGTTTCCGTTCACGTCCATGCCGACGAATTGCACATCGATGGGCGCGGAAAGGCCGAAGTTCAATATCTGGCTGACAATGTCCGCCGGCTGGAAGAAGAACTCCACGCCGGGATACTCGCGCGGAAGCTCCTCACGAAGCTTTGCCACATAATCCGCGGTAGGGCCGTGATGCCCGGCATTGAGCGATACAAGGATTTCCGCGTCGGCGGTGCCGATAGTGCCGTTATTGCTGTAGGAGGTGTTGATGCCGCTGTAGGGGAGGCCGAGATTATCGAGGATGCTCGTGATCTGGTCAGGCGGGATAACCTTGCGGATGGTCTGTTCAACCAGATCGGCCATCCGCGCCGTCTCCTCGATTCGCGTCCCCGTCCGCACCCGCATGTGCAGGCGGAATTGCCCGGCGTCCACCGCGGGAAAAAAATCCTGTCCCACCAGCGCCATCAGGAGCAGCGAGGCCATGCAAAGGGCGAGGAATATGCCGATGAATTTCCAACGCATGCGCAGGCACGCCTCCAGCCGGTGGCCATACGCTTCGCGGAGCCGTTCAAAACCGCGCTCAAAGCCCTGCTGCACCCTGCCGAAAAAGCTCTTTGGCTGCGCAGCGCCGTGCGCGTGACCGTGCAATTCCGGCTGATTCCGCATGAAATACATCACGAGCGTAGGCACCAGCGTACGGGAGAGAACGTAGGAGGAGATCATGGCGAAAACGACGGCTTCCGCGAGCGGCACGAAGAGATAACGCGCCACGCCCGCCAGGAAGAACATCGGCACGAAAACGATGCAGATGCACAACGTCGAGACAAACGCCGGCGTGGCGATCTGGGCCGCGCCATCGAGGATGCCTTCGTGGAGTTCCTTCCCTTCGGCGAGGTTGCGATCGATATTCTCGATGGTGACGGTGGCATCATCCACCAGGATGCCGACCGCAAGCGCAAGGCCGCCCAGGGTCATGATATTGATCGTCTCGCCGAGCGCGCTGAGAATGACAATCGCACTCAGGATCGAGAGCGGGATCGAAATCGCAATCACCACCGTGTGCCGCCAGTTGCCGAGGAAGAGGAGGATCATCAGGGCGGTAAGACACGCGGCGATAACGGCCTCCTTGATCACTCCAGTCACCGCGGCGCGGACAAAGAGCGATTGGTCGAACAGCGGCTGGATGTGCAGCTCCGGCGGGAGGCTGGCCGCGATGCGTGGCAGAGCGGCCTTCACCTGGCTGACGATGTCGAGCGTGGAGGCATTGCCGGTTTTGTAGGCCGAGAGGAGCGAGCCGCGCTGGCCGTCCTGGCGCACGATATTGGTCTGCACCTGAAATCCGTCGCGGACGTGAGCCACATCGCGCATGTAAATCACGGTGCCGTTCACGGTCTTGATCGGCAGGTTGTTCAAATCATCCACGGCAGGTAGGCTGCCGTTCATCTCCACGTTGTACTCAAGGCTGCCGATCTTCGCCGTGCCGCTGGGAAGCACGAGGTTCTGAGCGTTGATAGCATTGGCGATATCGGTGGGCGAGAGCCCGTAGCCATTGAGCTTCACGGGATCGATATCGACCATGATCTGGCGAATCTTGCCACCGTATGGCCATGGGATCGCCGCGCCAGGCACGGTGGCGAGCTGAGGCCGCACGAAGTTCATCGCGATGTCGTTGAGCTGCTGTTCCGAAAGCTTGGTGCTGCTCAATCCCAACTGGAGCACCGGCACGCTGGATGCGTTGTAGCTGATGACCAGCGGCGGCGTGACGCCTGGCGGCAGCGACTTCAATATGGTTTGCGAGATCGCGGTGACCTGGGCAAGGGCCGTTTCCAGTTTTGCATTCGGTTGAAAAAAGACTTTAACGACGCTGATGCCATTCATGGTCTGGCTCTCGATGTGCTCGATGTTATTGACCGTGGTGGTCAGCGTCCGCTCATAGGGCCACGTGATGTTTCCTTCAAACTGGTGGGGCGAGAGCCCGGTGTATTGCCAGACAATGCTGACGACCGGGATATCGATGTTCGGGAAAATGTCCGTCGGCGTCCGCAGGATCACGACAGGGCTGACGATGAGCAGCAGCAATGCGGCAACGATGAAGGTGTAGGGACGGCGCAGCGCGAGTTGGACAATCCACATGACTTAACCTTTCTGCCGGGTTGCGGAGATTGGGCGGCTGCCTGGAGCCAATGCCTCTTGGCTCCCAAAAAAGCTGAAGAGGATCACCGGAGCCGTCTCGGCGCGCGACCGCGCGACCGAATCCCGAACGGCATTCAGCAATAATTCATCGCTGAATGGCTTGCGCAGGAAAGCGACTGCGCCTGCCGCCGCGGCCAGGACTTGCTCCTTCTCCGTGGCGTGACCGGAGATGAAAACGATTGGGGGGTGCTCACGTCCCATATCGGCCAGACGCCGCTGCAATTCCAATCCACCCATGCCAAGCAAGCGAACATCGAGGATAAGGCATGTCGTCTCATCCCACTTTCCCTCCAGAAGGAATTTCTCCGCGGAGGCAAAATCCTCAACCTTGTAACCCACCGATCGTATCAAGCTGCTGAGCGATTCCCTGACACATGCTTCATCGTCCACAATCGAGACCAACGATTGTTTACTCTCTTTGAGGTCCTTCAGTTTCATGGATGCAGAGTAGGCCGAAGCCGCTAATGGCTCAATTATACGTTGGTATTAGCTGGGGTAACTTCCGGCCTCTGGTCCAGGAGTCTCACCAACCCGATGAAATCATCGTCCGCCCACCCGGCGGCCATGCCTTGATCGTAGATGGCTTTAAGATGCCGGGTTTGTTCAAGTGCCAATGAGAGCTCCGCGGCAGTCTCGAGGGCCAGGCGAAGGTCCTTCGCCAAGTTTTTGAGGGAAAACTGCGGGCTGTAATCATGGCCGCGCAATTTCGGCCCTTTGAGATCAGATACGCCGGAGCGAGCGGCGTTGCGGGCCAACGCGGCAAAGTAAGTGTCGTCCGCGATCCCCGCCCGCCGGCACAACGTGAGACTTTCGGAAAGCGTCTGGGCGATTCCGGCGATGTTCAGGTTCATGGCGAGCTTGAGCGAAGAGGCGGAACCGAGCGGTCCGATGTGCAGGATGGTGCTCGATAGGGGTTCGAGAATCGGGCGCGCCCTTTGGATAAGTTCCTCCTCGCCACCCAAATAATAAACGGTCTGGCGTTGCTCCGCGGCCAATTTGCTCCCGGTAAATGGCGCCTCGAGGAAGGCCGCGCCTGTCTTCCGGACTTGCCCGGCAAATTGGAGCGTCCACCTGGCGGAGATGGTGCTCGACTGGATCACCAATCGTCCCGGGTGGAGTTTCGGCTCGATCTGATCTAGGACGGAGCCCACCGCGGGCGGATCCGCGACGATGATAAAGATGACCTCCGCCTGATCCACGGCGTCCTGGATGGACGCGTGGAAGTTGGGGAAGTCCTTTGGTGTCCGGTTCCAGCAGCGGACGTTGTGACCATCGGCGATCAGGTTTTTCGCCCACGCACTCCCGATGATTCCCAAGCCTAGGATAGAGATATTCATTTTGTGTTCAGGTTAAATAGAAACAAGTTCGTCTCCTCATCGCGTTCCTTTACGAGCGGCGCGGGATAGGCGGTAAAAAACAGTTCCAATGTCGGCCATGCGACGGCTTCCAGGATATGGCCGCCGCGCACGTGGCCGTCCGGGAAGGCGACCGCGCCATGCGCGTGGATCGCCGGCGCCCCGTTTGCGAGGCCGAGATCGCCTATCAGGGAAATCATCTCCACCGGCTCATTGACGGGGATGTCGCGGAAGGCTTTGCGCGCGCGGTCGAACCAGCCGAAGCGAGCGTGCTCCAGGGCGCCTATCGCGCTGAAATGGCCCGCGGCGAGTTTTTCGCGCACCGCGAATTCCGTAAGGCCGGACATGATTTCGTCGCCCTTGGCGAAAATCACGGCGTAGGTTCTTTCACCGTTGGGATGTTCGGAGACCAATCGGGTCTTCAATCCGGGAGCCAGATGTAGATTCGTGACCGGGCCGGGTACGGTGTAACCTTTCGGCGCCGGGGTTTCCTCCGCGCGTGCCAGGGCGAGGCCGCCCGTGGCGAGATAGCCACAGGCGGCGAGGCCGGAACCAAGCCATTGGCGGCGCGACAGTAATGATGAGTTTGTTGGATTCATGGTGCAGTGGATTAATGTTTTGAAGTCAGCCTCGCTCGGCGAACGTCCTGCCGGCCGCCCATCTCCCTGGCCCTGCCCCCATGCAATGCCCATGGAAGGCCGCGGGTCTGAAGCAGGAACCATAGATAGAGAATAATCAGTTCGATATTCATTGGCCCCTCCCGGCGAATTCCGGCATGGGTGCGAGTTGCAAGAGGTCTGCCTGCGTCAGGTGAACGCCGCCGGCCGCAACCATATCGTTTACCTGTCCGGACTTGCGTACGCCGACAATGGCGCCAGTCACGGCGGTATTGGTCAAAGTCCAGGCGATTGCAACCGCGCCCGGGGACACGCCGCGCCGCTTGGCTATTGCGCGCAAGCGCTCCACCAATGCGAGATTGTCCGATAAGTGCGGCTCATTGAAGTCCGGATGATGTTTGCGCCAGTCATCTTCGGGCAACCCGGCGATGCGCTCGCGCGTCATGGCGCCGGTCAATAAGCCGGAGGCCATTGGTGAATAGGCGATCACACCGATCCCCTCCTGCTCGCAGTATGGCAGGAGCTCCTGCTCCACCTCGGGATGCACCAGCGAGTAAGGCGGCTGCAATGAAGTGACCGGGGCGATGGCCTGGGCCCGCTTCAGTTGTTCCACATCGAAATTCGAAACGCCGATCCAGCGGACTTTGCCTTGACGTTGCAATTTCGCCATCGCGCTCCAGCCTTCTTCGAGTTCCTGCGTATTCTCGACGGGCCAGTGGATCTGGTAGAGATCGATCGCCTCCACCTTGAGCCGGCGCAGGCTGTCCTCGCACTCCCGGCGGATGGAATCCGCGGTCAACTTGCGGCTTGGCCGGCCATCCGCTTCCCAGCGGAGTCCGCATTTGGTGAATACATACGGCCGCGGCCCACTCCATCTGGCCAGGGCCCGGGCCACGACCTCTTCCGAATGTCCCAGGCCGTATACCGCCGCGGTATCGATCCAATTGACGCCCAGCTCAAGTGCGCGGTGGATCGCCGCGATTGAATCGTCGTCGTTTTGTTTGCCCCAGCCAAATTGCCAGCCTGAGCCGCCGATGGCCCACGACCCGTATCCCACGGGCGTGATGTATAAGTCGGAGTAACCGAGATGCTTCGTCTTCATGACTCGTTTGGTAGGTTCGCTTGCAGTGTTCATGTTTTTCTTGGATTAACTTTCAACGGAAGATACGCGCCTCGCTGCCCGTCCGGCTATTATACGTTGGTATGAATAGCGTCAGGCATTGAAGGACACGCCAAGAATAGCGCGCGGAGGAGGGGATATATGGAACCCCTGCGCCACTATGCGCCTTATGGGATCCAGCAGTGATGGCCGGCCGCGAAACTGTACACTGCCTCAATCTAGCTGTTGCGCCCAAGTCTCTCGGCCATCCGCACCAGGTCGGCGAGCGACTCGGCTTCCATCTTTCGCATCACCTGGCCGCGCTGAATTTTCACGGTGATCTCGGACGTGCCCAATTCGCCGGCCACTTGTTTATTCAACAGGCCTTGCACCACCAGCGCCATGACCTCGCGCTCACGAGGCGTGAGGGAGTCATGGCGGGCGCGCAATCCCTGCAGCTCGACTCGCTGCTCCAGGGCTATCGCATCGCGAGCGATCGCCTGGTGGATGGCCGCCAGCAAATCCTCATCGCGAAAAGGCTTGGTCAGGAACTCAGCCGCGCCGGCCTTCATCGCGCGCACGCTCATCGGGATATCCCCGTGACCGGTGATGAAAATGATCGGGATGAGATTGCTGGCGGATGTCAGCTCATGCTGGAGATCCATGCCGCTCAGGCCCGGCAGCCGCACGTCCAGCACGAGGCACGCCGGCGCCTCGGGCATCTTCGCACGAAGGAATTCGCGCGCTGAGGAAAAGAGCTCGACGCGCAGCCCGGCGGATCGGATCAGGCTGCTGAGAGCCTCGCGCACCGCTGCATCGTCCTCGACGACGAACACAACCGCCGCGGCGGCCTTCATGCTCCCTCCTCCGTGGGCAATGTAAACTGAAACGTCGCGCCGGGGCCTTCATTGGGCGCCGCCCATAGCCTCCCTCCATGCTCTTCAACAATCGAACGGCTGATGGATAGTCCCATGCCGAGCCCGTCCGGCTTGGTCGTGTAAAACGCGTCGAACAACCGGGACTCTTTCTCCGGGCCGAGCCCGATGCCGGAATCCTCGACGGCAACGAGAACCGATTTCGGGTCCGGCGCCGCGGTGCGGATCCCGATGACACGCGGGCGATCCGTGACCTCATTCATGGCATCGAGGGCGTTGATCACGAGATTCAAAAGCACCTGCTGCAATCGCACGCGATCTCCCGTTACGGCCGGGAGGTTTGCTGCCAGGTCGGTCCGGAGCGACGCCCCACGCCGTTCCACCTCGCCTTGCGTTAACGCTGCAATTTCGCGGATCAGTTCGTTGAGGTCCAGATGCAGGGCGGCTGGCTCGCTTTTCTTGAGAACGGCTCGGATTCGCGCGATGACATCGCTGGCCCGAGTTCCATCGCGGACAATGTTGCGGAGCGCTTGCCGGGCTTCATCGAAGTTTGGGGGGTCGTTGGACAACCAGCGCAAGGACGCGTTGCCGTTGGTGACCACTGCCGCGAGCGGCTGATTGACTTCATGGGCAATGGAAGCCGTCAATTCGCCCATCGCGGTTACTCGCGCCACCCGGGCGAGTTCCTCCTCCGTCTTCTTCAATGCCTCCTCCGCGGACTTGCGCTCCATTTTCGTACGCAGCAGCGCGATGCCGTGCATCAGGTCATCGGCAGCCTGCACCAGCAGGTCGGTCTCCTTCTCATCAAACGCCTCCGGTTCATCCGAGTAGACCATGAATCCGCCAATCGCCCTTCCATCCGTCGTGAGGGGCAGAGCCACGGAGGATTTCAGGCCGTACTCTTCAGCCCGGGCTCTCCATGGGTCAAAAATCGGATCCGACGATATTACATTGCACACGACAGGCTTGGCGCTACGAATCGCGGTGCCGGTCGGCCCGCCTCCATGCTCGCCATCCCCCCAGCTCGCGACCACATTGTCCAAATAGCCCTGGCCAGCTCCCGCCCGGGCAACAGGGCGGACGGATTTTGCAGCATCATTCTGGGCATAACCGACCCAAGCCAGACGATAGCCGCCCTCCGCCACTACCGCGCGGCAGACTTGTTCCAGCAGTTCCATTTCCTCACCGCACCGATTCACAGCCTGATTGCATGCGCTGCGAACCCGCCACGCCCGGTTCAACCGCTGGAGTTCCAGTTCCGCCCGCGTTCGCTCAGCTATTTCAACGGTCAAACTTTCATTTGCCGTCGTGAGCGCGGCCGTGCGCGCTTGCACCTTCCCCTCCAGTTCGTCGCGAGCCCGCATCAGGGCTGCTTCGTCCCGCCGTTGCCGCTCGCACAGCCAACCGATGAAGACTCCGGCCACGAAGAGAATCGCAAAGCGCGGAGTCTCTCCCAAAGCAAGGGCGAGGCTATGAAAGGGCGGCGTCAGGTAATACTTGATGGCGAGGATCGACAGAAGACTGGCAATAACCCCCGGTCCGAATCCGCCATACCAGCCGCTCAGAATTATGGCGCAGAAGAACAACGCATTCGGCGTTCCCTGAAAAGTCTCCCTGAGTCGGTCGGTCAGCATCAACGCCCCGGATACGCTAATGGCGGCCATGGCGTAACGGATTACGGGCCCGGCACCGTGCCGCCGAAGCGAATCAAATCGCCCGCCGGTCGGCTGCGAGATTGTCTCTGCGCGTTTTCTCATGTCGGCGGCACTCCGTTCTTTTTGGAGCCTCTCTTCTTTCAATGCCTTTCGCAACCCGGAGAAGTTTCCCAAGCTTGGATGAAGGCATCGAGCAAAAGGTGATGCTTGCCGCGGGCGTCGAAGCATCCGGCGCTAATAAGTACCTCGACGAGCGAACAGAGGGAAGTCCAGAACTCGCGCTGCTGGCCTTCGGTCTCCTCGCTCCCATTTTGCGAGAGTGCTTGGATCGATGCTGAGTTGACGGGCGAATTCCTTTTGGGTGATCCCAAGAGTCCGGCGGTAGTTGATGATTTGATGCGCCAAAGTGTCACACTTTGGGAGCGGATTGAATCCGAGAAATTGAACGACTTTCGGCATTTGATTGATCCGCGGTTTATGGGTGCAGGCGGTCGAATGGTTTTGTACACTGCCTATGCATTCGCCGTCTTCACATCATGAAAGCCCGGACGCGTAACCATAAAACTTCGCGAAGGAACACCACCGGATTCCTGATCGCTATCTTTGCAACCGGGATTGCCTTCTCAACCGCGCGCTGCGAAGACAACGTCGTCTCCATCGATCAAAAGGCTCGCGTCCTTACAGTCGATCACGGCGGCGCGCTCAAAGCGTACAGGTTCGGTCCATATACGGAAGTGATCATCAACGGCGTGCAAGCCCCGATCACGCAGATTCAGGCGGGAGCGCATGTTACGATTACTCTTTCCGATCCACAGACAATGGCCAGAATCGCCGTCGGCGGCAACCCGCCAGCTCTATCCGGAGCCTCTCCCACCCCTTTCTCCGGTTTCGATGATACCGCGAACGCAATTCACCATCTTGCAATTAAAATGCTGGAGGATGCCCATGACGACGTGAAGGTTCGCGGCAATCGTCTCTGGATAGAGCACGTCGATTGGGCTCTGCCAAAGGACATATCCATCAATGGAGTGCCATGGGCGCCTCATTGGACCAATAATGTGACGGAAGATTTCCCCGGCTTCACCGGTCCACTTGCGTCATTCACCGACAAGAAGATCTCCGTCACAAAACTGAAAGGCCGCGGATCCGTTACCCTTATCGAGCCGCCGACGTCCAAAAACGGGCAAACCTTGACCATCCGTTTTTCAGACAAGGACGGCGCAGCAGGAGCGGATACGCACGAAGCGATTATTTCCTGGTAGGGCCCGCGTGGGTCGTGCGCCCTTTCTCCGGAGAGGAGATATTAAAGATGGCAATGAGTGATGCCTAAAAAATTATGCCTAAATATTCGCGGAGGATCGGAACTGCGCCGGCTCGGAATTGATTTTCCATCCGGCGAATGCACGAAGCCTGAAGAGATAGCGGTTCAATTCATTGAATGCCTGGTAGGGATAGGTGGTGGCGAGACGCCGCGCGCAGCTTAGCTTCTGCTTGGAATTGCGCTGGATGCTGGAGCAAAAACGGGATTCCGTTTGAGAGACGGGAAATGGCAGGATGTACGCTGCCTTAAGGCCCCACCACCATTCGCGGTCCATGGCATGATCGTATGGCAGGGTAATGGGGAGCAAGTGGTTGACGAATCGCCGGGCGGCGGTGCGATTGATCATATAGGCGCCGGCGCCTTTGAGTCTTCCAAGGTTGACGCAAATGGAGCGGCCGCTTTTCAGTTTGCGCACGCGGATCGGATTCCCGCGGGACAATCCGCTAAGGCGAAGGATGTCCCATTTGCTGGAGAAGTTCAACGCCTCGCGCGTGACGGCATCGATGTCCGGCGCCGGCGTGACGTCATCCTCCAGGATGATCGCATTTTCATGAACGGTGTCATCGAGGAAGGCTGTCAACGCCTTGAGATGGCTGAGGTAGCACGCCACTTCAAAGATATTGATTTCGCGGCCATGACGCCGGCGGTATCCGGAGGAGTCGAACTCGTCAGCGGGCAAGCGCATCGAGTTTCCTTCGATGGCTGAGACACGGATGAGGCGAAGATCGCTCGCCTGAAAAGCCGCGGTCATGTGCAGCCATCGATCCGTGGCCCGGTCGAGATTGATTACGTAGGCCAGCATGTCGTTGCGGGTGGATGGGTAGTGGCGTTGGGACGTGAAAATTGAGGCTCTACGGACCTGCGGCTGTGGCGAAATCGTGTAAATGTAGAGAATGGATGCGGAACGGTTGCTGACCCCGGGATTAAGGTTTGGTCAGGTTGCGGGTGCTCCTGGCGCAGCCTGTTCGACGGCTGCGCCGGGTTGGCGAAGAGGAGCGTTGAAAGAGGTCCAGCGCTTACGATCCAATACGGGACGGACCGGAACTTATGGGTCTAGAGCAGTTTCGCTTTAATTTGCCGCATGCTGTGGGGCGGCGCGGGCCGTTGCGAAGCCTTTCAAGCTTGGCCTGTATTGATCAATACAGGCGCTGCGCTTAAAAGTCTTCGCACCAACCCACGGCGCTCCCATATCATTGCGGCAAATCAAATCGAAAATGCTCTAAGTCACGAGCCCATGTCGAGGTTCAAGCCACGACCGCTCTAGCCAAAGGAGAAATGCGTCTCCCGGCAGATTCGCGGAAAGTCTGACGAACATGACTTCGACGCGAGGATTGGATTCGGTGATCAGTGCTGGACTTGCAGCTTGAGAAAGCGCTGTGGGTGCGCGGGGTCGGTTGTCAGATACAAATCACCTACTTGAACCGAGCGAATCGCGCCAGTGCCGCTTTCACTTACTGTTGCGCCCGTTGTTATGACGGTAAAGGGCGCGCCGCCGGTGCTGCTGGCCAGCTCGGTCCACGGGCCGGCAATGGCATCGGCTCCCATTACATTGAGGGTAACATCGGTGGCGGCGGTGTTGCGGGTAAAGTTGATCGTCAGTCTGCCGCCGTTTACGCTCTCCTGTGGCGCGCCTGCCGCATCCGATACGGCGGGATTCAAACCGAGGGCGTATTTCATCAGGTTCGACAGGCCGTCATTGGATGTAATAACCGTGTCGCCGGCAATCGCGGGGTTATTCCAATTGGCTCCAAAGTTTGCCCGCAGCCAGTTTTGCTCGGGGGTATAAGCGGTGAAGGCGAGTGTGACGGCGGTGCCGCTTTGTTGCAGTGCAAGAATGCCATAGGTGGAGACAGAGCGCCCAAATGGATCGGTACTGACATTGCCGAGCGGAAAAGCGGCCGTGACACTCGCTGCCGTGATGACGGGCCAAGTGTGGGACTGAGTCCAAAACGAATTGGTCAAGTCCACGCCGCTGCCGGCGTCGTTCAAAACCACGTCGATGGCAGCGCCAGCGTATGGCGTGACGAGGCCGGTGGCGGTAATTTTATCGAAGCCTGAAGCGGCGGAGTTGGCGCCAAGCTCCCACTCGAGCCGCCCGGTGCTGCCATAGACGATTGTTCCGAAAGCCGGCGTGCCCGGGTTTAATCCCGGCTGGTGGATGCCATTGACCGTCGTGAGGGCATTGACCGTGCCGCTGCCCATTAGCAGAGTGCCGGCGGAGGTGGTCAAGCTGCCGCCGGAGGGGAGACTTCCATTAACCGCGAGAGTGCCTCCGCTGAGAGTGGCCGCACCGGTGTAGGCAAGCGAACCGGCGAGGGTGAGCGTGCCGGTGCCCGTCTTGAGGAGCGCGCCGTTGCCGGTGAGCGACCCGAGGGTCTGGTTCATGTTGTTTACCTCGAACGTCGCTCCGCTGGCGACCGAGATACTGGCGTTGGAGGGGAGGGAGCCGCCGAGGCTCTGGCCCTGGTAGAGGGTCGCGATCTGTGCGGCGGAGAGCGCCTGCCCGTAGAACTGTACGTCGTCCAACTGCCCGCTGTAGTTGACCGTGCCATCGCCGGTCTGGGGATCGGTCGTGAAGCCCAGGCGCACGACCGTGCCAATATCGGCGTCGCCGAACCCGCTGTTGCCGACGGACAAGGGCTGGACGGCGCCATCGACATAGATCGAGTAAACGCCGCCGCTGTTGACGTAGGTGACCATGTGCCAGTTGCCGTCATTGACGGCGGTGGCGCTGGTGGAGCCCTGGAAGAAGCCGCCACCCCAGCGGACGCCGCTGGGAATGCCGCCGGTGCCGCCAGCGGTGCCGTCGCCGAGGTAAAAGACCGTGTTGCCGTTGCCCCAGCCGGTGCCGTTGCTCTTGGAGAGGATGGTGGCGCCGGCGGTGGTGGTCTTGACCCATGCGGACATGCTCCAACTGGAGGTGTTGCTCATGTCCACGATGGGGTTGTTAATATTGACAGAAGCGCCACCCGCAAGGCTGACAGCGTTGCCAAAGTGTCCGCTGGAGACGATGACCGCGCCGCCGGAGAGCGTGCCATTCATGGCCGCGCCGCCGGTGCCGTCGTTGAGGACGGTGCTGCCGCTGACATTGTCGAAGGTGTACCTGGCGACCGGCTGGGCGGGAGCCAGGCGCAATGTGCCCGCACTGACGGTGGCCGTGCCGGTGAAGGTGGATGAGCCGGTGAGAGTGACCGTGCCGGTGCCGGTATTCAACAGCGAGCCGGCGCCGCCCAGCGAGCCGATGGCCTGGCTGACGCCGTGGAGGTCGAGCGTCGCGCCGCTGGCGACTGTGACATTGGCGTTCGACGGAAGGGAGCCTGCGAGGGTCTGGCCCTGGTAGATCGTGGCGACCTGCGCGGCGGAGAGGGCCTGCCCGTAGAACTGTACGTCGTCCATCAGCCCGCTGTAGTTGACCGTGCCGTCGCCGGCGGCGGTGTCGGTCGTGAAGCCGAGGCGCACGACCGTGCCAATATCAGCGTCGCCAAACCCGCTGTTGCCGGGGGACAAGGGCTGGGCGACGCCATCGACGTAGGTCGCGTAAACCCCGCCGCTGTTGACGTAGGTGACCATGTGCCAGTTGCCGTCGTCGACGGAGGTGGAGGTGGCTGAGCCCTCGTAGAAGCCGCCGCCCCAGCGGACGCCGCTGGGAATGCCGCCGGAGCCGCCAGCGGCGCCATTGCCGAGGAAGAAGATCGTGTTGCCGTTGCCCCAGCCGGTGCCGTTGCTCTTGGAGAGGATGCTCGAGCCGGGGGTGGTGGTCTTGACCCATGCGGACACGCTCCAACTGGAGGTATTGCTCATGTCCATGATGGGGCTGCTGATATTGACGGAAGCGCTCCCTGAAAGGCTGACGGCGTTGCCGAAGCGTCCGCCGGAGACGATGGCGGCGCCGTTGGCGAGCGTGCCATTCATGGCCGCGCCGCCGGTGCCATCGTTGACCACGGTGCTGCCGCTGACGTTGTCGAAGCTGTACCGGGCGATGGGCTGTGTGGGAGACACGCGCAACGTGCCCGCGTTGATCGTCGTGGTGCCGGTGTAGGCGGCTGGACCCGTGACTGTCCAGGTGCCGGCGCCGTTCTTGACGATCGAGAGATTGCCCGGACCGTTCTGGATCGGGCCGCTGATGACGCCGTTGCCGGCGCCCTGGAGGATGACCGTGCGTGAGCCGGCGGAGGCTTGCAGGGCGCCGCTGAGGGTAAGGGTGCCGGCGTCGGATTGGATCTGAAAGACATTCCCCCCGGTGTCGGCCAAGATGGTGCCGCCGAGTGCATTGTTGCCGCTCACGCTTTCGATGCCGTTGGAGCTGTTGGAGCGTCCTCGAAGATCGATATAGTTGGGTTGTGTGCCATTGCCGGCAAGCTCCAGGCGGGCGGTCGTGAGGTTGCCGCCGGGCCCGATTACGACGGTGCCGGTGCCGAGGGCGCTATTGGCGCCGGCGCGCAGGACGGCCGGCTCCTGGGAAAAGGCGATGTTGGTGGAGCCCGTGTAGGTGTTGACGCCGTCGAGCAGCGTGGTGCCGGCGCCGGTAACGGTGAGGACGCCATTGCCGGTGACCTCGCTGTTGAAGTTCAGCGTCTGGCCGCCAGTCATGTCGTTTTCGAATGTGGTGTTGCTCCACACTTCAACCCTTGCGTTGATGTTTTGGCTGACGGCGCTCGTCGAGGACACCTGCACGGCCGCGCCGGTTGTGCTCGATCCCAGCGGCTGGCCGGCCAGTTGGATTAAATTGGATGACGAGCCGATGGTGTACGCCGTGTTCCCGGCGGCGCCGCCGTTGAACCGAATATTGCCGAACACCGTCCAACTCGGCATCGTGATGGTGGCGCTGGCGGCGTTGCCGACGGAGCCGAAGACGGCAGTCTGGTTGCCAAAGCCGGGGACGATTCCGTTGTTCCAATTGCCGGCGGTCGTGAACGATCCGCCGCCATTGATGTTCCAGTTGGAGGTTGTGTCGCCGTTTGGATTTCGCTGCCAGATGCGGACCCAGTCCACCTGCGTCTGGTCAGTCCACCCCGCGGGCCACTGGGCCGCGCTCGGCGTCCCGGGCCAGCCGCCGACGGCGTAGTCGAGGATCATATACATGTTTACCATCTGGGAGACGGCGGAGCCCGTGTAATAGCTGACCTCGTTGCCATCGAGAAAGAACTTCACGCTGGTGCCGGCGGTCCAATCCATGCCGAAGGTATGGTACCCGGCGTTGAGATTCTGGCTCGTGCTGACCTCTCCGGCGCCGGACGCGGCGGCGCCGCCGGAGTCCGTGTAGTGAAAGGCGGTGTTGTAAGCGGTGTTTGGGAAGCCGCTGGTGCCGCCGTCCGTGGTCAGCGGGTATTCCATGATGTCGATTTCCGGCGGCCAGCCGGTATAGAGGCCCCAGAAGGCGGGCCAGGAGCCTGGGGTGGAGGGCAGTTTGATGCGCGCCTCCATATATCCGCTGGTCACGTTGAACTTCTGGTAGCTCGAGATGGAGCCCGAGAAGAACGTGTTGGTGGTGCCCGATCGCATGGCGCCCAGGGTCAGGACGCCGTTGCCGACACTGACCTCGCTCGCCGACGCGGTGGAGAGGCTATTGGGCATCGTCCAACTGGGGCTGGCGACGCTCCATTTTGTCGTGTCAACGCTGGAGTCGTTGAACTCGTCGGCGAAAATGAGGCGGTAGGTCGTGTCGGAGAGCTGGGCTCTCGCGGGAGAGGCCCACCCCAGGATTATCCCCAATAGGATGATCGCCTGCAGCCAAGCCTGTGTCGCCGAACGGCCTTTTGGATCGCCTTTTGGATCGCCCTTTCTGAGAATCCGGCGACCGGCGAGAGCGGGCGGGATGGGATTCTTACCTTGGTCGACTGCCTGGTCGACTGAACGCCCCGGGGCGACGGAATAGCAGCGGCGTCGGGAATACCCCGGCGACGTGAAGGCGGTTGAAAAACGATTTTCCGGCGAATCTTGATTCACAAGGCATTATAGAATATGCGAATATATAGGATATTCCTGATAAATCACAAGGACGGGTTCTTTCTACCAAGGGGGATGGTGACGGATCTAGTATGGTAGAACAACGTCGAGTCCGCAAGTGAATTCCGGGTGCGGTCATGCATCGCAATAGCGGACCCTGCCGCGTCAAAGTGTCACACTTGGACGCGGATTCAAAACCAAGAAATCCGACACCGTGGCGGTGCAGGAAGGTGCAATCGATTAATCACCGGGCGCCCATGGCGGGAACAAGTTTGTACGAGCCGTCGCCGGTCACGGGTCCTGCCTCCAACTGGATGCAATCGTACATGACGCTGGCGGAGGGGACTTCGGGCATGCCGGTGGTGTCCGTAGCAATGATCGAATCCGGCGGGCCTTTTTTCCAATTGCCTCTCGGTTCGAGCCTGAAACTCATTTTGTTGGGGCCCTGGGCAAGCAAGGCGGAATCGAACTCGATCACGTTGTGCCGGAAATCCGCGGAGCGGACGGCGGAACGGTAAACGCCGGAATCATTGGGTGAATCAATCTGGCCGATGGGATGGCCGTTGAGAGAAATATCGAGGCGGTTATTGCCGCCCGAGGCGCCGGCCAGATCGATGGTCAGCCGCACGGGGCCGGGGGGCGGCTGGGTGGCTGTGCTGAAGTTGATATTCCATGTGGGGCTGAAGTAGGAGCCGTCCGGCATCGGGACGATGGATTGGGCGTAGTACCAATCGCGCGCGGGATTGCTCTGGCCGATGTTGTAATTGAGTTCCTTGGTCCCCATCTCCTGGATGTACCGCCACCACAGGCCGAACTGGCGAGGCTCGGACCCGAACCGGAATTCCGCCGTGGTGCGATCCGGGGTGCCAAGGCGCCAGAGGAGGCGCTGGCGGCTGGGGGGGTTCCATTGGATGGAGCCGAGATTGGTGGTGTGGCCGGGGGCGACGTTGACGTTGGTGAGCTTGACCTCGCCGACGACCCCGGGGACCGAGGCGTAGAGGGCGTAGCTGCCGGGGCGGACCTTGGGAATCGAGAAGCGCCCATATGGGTCCGAGCGGCACCAGAACTCGTAGCCCATCGTCTGCGCCTGCCAGTCTTTGTCGGGAGCCGCGAGGACGATGAGCGCGTTGGCGGCTCTTTGGCCGGGGACGGCGAGAATGCCGGCGACGGTGCCGCGCTGCCGGGGGTAGAGGGCCTCGTCCTCGCGCACCCAGGCGTAGGGCCAGGCGGCTTTTTCCGTTTGGCCGCGTTGAAAGGCGTCCTGCCACAACTGGGTGGCGCTGTCCGCGCGGTTGAGGTAAACGAGCCACGGTCCGATGATTTGCCGCCATTCCTGGCCCGCGGCCAGATGGACCGAGATGTCATTGCGGATGAGGAAGTGGCCGCCGAGAAACTCGAGGATGCAGACGGGGCCGTTGTGGACCGTGAGGATTCCCTTGGCGGGACCGCCATTGTAATACTCCATGCTGGGCTGGACCATGAAGATGCCTTCCGTGCCGGAGGAGAAGCCGTGGACGACATGGTTTTCGGCGTAGTCGGTCCAATCATACTTTGAGTAGACCGGCAGCCCATCGTGAGTGTGCCCCATCGTCTCCCTGTAAATGCTGCCCGCCACCTCGCGGGTGAGGCTAAAGGTGGCATCCGCGATCATCCGCGATCCCGGGAACGCGGCCTCCTGGATCATTTGCCCCTGCTTGGTGGCGGAAGCAAAGGCGTGGGTCAGGAGCCTCGCGTCTCCCCGGAAGACCCAGCGGAGCTGGCCGACGCTGCCCGCGGGCTGTCCCGCGCCGTGGGTCATCACGAGGTACTCGTAGATGCCGGGCACGCCGCGCGTCATGACGAAGTGCATCTCCACGGTCATGAGGTTGATGAAATTGGGATCGATGAATTTGACCTCCGCGAGATCCGGGCCTCTTGAGACAATGATGGCGTCGCCGCCGCGTATGCCGGCCTCGGTCTTGCCCTTGCCAAAGGCCTCCGCATCGAAGGTGACTCCGCCGCGCGAGACAAGGTTATGCCCGCCCGGCAGCGTGATGGAAGTGACCGTGGCTTTCTTTTTGTCGATGACCGCCGTGACAAGGCCGTTTTGAAGAGTGATTGCGGCTGGATCTTCGCGTACTTGCACATCGGGGCCATCGGGGCCGAGCGCGGGAGAATGGCACGGCATTGCCGCGAGGCATAAGAGCGCGAGGCGTCGCATCCAGTTCATGGCTTGGAGCGGGTTCCGGGCAAGCCGGGTGCGGTTTTGGATTTTCATAGGGGGGACGCCCGCAGGTGAATCCATCAGCGGACCGGGGGGTGGCTCCGGTCGCGCGGATTATTTCGATGGCGAAGCAGCCGCGTCGGAAAAGGCGGTGGCGGCGCCCGGCGAAATGAAATTCTTCAGGGGACAATCCGGTAATCCTTCAATGCCTTCCACCACGGACTTGGCATTTAATTGCGCCCCTGCGGGATTGGTGTGGGTATGCTCGAAGGGGAAAAACGTCTTCACCTTCTCCTGGCCAAGCTGGTCGTAATGCGCCGCGACGATCTCGTTCAAGTCCACGAAAGGCACATTCTCGGTTTTGGCCGATTCCGCGGCCCATTTCCCGTATTCGTTCGAGGCCCGCAGGACCTTGCCATCCTTCCAATCGTTGCGCGGGACCGGGGAGAGAACGATGGGCGTGGCCCCTTTTGCCTTTGTGTCAGCGATGTATTTGCGCAAATACCACCCGTAGGTGTGTACGGTCTCCTGTTTGCCCGTCGTGCCGACATCGGCTACCGCCGTCTCCTCGCCCGTCCCTTTCAACGATGCGCGCGCGGGCCGGCCCGGAGCCAGCTCCCCACTTACTTTCCCGCCGTCATTGTGGCCGAATTGCATGAGCACAAAATCGCCCGGTTTCATACCGGCGGTCACCTTATCCCATAGGCCGTCGGTTAGGTAGGTGCGGCTGCTCCGGCCGCCCAGCGCGTGATTTGCGATCTGGATTTTGGCGGGGTCGAAGAGCGCGCCGATCTCCTCGCCCCAGCCTTCGAGGCCCTTCGCGCCGTTCTTGACGGTAGAATCGCCGATGATCCAGAGCGTGGGAAGGGATGGGGTTGTCTGCGCGTGCAGCGGCGCGGTACTTACGGCCGCCGTCGCGAGCGCGAGGCACAAGAGGAAGAGGGAGCGGGATAGGTGATGCATCGGGGGGGGATAGGCCGCGGGTTTACGCGAACCTTTCCAAGCTTGAGCCGAATCAAATCCGTGGCGATGCAATTGGCAAATTGAAAATCCCGCGCGGCGCGCGGGCAAGGTGCGGTGAGGTTTCCTCATTGGTGGAATTGCAATGGAATTGTCATCATTTTGACGGTAACTACTCTCTATACTGTTGAAAATATGAATTCCCTCCGGCCTCCGTCCCGCCTCCTCCTTGCGGTTGTCATCGCGCTGCCCGCGCTTCGCGGGATCGCGCAATCCCCTCCCACCGGCGATGCCGCGTACAAGATCGTCCAGACCTCGCAGATCATGGGTACGGGCCGCATCGATTACGTCTACGCCGATAGCGAGAACCGCCACCTGTACGTGCCCCGGGGCAATTCCGTGCTCGCGTTCGATCTCGATACGCTCCAGCCGGCCACGCCCATCGCCGGCCTCATGGGCGGCCACGGCGTCGCGGTCGATCCTGTCTCCGGCCACGCTTTCTCCAGCAGCATGCCGGTCCTGATGTGGGATGCGAAAACCCTCCAGCCGATCAAGACCATAAGCGTGCAGGGCCGTCCGGACGGCATCTTGTTCGAGCCCATGACCGAGCGCATTTACATCTTCAGCCACGAGGCGCCCAATGCGACCGTGCTCGACGGCAAGGATGGCTCCATCGTAGGCACCATCGATCTCGGCGGCTCACCCGAGCAGGCTGCCAGCGATGGCCAGGGCCATCTGTATGTCGATCTCGAGGACAAGGGCAGCATCGCCGTCGTCGATGTCAAAACCATGAAGGTAATCGCAACCTACAGCCTCGATGGCAAGGGAGGCGGCCCCGGCGGACTGGGGCTCGACGCGAAAAACCAGATCCTGTTCGCGTTTTGCCACGAGCCCGCCACGGCGGTCATCCTCAGCGCGACCGATGGAAAAATCCTGACCACCCTCCCTATTGGCAACGGGACGGACGGTGGCGGGTTCAATCCCGCGACGATGGAGGCCTTCAGCTCGCAGGGGGATGGGACCCTGACCATCATCAAGGAGAACAGCCCCACCAGCTTTGCCGTGGAACAGACGGTGCAGACAATGACTCACGCGAAGACCTGCACCCTCGACACCAAGACCAATCACATCATCGTAGTCGCGACGGACCGTCCCACCCCTTCCCCCGGGCCGTCAGCCTCGCCGGGCGCGGCGGTCTCCGGCACCACTGTGCAGACGGCCATGGCGTCCCCTGCGGAGGGCCGTGGCGGACCTGGCGGACCTGGCGGCCGGCGCGGCTACAGCGGGCCCGCCCTGCTCCACATTCTCGTGGTCGGCCGGTAAGCGCGCGATTTTTCGCGCGCTCTCACGGTTGGCGGCACGCTTGCCGAATGCCGGTGCAACGGTTGGGATTAAAAGCAAACATAACTCCTTATGCGCATCCTCATCGTCGAAGATGAAAAGAAGACGGCGGCGTTCATCCAAAAAGGGCTGACCGAGCACGGCTTCGTGGCGATGAGCGTGGCGGATGGCAACGAGGGTCTGGATGTGGCGATGTCGCGAGGCTTTGACGCCCTGATCGTCGACGTGATGCTGCCGCAGCGCACCGGATGGTCGCTGGTGCAGCATTTGCGCGCGCAGAAAGTAGACACGCCCGTATTATTCCTGACCGCCCGCGACAGCGTGGAGGACCGGGTCAAAGGGCTGGAGCTGGGAGCGGACGATTACCTGGTCAAGCCGTTCGCCTTCTCCGAGCTGCTGGCGCGGGTGCGGACGCTGTTGCGCCGCGCGCCCTCGCGGCAGGCGGAGCGATACCGCGTGGGGGATCTGGAGATCGATCTGCCGAGGCGCAAGGCAACGCGAGCGGGGCAGGAGCTGCAGTTGACCCCCAAGGAGTTCCTCCTGCTGGGGCACCTCGCGAGATACGCCGGGGAGGTGCTGGCGCGGGAGAACATCGTGGAGAACGTGTGGGACATCCATTTCGACCCCTGCGCGAATGTGATCGACGTGATGATGCGCCGGCTGCGGGCAAAGGTGGATCATCCGTTCGAGAAGAAACTGATTCATACGGTCCGCGGGGTCGGCTATGTCCTCAAGGCGGACTGAAAAGCGGGCATGGTCGATGCAAAGGCGGCTGCTCCTGCTCTTCACGACGGGTGCGACGGTCCTCCTCATGGGGATATCCGGAGCGCTCTTTGCGGCCATCCTTCATTATATGGCGGGCCGTGCGGATGCGTTCCTCGCGGATAAATTAGCGGACGCGCAGGAGGATATAACCGACCCGGGCGGGATCCAGGAGGAGGCGGGGGATCTGGCCGCGCCGGTCACCGGAGAGCCGGCCTATTGGCTGCGCATCCTGGACGCGACTGGCGCCACCGTGGCGGAAACGCGAGGGATGGCGCAGCGTCTCCCGCAGGCGGCGTTTCCGCGCGCCCCGGCGGCGGGGATGGGGCGGCGGGATTTGACGGATGGGAACGGGCGGTGGATGTCGCTCGCGTCCGAGAATGCCACGGCGCAGGGCAGGAATCTGACCCTCCAGGTGGCGGAGGACCGCCGCCAGGACGCCGATTTCCTCAGGGAACTGCGCTGGATGCTCGGGGGGCTCATCGCCGCGGGAGCGGTATTCTCCGGCGGGATGGCGCTTGTTGTGACGCGGCGCGGGCTGCGGCCGCTGGGCACCATGGAGCGAGCGGTGGCGCGGGTGCGCGCGCCGCGCTTGAACGAGCGGCTCGGCGATCAGCATTGGCCGCGCGAGCTTGAGCCGCTGGCGGCGTCTTTTGACGAGATGCTGGACCGGCTGGAGGAGTCCTTTACGCGCCTGTCGCAGTTCTCCGCGGACCTGGCCCATGAGCTGCGCACGCCCATTGCAAACCTGCGCGGCGAGGCGGAGCTGGCGTTGACCCGGGGCCGGACGGCGGAGGAGTACCGGCAGGTCATCGAGTCCGGCATGGAGGAGTACCAGCGTCTTACGGAGATGACCGCGAAGCTGCTCTTCCTCGCTCGCGCCGATGCGGAGGAGGCGGAGGTAAAGCCCGAGGAGCTGGATGCGCGGACCGTGATTGATGCGCTGTGCGAGTTCTACGAGCCGTACGCCGAGGAGCGCGGGGTGATCCTCCGGCGCCTGGGGCACGCCTCCGTCAAGGCGGACGCAGTCTTGCTGCGGCGGGCGATGGCAAATTTGATCGAGAACGCCCTGCGCTTCACGCCGCCAGGCAAGGAGGTGACCATCGAAGCGGCGGAACAAGGGGTCGTAAGAGTGAATGACAACGGGTGCGGTATCGCGCCGGAGCACCTGCCGCGGCTCTTTGACCGTTTTTTCCAAGTCGATCCTGCGCGCAGGGAAGGGGGGACAGGCCTCGGCCTGGCCCTGGTGAAATCCATCATGAAGCTGCACGGCGGGACGGTGACCATCACCAGCGAGCCCGGGCGGGGCACCGAGGCAACCCTGCGGTTTCCGGCATAACGAACTGCAATGAATTTGTCAGGGATTCGACGGCATCGACCGGCTACGATGTGCAAACTGTGTGCGGGGCAAATCTCACCGACTTCGAATCGCCCCGGCGGCCGGCGGAACAACCAACCGTGATGTGCGAACAGTGAGGCCCCTCCTTTTCTGCCTTGCGGTTTTGGTTTCGATTTTTGAGTGCCGGGGGGCGGTGGACGCGGCGCGGGATGTCCTGCGCGTGGAGGCAGGGCGGCTGGGAGCGCGGGGGCAGGGGAGCATCACCATCGATTCGCGCAAGGGCATCGGCCCGGACGAAGCGGCGGTCGTCGCGGTGTTGATGAGCCCGGCGTTGAAGGCGATTCGCGACAAGCGCGGGACCGCCGCGGCGCAATTGATCGAGGCCGGCGTCCTGCCGAATCCGCAGCTTTCGTATGAACGCGACTTCGTGAGCGGCGGCAATTTGCAAGGCACGCAAAACGCTTTTTCCTCCTCCGCGACATGGGAGGTGACCTCGCTGCTGCCGTTGCTGCCGAAACGCGCCGCGGCGCGGGCAAATGAAACGGCGGTCGATCTGGAGGTCGCATGGGAGGAATGGCAGGCCGCAGCCAATGCGAAGCTGGCCGTCTACCACGTCGCGGCGCTCGAGCAGGAGGTGGAGAAAGCGCGCGAAGCCGACGACGCATTGCGTGCCACGGTTGCGACGTTGCGAAAAGCCGTTGCGGCAAATGAGAAGACGGTGCTGGAGCTGGCGGCGAGCGAGAGCACCAGCGAGGATGCGCACGCGACGATGCTGGAGGCCCGGCAGGATCTCGCGAAGCAGTGGCTGGCGCTCAAGCGGGCCATGGGGCTGGAGCCGGGGGAGTCTCTGCGGCTGCGGGAGGGCATTCTGCTCCCTGGGCGGCTGGCCGTGCCGGATGAGGAGGCATTGAGTGCGAATGTCGAATCCCGGCGGATCGATTTGATCGGCCTCCAGCAGGGGATCGCGAGCCAGGATCAGACCGTGCGAGCGGCGGTGCTCGCCGCGTTCCCGAAGATCACCGCGGGCTTCGCGCGAAACACGGACACCACCGATGTCCACACGCAGGGATTTTCCGTTCAGGTCGAGCTGCCCCTGTTTGACAGGAACCAGGGAAACGTGGCCTCGGAGCGGGCGACCCGGCAGACGCTCAAGGATGAGTATGCGCAGCGCGCGTTCGAGGCCCGCAACGACATCGCGTCCGCCATCGCGGATATCCGCGCGTACAATGCGCAGATCGCCGCGGCGGCCGAGGCGCTGCCGCTGCTGGAGAGGCTGACGGACGTCGCGCGGACGGCGGCATCGGCGGGCAATGCGGATGTGCTCGGCTATTACGAGGCGCGGTCCAACCTGCTGCAAAAGCGGCTGCAATTGATCAAGCTCGAGGAGCAATTGATGGAGACAAAGACCGCGCTGGAACTCTCCTCCGGACAAATCGACCCAAAGTGATTTTATGAAATTCGCAAAACCCCTCCTCCTGCTCACGCTCCTGCTGGCCGTCGCGGGCGGCATCTACTGGCTGGTGCAGGCGCGCAAGGACCATGGCGGGGACGCGGGGGACGAGAAGGAGGCACCGGCCGTCGTGGAGGTCGCGAAGATCGAGCGCAAGAGCCTCTCGCAGCCGGTGGACGCATACGGGAGCGTGATCGCGCAGCCGGCGCGGGTGCAGGTCGTCGCGGCGGCATTCGAGGTGCGGGTGCGCCACGTGCTCGCCGCGCCCGGGCAGGCGGTGAAGAAGGGCGATCCGCTGGCGGAAATCGATCCGAGCGCCGCCTCGCAATTGCAACTGCGCCAGGCCATGAACACCGCCGGCGCCGCAACGCGGGACCTCGCGCAGACCCAGTCCCGCTTTAACATGAAGCTGGCTACCAACCAGGACCTGGGCGCGGCGCAAAAGGCCGCGAACGACGCGGCGCTGCAATTGGCCAGCCTTCAGCAGGCGGGGCTGGGGGGGGACAATGAGGTGCGGGCGGAGATGGACGGCATCGTGGAGAAAGTGGATGTGCAAAACGGGCAGATCGTCCCCTCGGGCGGCGCGCTCGTCGAGACCGTCGCCGCGGATGACATCGAGGCAAAGCTCGGCATCGAGCCGGAAGACCTCGACGCGCTGCGGGAGGGGACGCCCGTGGAGATCGCACCCGTGCAGGGCGGCAACGCGGTCGAAGGCCGGGTGCGCCTCGTGACCCACCGGACGAATACCGATACGAGGCTGGTGGACGTTTACGTGTCGCTCCCGCAGGGGAGCGGCCTGCTGCTGGACAGTTATGTAAAGGGGACCTTCCAGCGCACCGCCGCCGCGGCGCTCGTGGTCCCACGCGCGGCCCTGGAGTCCGATGAGGATGGGTATTGTGTCTTTGCGGTGGAGAATAAAAAGGCGGTGAGGTGCGCGGTGCAGCCCGGCCTCGAGGCCGGAGAAGAGATGCAGGTCACCGGGACCGGCTTGCACGAGGGGCAGACGATCGTCACCACGGGAGGCCGGGAGTTGAAGGATGGCGATGATGTCGCGCTTCCCGGAGAAACTGGGGAACAATGAAATTTACCGCCTGGGCGCAGCGGCACGCCCGCTCGATTTTATTCCTGGTCGCGATCCTCGCGGCGGCGGGCGCGGTCAGCAGCTTTTCGCTGCCCGTGGCGCTCTTCCCGCAGGTCAGCTTTCCGCGCGTGAGGATCGACCTGGATGCGGGCGACCGGCCGGCCGAGCAGATGGCGGCGGAGGTCACGCGTCCGGTGGAGGAGGCCGTCCGCGCCGTGCCGGGCGTGCGCGGGGTGCGTTCCACCACCAGCCGGGGGAGCGCGGAAATCTCGGTCAATTTCGACTGGGGCGACGACATGGTGGCGGCAATGCTCCAGGTGGAATCCGAGGTCAACAAGCAACTCCCGTCGCTGCCGGCGGGGACCGCGTTTTCCGTGGAACGGATGGACCCCACCGTGTTCCCCGTGATCGCGTACAGCCTCACATCGGAGACCCATTCTCTCGCGGAATTGCGGGATATCGCGAAGTACATACTCGGGCCGGCGCTCTCGACGACTCCGGGTGTCGCGCGCACGGACGTGCAGGGGGGCGAGACCGAGGAATATCGCGTGGAAGTCGATCCCGCGAAATTGCAGGCGCTGGGCCTGACGGTGAAAGACGTGGCGGACGCGCTCTCCGCCGCCAATGTGCTGACGGCCGTCGGGAAGCTGGAGCAATACAACAAGCTCTACCTTGTGATCTCCGACACGCGGTTTCACGAGTTTGGGGAGATCGGGAAGACCGTGCTCAGATCGACGCCGGCCGGCGTCGTGCTGCTCGATGACGTGGCCAGGGTCGAGCGCTCCACGGCGCCGCAATGGATCCGCGTCACCGCGGATGGGCGGGATGCGGTGCTCTTCCAAGTCTATCAGCAGCCGGGGGGCAACACGGTGCGAATCGCCGGGGACATCAAGGCGAAGCTGCAGGAGATGGCCAGGCAGATCCCGCCAGGGGTCAAGCTGTCGAACTGGTACGACCAGAGCGAGCTGATCATCGGCTCCGCGCAAAGCACCCGCGACGCCGTCCTGATCGGGATTTGCCTCGCGGGGCTCATCCTCATCGCTTTCCTGCGCAGTTGGAAGGTCACGCTCATTGCCGCGCTTACCGTCCCGGCGGTTTTGTGCGCCACGATCCTGATGCTGACGGTGCTCAAGATGAGCTTCAACATCATGACGCTCGGCGGGATGGCGGCCGCCGTCGGGTTGATCATCGACGATGCGATCGTGATGGTGGAGCACGTCATCCGGCGGCTGCGCGGCGGCCACGGGCGGGGGACGCGCGAGACGGTGATGCGCGCGGCGGGAGAATTCACGCGCCCGCTGGCCGGGTCCTCCGCGGCGACGATCATCATCTTCGCGCCGCTGGCGTTCCTCTCGGGAGTGGCAGGCGCGTTTTTCAAGACCATGTCGCTCACGATGGCTGCCAGCCTGGCGATCTCCTTCCTCGTGTCATGGCTTGCGGTGCCGATCCTTTCCGCCCGCTGGCTGGAGGAGGCCGAGGAGGTGGAAAGCCATGGCGGGATCACGCGCGCCATGCATCGGGGCTACTCGCGCATCATGGGCGTATTGCTGAGACGGCCCGCGCTCGTGCTCGTGCCGCTGGCCGTGATGGGGGTCGCGGGATGGCTCGCGTTCCGGAATGTCGGTTCCGGCTTCATGCCGTCGATGGATGAGGGAGGTTTCATCATCGATTATGTCTCGCCGCCCGGCACTTCGCTCGGGGAGACAGACCGGCTCCTGCGCAAGGTGGAGACGATCTTGCGCGAGACGCCGGAGGTGAGCACGTACTCGCGCAGGACCGGTGCGCAACTGGGCGGAGGCGTGACGGAGCCAAACACGGGCGACTTCTTCGTGCGGCTCAAACCGGGGAAGCGGCGGCCGATCGAGGAGGTAATGGACGATGTGCGCAAAGAGGTGGCCGGCAAGGTGCCCGGGCTCGACATCGAGACGGCGCAACTCATGGAGGACTTGATCGGTGATCTGACGAGCGTGCCGCAGCCCATCGAGGTCAAGCTTTACTCGGACGATGATAAAGTGCTCCGCGACCTGGCGCCAAAGGTGGCCGACGCGATCGGGAAAGTGAACGGCGTGGTGGAAGTGGTGAATGGAATTGTCCCGGCCGGCGATGCGCTGACGATCCAGGTGGATCGCGTCAAGGCGGGCCTGGAAGGCGTGGACCCCGATGGGCTGACAAAGGCGATCCAGGATATGCTGGAGGGAGATGTGACGACGGAAATCCAGACCGGACCCAAGCTGGTCGGGGTGCGCGTGTGGATCCCCGCAGGGGCGCGCCGGACGATGCGCGACATCGAGAATCTGCAAATGCGGGCGCCGGGAGACGGGCATCTGTTTCCGCTCAAGCGGGTGGCCGAGTTGATCCCCGTGACGGGCCAGCCGGAGATCACGCGCGACGATCTGAGGCGCATGGTGGCCGTGACGGCGCGCATCACCGGGCGCGACCTCGGCTCCGCCGCCAGGGACGTGAAGAAGGTGCTCGAGACGCCCGGCCTCCTGCCGCCGGGAGTTCCCTACACGATGGGAGGCTTGTACGAGCAGCAGCAGATCGCCTTTCGCGGTCTGACGATGGTGATGATCGCCGCGATACTCCTCGTCTTCCTGCTCTTGCTATTCCTCTACGAGAGTTTCCGCGCCGCGGGGGCGATGCTCTTCGTCGCGATCCTCGCTGTCGCGGGCGTTTACATCGGCCTTTGGGTCACGGGCACGGAGTTCAATATCACCTCGCGCATGGGGATGACGATGGTCGTGGGAATCGTGACCGAGATCTCGATTTTCTATTACTCCGAGCTCCAGGAGCTGGCGGGAACGAACAATCGCCTGGAGATGGCCGGCATCAACCGGATGCGGCCCATCATGATGACCTCCTTTGCCGCGATGCTGGCGCTGCTGCCGCTCGCGCTCGGCCTCGGGAATGGCGCGGATATGCTGCGGCCCCTCGCGATTGCGATTATCGCGGGCCTGCTCTGCGCGCTCCCGCTGGTGCTCATCGTGCTCCCGGCGCTGCTGGCGATGATGGGAATCCGCGGTCCCGCCACGTCCGAAACCCGAGCGGAATAGAATCCCCTCAGGCAGATGGCACGCAGCCGGGGCCTGAATCGCTGGCTTCCCACATCGCATCCTCCCGCAGCCAGAGGATCACGGCGCACGTGAGGATCAAGGCGCCCATTGGTCTCATCGCGTTGTAGGAAACGCTGTGCCATGACGCGAAGAAGATGTTTTTGAATTGCGCCGCGAGCATCATGCCCGCCGCCAGTGCCGCCAGCATCCTTGTGAGAGGCGGGGCCGGACCGCTGAAAGCCGCTACCAGTGCCAGGCTGACAGCCGGGGCCAATATCGCATAAGTATAAGACTCCGTCGCGGGCCCCAGGAGGATTATCCAGGAGGAGCAGAGCAGGTAGATACCGGCCAGCCTGCGTCCCGGCGCCCAGCCCCTGGTGAGGAGGGCAAAGCCGGCGATCGCGCCGCCGCTCAATACCTGGAGCGCGACGTATGCCCGCTCGCTGATTGGCAGATGTCCCAGCCGGACGATCAGGAACCAGAGATCGAGCGGGGCATGGGCCGCGGAGTTGAGCCGCCGGTCGTCGGCCGCGCGCGTCGCGAACCACTCATGGTATTGCGTGAGGACGTAATGGGGGTGCTGCAATACCAGGCTCAGTGCCCCGAGGGAGAGCAGCGCCAGGGCGAGCCTCCACGTCACTTTCCCGGGCGCGTACACACAAAGCACCAGCCCGAGAACGAGCGGGTAAATCTTGAGATAAACGGCGAGGGCCAGCGCGATCACACACAGGGTCCACCGCTCCCGGGCCGCCAGGGCAACCGCGATCAGCATCAGCCCTATCAAGGCCGAATTCGACTGGGCGACATCCAGGCTCGCCATCGAAAACGGCAGCAACAGAATCAGCACCAGCGCCCGCGCCCGGTCCGAGGCGATGCGAAAAACGCCTTCGCGGATGACCGCATAGGTCCCCCAGGCCAGCAGCCCTTCGTTGGTCAACAGCCACACCATTTTCCCCATCCAAACCGGGAGAAAAGTGTAAGCCGCAAAATACGCCGCGATCAGCGGACTGTAGACAAAGCCCATTCCCTCCCCGTTGTTGTAGATCGGCCCGCCATCTCGCCAGCGGAGTCCCGCGTCGAGATAACAACTGAAGGTCGTGATCCGGTGGGTGAGGTGCAGCAACCGGATGCCCAGGATCAGAAAAGCTGCGCCCAGCCCGAAAAACGCAAGGCGCGTATACGGGCCGATGCTGCTCCGGGGCTCTGTCTTGCGGGGGGAGCCCGCACGGTTGAGCGTCATAAATTGCGCTTCGCAGCGTGCTGGGCTTTGCCTTCGGTCATTTCGAAGTTAAGCATTTTCAAAATGAATGATTAGAGAGCTTTTCGTTACAAATCGGATAAACTCCACCGGCGCGGAGAACGGGGATGGGGTTGCTGGCGGGCGAAATCCTTTCGGTGCCCCTTTTTTCCGATTCACTACTCTTCTCTTCTCACATTCAATGATTTTTTGGCCATGCGGATCTGCCGGGCTTCAAACCTCAGCGCGCATCAGCGGAGAGGATCGGCAGAGGAGCGGGCCCTCCACCCGGCTCGCTATTTGCCGAATACTTTTTCAGTGGCTACAGTATGGCCGCCCTGCCGCGCCGCGGCTCCGCTGTCCAGCCCAACACCCATGTCTCCACCTCGCTTTCTCCTCCCCCTGTACGCTCTCGCGTTCCTTGGTTGCGCCGTTCCAACCATGGCCTCGCAGCCGGTTTCAATCGTGGACATGGAGCCTTCCAGCTCGGAATTTGATCAAAACAGCGAGCCTTCCCTCGCGGTCAATCCCGCGGATGTTAGCCAAAGCCTCCTTACCGCATTCAGTGCCACCACGTCGCCCGTCTTCTACACCGCGAATGGCGGCAGCTCCTGGGCGGATGTGCAGCAGATCGACTCAAGCGACAGCACGATGGACTGGAGCAACGGCGGGAATGCCTATTTCGTGAATATCTCCGGCAACGGGCAGACCCTGCAGACCTGGTCCTGGGACGCCGCGAATCTTCAGTTCAACCTGATCCAAAACAGTCTTTTGACTCCCGGTGGCGCGGGCCCCGACCAGCCGCGGGTTGCCGCGAATCATGTGGCGGGCGAGGATCATATTTACATCGGGTTCAACGATCTGAGCCAGCCCACCCGGACCGCGAGCGTTCACTATTCGCTCGATAGCGGCACGACGTGGAACAGCGAGGTCGTCGAGAACGTCGATCCCGGCCTCGCGCAGGATGGCTATTCCGTTCGACCCGCCTTGAGCGGCAGCACCGTCTACCTCTGCTTTGAGCGGTGGAACCTCCAGCTTGCAAACCACAACATCGTGGGAGACATGGTGGTGGTGAAGGACGCGCGGGGCGGGGCGGATAATTTCACCGATTTGGGCACGGACGGTGCAATCGTGGACGCGAGTGTCCAATTCCCCGAGGGAAACCTGGGCCATGAGCGGACCGGCTCGGATGTTGGTTTCGCGGTCAGTCCCGCCGACCCGTCCCGGCTCTACATCGCCTACGGGGCGGAGGTAAACGGTGTTGCCGCCATCAAGGTGGCGATGTCCGTGGACGGCGGCGTGAGCTGGACCGGCATTTACAATACAACCGTGCACAGCGCGCTGCCGGATCTGGCGGTCGCCTCCAATGGCGCCGTGGGGATGCTCTACACCGCGTATGCCGGCGGCAACCTGGAGACTCATTTCATCCAGTCCGATGATGATTTCGCCACGCATCGCGACCAGATCCTTTCCCGCTTCAAGGACGACGTCCCCCGGATTCAGTACCAGCCGTACGTCGGAGATTTCGAGATCGTGAAGGCCGTTGGCACCACATTTTACGGAACATTTTGCGCGTCGAACAACACGGCGCTCTATCCCTTCCCGGTTACTTTCGTGCGCGATGCCAGCAAACTCGGCGTAAGTGTTCCGTATTCAATCGATCCATTCTATTTCACGACCGCAGCCCTCACCGGCAGCTTCTCGAATCAAGTGCCGGTGGCGACAAGTCAAAACTTCCAGTTCAGCGGCGCGGGGCCGACTACCTTCGACGTACTGGCCGCGATCACGGACCCCGACGGCGATTCTCTGACGCTGACCAGCGTGACAAAACCCCGGCACGGCTCACTCTCCACCAACCTCGCGGGGAAGATCACCTACACTCCCAACGCCAGTTTTGCCGGGCTGGATACCTTCCAGTACACCGTCTCGGACGGCAATGGCGGCAGCGCCACGGGAACCATTACCATTGAAACGCCATACAATCCTGTTCAAGGCATCTACAACGGTCTGGCGGTCAACTCGCCGCAGACCAACGCCGGAACCGGCCTATTCCAGGCCACCGTGAATTATCGGGGGCATTTCAGCGGCAAGATCATCCTCGGCGGCACCACTTATACATGCAGCGGCTCCATTAACCCGGGCGGGGACGCCTCGGTCCAGGCAAAGAGCGCTACCGGCGCGGCCGTCACCCTCTCATTCCAATCCCCTCTGACCGCGGGCAGCGAGATAACCGGCACGGCCACGAGCGTGTCCGCGACCTCCCCATTCACCGCAAGTGTCGATCCATACAGCACCGCGAATCCTGCTCCGGAAGCCGGACGATACACCATAGCGATCCCTCACAACCCCGCGGATACCGGCGCGCTCTTCCCCCAGGGCGATGGCTACGGCTCGGCCTCCATCTCCACGGCTGGTCTGGTCCGCGTCGCGGGGGTGCTCGGAGACGGCACCCCGTTCTCCCAATCGGCCTACCTCTCGGGGAGCGGCTCCTGGCCTTTCTATGTCGCCGCATACAGCCATCGCGGGTCCATCTCCGGCCCGGTAACCGTCAGCGGCACGTCGGCCTTCTCCGCGGTGTTGCAATGGGACAAACCGGCCCACCCGTCCGATGCGACCTATCCCGGCGGCTTCACGATGGCGGTCGAGCTTACCGGGACCACTTACAAGGCTGTTTCTGGCTCGCCCGCCATCTTCACCGATAATGGCGGACTCGGCACCGTCGTGCTCAATGGCCCGAACACGACGAACCTTGCCCATCATCTTTCCGTAAGCTCCCAAAACAAAATCACGGTAACTGATCCCGGCGCGGATCGCCTGAAGCTGGCGCTCTCGCCCCAAAAGGGGACCATCACCGGCACCTTCCTGGACACAGTTACCGGCAAGACAGTTTCTCTCGGCGGCGTGGTGATACAACCGGGCACCGGTTTCGGGTTATTCCGCGAGGGCACCCAGGCGGGCTCGATGGAACTCCAGGAATAGCCGCTATTTGCCCAGCGTCCTGCGCAATGTCTTGAGGAGTTGCTCCTGGGTGTAAGGCTTCATCAGGACTGCCTGCGGATGGAGCGAGCGCAGTTCCGCCAGTCGCACATCCTGCCCATTGCCGGAGGAGGCAATGATTTTTACGTCGGGGTTCATCTTCCTCAGCGTGCGGGTTAACGCCGTGCCGTCGAAGTGCGGCAGCATCACGTCCGTCAGCACCAGGTCGATTTCCGCCCCGCGCTGCGCATAGATCGCGAGCGCTTCGGTCCCATCGCTCGCGCTCAGGACAAAGTACCCATTCGATGTGAGCACCAGCTCGGTAATGCGGCGGATCTCCGCCTCATCCTCGACGATCAGGACCGTTTCGCCATCTCCGCAGGTGGAAGTCTCTTCGATCAACCGCACCTCGACGGCCGCCGTCTGCCGGGTGCAAGCGGGCAGATAGACCTTGAACGTGGTCCCTTTGCCCATCTCGCTGTAAACGCTCAGGAAGCCATTGTGATTCTTCACGATGCCGCGCACCGTCGAGAGCCCCAGCCCGGTGCCCTTGCCCACTTCTTTCGTCGTAAAGAACGGGTCAAATATCTTGTCGCATATCTGGGGCGGGATTCCGGTGCCGGAATCCTCGATTGAGAAAAGCACGTAACGCCCCGATCTCCCCTCGGGGATCATCGCCGCGTAATGCTCGTCCAGCTCCGCGTTGGATGCGCCGACAGCCAGGACGCCTCCATCCGGCATCGCATCGCGCGCATTGACGCAGAGATTCAGGAGGACCTGGTGGATTTGCGTCGCATCGACGCTCACCTCCCACAGCTCCTCCGCGTCCTGGTGGACAATGTGAATTTGCTTGGGAAATGTCTGCCGGGCGATTTCCACGATCTCTTCCGTCAGGTACTTCGGCTGCAGCATCGTTCGCTCGCCCTCCACCCCTTTGGCAAAAGCGAGCACCTGTTTGATGATGTCCGCCCCCCGCTTGGCCGACTTCTCGATCCCGAATACCAGCCCATGAAACTCCGGCGCCAGCTCCTCGCGGATCAACGGCCCGGACATCAGGATGGGCGTCAGGATATTGTTGAGATCGTGCGCCACCCCGCTGGCCAGCGTGCCGATGCTCTCCAGCCGCTGGGAGCGGAAGAGTTGCTCCTCCAGTTTCTTGCGCTCGGTAATGTCGCGGGATATCCCGCACGTGCCGATCACGCGCCCTTCCGCGTCGCGCAGCGGCATCTTCGTCGTCTTTGCCCACGTGAACCGCCCGTTGGGCAGCGTCTCCTTCTCCTCCTTGTCGATAATCGCGCGTCCCGTCCGCATGACCTCCAGCTCGTCCCGCAAGGCCGGCTCGGCATGCTCCGGGGAGAAGAAATCGAAGTCCGTCTTCCCGATCACCTCCGCGGCATCCTTCGCCCCGAACAGCTCCACCATCGTCCTGCTCACGCGCAGGAAACGGCTCGCCGTATCCTTGAAATAAATGCGGTCGGGAAAGTTCTCGAGCAGGAAATCAAATAGCTGAACGGCCTCGGCCGACGATTCCCGCGGAGGAAATCCGCAACTGATCGGCGTCGGTATTGAGGCGATTTGGGAGGGAATCACTATTTCCAGCAAAAAGCAGGACTTGTACCAATACGGTGGCCCCTTCTCGCTGCCGAAATCCTTCGGCGGGAAACCGTTGGGCAATTCCTTGACCCTGGGCGCGTCAAACGCAAATCCGGGCCTTTTGGATTGCTTCCGCCTCACGGGGATACCCATTATTAACGCGATTTTCGTTCGGACGAGGTCCTCTTCCCTAAAAAACGACCGGATGACGCCTCCCTTCAATAAAGCCCGTCGAGGTCATCAAGATATACGTAAGAATAAGGGCCTGTGCGACTTATACTAAATAGTCCAGACACAGGCCCCCTTCGCCATGACCTCCGCCGCACCGCCTCCAGCCACTGAGTCCGGCGCGATGGGCGCGATGCGCTGGCGCCTCGCATGCCTCATCAGCGCGGGCATCGCGATCAGCTACCTGGACCGCCAGACGCTCCCGGTCGCGATCAAGGCCATCCAGAGGGATATCCCCATTTCCAATGAAGGCTTCTCACTGCTGAACACGGCCTTTCTCGCCACCTACGGCCTGATGTACGCGGCCGGGGGCAGGTTGCTCGATGTCCTCGGCACCCGCACCGGGTTTACATGGATCATGATTTTCTGGTCGCTGGCATGCGCCAGCCACGGCTTTGCCGCGACGGTGGCGATGCTCGCCGCCAGCCGGTTGCTGCTTGGCATGGGAGAGGGGGGCGGTTTCCCGGCGGCGACCCGGGCGGTCGCGGAGTGGTTCCCGCCCGCGGAGCGCTCGACCGCCATGGGCATCATCAATGCCGGCACGGCGCTTGGCGCGGTGGTGGCGCCTGTGCTGATCGCGGCCGTCCTCGGCTTCACAAACTGGCGCTGGATCTTCTTCTTCACCGGGGGCATGGGGCTCGTCTGGACGTTCTTCTGGCGCCGCATGTATTTTCCACCCGGCCAGCACCCGCGGCTCGGGACGGCGGAGCGCTGCCATATATCCGCCTCCATCCAGGCGGGGGAAGGCGCACCGCCGCAAACGCCCTGGCTCGACCTGTTGCGAATTCGCGAGGTGCGCGGCCTCGCCGCCGCGAAATTCCTCAGCGACGCCGCATGGTACTTCTACCTCTTCTGGCTCCCCAAGTACCTTTACGACGCGCGCGGTTTTGACATCAAGGCGGTCGGCGCGTTCGCATGGTTTCCGTATGCCGCCTCCGGGGTGGGCTGCCTCTGCGGAGGATGGCTCTCGAGTCATCTCGTGAGAAACCGCCATTCCATCGACCTCTCGCGCAAGCTGGCCCTGGGCGCGAGCGCCGCCGTGATGCCCTTCATCATCCTCGTGACCCACGTCCCCGTCGCGTGGGCCATCGCGCTATTCAGCCTCGCTTATTTCGGCCAGCAATCGTGGTCGACCCTCGTGATGGTCCTCCCGGCCGATCTTTTCCCAAGGCAGACGGTTGGCGCCGTGGCGGGGCTTACCGGCTTTGGCGGCGCGATGGGCGGTATCATTTTCGGCCAATCCGCGGGCTGGCTCCTAGATCATGGCTTCGGTTACACTCTCGTTTTCACGGTCGCGGCCACTTTTCACGTCATTGCTTTCTCCGTCATCTGCATCACGATTCCCAGGATCCAGCCCCTCGTGCTTTACCCGCAACCCACCGCATGAAAATCAAGGAAATCCGCACCCGCGTCATTGAGTGGCGTGGGAAAACCGTCCCGCTCCCGCCCCATTTTTGCACCAATCCCATGGATGCCGTCGCCCCCATGTTGTCCGCGGCGACCATGGGCACCTTCACCTTTCACAGTTGGCTCATCGTGGAGATATTCACCGATGACGGCCTCATCGGCATCGGCAATGCCGCCCTCGCCCCGCGCGTCACCAAGCAGGTCATCGATCTTTACCTCAAGCCCCTCCTCCTCGGCGCCGACCCCTGGGACACCGAGTTCCTCTGGCAGCACATGTACCGCAAGACAATGGCCTTCGGCCGCAAGGGCATTGCGATGGTCGCGATCAGCGCCGTAGATATTGCGTTGTGGGATTTGCTCGGCAAATCGGCCCGGCAGCCTGTCTATCGCCTGCTCGGGGGGCGCACCAAGCCCCGCATCCCCGTCTACGCGAGCCGTCTTTACAGCACCCCGCTTGATGAGCTCGCGAGCGAGGCCCTCCGCTACAAAAACGAGGGCTACCAGGCGATGAAGCTCCGCTTCGGCTGGGGCCCGGTCGATGGCGCCGCGGGCATGCAGCGCAATATCGCGCTCGTCCGCACCGTGCGCGAGAGCGTCGGCGATGATGTCGATATCATGGCCGACGCCTACATGGGCTGGAACCTCGATTACGCGAAGCGGATGCTCCCGTTGCTCGAGCCCTTCAACCTCCGCTGGCTCGAGGAACCGGTCATTCCTGATGATATCCACGGCTACGCCGAGCTGAAACGATTTGGCCGCATCCCCATTGCCGGGGGCGAGCACGAGCACACCATCCACGGCTTTCGCGAGCTCATCGAGGCGCGCGCCGTCGATTACATCCAGTTCGATACCAACCGCGTCGGCGGCCTCACCCAGGCCCGCAAGATCGCCGCGCTCGCCGAGGCCCATGCGATCCCCGTCATCCCCCACGCCGGCCAGATGCACAATTTCCACGTCGTCATGGCCAGCTTCAATTCCCCGATGGCCGAGTTCTTCCCGCCCGTGAGGGTCGAGGTCGGCAACGAATTGTTCTGGTATTGCTTCAAGGGCGAGCCGATGCCGGTCGACGGTTGCATCGATCTCGATGAGAATGTCCCCGGCCTCGGCGTCACGGTGAATGAAGAGGCGTTGAAGGATTTCGAGGTGATCGAATGACCCGGTTCGTTCAAATTCAAAATGGCGCCACGCGCGCGGTCGCCGTCGTCGAGGAGCCGCATCTCTGCTTGATTCGCGGCGTGCCGACGGTTTTCGAGCTCGCCCGGCAGGCGATGGAATCCGGGGTAAAGCTGACCGATCTCGTCCATCAATTGAAGTCCGCAGATACCATCGAGTACGACTCCGTCTATCGCGGCGATTCCCAGTGGCGCCTGTTGATCCCCATCGATCATCCCGAGCCCGCCCGCTGCCTGGTTTCCGGCACCGGCCTCACGCATCTCGGCAGCGCAAAGGATCGCAACACCATGCACGAGGCCAGCGACGCTGAGCTCACCGACAGCATGAAAATGTTCCGCTGGGGCATGGCTGGCGGGAAGCCCGGGGAGGGTGCGATCGGCATCGCTCCAGAGTGGTTCTTCAAGGGCACCGGCGGCATTCTGCGCGCGCACGGCGAGCCGCTGGTGGTGCCGCCGTACGGCGAGGATGGCGGCGAGGAGGCGGAGATCGCCGGCGTCTATTTGATCGGGCCCGACGGCTCCCCGCACCGCATCGGCATGGCTCCCGGCAATGAATTCTCCGACCACAAATTTGAAAAGAAAAACTACCTCAACCTCGCCGGCTCGAAGATTCGCACGTGCGCCCTCGGCCCGGAGCTCGCGATCGATCCGCAATTTGACTCGGTCCATGGCGACGTGAAAATTGAGCGCGACGGGCGTGATCTCTGGTCGAAGCAAATCGTCACCGGCGAGCGCGAGATGTGCCACAACTTGCAAAACATCGAGCATCATCACTTCAAGTTCGAGACGCATCGCCGGCCCGGCGACGTGCATGTCCACTATTTTGGCGCGCACAGTTTGAGTTTCGGCGGCGGGGTGCAACTCGCCGATGGCGACGTGATGTGCATCCACTTCGACGGCTTCGGCCGCGCTTTGCGCAATCCCCTTCGCACGGCCAGCCCCGCCGCCGCTCCCATCACCGTGCGGCCGCTCGCCTGATTTCCACCATGGCTAAACCACGCATCGCATTTTTCGGACTTGGCACCATGGGGTCGGGCATGGCCCGGCGCCTTCTCGGCGCGGGCTTCCCCCTGGCCATCCATAGCCGCAACGCGGAGAAAACCGCCGCGTTTCAAGCAGAGGGCGCGATTGCCGCCCCGTCCTACCGGGAGGCCGCCGCCCATGCGGATGCCGTCGTAAGCATGGTCGCCGATGACGGCGCGTCGCGGCAGGTCTGGCTCGGCGATAACGGCGCCCTGGCCGGTGCGGCGCCGGGCACTGTTCTTATCGAATCAAGCACCCTCACCGTGGAGTGGCTCCGTGCCCTCGCCGGGCATGCGGGCGCGCGCGGCTGCCAGCTGCTGGATGCGCCTGTCACCGGCACCAAGCCGCACGCCGCGTCGGGCGAGCTGACTTTTCTTGTGGGGGGCCCGGCCGCCGCGCTGGAGAAAGTGCGGCCGGTTCTGGACGCGATGGGCCGTGCGATCATCCATCTCGGCCCCGCGGGCAGCGGCGCGCTGCTGAAGCTCATCAACAACTTCCTTTGCGGCGTCCAGGCCGCGTCGCTTGCCGAAGCCGTGGCTCTCGTGGAGAAGGCGGGCCTCGACCGGCGCAAGTCCTTCGAGATCCTCACCAATGGAGCTCCCGGCAGCCCGCTGGTAAAGACGCTCTTCGCGCGAATGGATGCCCGCGACTACACGCCGAATTTCAAGCTCCGCCTCATGGCCAAGGACATCGCCTACGCCATTGCCGAGGGCAAACAGCATGCGCTCGATCCCGTGACCGCCCCTGCCGCGCTGAGGGTATTTCAACAAGCCATCGCCCACGGCGACGGCGAAAAGGACTTATCCGCCGTCGTGGAGCAATTCCGAACCGAATGAAGCGGGAAAAGCCGCCGCGATTCATCCGTTGGATGCCGCGGAAGATTAGAGCAGTTTCGCTTTAATTTGCCGCATGCTGTGGGGCGGCGCGGGCCGTTGCGAAGCCTTTCAAGCTTGGCCTGTATTGATCAATACAGGCGCTGCGCTTAAAAGTCTCCGCACCAAC
>Ga0182024_10002985_pt1 | contig 41048 bp, 34 predicted proteins | sample P32metaG_FD_120480 | JGI IMG/M metagenome (GOLD analysis project Ga0182024, IMG submission 120480) | Permafrost microbial communities from Stordalen Mire, Sweden - P3-2 metaG (Illumina Assembly) | ecosystem: Environmental > Terrestrial > Soil > Wetlands > Permafrost | place: Sweden: Stordalen...
AGTACGAGGAGCTGTGTGAGCTGCACAAGAAGGTCAGCTACTACAGCTACGGCAAACCGTCCGTGCGCTTCGCCGAGGCCGAGGTCGACCAGGCCCGCGCAGCCGGCGTGCTGATCGAGGGTGCCGGCTCGCCGCTGATCGTGGACAAGTCCTTGTACCGCGAGCTGGTCAAGCAGGCCATCGCCCGCACGCTCGAGGAGACGAAGGCCACCGCTGAGCAGCATGCCGAGCAGCGCAACGTCGAGCAGCAGCAGCTCAAGCAGCAGCGGGCCGCGGATCCGGAGACGGAGATCCGGCGCGAACACGGTCGCAAGATGCGCTCGATCGCCGAGCAGGCGCACGGCGCCAACACCGACCTCAGGTGGGCACTGCGCAACAACCTCGCCAGCGTTGATCCGGCGAGCATGGACGTCGCCCGCTTCTTCGTGCTATGCCGACGTCCGCATAGGACGAACTATGCCGTTAGGACGACTATGCCGAGGAGCCGCGAACGGCTAGCGCTTGGTCAGCTGGAAATGGATGACCTTGCCGCTTTGGTAGTCCGCGATCCAGAGTTGCTGTCCTGAGACGGCGATTGAGACTGGCTGGGTCAGCGACAGATGGGTGGGCTTGCCTATGACACGGTTAGTCGTCGGGTCGATCTGCCACAGCGCTGCGGTGCCCTTGATCGCCTCGAAGAGCCTCGCCGAACGCGATCGGGGGTATGAGATCGCCCACACGCGGCCGTCACCAGAAGCAACGCCGATGACGCGTGGCACGGCGATCTGGGCGAGGGTCTGTCCGGTGGCGGGGTTGACGCGGATGATCGCTGCGTCATCGGCCCCTGCGTCGGTTTGGACCCACAGCGATCCGAATCCGGTCGCAGGCGTTCCTGAGAATGGCTCGGTGGTGACGTGGCGAGTTCGCGGATCGATTCGTGACAGTGCCGGATAGGTCGCCGACGGAGCTTTGTCGCCTACCACGACGGACGTGTTGTCTACCCAGAGCGCACCGAACGCGGACACGATTGTGTCGGGCCCCGACCCGACCGTGATGGGTCTGGCGGTCGCGTGATTGTTGCTGGGATTGATCGAGACGACATCGCCGCGGGGCCTGTTCGACGCGCGGCTGACCCAGAGCCGATCGGCCGCGAATGCGACGCCACCACCGAGCGAGCTGATGCGTCCGTTACGGGCCACGCCGAGGTTGATCTTCGCGACGATCCGGTCGGTCGTCGGGTCGATCCGCAGGAGCTGGGAGGTGCCGGTTGGTGCCAGCCAGACGCTGCCAGCACCGAACGCGAGGCCAGCGTTGACGCCATTGGTCGGGATCGGGATCCGCGCGATCATCGAGCCGTTGCGGAGGTTCAGTCGGACGGTGCTGTTCGGGGTCGCGATCCAAAGAGAGCCGGCATTGGGGAGGAGCGCCTGCGGGCTGCTGCCGATGTCGACCGCACCCGCGGCGGTGAGTCCGAGCGGTTTGGCTGGCCCGATCGCAGCGGGAGATGACTTGCCGCGACCTGTCAGCGAGAGCGCCACCGCGGCCGCCAGGCACATCAGGAGCACGAGCGCGACATAGCGTCTGCGCCGCCTCCGCTCCAGCCCCCATGCCTCGCCGAATAAGGCATCGAACAGGGACCTGCGACGTGATGACGGAGCGGAACTATCAACAGCCATTGAAGCTAGTATTGTTGTTCTTATGCCTAGTGTCAATGCAGAGCACGAACTACCGCTTGCTGCCGTCAGCCGACTTAACCCGACGCCACTGCATGAGCAAGTCGCCGCCGCGATTCGCCGCGCGATCAGCGACGGCGAAGCCGGCCCCGGCGACCGCATCCCGCAAGCGCGCGATCTCGCGACCGTCCTGGGCGTGAACCGCAACACCGTTCTGCGGGCGCTACGGCTGCTTCGCGACGAAGGCCTGCTCGAGATCGGCCGCGGACGTGCCATACGAGTCACCGGAACCCCGGAACGAGGCGCGGTCATCGCCAGAACAAGAGACCTAATCGAATTCGCGCGCCGACGCGGTTACAGCCGGGATGAGTTGATCGGACTTATTCACGACCTCGTCTAATCGGACGCAGACCCTCCTCTCAGCCTCAAGCCACATCGGCATAGTCGCGGTGGTCTGAGCAATCTCTCGAGGGCCGGGGTTCGGCCCCGGCAGGAGGTCGGATCATGGCTGGGACTCGTCGGAGGCCGGGGGCTATGGCCCCGTTCGTTGATGGCTACCGTGACTGGCTGCTGGAGCGCGGCTATTCGCCCACGACAGTGGTTAATTCGCTGATCGCGCTGGGGCATCTGGGACGCTGGATGGAACGCAACGACATCAGCGTCAATCGGCTTGATGACACTGCCGTTGGTGAGTTCGTGGCCGCTCAGGTCAGAACCACTGCTGGGCGGCTGCCGCTCGGCAGCGTCACCCCACTGGTTGCCTACCTTCGTGACGAAGGTGTCGTTGCGCCCGAACCTTCCGCCGCGGCTACCGCGGTGGATGAATTGATCGAGAGCTACCGGCTGTGGTTGTCGGTCGAGCGCGGTCTGGCTGCCGAGACGGTGCGGGGCAGGATCCAGACTGCCCGGCGGTTTCTCCAGAGCTTCGGCGAAGTGCACGGGAGCGTCGGCTTGATCACCGGGGCTGACGTGACCCGGTTTCTGTTGGCTGAGTGTGAGCGAGTGTCCGCGGCGTCGGCCGGGGTCACGGTGTCTGGATTGCGGTCACTGCTGCGATACCTAGCCTCCTGTGGTCTCGCCGACCTCGGGCTTGCTGAGGCGGTCCCGGCGGTTGCTCATTGGCGGGATGCGCATCTTCCCGGGTTCCCGCCGCCGGTCGAGGTTGACCTGCTGCTCGCTTCGGTGAACCGCGAGGGGCTAATCGGCGCGCGTGACTACGCGGTTCTGCTGCTGCTCGCCCGGCTCGGGCTGCGCGCGGTCGAGGTCGCTCGGCTACGGACCGGTGATGTTGACTGGCGCGCGGGCGTGATCACGATCGATGGGAAGGGACATCAACGCGGGCGCCTCCCGGTGCCTGACGATGTCGGCGAGGCGCTCGTCTCCTACCTAACCAGACGAGCCGCATCCAGGACAGACCGCGTGTTCCTCACGCCGCGTGCGCCGGTCCGGCCGATCGAGGCTGCCGGTGTCCGTTCGATCGTTCGCCGCGCTTATCGGCGAGCAGGGCTGCAGCCCGTTGCCGCACACCAGCTCCGCCACGCCCTGGCGAGCAGCATGGTGCGAGAGGGCGCCTCGCTGGTTGCTGTTGGACAGGTGTTGCGACACCGCCATCTTGAGAGCACGCGGATCTACGCGAAGGTCGATCTGGAACGTCTCAGACTTGCCGCCCGGCGGTGGCCGGAGGCAGCGTGATGACCGCTCTCGAGCAGCATCTCGACGACTATCTGCGTTTGCGGCGGGCTCTCGGGTTCAAGCTGGTCGAGCACGAGCGGCTGTTGCCGGGATTCGTCGCGCACCTCGATGCCTCCGGGCTCGAGTTCATCACCACCGCGATCGCTGTGGATTGGGCGACAGCCCGGGATGTCCCGGCCGGCAGCTCGGTGCCGGGGACGCGGCTGCTGGTCGTGCGTGCGTTCGCGCGCTACCTGATCGGCATCGATCCACGCACCGAGATCCCAGCGGCGCAGATGATTCCCCGGGGCCAGCATCGCCGCGCGCCCTACATCTACACCGACGCGGAAATCGTCGCTCTGATCACTCAAGCCAGGACGGCGATCCGCCAGCGGCTTGTCGCGAACACCTATGCGACGCTGATCGGGCTGATCGCGGCGACGGGCATGAGGATCGGTGAGGCGATCAGCCTGGACCGCTGCGACGTTGACTGGGACGCCGGCACCCTCTGCGTTCGCCGGACCAAGTTCAACAAATCTCGTTTCGTGCCGGTGCACCACACGACCCTCGCCGCGCTTGAGCAGCACGCGCAGCTGCGTGATCGGCTGTGCCCAGAACCGCTTGAGTCGAGCTTTTTCGTGTCGTTACGTCGAAAGCGGCTCCAGGACGGCGCAGCCCATGCCACGTTCCGGCGTGTCTGTCTCGCCGCCGGTGTGGGCGCCGGATCTCCGTTCCCGCCCAGGATTCATGATCTCAGGCACACGCTGGCGGTCCGGACATTGCTCGATTGGTATCGCCAGGGCCTTGACGTGCATGCGCAGCTACCGGTGCTCTCAACCTACCTCGGGCACCTGCGGCCAGCCGACACCTACTACTACCTATCCGCGGCGCCGGAGCTGCTCGCACACGCCGCGGGAATGCTCGAAGCCCACCAGGAGGAACCGTCATGACGGCGATCGCCCCGACCCTGCAAGCGTTCTTCACCGAACGGCTGATCAAGCAGCGCAACGTCAGCCCACGCACGATCGCCTCCTACCGCGACACGCTGCGGCTTCTGTTCTGCTTCGTGCAGGACACCACAGGCCGAGCCCCTTCCCAGCTTGACTGGAGCGAGCTCGACGAGCCGGTGATCGCCGCGTTCCTCGCGCACCTTGAACAGGACCGTCACAACGGGCCGCGCACAAGGAACCTGCGGCTCACGGCGATCCGCTCGCTCTACCGCTACGCAGCGCTGCGTCACCCCGAGCATGCCGCCGTCATCCAGCGCGTCCTCGCGATTCCTACGGCCCGGTTCGACCGGCCGCAGGTCACGTTCCTCACTCACATTGAATGCCAAGCGCTGATCGACGCGCCCGACGTCTCCCGTTGGGAAGGACGACGCGATCGCGCGCTGCTCACGCTCACCATCCAAGCCGGGCTACGCGTCTCAGAAGTCATCGCGATCACCTGCGCAGACGTCACGCTCGACACCGGCGCGAACGTGCGCGTCCATGGCAAAGGCCGAAAGGACCGCGCCGTGCCCCTCACGGGCACCTCGCAGAGAGTGCTCGCTGTCTGGACCGCAGAGCGTGCGGGCAACCCAACCGATCCGCTGTTTCCGACCCGCACAGGACGAAGGCTCAGCCGCGACGCGGTCGAGCGGCTCGTCCAAATCCACACGGCCGCCGCCCGGCAGAGCTGCCGCACGCTGCACGGCCGGCGAGTGCATCCGCACGTGCTGCGCCACAGCTGCGCGATGTCGCTGCTCCATGCCGGCGTTGACTCAAGCGTGATCGCGCTCTGGCTCGGGCACGCTGACATCCGCTCCACCCAGCCCTACATCCACGCCGACATGACCATCAAAGAACGAGCGCTCGCGCTCGTCACCCCGACCAACATCAAACCCGGCCGCTACAAGCCCGCCGACGAGGTGCTCGCCTACCTCGAAAGCCTCGGCTGACTATGCCGACCCGACCCCGAAAAACCCGAACGACCACAAGACAAGCGCACGCGCCTCCGCATAGCTGACCCGTCGGCATAGTTCGTGTACGCCCTCCTCGAGTCCGGGACGTCGTATTTGAACTCAGACGCTGACAGCGATCGCATCACGCGCGTGGCGAGCACCGGCATCCGGCTGGTGATCGGCGAGTTCCGCGAGGACGTGACCAAGACCCGCAACGACGGCAGCAAGGGCGCCCTGCGGATCCGCTACGGCGCCAACGACACCTCGGCCGAGCGTGCCTGGCTGTGGAAGTTCATCGAGGGCGGCAAGACCGCCGGTGACCTCTACGGCCGCGCGCTCGTCGTCATCGCCGCCGAGCACTACGCGAGTCGCCTGGTCGTGCCGACCAGTCAGCAGCATTCTCCGCTCGCTTGGAGCTCGCGGCAGGGCAAGGCGGTCAAGGCGCTTGAGAAGCTCGCCGGCCCGCACGTGCCGGTGTCGCTCAAGCAGCTGCAGAAAGCTGTCGCCAACGCCAAGGCCGAATACGACGAGCAGCTCTCACAAGCCCGCTCGGGCGCGCGGCAGGCTCGCGCCGAGGCGCACGGCGCCGAGCACGTCGATGACATCGTCGACGAGTTCGACGGTGCTGGCGAGGAGCTCGAGGATCTCGACGACTTCGAGGCCTGATCGCTCTCGGGATGGCGGCCGCGATTGCGGCCCGCCAGCCAGCCCTTACGGGGTCGGCGCGGGTTGAGGAGGCCCTTGGTTCCGGGCCGGCCGCTCCCTGATTTTGCGCGACGCGGTCGCGCGTTTGGGTCGGGTCAGGCCCGCACCCAAGGGCACAACACCACCTCTTAAGGAGAGTGACTCCATGGCAAAGCCAGCTCCACTTACAGAAGAAGAGCGCGCGCAGAAGCGCGCCGCTGACCGCGAGTACGTTCAGCAGGCCGTCGAGGCGCTGCGGACCTCTGATGGCTGGCGGCGGTGGCTTGCGACCCGTGCTGTGTTTCACCGGTACTCGTTGACCAACCAGCTGTTGATCGCGATCCAGCGCCCCACCGCTGTACGCGTTGCCGGGTTCCGGAAGTGGCTGCAGCTCGGGTACTGCGTGCGCAAGGGCGAGAAGGCGATCCGGATCTGGGCGCCGTGTCCGCCGTCGCCGAAGAAGATCCAGGCGTGGAAGGACGCCGGCGCCAAGCCTCGGGAGCGGCCGCGGACGTTCTTCAGGCTCACGAGCGTCTTTGCTGAGGACCAGGTGCAGGAGCTGCCGCCGCCGGCGGAGCCGCAGCCGATCAGCTGCCCGATCCGCCAGCTCGAAGGCGATGATCTCGCCGAGTGCCTGCCCGCGCTCGCGCGACTGGGCACCGAGATCGGCTCGGCATTGAGCTTCGAGCCGATCGCCGGCGGCGCATCCGGCTACTACGAGCCGGCCACCAAGCGGATCGTGATCGACTCGAACCTGGCGGTCAACCAGCAGGTGTCGGTCGTCTGTCATGAGTTCGCGCACGCGCTCGTTCGTGCCGACCACCAGGACGACGACCCGGAGCTCGACTACCCGAGCGAGGAGCTCGTCGTCGAGAGCGTGGCATTCACTGTCGTCAGGTCTCTCGGGATCGACGCAGACGGCGCCTCGATCCCGTACCTCGCCGCATGGGCAGAGAGCGCCGACCTGTCGGTGATCGAAAAGACCGCAGGCCTGATCGACCGGCTCGCCAAGCGTCTCGAGGATGCTCTGCAGTCGGTCGACGCCGAGGTCTCCGCAGACGCGCAGGCCGAGGACCAGGTCGACGTCGACGAGCACGCCGGCGAGATCCTCGACCAGTTGGCCGCCTGATGGGCGGCCAACTGGCTGGCGCCGACAAGCGGCGCCAGCACACCGTTTTTGAGCCGTGCCCGAAGCACCGCTCTTGGTTTGCGTCCTGTACGCGCTACAGGTGCGCTGAGGTGTTCGTCGAGGGCGGGCCTGCCGGCTCGGCGTGCGGCGGCGGACTGTGTCGGATGAAGCCCGGGACAGACTTCTACTCGCCGACGTTCGTCGACGCCCACCCGGTCTACACGGGCGCGTGGTGGGAGTCCAACCGGGAGCTGGCCGCTCCCGGTCACGGGTGAGTTGAAGGACGAGAGTCGAGCTCCTCCGGTTGCGCCATGCGGCACCCGCTCAGTGTCCCTCCGGGGCTGCGTGTCGCTGTCAAGGTCGGGGCTTGCGCCCCCCGCTTCGCGGGCCCCTGGCGGGGCTCGCTTGACAGCTGCAGCCCCGGAGGGCTTCGCGGTCATGCCGCATGGCTCATCACAACCGAAGGAGCACAGCATGACCAGTCAGGCGCAGAGGTCGGCGAAGCCGACCAGCAGGCAGCTCGCGTTCATTCGCGAGCTCAACAGCAGAACCGGGACGGAGTTCCCGTACCCGAGCACTGTCGGGCGAGCCCGACACGAGATTGAACGGCTGACGACGGTCTCAGAGCGTCAGGAGCTCGCGATCGCGCGCTTCACCAAGCTCGCCGAGGATGGCGGCCTGCCGATGTTCGACGAGGTCCTGCGTGAGGGCGCGGCCGTCCGGTTCGTTTGGAACGACCGCAAGGTCGTGGTGATCATCGACCTCGACGACTTCCCGACCCACCCGGTTGGCGGCGGCGCCGCCAGCGACGACACGGCGATCGCCGCGTAGCGGGAGGACCCGATCATGGCTCAGACCACGAACCAGGCCCGCGCGGTCAAGCTTTACCTTTGCTGCCCCGCTTGTGGTTCCGCTGACCTGGCGACCATCGAGCAGCTCACGGCGAGCTGCCAGGGCCACGCCACGCTCACCATCGAGCCCGATGGTGAGCTCCACGCCAAGTTCCACCCCTGCGGTTGGACCGACGTCAACTGGGACTCGTCCGCCACGGTCGGCGTGCAGTGCCGGTCGTGCGTGTGGAGCTACCACGGCGCTGAGCACCTTGACCAGCTCACCTTCGCGATCCAGGAGGCTTCCTGATGAGCACGCCCACCACTACCGCGCCCCGCTCGAATGAGCTGGGGCGCTACACCACTCAGCAGGGCGGCCGCAAGCTCTGCGCCCGCATCAAGGACGGTCAGACCTTCCTGACCGACGAGCCGACCAGCGGCCGCGGCCGGATCTACCCGGTCGACGTCGTCCCGTTCAGTGATGGCCTCGACGCTGTTCACGCGATCGTCGATCTGTATCTCGAGGACGCACGGTCGAGCTGCTCGATCCCGATGGCTCACACCATCCTCGACGCCGACCTGATCGAGGTCGCAGCATGAGCGCCTACGTCGTCAGCAAAGAGCACATCGACCATCTCGTCCAGGCGGCCCTGACGGGCTGCCTGGACACCGAAGGCCGGTGGAACGAGTACGGCGAGTTCGACTGGGTCTACGACGGCGAGTACCGCCGCGTGTACGGGCCGAACGACAGTCGTGCCGATGGCACCAGCTCGGAGGCGGTTACGCCGTCACAGTTCGGGCAGCTGCTGCTCAGCGAGAACATTCGCAGCGTCGAGGGCCGCTACCCCGACACCAGCGCCGAGGCCGACAACCTCCCCGGCAGCGATGCTTACTACTGGCTGCCCTACGTGTTCGAGCCGGTCGTGCCCGAGGCCGTCCGAACGGGTCGGCTCGTGCGCGTCAGCGTCGGCCCGGTGCTCACCTACACGCAGCTCGTCAACGCGCTGCGTGGGTACTGCTACCAGTCCTCCGAGTCTGAGGACTGGTTGCAGACCGAGGCCTACGCGATCATTACCGCACTGCGCGAAAAGCTTCTCGCCCACCTACCCCGCGTCGAGGAAGCGGACGGCTGGGCCCTCTAAGTGACGGTTCCCGCGCATAGCAAGTGATCCGACGCAGTCGCGAGGACCCTCGTCGCGGGGGGGAAGCAGGTGCCGGCCTGCGCTCATCACGACTGGACCTTGTTGCGGTGAGATCGTTCGCGTCTTTCGGTGCGCTGCATGGGTGGCGTAGGCAACCTTTTCGGACGCGAGCCGGTTGTATGGGTTAGATGGTGCGCTCTGTGGATCTGTCTTTTGATGCCTTTGTCCATGAGAACGTCGACGACCTTGTTCGTATGGCGTACCTGATCACGTGGGATGAGTCGGAGGCGGAAGACCTGGTCCAGGAGTGTTTGCTGAAGGTCGCCAAGCATTGGCCGCGGGTGAGTGCGATGCAGCTTCCGCTCGCCTACACCAGACGCGTTCTGGTCAATTTGGCGCTCGATGATCGGGTCCGGCGCGTTCGCAGAGACGGTGAGCTTGGACTGATCGTCGACCCGCCCATCGATATCCGGGCCGAGTCAGCGCTTGAGAGTGTCGAGGTTAGGGCCGAGCTCGTTGAGGCGCTCGGGCAACTGCCGCGCCAGCAGCGGACGGTGCTCGCGTTGCGGTATTTCCTTGATCTTTCGGAGGCGCAGGTTGCTGCGGTCCTCGGCTGCAGCACGGGAGCGGTGAAGAGCGCGGCGTCGCGCGGTCTGGCCCGTGTACGTGAGCTGGTCGTGTCCCAGTCCCGGGAGAGTGAGGTTTGCGAGCCATGAGCGACTTCGTAGAGCAGGAACTTCGAGCTGCCTTTGCGTCGAAGGTCGTCTCTGTCTCTCCGGCTGTCGGACGGCGGTTGCGAACCGCCGATTACCGCCCTCGACGGAGGCGTCGACCCGTGATCGCGGGTTTCGGTGCGCTGGGTGCTTCGCTTGCCGCCGCTGCTGCGGTTGTCGTCGTGCTGCTGTCCTCAGGCGCGCCGGCCGCGTTCGCGGGCTGGACCGCTATACCGACCGCACCGTCGCGAGACGCCATCAAAGCTGCTCGCACGGCGTGCGGGAGAGTGGCGAGCGAGGCCGTGCTTGCCGCTGATCAGCGTGGCCCGTACACGGCGATCGTGTATCAACGCGGAGCGAAACCAACCGAGTGCGTAACCGACGGACGCCGCGAGTTGTTGAGCCAGTCCACCCTGTATCCGCCGCGGATGTTCGCGAGCCCTGGGGCCGGCAATGCGACGCTCCCTATTCCCAGCCGCCGGTGGTGGACCCACCCTCGCCGCAGACTGACGGCCGTCAGCGGCACCGTCGGACCTGGCGTCACAGGTGTCACCTTGCGGCTCGCCAACGGCACAAGCGTCGCGGCAACGGTCGGACACGGCTGGTATATCGCTTGGTGGCCCGGATCATTTGCCGATCACGCGTACCCAACGACGATTGATGTCACCACCGCTGCGGGCACCCACCGGGCGCCCTACAGCGCGTCACGGCTGCGCGCCCTGTTTGCCGGCTGCCGACTGGGCACACGTTGCCGCGCATTCAGACGGGCAGTACAAGGCCTGATCGATCTGGTTCCGAGTCTGCCGGCCGGGTTGATCAAGCATTACAGCCTGTTCCGTAAAGCTCCGCCGAGCACCGCTGTGAAGAACTTGCTCGGGCAACGGAACTTGCTGCCACGACAAAACATCACGGGAATGGGCCTTGACCTCAAGCAAATCCGCACCTTCAAGTTCGGGCATAGCGTCACGCTCTTCGTCGTTCCCGGAAGCGCCGGGGTCTGCCTTGCCCTCCGGATCGGCGGGGGCGGCCTAATGTCATGCCAGCCAGGCGCCCGCGCCTGGCAACAGGGAACGATCAGCCTCGGCGGCGGCGGCAACTTCCATGGCGTCACCACCTACTACGTGATCGCGCTCGTCCCCGATACCAACCACACCGTCACCGTCGGTTTGAGCGACGGCCGCACCGTCGTACTCCCTGTCAAAGACAACGTCGTCTTCCACGGTTTCTCCGTCGAACCCACGCAGATCACCTACAAGAACGCGGCAGGCAAGCCGACTAAGTACGGGTGATCACCTTGGGTGCGACGCACGACGCGCCGAAGCGACGCTCGAGAGTCCCGGTGGCCGCGCGCAAGGGAGGTCTGTCTCGGCGAACGGCAAGATGTGCGTCGCCGGCGAAGAGCAGGTCTGAGGCAGGCCGGGCTTGGCGGAGGTTCTCGATCTCGGTTTTGGCTAATCCCGAGTCCGCCTCAGCGCGCAGTTGGCGTGCTCTAGGGGAGTCGTGTGATGAGCGCGATGAGCTCTTCGCGCTTGTAGCCGCGATGGCGTGCGTATTCGACGAGTTCTTTGGCTTTGGTGGTAACCGAAGCGGTGTCTGCGGTGCCGGCAACGGTGATCGCGCGGCCGCGTCCCATCTCGAGTAAACGTTCGTCCCGCAGGAGCCGCAGGGCGCGTAGGACGGTGTTGCGGTCGATCCCGAGAACAGCGGCGAGATCTCGGGTCTGTGGGATGCGCTGACCGGGGGCTGCTTCGCCGTCGGCGATCGCGCGACGGATCGCAGCCGCGGCCTGTTCATGGAGCGGGGTCGGGTCCGTGCGGTCGAGTCGTAGTCCCTGGAGCGCGGGGCTGCCGTGTTCGGGGGGCTCGTTGACGCTCGACATAAGACTAAGTATACTAGCTTCAATGGCTAGAGCAGAAACGCACAATCAATCTACCGCCCGGTTCACGTGGCGCAGTCTTGCGGGCCTCTTTAATGAGGCTTGGCACCGCGAACAACGCAGACGACGTCGATGGCTCCTAGCGCTTGTCCTGCTAGTCGCGGCAGGCGGGTTCATAGCTGTGCTCAGGGGTGGCGGTAACGGATCCGCCAACACCGGGGGCGCTTCTGCCTCCCACCAGGCTTTGAGCACCCCGGTGCCGAGCGTGCTCGCAAGCGTGGTGCGCCACTGCGACCAGCCGCGGCCAGTGTGGAACGGGATCAAGCGCCCCTTCGCTGACGGTCCTGCCGTAGACGCGCAGAGCAGCGGTGGATACGTCGCGCTCGTCTCAAGTACGCCCCGGCCGGGCCTCCTCTGCATGACTGCCGTCCCCGGAAGCCCATACGTGCCCGATGGCGGCTCGTATGACCCCTTTTTGTTCGCCTATCCCGGCAGCGACCACCTGACGCTGGCGGGCGGAGGGTTCGGCGGCTCAAAGGGCGCAGTTGGCTTTCACTACGGCAGGGTCGGGCGAGGCGTGACAGCCGTCGCGTTCATCTTTCGCAATCATCCGGCCGTCAAGGCGGTCGTTCACAACGGCTGGTACCTGGCGATGTGGCCTGAGGAGGCAAGCAACATGACTCTGACGGCATCCGCCAGGGCGCGGTCCTTCGCCTACGGCACAAGACCTACATCGGTGCTGGTGACGACACGCTCGGGCACCATAACCTCGCCACTACCCAACGCACGCTGTTCCGGCCGTCGGACATGCGGCGTGTTCGATACGCAGCACCCGACAACTAGGTAGCCACGGTGCCATCGCGTCGCATCGGCGCGCTCCGTCGCGAAAACGATCGTGTGAGGCTGGAGAGGCCCATGATCGCGTTGCCACTTGCGCTCTCCGCGCAATCCGGGGGACTCAATCGCGCGTCTCCTGAAGACGCGTCCGGACACAAAGGCAGGTCAGAGCTACCGCCTTGCACTAAGTGACGGGGCGCACCGCATGGCCGGCGCCGATCTTGCGGGTCCTCGATGAGAGCGACCGTCTGCTCTGATCACCCGACCTGCTGCCCCGCGCCGCTCGTAGTCGGCGGCACGGGAGCTCGCAGATCAGCCTGTGGTCGCGACGCCGGCGCCAGCGGTAACTGTTCCTGTGGAGGTATCGGTCGTCGCGCCGGCGGTTGTGGTCTCGGTGGTCGTGGTGTCATCCGGGCACACCACTTGGGTTGTGCCACCGACGCCGGGGACGGTGAGCGTGCCGGTCGTGCAGGTCACGCCGCCTGGCTGGAGTGTGCCGGCGCCGGGCATTGTGCAGGTCATGCCGACGGTGGTCGACCCGACATTCGCGCAGGTGATCGTGTACTGGTGGGTGATGCCGGGTTTGGACGGGACGCTGCCGCCGCCCGGAAGGGCAGTATCGGAGTCGACGACGCCGCTCTTGACGAACACGCGGTAGTCAACCACGGTGCCGACTGCCAGCGTCTGCTGCGCCTCGAGCGTGGCGTCCTCCTGCGTCTGCTGCTCGGTCTTCGGCGCGGGGGTGAAGTAGAGCTGGTGGTTGTGGTTGTTGTTTGCCTGGATGTCCTCCTGCTCGAGCGGCATGCCGGTGGTCGGATCGAGGATCACGACGTACTGCTCGCCCGTCGGGTCGGGCGGCGCCGCGACAGCTGTGCCAATTCGGCCGAGCGTGTCGGTCATCGTGCCAAGCGACTCGATGCCCGGCAGCTCGCCGATCATCCTGTAGGTCGCGGCGCGCAGCGGCGGGTACGCCGATGTCTCCAGGATGCACAGCGCCTTATCGAGTGTCGCCTCGGTGCTGTAGCTCCCCTTCTCGTACCGAGCGACGATCTGGCCGAGCAACAGCTTCGGGTCGGTCGAGAGTCCCGCCGGCCCGGTTGGCAGCATGCCGCAGTTGTTGGGGGGGTCGCCCTTTGGATAGGCGCTGTCCATGATGCCACCGCCAGGTGCCGCGCCTGAGTCGTTTGCGCTCCCGGCGGCGACCCATTGAGCGTTGTCGCCGGGTGTCAGCAGGTGGAAGAACCCGGCGCTCGTGAGCTGGCGACCGGAGCCGTTCGGTGCCTCCCAGTCCTGCTCTGTCATGCCGTTCGTGAGACGGTAGTTGTGTCCGTCGTGCACCTCGTTGCCGGTGTAGCCGTCGATCCACTGGGTGTAGAGAAACTGATTGGCGCTCGGCACCGAGCTGGCCGGCGTGGTCGCCGCGATGTGCGCGATATGTGCGAGCACCGCCTTGGCCTGTGCCTGTCCCGTTCCGAGACCCGGCACATGCACATTGCCGATCCCAGGCACGTTCACCCCGGAACCGGAACCACCGCCGCTGCTCGGCACCAGGAACAGCACGGCGGCGAGCGCCGCCGCGATACCTACCGCGATCCCCGACGGCACCACCAGCCGACGCCTTATCCGCCAGCGTCCCGCCGCCGGCAGTCGCCCATGACGCTCCTCGCGAATCGCGCTGTAGAGCCTTGCGCGCGTCGCGCGACGCAACTGCTCGCGTCTCAGGTCGTCGACCTCTTCCGAGGTTGCCAACGATCGGATCATCTCGTCGAGTTCGGTCATCACATCGCCTCCTTCCGTTCAGGGGTTTGTGGTTCGACGCCGGCCGTGGGAGCCTCGGCAGCGGGGCTGGCGAGCCCGATCTGCGCTGCAACGCGGTTGCGCGCCCTGTGGAGGCGGGTGCGCACAGCCTCGGGCGAGAGCCCTAGCGCCACGGAGATTTCTTCGTTTGAGAGCTCGCCCCAGGCGTGCAACAGCAGTACCTCACGCAGAGGCTGTGTCAGCCCCGCAAGCGCCTCCAGCAACACCGGGTCCAGCGCACCGTCCGCCGCTGACGGGTCAGGCGCGGCGGACCGCTGCGATCTTGCCTCGCGCGCCAGTGCTCGCAGCCTGCGCGCCTCCGTACGCCGGTGCATGCGCACCAGGTTCCCGGCAATCCCGTACAGCCATGGCAGCGCCGAGCCGTCAGCGTTCGCGAAACGCGAGCGATTGCGAAACGCCCGCTCGAAAGTGTCCGCGACCAGATCGGCTGCAACCTGGCTCCCTACCCGCCGTGTCAGATAGTCGAGCATGCGCACGAAGTGCCGCTCGAGCAAGACCTCGAAGCGTGTTGGATCGCTCAGCGAATCGGCAATCACCGTCGCGTCTTCCTCGGTATGCATGCCCTCTTCTTTGCCGCAGATAGCGCAGCGTTACATCGGCACGCTGAATCCTGGCATGCCGGCTCGGCGGACTACCGTCGTCGCACTGTCCGCGCACTGCGGGTCAGGTGCGGCTGTCAGGGAAGAGGCGCGTCGCAGGTGAAAAGCAGGTAGGCGACGGTGCGTCGCTAATCGCCGGTTAGGCTGCTGCGTGCATGACGGAAGACAGGCATGATCGCTCTGGCTGGGGCGAGTTGCTGGATCGGCGAACGGCTGCGGGCTTGGAGTGGGCCCGGTGGGCGGTTGAGCGTTGGTCTGCCTTTCCCGTTGACGAGAACCCTCGGCCGCTCGTGCTGGTGGAATCACGGGTTCGCGTTGAGCGGGGGTTCACCACGGGACCGGCGAAACTCGCGTTTGTTGACGGGCGCGTGGAATCGACGATCAAGCTGCCCGAAGAGGTCATGGAGCCCCTACGCCGTCGAGGTCATCCAGCTCGCTCAGTAGGCGGCGAGCCGCTAATGATCCATGCCGGCGCACTGGAAGAGATCGAGTTCCTGACAGATCGTGGGCCTCAGCGTCTGCCGGCGTGGCGGCTATCAGCACAGGACGCCCTGGGCGCGATCTGGGCGCTCGATCCCGACGTTGCCGACTGGAAGCCGGCAACGGATGCCGCACCTGGTCCTCCAAAAGTGCAAGGGCCCGGACATAGAGGGGGCATGCCGGTAGAGGTCGGCCAAGACGATCGCTCTATCCTCGTTCACTGGCTTGGCGGGGCTCCGAGCTTTGTGCGGTACCCGAGCGCTGAGGTGGTCGAGTCCAGCACCGCGGTCGCGGTCGTGCCCGTCGGCGAGGACATTGGGCCACCGGGACCACGCACAGCCGTCGGGTACGTGCATCGTGTGCCTGCAGCCTTGTCAGAGCCGCTTCGCGGGCGAGTGCTCATCGACCTCAACGGCAACCCGCAACAAGCCCTCCGGCAAACTGATTTGCTGCATAGCGCCACGTAGTCCGCTACCCACGTCGCCAATCACGCAGCGGGCCGCTACCCGCTAGCCGCGCAAAGCTGGTGCGCTGGCGCGCACGGCAAGATGCACGCCGCAGTACGAATGCGGGTGCGGCGGGAGTTGCCTTTGCGTGGCAAGGGAATCGTCTCGTAGGCGACTACGCCGATGAGTGCTTCTAGCGAAACACTCATCGTGATGTGCCGTCAAAATTGCACCGGCTCGACGATTCCTAGCCGCGCCACGCTGGCGAGACTGCGGTGATCTCGCCCCAGCCCCCGCTAGAGGGTCTACGCGAGCACCTGACCGAACTCAGGGCTGCGTGATCGACTCCCACCGCCTACGCGGCCTGCCGGGGAGCGCTAGTACAACGGCTCGCCCGCGAGGGGAGAGCGCTTCACGCGATCTTCGACGCCGTAACGTTTGCACACCCGGAGAACGAGGTCAAAGAACCAGTCTGGGCTGACGGGTGACACGAAGATGGTTTGTATGAGCGTGTCTAGGTTTACGGCCACGTACCGATGAGGCGGAGTCGAGGCCGACCAGTTGCCGATCCCGCCTGACAGGTCCGAGGTCCCGGTGGGAGAGCCGGTGATCATTGCCCGGACCTCGCTCTCCTGGCTGAAGCTTTCCCGCTTTAACATTGGAATGAGCAACGCGCTGTCCGGTTCGCCCAGGCCGGCGTTCTCGAAATCCACATATTCAACGGGGCCCAGGAACACGGACAGGACACTCGACTCGCGGGCTGCTTGACGTTCGAGAGGCCCGAGAGGCCGAAGCGTTGAGCCGAACGATGCCCCAAGACGACCGAACGTTGACTGGATCGCGATTGCCGACTCTGGTTGGTTGTAGCGAGACCACATAAGGTCACTTTCGATCTTGCTTTGGTTCCAACAGCTAACCCAGGTCCAACGGCGAAAGGCCTTACGGAGATCGTGCTTCTGTCGTATCACCGATTCCATGAGCACTCGGAATTCGTCATCGGCTGGTCTTGGTTCGCCGTCGTAGTCGTTGAGCAGCTCGGTCGCCGCAACAAGCATCGATTTAGGTACCGAGCCCTCGAACGGATCATGCAGCTGGTCGAGCCGGGCGAAGTGCAATGCCTCATCTTCGAGCAACGACAGCAGCTTGGTGATGTCTATGTAACGCCACAGCTTGGCGTCGTCATCGAGCCGCCGGAAAACGACGTGGTGGGGGTCGTAGCTCGCTCGCTCAACGTTCGACACGCGCCAAAGACTATGTCGTTGGTTCCCATCGCTGCGTCGTGCTCGCAGTTTCTGCGTCCTACGGAATTTGCCTCGATCCATCATGTCGCACGTCAGGGCCGCCGTAGTCCAGTTGGAACCTGCGGCAGGGCGTCACTTTTGGTCTGACCGGGAGCACTCGCGAGCCACTGACCCCAACGGCGAGTGGTTTGCCACGGGAACGCAATCCGTGCACAACGAGCGCCGATGCGCTTATCGCGAGTGCTCGTCGGGGACGGAGACGAGACCCCGCCCAGCGACCGGCGGCTTGACCCGGGCGTTGGTCAACGACCTGTCGCTGTTACTTAGTCAGAGGTTTCTCCGGACTAGGACGTTTGTCGGCAGCCTGTGTTCCCGGCGCCGATCGTCGCGATTGGATCGTTGCCTGAGACTGTGCGGGCTGGATAGGTGTTGGGGAGCGCGTACCCGTAGATCCGGCTGGTCTGGTCAGTGATGCTGAAGCGACCAAGCCGCGGCGAGGAGACGGTCGCGACGTGGTTCGGGTAGAGGCGTTTGGCCGTGCTGATCGGCATGCTGAGGGTCAGCCCATTTTTGGTGGTCAGTACGGCGCCGGGTCCTTGCCTCATGCCGATCAGGTTGGGTTCTGCGCCGTATTGATAGCCGACGAAGCGTCCGGCCTGTGAGTAGAGGGTCAGGGGGTCGGCGGCGGTGGGGCTGTTCCATACGGTCTCGTGATCGACGCCGCAGCCGGAGGTAGCGGCGTTTGCGTAGGTCGGGGGCCCGAGTTGGCGCGTGATCGTCTGAATGGCGTTTGCTGTTGGTTCGCCGATGCGGGCGCCGGCGATCCCGGTACTGGTCAGAATCGCGCGGGTGCCGGTGTTCAAATGACCGGCGAGGAATGGTGGCGCTGCCAGGTTTCCGTAGCCGTTGAATGCCGTGATCACGCGACCGCCTCGGCCGAGCCAGATGATCTTGCTGATATTTGCGTAGAAGGGGTCGCTGTCGACGCCGGGCAGTATCCGCGCGGCTATGTTGTTCACCACCGGAACAGTCAACGTTTGCGTGCCGGTCGTCGGGCAGTGCACTCCGTGGCTGCTGGCGAGCTTCGGGCACCGGACGTTGACCGTCCACCTGACCGCTGCGACCCCATTTGGAACGATGCTCGCGAGCGCCTGGTTTCCGCGCGGCGCATACAACGGGCTCCCACGTGAAGCCATTCGGCCTGTCGAGATCGGATAGATCGAGTACTGGGTATTTGAGCCAAACTCCACGCTGCTCGAGCCACCGGAGCGGTTGACCAGGTTCAGACCGAGCAGATACGAGCCGGGCGAGAACTGCGACCCGGTGCTTGTCGCTCGCTTCACATCCAGAAACACCCTGTAGCCGTTGGTGAGCGTCGTCGCGAGACGGGTCAGGTTCCTGACTTGGACGGTCGTGCCGCAGTCACACGGCGGCTTCCAGGAGCGATCCGCGGCGGTTTGGTGGCGGCGCAGGACCGCGAAGTTCACGAGCAACTGCCGCAGAGTCGGACCAGCGACGCTTGCCGAGGAAGATCGTCGCGCAGTCACGCTCGGACTCGGGCGATGCGGTGCCAGCCGCAGCGGCGATCTGACGAACACGCAAGCGCTCGGATGGCGGTCGCATCGTGCGCCGGGCATAGGGGAGCTGATCGTTCCTGAGCTCGTAGTGACAAACACAGAGGTCGGTCCGCTGCTGTTGAGAGCCTCACCCTGCGCCTTCTGCGGCCGCAACGCGAGGTACCAGCCATTCTCGACTCTCGCTTTCACCGCGCGGTGATGCGCGAACACGAACTCGACCGCTAAGACGTTCCGGCCGACGCGCCCTTGACCCTCGGATACCGAGCCAAGCAACGCGCCCATGGTCCCCCAACCATCGCCCGTGATCTTGCCGCTCGCCGGCGCCAGTTCCAACCGCCCCTGACTACCGCCACTCGGGAAGTAGCCACCCGGGTGGATCGGGATCACGCAAGACAGCTCCCGGCCGTCAACAACAGCGATGAGACCCACAACCGAGCCGGCCACACCGCTCAGGACAAGCCCCTTGGAAAACGGGTTCTCGACAGTCCTCGCTGCCGGGAGCCCCCGGATGCGACGGGCAATTCCTTGCTTGTCGCAACGCCGGATCGCGTGCGCGAGCACGCCTGGCTTCGGAGCTCGAAGCGAAAGGGTCTCTGACGGCAGCGGCGCGCCGGGTCCGCCCGGGTCCGCACCGTTAGCCCCAGACCCGCCGCCTCCGCCCGCGAACCCGATGATCAACCCAGCGACAATCATTGCAGCGATCACCGCCGTGCCGATCCAACGCTGCTTGCGTTGACGACCACGCGCATCATCAATGACTCCAGCATCAACATCTTGATCCGGCGACGGTGGCTGTTGGGGGGTCTGAAGGGTCATGCGTAATGTGCTAGCCTAAATATTACATTGCTGGTTGTCAATATCGATCGCGACGACCCAGCGCACCTACACGAGCAGGTCGCCGCAGAAATCCGCCGAGCGATCGCCGACGGCGAAGCCAAACCAGGCGAGCGGCTACCTCCCGCCCGTCACCTCGCAGCCGTCATGGGCGTCAACACCAACACCGTGCTAAGGGCACTCCGCGCCCTCCGAGACGAAGGCCTACTCGAGATGCGCCCCCGACGCGGGACCCGCATCATCGGAACACCCGCCGAGAGCCAACTACGCGGCAAGGTTGCAGAACTCGTCCAACTCGCACGCCAACAGGGCTACACACGCGCCGACCTCAACCAAATGATCACCGACGCGCCCTAACACTTTCGATCTGCAAGTTGCCTTATACAAGTGAAATCAGCAGAGCAGGTCTCGATCTGGTCCTTCCAAGAGACCCGCTCCTCGCCAATTGCACGACTAGTGATGCGCCGTACTCCGCAGACGCATTCCGCGGGAGCGGTAGCTCCGTCTACCCGAGCCGGGATTGCTGTTTGGAAATCCTCGTAGTTGACGTCACACGATCTCGTTTACTCGGTAGGTGAGCTCACGGTTCCCGCCTATGTGGGTAGCAGCCTGGGGGGTATCATGTGGCAATGGAGGCAGCACGGCCAGGACGGCCAGCAAGCTGGGTAAATGGTCATGACCATTTACGCTTGCTCTCGGCGCTGGCGGGCGCTGAGAGAGGCGGCCACCGCGGCGCGGCGGCCTACGGACCCCACCGTGAACGGTGGGTCGCTGCGCTGGGCTGTAGGTGGTTCGCGTGAGCGAACCTGCCGGCAAGGCGGTACGGCCACGGCGTGCGTTCGAGTCGTCCAGGCGGCCGCAGTTCACGTTGCGGTTGAGTCCTGATGAGCGTGAGCAGCTCGATCGTTTGGCTGCGCAGAAGGGTGTGACGGTGGGGCGGTTGCTTGTGGAGTCGGCGTTGTCCGGGACGTGGGATCGGGACGTGCGCGAGTCGGTTTTGACCGCGCTCTGGAGGGTCAACAGACTGCTTGCGAACGTGACCGGGAGCCTGAATCAGCTCGCGCACCAGGCCAACATCGCCGAGCAGGTCGTCGCCGAGCGACAGCTCCGCCAGGAGCTCGAGGAGCTCGCGGGCCTGCGTGATCAGCTCACCGAAGTGCTGCGGGAGGTTCGGTGATCCCGAACATCAGCGGTGGTGGTGAGACCGCCAAACGGATCGCCTACCTGATCGGGAAGGGGCATCGAGGGGAGCATGTGAACCCTCACTTGATCGGTGCCCAGGGTTGGGAGGCGCTACCCGCGAAGGACCCTGGCGAGCTGCTTGTGACCAGCGACGTGAACGCGATCACGAGGTGGTTGGACGAGCCGATGCACACGTTCGAGCGCTACCCGAGGCGGCGGACCGAGAGGGCCGCGGCCGAGCAGCCGGACGGGACCACGCGATGGCAGCTGACCGGCGAGCTGAAGCCGGCGCACTATCGCGGATGGTCGCTGACGCTACCCGAGGGAGAGAAGTTGACCGACGAGCAGTGGGGTCAGGTCGCGGACGCGTTCATGAGCAGGATGGAGTTCCACGGGCGTGGCAGCGACGCGCCCTGCAGGTGGGTCGCAATGCATCACGGAGGCAGCGGATCCCACGGCCTCGATCACATCCACATCGCGGCGAACATCGTCGGCGAGGACGGCACGGTGTGGAGCGACTACCGGGAGCGGGAACGCTCACACCAAGCGTGCGACGAGATCGCCCAGGAGCTCGTGTTCCAGCGTACGGATGGCAGCACGTTTCAGCTCTCCCGCGTCGATGGGCATCAGCACGAGCGTGGTCAGAAGGGTTTCGTCAGGGGCGAGCTCGAGAGCGACTATGAGCGCGGGATCGACGTCGGCGAGCCGGTCGTCGACGTCGCCGGCGAGCCGCGCCGGACAGAACGCGGGCGGGTCGAGCGGGTCGATCCAGCAACGGCGAAACCGGCGAACGGGACGCGCCGGACGCTTGAGCGGATCGTCAGCGAGGCGGCCAAGGCCGCCCGCGATGAGGTCGACTTCGTCTCCGTCCTGCGAGCTGAGGGGCTGCGCGTAAAGCCGCGGTTCGCAAACGGCGGCGAGCAGGTCGTCGGCTACAGCGTGGCGTTCAAGGGACGCGGTGAACCGTGGTTCAGCGGCACCCGGCTCGGGCACGACCTGAAACTGACCGCGATACGTGCCGCTGGCAACTGGCCCGAACTGGACCCCGGGACGGTGGCGGAGGTGTGGAACAACCCGCGGGCGCGTGCCCCTCTCCCACCCGGCCCGGAGCTACTCGCCCGCGCGGAGCGGGGGCTCGAGCAGCTACACCACGATCTCATGAAGGTCGACCCCGGCGATCAAGTGACCTGGGCGCACGCCGCCAGGGACGCGGCCGCGATCCTGAACACGTGGTCGCTGCGGGTGGAGCCGACGCCCGGTCCGATCGCGGAGGCAGCCTACGCGCTCCGCGCCTCAGCAACGATCCACAGGATCGCTGGCGACAGACGACGATGGCTGGCGGCACAGGCCGGACGCGACGCGTGCAACGCACTACTCAGGCACCACCCCGCGCGGACCAGCAAAGAACTCGTCCGACAGGTGTCACAGATGGTGCAGCAGATCACGGAGGCGCACGTCCGATCGCTACAGGAACAGCGCGCGTTCGAGCTTGAGATCGCTTCTTTGAACGCGATCGCCACGCTCGCGGGCCTCACCAACGACCGCCTGGCGCCGGCGGACGCCAGGCCGCTTGACGCGGCCTTCGACATCGCCGGCGGCGTCGAGCGCTAAACGCTCGGGGTACGGCGGGTGGCGATGGCGCAACCCAACCTGGGTGGCTCTCGCGTCGGTTGCGCTTCGGGCGATGAGCAAGTGGCAGGCCAGCGGAGTCGATGATGTCCGCGCCTTCGTTCGGCGGCGCGTGCGGCAACGACGCGCGCCTGCAGACGGCCGCCCGCTCACTTAAGCTGCGTGGTTGTGAGGGAACGCTAACTTGGACGTCTTCGCGCTCCGGGACCAGCTTGTCGACGACTACCGGCATTACGCCGAGTCGTTCCTGACGATCAAGGACGATCGCATCAGGGCATCCGTCGAGCACGACCTAGACCAAGGCCTCTTGTGGCCCGACCCGGCGTTGCAGCTGAATCCGGCGTTCGAGTCCGGTGGCAGAATCGCTGAGCTGGTCGCCGAGGGCTTCCTCCACCCGGAGTGCGAACGGATCTTCCGTGTCGGAAAGACCCCTGGCCCGATCAGCGAAGGAGAGCCACTGCGGCTGCACCGCCACCAGGCGGAGGCCGTCCGGGCCGCCCGCGCCGGCCGCGACTATGTTCTGACGACCGGCACCGGGTCCGGCAAGAGCCTCTCCTACATCGTTCCGATCGTCGATCACGTGCTCCGGGCTCGTGGCGCAGGCGCGCAGCCAAACCGGATTGCGGCGATCGTGGTCTACCCGATGAACGCTCTGGCCAACAGTCAGGAGGAGGAGCTTCGCAAGTTCCTCAGCCACGGCTATCCGGATGGCCATGGACCGGTGACGTTCCGGCGGTTCACAGGCCAGGAGAACGACGAGCAGCGCGAGGAGATCCGCTCGCACCCACCGGACATTCTGCTGACGAACTACGTGATGTTGGAATACATCCTCACGCGACCGTACGACCAGGCGCTCGTCAGGGCGGCACAGGGGTTGTCGTATCTCGTCCTGGACGAGTTGCACACCTACCGTGGGCGGCAGGGGGCGGACGTTGCGCTGCTGGTCCGGCGGGTACGGGATGCGTGCGCGGCGCGGAATCTGCGGTGTGTTGGTACTTCGGCGACGCTCGCGGGTCCGGGCAGCTATGAGGAGCAACGGGAGGAGGTTGCGCGTGTCGCGAGCCGTCTCTTCGGCGCTCATGTTGAGCCGGAAGGAGTGATTGGTGAGACGCTCCGGGCCGCGACCCAGGAGGTCGATCTGTCAGACCCGGGCTTCATCGAGCGGCTCAGGGCACGGATCACCGACGGCATCCCGCCGTCCACCTACGACCAGGCGATCACGGACCCGCTCAACTGCTGGATCGAGCGGACGCTCGGGATCATCTTCAGCGACGGTCGGTACAGACGCTGCGACCCGCGGCCACTTAGCGGCGAGCATGGCGCCGCGGCCAAGCTCGCTGCCACGACCGGCTTACCGAGTGACGTCTGCGAGGAGGCGTTGAAGGAGGCGCTGCTTGCCGGCGGACCCGTCAGGGACGCGGACGGTTTCCCGGTGTTCGCGTTCCGGCTGCATCAGTTCTTCAGCGGCGGCGGTGCCGTGGCGGTGTCGCTGAAGCCGGAGTCCGAGCGTTACATCAGCACCGGCGGTCAGCTCTATGTACCCGGTGACCGTGAGCAGTTGATGATGCCACTGGCGTTCTGCCGTGAGTGCGGCCAGGAGTACGCCCCGGTCCGCTTGAAGCAGTCAGAGCGTGGCCGGTTCGCGGAGCCGCGTGAGATCTCTGACACGAGCTTTGGGGATGGCGAGGAGAACGGTTATTTCCACCACTCCTCACAAGCGCCGTGGCCGTCGCGTGATGACGCTGAGTTCCTTGAGCGACTGCCGGCTGACTGGCTTGACCCGGTCACTGGCGGTATCCGCCCGACGTTGCGCGCTCGCCTGCCGGTGCCGGTCACGTTGACGACCGGCGGTGAGCTCTCGGGGACGGGTCTGAGCGGTCATTTCATTCCGGCTCCGTTTCGCTTCTGTCTCAGTTGCGGTGTCTCCTATGACGCGCGTCAGCGCGCTGATTTCGGCAAGCTGAGCTCGCTCGGTGCCGGCGGGCGCAGCACCTCGACGACGGTCCTGGGTCTCTCCGCGGTCCGCCAGTTGAAGGCCGATGAGACCCTGGAGCCGGCCGCGCGGAAGTTGCTCAGCTTCTCCGACAACCGCCAGGACGCTTCGCTTCAGGCGGGGCACTTCAATGACTTCGTTGAGATCGGCCTGTTGCGCTCCGCTCTGCACCGCGCGGCGGCGTCCGCACCCGACGGCTTGACCCATGACCGCCTGGCACAGGCGGTGTTCGACGAGCTGCACCTGCCGTTTGAGTTGTACGCATCTGATTCGGAGTTGCGTGGTGGGGCGCGCCGGCAGACCGATGAGGTACTGCGCGAGGTGATCGCCCATCGTGTCTATCGCGATCAGCAGCGCGGTTGGCGGTTGACCTCGCCGAACCTCGAGCAGACCGGGTTGCTGAGGATCGACTATGACGATCTTGAGGAGTGCTGTGCTGACGATGAGGTGTGGTCCCGGGAGCTGCCGGGCTGGTTTGAACCGCCCGCCGCCGGCTCGCGCGACCCACATCCCGCACTTACGCTCGCGTCGCCGGTCGACCGCGAGCGGGTCGCACGAACGCTGCTCGATTACATGCGACGCGAACTCGCGATCAAGGTTGACGCGCTCGATCGGGATCGCCAGGAGGGGCTCAAGCAGCGCTCGAGCCAGCGGCTGGCTGGGACTTGGGCGATCGACGAACTTGACAACCTGCTCTATAGCGCCGTCCTGTTTCCCAGGTCGCGCACGATCGACGATGACCGCAACGCCGTCTATCTCTCCCCGCGCGGCGGCTTCGGGCTGTACCTGAGTCGCCGCGGGACCCTGCCGTCCAACCAGGACCAGCTGAAGCTCGCAGACCGGGCGCGCATCATCGCCGGGCTGCTGGAGGCACTGCGGCTGCACGGGCTGCTCACCCCGGAGGTCGCGCCGGACGACTCGGTTCCCGGCTATCTGCTTCAGGCGGCGCAGATGCGCTGGCTCGCAGGTGACGGCTCGCAGGCGTTCCATGACCAGATTCGGGTGCCGCAGGCTCCGCCTGAGGGTCGGCGGACAAACCCGTTCTTCATCGACTTGTATCGCACGATCGCGGATGGCGGTCAGGGGATCGAGGCGCGCGAGCACACGGCACAGGTGACCGCTGAGCAGCGGCAGGAGCGCGAGTCGGAGTTCCGCTCCGGCAAGCTGCCGTTGCTGTTTTGCTCCCCGACGATGGAGCTGGGTGTCGACATCGCGTCGTTGAACGTCGTCAACCTCCGCAACGTTCCGCCGACCCCCGCTAACTACGCACAGCGTTCCGGTCGTGCCGGTCGCAGCGGCCAGGCTGCACTGGTATTCACCTTCTGCTCAAGCTGGAACAGCCACGACCAGTACTTCTTCCGCCGGCCCGAGCGTATGGTCTCAGGACAGGTGGCGCCGCCACAGCTTGACCTTGCCAACGAGGATCTGATCAGAGCGCATATCCACGCCATCTGGTTGGCCGAGACTGGCGTCAGCCTTGGTAACTCGTTGACCGACATCCTCGATGTCGAGGGGGATAACCCGTCGCTGGCCTTACGCGAGTCGATTCGCCTGCAGATTGAGAGCCCGCAGGCGAAGCAGCGCGCCCAAGGACGAGCGGAACAGATGCTTGCCTCCATCGCGCCGGATCTGGCCGAAATCGACTGGTGGAGCGACGTCTGGCTCGCGCGCGTCCTGGACCGCGCGGCAAGCGGGTTCGACGACGCTTGTGATCGCTGGCGCGGGCTTCATCGGTCGGCGCTCGCGACGGCGAACGCGCAGCACGCGGTCATCAATGACGCGAGTCGCGCCCAGGACAGCAAACGCGAGGCTCGGCGTCTGCGTCGTGAAGCGGAGGCGCAGTTGGAGCTGCTGACGGCAGCGAAGGGCCCGAACAGCCAGTCCGACTTTTACAGCTATCGCTATATGGCCAGCGAGGGCTTTCTGCCTGGATATAACTTCCCGCGGCTGCCCTTGTCCGCGTACATCCCGGGCCGGGCCGCTCGCCGTGATGCTCGCGATGAGTACGTCCAGCGCCCGCGGTTCCTCGCGATCACCGAGTTCGGGCCGCGCAGTGTTATCTACCACGAGGGCGCGCGTTACCTCGTCAACAAGGTGATCCTGCCGATCCCGCAGCCCGGGGAGGAGGGGGCACTCGCGACCGAGCGCGCGAAGCTGTGCGGCGCCTGTGGGTACCTGCACGCGATCGAGCAGGGCGGCGGCCCCGATCTCTGCCAGCGCTGCGGCACGATGCTGGACCAGCCTCTCACCGACATGCTGCGGATGCAGAATGTCGCGACCAGGCGGCGCGATCGGATCAACTCCGATGAAGAGGAGCGTCAGCGTCAGGGCTATGAGGTCCGCACCGCCGTCCAGTTCAGCGAGACCGACGGTCGCGTCGCGCACCGCGTTGGCCATGCCATCGAAGCCGCCGACGCCCCGGTCGCGACCCTTGACTACGGTCACGCCGCCACGATCTGGCGAGTGAACTTCGGCTGGCGGCGACGGCAGAACCAGGAGCTGCTCGGATTCGTGCTTGACACTGAACGCGGCTATTGGCAGCGCAATGACCAGGCCGCTGACGACCCCGAAGATCCGATGTCAGCGTCGACCAAGCGCGTGATCCCGTTTGTCGAGGATCACCGCAACTGCATGCTGCTCACTCCGTCGACGGAACTGAGCGAGGCGCAGATGGCCTCGCTGCAGGCGGCCGTCAAGCGCGGGATCCAGGCGGTCTTCCAGCTGGAGGAGCAGGAGCTCGCGGCCGAGCCGCTGCCAACCGAACATCTGCGCCGCCTGTTGTTGTTGTTTGAGTCAGCTGAGGGTGGCGCCGGCGTGTTGCGCCGGCTGCTTGACGACCCGGGCAAGCTCGCCGAGGTCGCCCGCGAGGCGCTGTCGATCTGCCACTTCGACCCCGACACTGGCGACGATCTCGGGCACGCCCCCGGCGTCACCGAACGCTGCGAGGCTGCCTGTTACGACTGCTTGCTGAGCTACGGCAACCAGCGCGACCACCGACTGCTCGACCGCCACGTGATCAAGGATGTGTTGCTCGCGCTCGCCCGCTCCACAGTACGGGCGAGCGGCACAGCCGTTCCAGCCGCCGATCATGCCCAAGCGATGCTTGATCGCGCCGACTCCGGCCTTGAGCGCCGGTTCATTGACCTGCTGACCGACCAGCACCGTCGCCTGCCCAGTGATTCTCAGAAGCTGATCGCCAACGCCGGCTCACGCCCTGACTTCCTTTACCGCGAGCAGCAGACGGCTGTATTTATCGACGGCCCTCACCACGACCAGCCCGACCAACAGTTAGAAGACCTGCAGGCCGACGCCCGGCTTGAGGACGCTGGCTACGAGGTCATCCGTTTCCACTACGCAGCCGACTGGGAGGCGCTGCTCGACGCGCACCGGGACGTGTTCGGTACGAACGGATCCTCCGCGTGAGCGCGACGGATACGCCGGCGTTCGCGGTCGGCTCGCTCGTCAGCGCCCGCGGTCGCGAGTGGGTGGTGTTGCCTGAGTCAGAACCGGATTTGCTCGTGTTGCGCCCGTTGGGCGCGACCGACGCGGAGATCGCCGGGATCCTGCCGGCGCTTGAGCCGGTCAGGTCGGCGACGTTCGACCCTCCGGACCCGACAAAACCAGGCGACGCTCGTAGCGCGCGTCTGCTCCGTGAGGCGCTCCGGATCGGGTTCCGCTCAAGCGCTGGACCGTTCCGAAGTTTCGGTCAGATCGCCGTCGAACCGCGCCCCTACCAGCTCGTGCCGCTGTTGATGGCGCTGCGCCAGGACCCGGTCCGGTTGCTCATCGCCGATGACGTTGGGATCGGCAAGACGATCGAATCGGCGCTGATCGCGCGCGAACTGCTTGACCAGGGCAGCGCCCAGCGTCTGGCGGTGCTGTGTCCGCCGCATCTCGCTGAGCAGTGGCAGACGGAGCTGCGAGACAAGTTCCACATTGCCGCTGAGACGGTGCTCGCCTCGACGGCGCGGCGGCTGGAGCGCGGGCTTGGAATCGGTGAGTCGCTGTTTGAGGTGCATGACAACGTGATCGTCTCGACTGACTTCATCAAGGCCGAGCGTCACCGCGATGACTTCGTCCGAACCTGCCCGGAGCTGGTGATCGTCGATGAGGCGCACGGCTTCGCTCTCGGTGGCGACCGCGGCGGCCGCCAGCTTCGCCATGAGTTGCTCGTCAAGCTCGCCGCCGACCCCCGCCGCCACCTGATCCTTGTGACCGCGACCCCGCACAGCGGCAAGGAGGACGCGTTCCTCTCGCTGCTCGCGGTCCTCGATCCGAGCTTGAGTCACCTGCCGGTGGATCTGTCCGGAGCGGACAACGAGCGCGAGCGTCGCCGCCTCGCCCGCCATCTCGTCCAGCGCCGCCGCGCGGACATCCGTAACTACCTAGATGCCGACACCCCGTTCCCCGAGCGTGAGCAGGCCGACGCCACTTACACATTGACGCCGGAGTACCGCCGGCTCTTTGACAAGGCGGTGAACTTCGCCCGCGAAACGTGGCAGGAGGCCGAAGGCGACGCACGCCGCCAGCGTGTCCACTGGTGGTCTGCGCTCGGATTGCTGCGCTCGCTGGGCTCAAGCCCCGACGCCGCCGTCGCAACGCTCCGCAACCGGGCTGACAACGCCGCGGCCCGTAGCATCGAGGAGGCCGACGAGCTCGGGCGCCGGGCCGTGCTCGACCAGGCCGGTGACGAGGACGCCGAAAGCCTCGATGTCGCCCCGGGGGCACAGTACGGCGACGATGATGACCCCGGCCGTGCGGACTCGTGGTTCAGTGAGCTCGCCCGCGACGCTGCCGCGCTTGCCGGTGAGCATGATCCGAAGTTGCAGGAGGGGATCAAGCTGGTTCGCAAGCTCGTCGCCCAGGGCCATCGCCCGATCGTGTTCTGCCGGTTCATCCCGACCGCCGAGTACCTCGCAGAGCACCTCCGGGAGGCGCTCGGCAACAAGGTTGAGGTCGCGGCTGTTACCGGCACGCTCGCTCCGGCTGAGCGGGAGCAGCGCGTCGCCCAGTTGGCGACGCACGACCGCCGCGTGCTGGTCGCGACTGACTGTCTGAGCGAGGGGATCAACCTGCAGGAGGACTTCGACGCTGTCTTTCACTACGACCTGTCGTGGAACCCCACCCGTCACGAGCAGCGGGAGGGGCGCGTCGATCGCTTCGGCCAGCCGGCGCCGACGGTTCGGGTGGTCACCTTCTACGGCGCAAACTCGCCGATCGACGGGCTCGTGATCAACGTGCTGCTCAAGAAGCATCGCGAGATCCAAAAGTCGCTCGGGGTCGCCGTGCCTGTGCCGACCGACTCCGCCGCCGTGATTGACGCGATCCTTGAAGGCCTGATCACCCGCGGTCGCCAGGGGGACGCGGAGTTCGAGCAGCTGTCACTGGAGCTTGACGAGATCACGAAGCCGCTCGACCGCGCGCTCGATCTGGAGTGGAAGAACGCTGCTGAGCGTGAGAAGCGGACCCGCACGATGTTCGCGCAGTACACAATCAAGCCTGAAGAGGTCCACCTGGAGTTGCTCGCCGCGCAGGACGCGACCGGCTCCGGTATCGACGTTCGCCGGTTTGTCACCGAAGCGCTCCGTGCGTCCGGCGCGACCGTCCGCGAGGGAACCCGCGGCGGGCTCGTCGCGGACATCGCTGACGCTGGCGCGGCGCTCCGTGACGCGATCGGCCTGAGCGCGGCCGACCAGACGCTGAAGATCGCTCGGGACGGTTCGCTCACACTCGAGCGGACCAACCCAGTCGCCCAGGCAATCGCGGCCCACGTGCTCGACAGTGCGCTTGACCCCCAGTCACGGGATCCGGTCGCCGCGCGCTGCGGCGTCGTCCGCACGCGTGCGGTCACCCGCCGCACAACCTTGCTGCTGCTGCGGATGCGGTTTCAGTTGACGATTCGCCACCCCGGGCAGGAGCCGCGCGATCTGCTCGCAGAGGACGCCCGGCTACTGGCCTTCACAGGCCCGTCCGATGCGCCCGAATGGCTCGGAACCGACCAAACTGACGCGCTGCTCGACGCCGAGCCTGACGCCAACGTCGCCCATGAGCAGGCCGTGCGAACCCTGCAGCGTGCGGTTGACGCACTGCCCGGCATGATCGGTGAACTCGAGCGGATCACCAGTGCGCGCGCCGATGATCTGCTTGCTACGCATCAGCGGGTCCGTGAGGGCGCGCGTGCGACCGGCACCGTCACCGTGCAGCCGCAGCTCCCACCGGACGTGCTCGGAACTTACGTGCTGCTCCCCGTCGGCGAGGACTGATCGGCGACCATGCGGCTGCGCTCGCGCGACCTCTTTCAGACCGCTCACACCGAGGGCGGTCTGCTGCCGGCCGACCTATTGCAGCGTGTCGTCGACGGCGACCGCACGCTCCCGGGGTTGTCGCCGGCGGCCTATCACCTTGATGCCGGCGTCCGCCTGAACGAGGCGATCACCCGTTCCTGGAGCCGTCTGGTCGGCGCCTGGCGTGCGTTTGAAGAGGGCCGCCAGACCCTCGCCCCTGGCGATCCCGGCGGCCGCCTGACCAGGGAGCGCTGGCTTCACCCGCTCTTTGAGGAACTCCGTTACGGACGCCTCGTCCAACAGCCCGCGATCGAGATCGATGACAAGAGCTTCCCCATCTTCGCCCAGTGGCAGCACACCCCGATCCACCTCGTCGGCTGCGCCGTCAAGCTTGACGCGCGCACCGCCGGTGTCAAGGGCGCAGCCGGCCAAAGCCCTCACAGCCTCGTCCAGGAGTTTCTCAACCGCTCACCGTCGAGGCTCTGGGGAGTCGTCTCCAACGGGCTCTCACTGAGGGTGCTCCGTGACAGTGTCGCGCTGACCCGACAGGCATACCTTGAGTTCGATCTCGAGGCAATGTTCAGCGGTGAGGTCTACGCCGACTTCGTACTGCTGTGGCTCGTTTGTCACCAGTCGCGGGTTGAGGCCGATAAGCCCGAGGATTGCCTGCTCGAACAATGGACCCACGCCGCCACCCAGGACGGCACCCGCGCGCTCAACACGCTCCGTGATGGAGTCAGGGACGCGATCGAGCTCGTCGGTGCCGGCTTCCTCGCCCACCCAGCAAACCACGACCTTCAGGCCGCGCTCCGTGACGGCACGCTCGAAGGCGCCGACTACTACCGCCAACTCCTACGGCTCGTCTATCGGCTCTTGTTCTTGTTCGTTGCAGAGGACCGCGACGCTCTGCTCGACCCACACGGCGACCCGGTCGCCCGCCAGCGCTACCTCGCCCACTTCTCGACACGCGGGCTGCGGGACTTGGCGATCAAACGCCGCGGTGGCCATCAACACGACCGCTACGAGCAACTGAAACTGGTCATGCGCGCGCTCGACGCCGACGGCTGTCCGCCGCTGGCACTTCCCGCGCTCGGAAGCTACCTGTGGTCCGCCGACGCGATCGGCGTGCTCGCCGACAGCCAGCTCGCCAACGATGACCTGCTGGCGGCGATCCGCTCGCTCTCCACCGTCGACGAAGGCGTCAGGCGGGCCGTTGACTTTCGCAACCTCGGCTCCGAGGAGCTTGGGTCTGTCTACGAGTCTTTGCTTGAGCTGCACCCAACGCTCGATCGGGGCACGGCGACTTTCACGCTCGACGAGGTAGCTGGGTCCGAACGCAAGACCACCGGCAGCTACTACACGCCAACGTCTCTCATCAATTCGCTGCTCGACTCAGCCCTCGATCCGGTGCTGGACGAAGCAGCCCGCGCCGTTGACCCGGAAACCGCGATCCTGGCGCTCACCGTCGTCGACCCTGCCTGCGGCTCAGGCCACTTCCTGATCGCCGCCGCCAACCGCATCGCCAAGCGTCTCGCTGCCGTCCGCAGCCAGGACCCTGAACCCGCGCCCGAAGACGTACGAGCCGCGCTGCGTGACGTAGTCGGCCACTGCATCCACGGCGTCGACCTCAACCCAATGGCCGTCGAGCTCTGCAAGGTGTCGCTCTGGATGGAGGCGCTCGAGCCCGGCCGGCCCCTCTCGTTCCTCGATCACCGAATCGCGCTCGGCAACGCGCTGTTCGGCACCACCCCCGAGTTGATCTCCTCCGGGATCCCGAACGACGCGTTCAAGCCGATCCTCGGAGATGAGAGGAAGACCGTAGCCGAGCTGCGGAAGCGCAACGCCAAGGAACTCTCCGGTCAGCTTGTGTTTGACCGCGCCGCCGACAACGTCGGCGCAGACGCCCGAGCGATCGCCGCCGCCAGTGAAGAGATCGCTGCCGTCGATGACAGATCCTTGAGTGGCGTGCGTGAGCAGCAGCACCGGTTCGAGCAGCTGCTCGGCTCGCCGGAGCTTCGCCGAGCCAGACTGGCCGCCGATGTCTGGTGTGCCGCCTTTGTCGCCGAAAAACGACCGGGTGTCGAAGCGATCACCCAGGACACCCTGGTCCGCACACTCGCCACCGGTAGCCGCGCACTGTCCGACGGAGAGCTGCAGGTTGTCGCGCAGGCACGAGACGACTACTCATTCCTGCATTGGCACGTTGCGTTCCCGGCTGTCGCGCAGCGTGGTGGGTTCGACGTCGTCCTGGGCAACCCGCCATGGGAGCGCGTCAAACTTCAGGAGAAGGAGTTCTTTGCCGCTCGGTCGCCAGAGATCGCTAACGCCCCGAACAAAGCCGCGCGGGACAAGTTGATCAAGGAGCTCGTCGAGCACGATCCGGCACTCTTGCTCGCGTTCGAGGCCGCCAAGCGGCAGGCTGAGGCTGCCAGTCACTTCATCCGCTCAAGTGGCCGCTACCCGCTGTGCGGGCGCGGCGATGTGAATACGTATGCGATCTTCGCCGAGCTGATGCGCTCCGCTGTCGGCCCAATCGGGCGTGCCGGGGTAATCGTGCCGACCGGAATTGCGACCGACGACACCACCAAGCTCTACTTCCAGGACATCGTTGAGCGCGGATCGCTGGTGAGTCTGTTCGACTTCGAAAACCGTGAGGCGATCTTCGAGGAGGTACACCGCAGCTACAAGTTCTGTCTGCTGACGCTCACCGGCCACGCCCGCCCAGCCACCGCCGGCGCCGCCTACGTCTTCTTCGCCACCGCCACTGAGCAGCTTGAAGATCCTGATCGCCGCTTCACGCTGAGTGCAGATGACATAGCGCTGCTCAACCCGAACACCAGAACCTGCCCCGTCTTCCGCAGCAATCGCGACGCCGAGCTCACGAAGGCGATCTACCGACGCGTCCCGGTCCTAGTCCGTGAAGGCGACCCCAACGGCAACCCCTGGGGGATCAAGTTCCTTCGGATGTTTGACATGTCGAACGACTCGGACCTGTTCCGTACCCGCGACCAGCTTGAAGTCGACGGCTGGGTGCTAGAAGGGAACGTCTTTCAGCGCGATGATGATCGGTACCTGCCGTTGTATGAGGCGAAGATGTTCGACCTCTATGACCACCGGCGTGCGCGCGTCGTGATCAGCGAGACGGCGACGATACGACAAGGCCAGCCTGAGTACCTGACCGATGATGAGCATGCTGACCCGACCAATCTCCCCAGTCCGCGGGCTTGGGTCGCGGAACCCGAGGTCATTGCTCGTCTAGATAGCTGGAAGCGCCTCTGGCTCCTCGCATTCTGCAACGTGACGAGCCCAACGAACGAGCGCACGCTCGTCGCGGCGACGGTTCCGCGCGCGGGGGTCGGGAACTCGGCGCCGACAGTGGTTTTTCATAGCTCCGCACCCGTGCCTCTGCTAGTGGCGGTGTGGAGTTCGTTTGCATGCGACTACGTTGCGAGGCAGAAGGTGGGCGGCATAAACATGAACTTCCTCTACGTGTATCAGCTCCCATGTCCGCCGCTCAAACGCCTTGTCCCGTACTCGTGGTTCGGCGACCGCGTCCTCGAGATGACCTTCACCGCCGCCGACCTTGCGGGCTTCGCGACGGATCTCGGCTACGGCGGCCCCCCGTTCGGCTGGGACCCGGACCGCCGCTCTCTTATCCGTGCCGAGTTGGACGCCTCGATGTTTCGCCTCTACGGCATCGACCGGGATGACGTCAGCTACATCATGGATACCTTCCCGATCGTCGCTCGCCACGACGAGCAGCGTTTCGGTGAGTACCGCACCAAGCGCTTGATCCTGGAGCGGTACGACGCGATGGTCGCTGCCGACGTGGCTGGAGCGGAGTACGAGACGCCGCTCGATCCACCGCCGGGCGACCTCCGCGCAGCGCATCAGGAGCGCTTTACTGAACAGCGGCTCTGAAGGAGAGGTCGCCGGGGCGTTTGACGGGTCTGGTCGCGCGCGGAGTCGCCGCTGCCGACATCGCAGCAAGACCGGATCGGCCCGCATAGGCTGGGCTCCGCGGCGTGGTATCTCGCGCCAGCCGGTGGTTAGCGCATTCGGATCCTCGTGCGTGAGCAGCCACAGCCTCGTTGGCCGGTCCGCGGAGGTGAAGCGGCGGCGAGCGCCAAAGCGATCGCCGCCTGACTGTTGGTCTCGTGGCAGTCTGCCCGTGCGGCAATAGCGAGCGTTTTCGTCTGTGCCTAACTACCTATCGATCGAACTGGCGCTTGAGACGCTTCCAGCGCTTCTCACCGCCGTCTACGGCCTTGTCGATCCGGCTGGCGTTGCCAGCCTCGATGTGTGCCTTACGCTTTCGCTCGCGGCGTAGATGCAGCTTCCACGCATCGAGTTCGTCGCCGTCGCGAGATTCGATACGGATCGCGTTCTGGTTGCCGCGCGCGTCCCAAAGCACGCGGCTGATCTTCTCGGCAGCGTCTGCGATGTCGTGGATGCCGCTCTTGTTCACGAAGCCCGTGGCGTAGATCGTCTTCCAGTCGAGCACATAGGTGTACTCCGCTAAGGGCTGATGCTTGGAGTCGGAGAAGCTGACCGTCACGTCGTACTTGTCCTCGAACGGCTCGATCTCCTTCAGCTTTCCGAGTCGGGCGACCGTCGAATCCCAAAATGTACGCCACTCCTGTCCCGGCACCAGCACGGGGATGACCTCCGGTATCTCGATGTCCGCGAACTCATTCGCCTGAGGATCGGGGGCGTCTGTCAAAACCACAGAAATAGGCTCAGGTGCCATCCGTACGCGCACGTCTGTAGCCGCCGTGGCTCCGAAGTTCTTCACCACCAGATCGAAATTCTGAGGGCTCGCGCCGCCACTCTGATCAAGAAACACGACGACGTAGGGCTGAGCCTGCTCAATCCTCAGCCGTTGACCCTCTGCAAGCTGTTTTTGGGCGGCTTCATAGGCGAACTTAGCGGCGAAGCCAGCAACGAGAGCCGTGACGAGTCCCACGAGCACCAGTGCCCACGTGCCGATAGCCGTCCAAGCATCCGAGGACGAGCCGAAGAGACCAGCCGACACGATGTGCATCAGCAACCGTTGGGCTTCGGAGACGGCTGAGTGAGATCACTCATCGCGCCCCGACCGCGGATCTCCCGAACCATCATCGCGGCCTCGCCCGGCTCCCGGCTCGTTGTGGGCTGGTTCAAGACTCCGCCGCTGGTGCAGATGGACTGAGGGTGTCGACGGCCTCGATTAGGCGGTCTGCGTAAGCCTCGGCTGGGATCCGCACCCAGTTAGGGCTAACAACCAGAAGCCAAAACAGGAGCTCGAGGGCCGCGACCGTGAACGCTGGCCCGTACCGCGCGGCTTGATGCGAGAAGGCCCCGGAGCCCGTTAAGGCAAGTCCGACGCACACGGCGCCGGTCGCAAGCGCCACGAGGATGCCGATCGGCTTGAGGCCAAGGAGATTCCGGCGTTGACCATAGTTGACGTTCTCTCGGAATAGGAGATCGAAGAGCGTCCGGTCGCGGGTCCGGCCGATCAGCCTCCGTGTTGCTTCTTCATAGCGAGCGTCGCTCGCTGCCGGATCAGCCGTCTCCTCATCTTGGCTCGGCAAGGCATCTCCGAGAACTGCCTCAATGCGCCGATGCAGTCGAGCGACGACGCCTGAGTCACCGCCATCGCGGTAGCGAAGGCGGCGCAGGGTGGCGCTGCCACCCCACTGACGCCAAAGGCCAGGCTCCAAGCGTTTGCCGCGGTCCCGGCCGAGCTGTGCGGCGATCGCGCCGACGACCGTGAGCACGAGCCCGGAGGCGATCAGCCGACTGAGGCCGGTGACGATGCCGGCACCAAAGAGAACGAGCGGGGCCAGGAACACGACCGCAACTGGTACCACCCGCGCTGGGAGGCTGTAGGCGTCAAGGCCGCGCGGCACGTCCCGATTCCAAATCTCGCTGCAAAGCGAGCGCACACCGGTTCCGTCCGCCGCGCTCCATAGACTGATTAGCCCCTTTGTATCAAATCACACAATCTTTGGGCAGGAGTGCAGAGCTTAATGGGCTATACGGACGTAAACATTCTTAACGTCGGCGCGGGATCCTGCGCCGTTATCGAGTCCCCCAGCGGCCGCAACTCGATGATCGACATTAACGACGGAGGCGAACTTCGCGAAGCCGCCTCGATGGGGCCGCAGGATCGCCTGATCCGCGAAGCCGCAATCAAGAAGATGCAGGATGAACTAGTTGATCCGGTCGCGTGGTGCAAGGCGAACAGCATTACGGAGTTGTTTCGGTTCGTTTTGTCACACCCCGACGCGGACCACATGTCCGGATTGCGGCGCGTGCTGAGCGGTGAGCTGGCTGCTCTGAACTTCTGGGATCTCCCTCATCATCGGCAGCGTTCGAAGCGCGACGAGTTCAAGAACGACCTCGAGCACGAGGATTGGCAGTGGTACCAAGCGCTCCGTAATGGCGCGTTGCCGAACGGTCCCAGGCTTCTCAACCCCCTGCGCGGTAATGCCAATCACTATTGGCTCGATGATGCGCTCGAGATCCTCTCGCCTACCAGCAACCTCGTCGACGATTGCGACCAGGCCGATTCCTATAACAATGCTTCGTACGTTGTTCGTGTGAATCATGGGCCGTCATCAGTGCTCCTGCCTGGAGATGTGGAGGTGAAAGCCTGGAACGACATGATCAACGCTGGTCTCGACCTGGCCGCCGACGTTCTCGTCGCGTCGCACCATGGCAGAAAGTCCGGCTTCTCTGAGGACGCAATGGATGCGATCGACCCATCCGTGGTCCTGATCTCCACCGACAAGCTCGACCCTGCACATGACGCGGAAGACGAGTACAAGAAGTGGACGTCACATGTCTACTCGACCCGCACCGAAGGCACGATCTGGGTCCGCATGTATGACACGGGATCCTTCGAGATCGTCAGCAAAAACGGGAAGCTCGCGGGATTCGTGCGCAGCAGCGCCGCCTGAACCGGTAGGAGAGGCACTAACTCGCCGAGCTCCGGCCGTGCGCGCTGGAGGTACTCCTTGGCCACGGTCCGATGCGACAAATCGAGCCACCATCGCTCTCAGCCTCGCGGGGAGAAGGCGTCAAACGATTGCGTCGGCGACGACGTGATCACCGCGGCGCCGCGCGACCGACTATGGATTGCCCACGAACTGCATTTTCAGTGCTCCGCGACCTTGTGGGCGGGGCTTCTAGAGGCCCGTGTCGAGCGGGCGGCCGAGATCCCCGGCGGTGCGCCCTGGTCGCGCCTGCGGCGTGTCCTGCTCGCTGAGCGCGGCGTCCACGGCCTCAGCCGCGCTGAACGGTGAGCCGACGGTCGTCAGCGCCTGGGACAGCTGCAGGTCCTTCAGCCCGGCCATGATCTCGGCCGCGCGAGGGTCGAGCGCTGCGGCAGTTGCGTTGCCACCGTCGATGATGCTCTGAAGGTTCCCGAGCTCGAACTCGAGCTGTGCCGGGTCCTTGCCGACGTGCTCGGCGTATGCCGGCGCGATCTCGTTCTCGTGCAGCGGCTCGGTGTCGAGGCTTTCCACGGCGAAGTTGAACGGAGCCTGGCGGAACCGTTCGTTCATTGCTCCCAGGGCCTGTGCCGCGCCGTGGTCCTTGTCGGCGTAGTTGAGCGCGTCCCTGTAGGTGTCGACGATCTCCGCCGGACCGGTCGGGCGGGCGAGCCGTTCCTGCCACCAGTGCTCGTTGTGCACACCTTGCCAGCGCGTCGACGCGACAGCCTTGTTCAAGGTGTCGCGCGCCTGCAGCCCGTCGAGCAGCTGGTGCAGCCGGTCGTCACGGCCGTCGCGCAGCGCCTGCTGCTGTCGCAGCTGCCCCTGGCGCTTGTAATGGCCAACGATCTGGATTGCCAGGCCGACGCCTTCCTTGACGAAGTGCTCGATCGCCTCGTGGGTGCCGTCATGTTCGTGTGGGCTGCTCATGCCGGTGATCCTTTCCGTTATCGCCTGATGCCGGCCGCCGTCATGGCGGCCGCCTGTGTTGTGTCTGCGCAAGCCGGTGTCAACGCCGGTCGCTGGGGAGTGCGGGTGCTGTCGGCCGGTTCGGAGATCCCGAGCTCAGCCGCCAGCCGTTCGCGCAGCTTCTTGAACTCGCGTCCCTTGGTGCTGATGCCCCAAAGGTGTGCCGCGAAGTCGTAGATCGTCCCGCCGGTCCCGCAGCCGAAGCAGTTCCACTCACCACGGTCGCGCAGCTGCAGGCTCGGTATCCACTCCTGCCCGTTGCCGTGCTCCGGGAACGGGCAGGAGATCTTGCGCTCGTCGTTGGGTAGCTGGCCCGTCAGCGCCGTCACGTAGTCCTCGGTGGCGATCGCGCGCAGATGCGCGTCGACCGTGCCGGGCGCGGTCAGCGTCACGGTCGCCGCTGACCGCGGCCGCGGAACCGGGGTAGGCCTGCGAGGCGCGGGGTCAGGGAGGTGCGCGGTCAGCTTGTCGAAGCTGTAGTGGCGCGATGACTCGAGCACCTCGAGCCGGGTTCTGACGGGCGGGTCGTGCTTGAAGTTCCAGGTCCACGGTGGCCGCAGGATGCGGGCCGCGTCGACGCTCATGAGATCGCCGCCGATCAGGCCGGCGAGCTTGCGGTTGCCGAGCTCTACCTGGTCAGGGGTGACGTCGGCGTCAAGCTGCCAGTAGGCGTGCAGGTGTCCCTTAGACCCGGAGGTGATGACCGCCGTGGGTGGGGCAGGTGCGAGCAGCAGTCGCCGGTAGGCGTCCGCTGTGTCGATCTCGACGAACAAAAGATGCGAGCGCGAGACCGCGCTCTTTCCCCCGGCGTGGCGATCGCGCAAGAGCACGCCCGTGTATGTGTCCGACTGTGCGGCCAACGAAACGATGCGGTCGAGCGCCACATCAAGGCGCTCGGCTGGCACGAACACGTGGCGCATGCCCGCGCCGCGTGGGTTGCGGTAGCGAACCTCAAGCAGCCGCTCGTCGGGGCGGCTGCCTGCCAGCATCTCCAGGTAGGCCTTTAGCTCCCCGGCCATGGCTAGGTCCCGGCCTTCACGCCGGTGACCGGACCCATGTGCAGCTGTGCGGAAACCAGCTGCGTGTCGGTGCGGTGAGCGATCGCCATGCTCATCGCCCCGCCCCGATCCCGTGCCCCGGTGCCCTGGCGCTGACGGGCTCGGCTTCTGCCGGCGCGAGCCTATTGTTCGAGCGGCTGTAGAGCTGTTCGCGCAGCCAGGTGATCTCGGCGCTTGCTGCATCCCGGTTGGATGCTGGCACGACCTCGACCCCGGTCCTGCGCTGCAGGTCCGCAAGGTAAGCGGCCTGCCTCGCGGTGGCCGGGCCGGGAGCGTCCTTGAGCCTCTCGATCTCCGCGACCGCCTGCTCGACTGTTCCGGCGACGGCGGTGTGGTCGCCCTTCTCGTCCTGCAGATTGACGATCAACCGCTCCTGCGGGTCGGTCAGGGTCGGTTGCTCGCGGTGCTCGCCCAACGACTCGGCGCGTTGCAGCGAGTAGGAGGCGTGCCCGCCGTGCCCGGTCGACTCGCTGTGGCGGCCTGTCGCATACGGGACTATCGGGCCGCGGTCCATCGCTACGCGACGGTCGCTCTCCTGCTTCGCAGTTAGCTTGGGCTGAGGCATCGGCGTCACCTGCACGCGCCTGGACGGGAGCGTCTGCGGCTTCGGGCCCTCACCGGCCAGGTGCTTGCTGGCAGCCCGCGCGTGCCGCGTGTGGTGCGCGTCGTCGAGCTGCTCCAGGCGCGCGAGCTCGCGTCTGACCGCTTCGGCGTCTGACGCGTCGACGGTGACAGGTCGCTTCAACCGGGCGGAGATGCGCCGCAGGTTGAGCTGGCCGATCAGCTCCCGTGCGTCCTGTTTGGTCAGGTCCTCGGCCCACGGGTCGACGTTCCGTAGCCGTAGCCTGTCCGCGAGGTTGGCGATCAGGTCGCGCTGCGCTGTTGATGCCGCCTCCATGTTCACCACCCGTGCCGCGATGCCATGCCCGCCCTGTGGGGCGTTCACCGGCTCGGCATCTGCAGGTGTGAGCTGCGGCCGGTCGGACTCCTGCGGAGTCACAGGTTGCTGGTCCGCGATGGTTGTGGCTCTTGCTGGCTGCACTGTTCACCTTCCTTGGTGGTCAGGCCCTTTGGTGGCCGCCGCGTGTTGCGGCGGCCACCTTCGGGCTCTCGGTCGACGGTGGCACCGACTCCTAGCGCTCGGCCCCGACCCCGGCCGCGGCCGCTGCGGCCGCGACGGGCTCCGCATCAGCCGGCTCGAGGTCCTTGTCGGCCTCCGAGTTCAGGGCTATGTCGGCCTCCTGTTCGGCGTCGGCCTCCTGCTCGGTGGCCTTGTCGGCCTGCTGCTCGCGGCCGTCGCCGTTGCCGCGCGGCGACGCGAGGAACTCGATATCGCCGATCAGCTTGTAGTCGTGACGGTGGGCGCCCGACTCCTTGTCGGGCCACTCGTCGTACTGCAGCCGGCCGTCGACCGCGACGAGCCAGCCCTTGCCGATCGTTTTGAGCGCGGCCTCTGCGCCCTTGCCGTAGGACTCGAAGTTGATG
>Ga0182024_10002986_pt1 | contig 41035 bp, 35 predicted proteins | sample P32metaG_FD_120480 | JGI IMG/M metagenome (GOLD analysis project Ga0182024, IMG submission 120480) | Permafrost microbial communities from Stordalen Mire, Sweden - P3-2 metaG (Illumina Assembly) | ecosystem: Environmental > Terrestrial > Soil > Wetlands > Permafrost | place: Sweden: Stordalen...
CGGGTGTGCTGTCAGGCCGGGATCTCCAGCGTGAACGTCGTGGCCCCCGTGGCCGAGCGCACCGAGAGCTTGCCCGCCATCCGCTCGGCCAGCTCGGAGGCGATGGCGAGCCCCAGCCCCGACCCCTGGGCGTCATCGGCGGTGTAGAAGGGCTCGAAGATCCGCTGCTCGACCTGCGGGTCGATGCCCTCGCCGTCGTCGCGCACCGCCAGGCGCACGCGCCCGTTCTCCCGGGCCGCGGTGACCACGATCTTGGTTCCCGACGGGGTGTGGGTGAGCGCGTTGTCGATCAGGATGCGCACGATCTGGGCGATCCGCACCGGGTCGCACTGGGCTTCGATCCGCGCCGGGAGGCGCAGCTCCAGTCGCGAGTCGTGCTGGGCGAGCTTGACCTCGAACTCGCCTGACACCGAGCGCGTCAGCTCTCCGAGCTCGACCTCCTCGGGACGCAGCTCCAGCGAGCCCGCCTCCAGCTTTGACAGGTCCAGCAGGTTGACCGAGAGTCGGCCCAGGCGCTGGACCTGGTCGCGGACCTGGTCCAAGAAGCGCCGACGGGTCTCGGGATCGAGCTCCTCGTCTTCGAGCAGCTCCACGAACCCGCCGAGCGAGAACACGGGCGTGCGCAGCTCGTGGGAGGCGGTGGCGATGAACTTCTTGCGCGCCTGCTCGAGCTGGGCCAGCTGCTGCTGCATCTCGTTGAAGGCGACGGCGAGCTGCCCCAGCTCGTCGTTGGAGCGCACCGGGATGGGTTCGGTGAACTCTCCGGCCGCCACCTGCTTGGCGGCCAGCTCCAGCCGCTTGACCCGCCGGGCGAGCGCCCGGGCCACGAGATAGCCGGCGATCAGCGCCAGCAGCAACGAGATCGCTCCGGCGACCAGGATCTCGTGGCGGACCGTGCTCACCGTCCGCACGATGTCGGCGACCGGCGCCGAGTAGACGATGACGGCGGCCGTGCGGTGGGCGTAGATCACCGGCTCGGCGGCCACGGCCACCCTTTCCGACGGAGACGATGCCGTGCCGCTGACCGGGCGACCGGTCGCCGCGGCCTGGTAGGCGAGCCCGTAGTCGGGCCGGGCGCCGGGCGCGCTGTTGCCGGAGTCGGCCTGGGTGGAGAGCTGGAGCGTCCCCGATACCCGGTTGACGGAGAGCAGCGTGACCCGGTCACCGGTGGCGCTCGCCGTCCGCGCCACGATCTGGCGCACGATCGGCAGCGGGGTCGAGCTGCCCACGGTGGCGCGGATCTCCCCCGAGTGATCCCGCGCGGTGCCCGACAGCTGGGAGAGCTTCTCGCCCATCAGCCGGCTCTGCAGGCCGGGAGCCACATACAGGTACAGGGAGCCGACGGCCAGCAGGGTGATCGCGAAGAAGGCCAGCGCCAGCCGGTTGCTCAGCGACAGCCTCATGGCTCGAGACCCGGCCTAGAGCTCGCTGTCACGGAACCGGTAGCCGACGCCCCGGACCGTGAACAGGTACTCGGGGTCCTTGGGATCGCGCTCGATCTTCTCGCGCAGGTGGCGGATGTGGACGTCGATCGTGCGCGGATCGCGATACGCCGAGTCGCCCCAGATTCGCGCCAGCAGCATGTCCCGGGTGAACACTCGTCCGGGGGCGCGGGCCAGCGCGGACAGGATCTCGAACTCCACGTAGGTCAGCTGGGCATCGGTGCTCCGCACCCGAACCGTGCGTTTGGGAAAGTCGATCCGGAGCTCGCGGATCTCCAGCGGCGCCTCGTCGGGGCCGGTCTCCGTCGGGCGGCTCATCTCGGCGCGACGCAGGGCCGCCTTGATCCGGCTGGAGAACTCGCGCAGCGAGAACGGCTTGGTGATGTAGTCGTCGGCGCCCAGCTCGAGCCCCACCACCTTGTCGATCTCCTCGGACTTGGCGGTCAGCATGATGATCGGCACCGAGCTGCGGCTGCGCAGCCGACGGCATACCTCCAAGCCGTCGATCCGGGGCAGCATCAGGTCGAGAACCACCAGATCGAAGGGTTGCTCGTCGAAGCGGTCCAGGGCCTGGCGTCCGTCGGTGGCCTGGACCACGTCGTACCCCTCCTTGCGCAGCGGGTAGGAGAGCAGAGTCTGAATCGACTGCTCGTCGTCTACCAGCAAGATGCGCGCTGAGCGGTCGGGCACGTGGTCGCTTCCATTTCAAAGAGTAATCGGAGCCGCCCACCCGTGGAGATTGGAGCCACCCACCGGTGGAGATAACCTCCCCACCGATGCTCGATACCCGTGTCTACCGGGCCGGCTTGGTGGTTGCGGCGCTGGCCCTGGTCGTGCTGGCGTTCTCCCTCCAAAATCAGCCCGGCGGGCTGAGCTCGTCGCTGGCCCCGGAGGCCTTCAACGGTCAGAACGTCTACACGACGATGAACACCATCGCCGCCCGCGACCCGCTCCGCCGACCCGGGTCAGACGGGGACAAGGCGCTGGCCACGCAGGTGGCCGAGACGTTCACCCAGGACGGGTTCGGCACCAGCACCGACGTCTTCAGCGGCCGGACGGTGGACGGCACGCGCACGCTCGAGAACGTGATCGGGATGAGACCCGGGATGAAGAGCGGCAGCGTGATCATCATCGCGAGCCGCGATGCGCTCGGGTCGCCCGCGGTGGCCAGCCTGTCGGGCACGGCGACCCTGATGGAGCTGGCTCGCGACCTGGCGGGGGAGACCCTGAACCGAACCGTGGTGCTGGCCTCCACCACCGGATCACAGGGGACCGCGGGGGCGATCCGCCTGGCCTCCACGGTCGCCGGACCCGTCGACGCGGTGATCGTCCTCGGTGACCTGGCCAGCTCACAGGTTCGGCAGCCGATCGTGATCCCGTGGTCGACGCAGCCCGAGGTGGCGCCTCCGGCCCTGCGCAATACGCTCGCCAGCGCCCTCGGCGCCCAGGCTTCGGTGGGCGTCACTCAGACCAGCCTGCCCGGGCAGTTTGCGCACCTGGCCTTCCCGTTCACGGTCTCTGCCCAGGCGCCCTTCGGCGCCGCCGGCATTCCCGCGGTGGAGCTGTCCGTGTCGGGCGAGCTCGGGCCCGCGGACAACGCCCCGATTACCGGGCCGGCGCAGATCACGGCCCTGGGGAAGTCCGTTCTGTCGACGATCTCGGCGCTGGACGGCGGACCCAGCGTGGCGGCTCCGTCCGCCTACGTGCTATTCGACGGCAAGGTCGTGCCCGGATGGGCGATGGCCCTGTTCGTGCTGGCCCTGCTGGTGCCGGTGGCGATGACCATGGTCGACGGCCTGGCCCGCGCCCGGCGCCGCGGAAACGTCCTGTGGCACTCGGTGGCCCTGGTCCTGGCGGCGGCGATTCCGTTCGCGCTGGTGGTCGCGGTGGCGCTGGTGGCCCGCTTCACGGGAGCCCTGCCCGCCGTCCTGCCGGGCCCGGTGGCCCCGGGAGCGGTCCCGTTGCGGGGCGCCGGGGTGGTCGTGCTGGTGGTCGCGGGGCTGGTCATGGTCGGCTCGCTGGCGGGGGTCGGCGTGCTCGCCCGGCGCATGCGGCCGCCCAAACGCGACACCCGGCCGCGGGCGCCGGCGAGGTCGACGGACGGCGCGGTGGCGGCGCTGCTGCTCGTGCTCTGTGTGGTCACGGTCGCCATCTGGCTGCAGAACCCGTTCGCCGCGGCGCTGCTGATTCCGGCGCTGCACCTGTGGTTGTGGGCCATCAACCCCGATTCGCGCCTCCCCTTCCCGGCGCGGCTGGCCCTGCTGGCGCTCGGGCTGGCGCCCGTGGCCCTGGTGGTCGTCTATTACGCCAGCGCGCTCGGGTTCGGTCCGGTCCAGGCGGCCTGGGCGGCCATCCTCTTGCTGGCCGGGCACGGGATCAGCCTGGTGGCGGCGCTGGAGTGGAGCGTCGTCCTCGGATGCCTGGTCACCGGGGCGATAGTCGCGCGCAAGGCGAGTCGCGAAGGCAAGCGGGTGCCTGTGCCGGTCACCGTGCGCGGGCCCATCACCTATGCCGGCCCGGGCTCGCTGGGCGGCACCAAGTCGGCGCTGCGTCGCTGACCCCGGAAATCTGGTCAAACGGTGCGCCGAGCGCCGGCACCTGCCACCATGGGATGACTGCGCATGCGACGGCTGATTCGCGACATCTCCTCGGTCCTGATCCTCTCGGGCGTGTTCCTGGTCCTGGATGCGGCCGTCACCCTGCTCTGGCAGGAGCCGGTGACCGCGGCCATCGGCCTGGTGATGCGCGGCGAGGTCAACAAGCACTATCTCAGCTATCGAACCGATCCGCTGACGGTCACCGACACCCACGCTCTGCACGGCATCCGGTCGCTTGACCAGAAGATCGACTACCTGGCGCGCCGGGAGCGCCGTCAGATCGCCACCGGCGATGCCATCGGCCAGATCGACATCCCGGCGATTGGCCACAGCTACAACGTCGTCCAGGGCACCGACACCCACAGCCTCGAGGAGGGCCCCGGTCACTACCCCACGACGGCGCTGCCGGGGATGGGCCAGACCGTCGCCGTCGCCGGTCACCGCACCACCTACCTGGCGCCGTTTCGCTTCCTCAACCAGGTGGTCAAGGGCGACCGGGTGCTGGTCACCATGCCCTACGGCAAGTTCACCTACATCGTCCAGTACCAGCGGATCGTCAAGCCGACCCAGGTCTCGGTGATCGACAACGTCGGCTATGACCGGCTCGTCCTGTCGGCATGTAACCCGCTTTACAGCGCCGCTCAGCGCATCATCGTGTTCGCGCGCCTGAAGTCGGTGCAGCCGCTCGGGCCGGCGGTCTCCGCGAGCGCCTAGAGCCGCCGCCGGCAAGCGCCTAGAGCCGCCGCCGGCGAGCGCCTAGCGAGAGCCGCCGCCGCGTTCGGTTAGGCACCGGATTCGGGCCTTTGGAGGTTCAAAGGCGATAAGGCCGCTCCATAATCTGTGTCTTTGCGCAGCTCATCGGCCAAACGTCCAGCGAGCGTTCAAGACATCGGGATATTGCGCCAGGATGACGAAATGTCAGGGGAAAGAAGCGTTTGACTTGAGCGGACACACGGAGCCGACAGGGGAAGGGAACAGCCGGGAAATGCGCATCAGCGAAATCCAGGAAAAGGTCGTTCGCGGCCGTTATCACGTAGACCCGAAAGCGGTCGCCGACGCGATCGTGCGGCGCCTGATGCAGGAGCGCAAGCTCCGTTCCCCTGAGCGCAGGGGGCCTCAGGGCAAGTGCTCATAGCCCGACAGCTGGCTGTCGGCATCCACGAAGCGCAGGCCTGAAGGCTCCCGGACCACGCGCCCGATCCAAGTCAGGGGCGGACGCCCACCGGCCGCCGACCACTGCTCCTGCAGCAGGCCTGAAGCCGCCGCGGGCACGCACACGCACAGCTCGTAGTCCTCTCCGGCGGTGGCGGCGAGCTCGTGGGGGTCGGTGCCGAGCGCCTGAGCGACTTCGCTCACCCCGGCGGCCAGGGGGAGGTCGGCGAGCGTGAGCTCGAGGCCCACGCCGCTGGCCACCGCCACGTGGCCGGCATCGGTGGCCAGGCCGTCGGATACATCGATCATCGCGGTGGCTCCGAGTGCCGAGAGCACCCGACCGGCGGCCAGCCGCGGCCGCGGGCGAGCGTAGCGCTCGCGCAGCCCGCGGGCCACCTCCTCCGAGACGGTCCCCTCGGCCACGCGCCCCTCCACCAGGGCGAGCCCCGCGCCCGCCGCCCCCAGGGTCCCGGTGACCGCGACCAGATCGCCGGGCCGGGCTCCGTCGCGGCCCACGAGCTCGCCGGGATCGCGAGCCCATCCCACGACCGTGACCGAGATCGTCAGCACCGCCGAGGAGCTGACATCCCCTCCGGCGATCGTCACTCCGCACTCGGCGGCCAGCGCCTGGGCGCCGGAGACCAGAGCCAGGGCGTGGTCGAGCTCGGTCCCGGCCGGCAGCGCCAGCGCCAGGTAGGCCTCCCCGGGGTCCGCTCCCATGGCCGCCAGGTCAGACAGGGCGCTGCCCAGGGCGCGGTGGCCGATCTCATCGGGCGTGAGCTCGTGGGAGCGGAAGTGCACCCCGTCGACCACGGTGTCGATCGAGGTCACCGCGTAGCCGCGGGCCCGGACCACGGAGGCGTCGTCGCCGAGCCAGCGCACGATGCGAGGGGCGCCCGCGCTCGGGCGCAGCACGCGCGCCAGGCACTCGATCAGCTCCCGCTCCCGCATCTTGGCTCCCGCTTCTCCGCCGCCGAGAGCGGCGCCGCTCAGCGGTGCCGGTAGACGATCCGCGCCCGGTCGAGATCGTAGGGCGAGAGCTCGACTCGAACCCGATCTCCAGGCAGGATGCGGATCCTGAAGCGTCGCATCTTGCCGGCCACGTGACCGAGCACGACGCGATCCATGTTGTCGAGCTTGACGCGGAACATCGCGTTGGGGAGGGCCTCGACGACCTCTCCCTCCAGCTCGACCTTTTCTTCCTTGGGCATACGTTCAGGACCTGTGTCTAAGGGCACGCGTCATCGCGTGCCGCCCTGACAAAGCTACCAGCCGGCGCGCGGGTCGCCGAGATCAGTGCTTCTTGCCGCCGGTGCCGCCGTTCCCGCCGGTGCCGCCGCTGCCGCCGCTGGGGGACTTACCGCCACCGGCGCCGGTGTGGCCGCTGCCGGTGCCGGTGCCGGTGCCGGTCTGACCCTTGCCACCCTTGGTGCCGGCGTTGCCGGTCGCTCCGGTCTTCCCGGTGCCGGTGCCGGTGCCGGTGCCGGTCTGGCCGGGCGCGGGCTGGGGCGGTTGGGCGAACAGGGTGGGGTTGTTGTAGCCGGTGCCGGTGGCCGGTGCTCCTCCCGACGTGTTGCCGGTGGCCGTGGCGTTGGCGCTGGGCGCTCCGGTGCTGGCCTCGCCCGGGACGACCGAGTTGGAGCCTCCGCTGACGCTGCGGGGGCCGAAGAAGGCGGTCCCCTCGAAGGGCTGCGTGGGCGTGGTCCAGTTGCCGCAGTAGCCGCCGCTGGCCGTCTGCATGTAGTCGTGCCAGATCGGCGCCGCCAGGGTGCCGCCGAACCCATCGTTCATCGGGACGTTGCCCTGCGGGTAGCCGACCCAGACGGCCGTGGACATCCGCGGCGTGTAGCCGACGAACCACGCGTTCTCCAGGTTGTTGGCGGTTCCGGTCTTGCCGGCGGCCGGACAGCCGTAGCCGGCCGCGGTCCCGGTCCCGCTGGTGATCACCTGCTTGAGGACGCTGTCGGCCTCGTAGGTCTCGTTGTACGGGAACACCGTGGTGCGCTTGGGATCGCCGAAGTTGTCCGAGCTGCCGTCGGGGAACACGACCCGGTTGATGATCGTGGGCGCGACGTGGGTGCCGCCGTTGGAGAGCGTCGCGTAGGCGTCGGCCATCTCCAGCGGGGTGACGCCGACCCGCAGGCCCCCGATCACCTCGGCCGGATTTCCATCCAGCGGGGAGGTGATGCCCATGGCGTGGGCAGTGTCGTCGAGCTTGTCCCATCCGAGGTCGGCCGCCAGCTGGACGAACACGGTGTTGTCGGAGAGGATCGTCGCCTTGGTGATGCTGATGTCGCCCTGGTAGCTGTCCTCGGCGGTGTGCACCGACCAGGTCGGATCCGCCGACAACCATCCGGCCGGCAGGAATTTCGACGTGTAATACGTGGAGTCCGGGTTGCCCTTGTAGTCGTGGATCAGCGTCATCAGCGCGAACACCTTGAACGCCGAGCCGGGCTGGCGGTGGGCCTGGGTGGCGTAGTCGAAGCTCGTCTGGCTATAGCTGGAGGAGGAGGCGATGGCCAGGATGTGGCCGTTGGCAGAGTCGATCGAGGCGAGCGCGGCGGCGGCCGACCCGGGGCCGCCCTGCTCGGCGAGCAGCGACTCGTGGTTGAGGATCGCCTGTTGGGCCAGGGCCTGCTTGCGCAGGTCGATCGTCGTATAGATCTTGAGGCCGCCCTGCTGCAGCGTCTGGCAGTGATTGGGCGTCTTGGGGCACAGGTCGTGCTCGACCTGCTGCTGGATGAAGTCGAACACGTAGGGCTGCTGGCGCACCTGGTAGGTGTCCTCGGGCTTGATCTCCAGGGGCTTTCGATCGGCGTTGTTGGCCTGGCGCTGGGTGATGTAGCGCGCGGTCACCATCGCCTGCAGGACCTCGGCGCGACGCTGGCGCGCAGCGCTGGCATCCAGGAACGGGTTGTACTCGGAGGGCGCCTGCGGGAGGCCGGCCAGCAGAGCGGCCTGGGCGAGGGTCAACTCCTGCACCGGCTTGTCGAAGAACATCTCCGAGGCCGCCTGCACGCCGTAGGCCGTCTGGCCCTTGACCGTCCCGTAGGGCACGTCGTTGAGATAGCTGTCAAGGATCCAGTTCTTGGTGTGCTTGCCCTCCAGCTGCTCGGCGAGCTTGGCCTGGACGATCTTGTACTTGAGGTCGTGGTTGGCCTTGATCTTGTGGGGGAGATAGACGTTGTCGACCAGCTGCATGGTCAGCGTCGAGGCGCCCTGGAGTCCGTTGCCGCCGTGCACGGCGTCCTTGATCGCGGCGCGCACGATGCCCTGGTAGTCCAGCGCCCCGTGCTGGTAGAAGCGTCGGTCCTCGATCGCGATCGTGGCGTCCTTGACCCGCGCGGGGATCGCGCTCCCGGCGACCTCGTTGTGCACGCTCGGCGACCAGATGTAGCCCAGCGACGTCCCGTCGGCGGCGAAGACCTGCGAAGGCGATCCCGGCATGTGAGGCCGCAGGGAGCTCAGGTTCGGGGCCGAATGGGCGACGTTGACCACCCAGCCGGTGATCGCCAGCGCCCCGATGGCGACGGCGCTCAGGAGCAGGACTCCGGCGAGCGCGAACACTCGGCCTAGGGAGGACCCCCGGTTGCGCCGCCGTCGGCGCTGTCTTTCGCGTCGGCTCATGGAAATCGGTGAAGCGGGAGGTCGCCGGGCAGGAACTTGGCCCGCGGATGCCGGCGCCGGGGCGTCAACGGGCCAGTGTAGCTCTCCGGATTTTCGTCCCCACCCACCAAGGGTCCTGCAAACGCTGGCAACATCGCACGAGACGATGCACGCGAAGCGAGGCTCCAACCGGCCCCTGGCGCTGCTGATCGACGGCCTCGGCACACTCGTCTCCCTGCAGCCGCCCGCGCCCCGTCTGCGGGCCGGACTGGCCGAACGGTTCGGCGCCCAGATCACCCAGGCCGAGGCCGAGCGCGCGCTGGCCGCCGAGATCGCCTTCTACCGCGCGCACATGGGCGAGGGGCGCGACGCGCGAACCCTGCACGAGCTGCGACGCCAGTGCGCCGAGGTCCTGGGCCGGGCGCTCCCCGACCGCCACCGGCGTCTGGTGGCGGATCTGGACGCCCTGACCGAGGTGCTCCTGGACGCGCTGCGCTTCAGCGCCTTTGCGGACGCCCGGGAGGCGCTGGTCAGTGCCCGGGCGCGCGGGGCCCGGGCGGTAGTCGTCTCCAACTGGGATGTCTCGCTGCTCGAGGTGCTCGAGCGGGCCGGTCTGGCGCCGCTGCTGCACGGAGTGGTCACCTCGGCCGCGTTGGGCGCCGCCAAGCCCGCGGCGGCGATCTTCGAGCACGCGCTGGCGCTGGCCGGGGCCGCGCCGAACCGGTCCCTGCACGTCGGCGACAGCGTGAGCGAGGACGTGGCCGGCGCCCGGGCCTGCGGCATCGCCGCCGTCCTGCTGGCCCGCGACGGCTCAGGCGGACCACCCGGCGTGACGACGATCGCGGGCCTGGAGGAGCTGGCCTGGCCCTAGTGCCCCCGAACCCCCCGGGCCTCTTTAAGCTCCGGAGGGTGTCGACCAGGCCTCCATCTCCTCCGGCTGCGCAGGTCGCGGGACCGCCGGCGTCCGGCGACGCCGGTGAGCCGGCCGGGCGCGAGGACGTGCCGCCGTGGAAGCTGTGGACCGCTCCGGCCGGAGTTGCGCTGGGCCTGTGCTTCGGGGCGCTGGCCTCGATCCTGGTCGACGTCATCGCCGGCGCCTCGGGCTCGAGCATCAACCACCCACCGCCGGCGGTCAGCATCGTCGGCGACATCGTGTTCGATCTCGGCTTCGTGGTCGCGGCCCTGTGGCTGTCGTCGCTGACCGGTCGCCCCCGGCCGTCCGACTTCGGATACCGGCGTGTGCCCCTGTCGACGGGCATCAAGGCGGGCGTCCTGGCGGCCTTCGCGTACTACGCGCTGACCGCGGTCTACAGCGCTGCCCTCAACCTGCACGGCAGCGACAAGCTGCCCTCCGACCTCGGGGCCACCCACAGCACGGCGGCGCTGGTGGCGGCATCGGTGTTCGTGTGCGCGATCGCTCCCATGGCCGAGGAGTTCTTCTTCCGCGGGTTCTTCTTCGGCGCGCTGCGCAACCTGCGGGTGCCGGTGCTCGGACGTGAATTGGGGCCGTGGATCGCGGCGGTCGTGACCGGCATCCTGTTCGGCCTCGCGCACACCGGATCGGCGTCGTCTCAGTACCTGATTCCGCTCGGCTTCCTGGGCTTCGTGCTCTGCCTGGTGCGCTGGAAGACCCGCTCTCTGTATCCGTGCATGGCGCTTCACAGCGCCAATAACGCGCTTGCCCTCGGGGTCAACCAGCTGAGTTGGAGCGCGCCCGCGATCGTGGGTCTGATCGTGGCCTCCTGGCTGCTCATCTGGGTGGTCACCGGACCCCTGAGTACGCGGTTGCCCCAGCGCGCGTGAGCGCCTTGTAGGGCCACCGGGGCGCCCGACTGGGCCCGACTGGTTTACTTTCCGCTAATGCGCCGTCAAATTGCTCCTCTCAGCGCGGTCCTGGCGGCCGCAATCCTCCCGTTCTCCGTGACCACGGGGACGGCCCTGGCCGCCGGCTCGCCCACCACCAGCAGCACCGCGGCCGCGCCGAGCACCGCAACCACCACCGCGTCCACCGCCGCCAAGGCGCCGCCGAAGCCGAAGTCGGGCGCGCCCCCGAAGGCCACTCCGACTCCGTCCACGGGGGTCACGGCCAAGCTCTACATCCCCGACGCGTTCGTCGTGCACCACGACGCGGTCACCGTCGCCGGCCGGACGCTGCACGTGGAGGGCTTCGTGCGCCCCTACGTGGCCGGCCAGACCGTCGAGGTCAAGTCCTCGCTCAACGGCAAGGTCTTCAAGACCGACCGGCTGCGGATCAAGCCCTCGGCCAAGGGCACCGACGGCGTGTTCATCGAGAAGGTCACGAGCGCGAAGGCGGGATTGGTGCGCGTGCGGGTCACGCACCTGGCCACCGCGCAGGAGGCCGGGTTCCAGGTTCGCCGGGCGATCGCCGCCCTGAGTCCCACCGGCCCCGGCTCGCGCTCCGAGTTCGTGGACCTGATCCAGCAGCGGCTGGTGGCCCTTCACTTCTACCTGCCGCTATCCGGCGTCTATGACCTGCAGACCAACCTGGCCGTCGACGCCTACCACCGGCTGTTGGGCCGCGGCACCTCGCCGGCCCTGGACCCGGCGACGCTCGCCGACCTGCTGGACGGCAAGGGCGCCTTCGCGGTGCGCGATCCCCATGACGGCAAGCACGTGGAGGGCGACCTCGGCGATCAGCTCCTGGCGCTCATCAACGGCACGAACGTCTACCAGATCTACCCCATCAGCTCGGGCAAGCCCTCGACCCCGACCATCCTCGGGCGCTTCCAGGTCTACATGCGGACGCCCGGGTACCTGCCCGACGGGATGTACTTCTCGGACTTCTTCTACGGGGGCTACGCCATCCACGGCTATGACCCGGCACCCGATTACCCGGCCAGCCACGGCTGCATGCGGCTGCCCATCTCAGACGCACTCTCGGTCTGGAACTGGCTCAACTACGGCGTCACCGTCGACGTCTACCAGTAGGCGGTGAGCTCCACCGAGCCGAGGGCGCCGGCGCGTGACCGGCTGCTGGAGGAGCTGCGCCGCCACGCGCTGGTGATCGGCGAGGTCACGCTCACCAGCGGCGCCAAGGCCCAGTACCTGGTCGACGCCAAGCGCGCGATCCTGCTGCCCGCGGGCTTCGGCGCGCTGGCCGAGCTGGTGGCCGAGCAGGCGCGCGCCTGGTCGGCGACCGCCGTGGGGGGGATGACGATGGGTGCCGACCCGATCGCCTGCGCCGCCCTGGCGGGCGGGGCCGACGTCAAGGCGTTCTTCGTGCGCAAGGAGGCCAAGACCCACGGCCTGGCGCGCCGGATCGAGGGTCCCGTGCTCGAGTCCGGGGACCGGTGCATGCTGGTCGAGGACGTGGTCACCACCGGCGGCTCCACTCTCCGAGCGCTCGACGCGATCCGCGACGAGGGTCACGAAGTGTGCGGGGTCCTGGCCATCTGCGATCGCCTGGCCGGGGGCGGCGAGGCGATCAAGCGCGCCGCCGGGGTTCCCTACGTGGCGCTGACCACGATCGACGAGGTCTACCCCGAGCGTCCCGACCGGGGTTGAGGGAATCACAACCAGCGCGTCGCGCCCTTAACGATCACAATCAACCGATGACCGAGAACCCGACGCCCGCCGAACCCCAGATCGGGGAGTCGATCCTCGACACGATCGGCGACACGCCCCTGGTCGCCCTCACGAGGATCGGCGCCGGGCTGGCCCCCCGGCTCGTGGCCAAGCTCGAGGCGTTCAACCCGGGCGGCTCGATCAAGGACCGGGTGGCCGTGGCCCTGATCGAGGCGGCCGAGCGCGACGGCCGGCTTCGTCCCGGCGGCACGATCGTGGAGCCGACCTCCGGCAACACCGGCACCGGACTGGCCATCGTCGCCCGCCTGAAGGGCTACCGGGTGATGGCGGTGATGCCCGACAAGATGTCCCGGGAGAAGATCGATCTGCTGCGCGCCTACGGAGCCGAGGTCGTGCTGGCCCCGACCGACGTGCCCCCTGACTCGCCCCGCTCCTACTACCGGGTGGCCGATCGCCTGACCGAGGAGATCCCGGGCGCCTTTCAGCCCAACCAGTACGCCAACGAGGCCAACCCCCGAGCCCACTACGAGTCGACCGGTCCCGAGATCTGGGAGCAGACCGCCGGCCAGATCACCCACCTGGTGGTCGGGGTGGGAACCGGGGGCACGGTCACCGGCGTGGTCCGCTACCTGCGCGAGCGCCGGCCCGACCTGGTGGTCGTGGGCGCCGACCCCGAGGGATCGATCTACTCGGGGGGCGAGGAGAACGTGCGCCCGTATCTCGTGGAGGGCGTCGGCGAGGACTTCTGGCCCCAGACCTTCGACCCCTCGGTGGTCGATCGCTGGGTCACGGTGTCGGATCGGGACTCGTTTCTCACCGCGCGCCGGCTCGCCCAGCTGGAGGGCATCCTCGCGGGCGGCTCGGGGGGCCTGGCCCTGCATGCCGCGCTGCAGGTGGCGGTGGAGGTCGGAGATCGCGAGGCGATGATCGTCGTCATCCTCCCCGACGGCGGACGCTCCTACCTGTCAAAGATCTTCTCCGACAGCTGGATGCGCCAGTACGGATTCCTGGCCCGCGCATCCGACCTCACCGTCGGCGATGTGCTGCGCAAGAAGCGCGAGGCCGGGGAGCTGCCCTCGATGGTCACCGTCAAGCCCCATTACCGGGTTCGCGAGGCGGTGGCGCTGCTCCACGAGCACCGGGTCTCGCAGCTGCCGGTGGTCAGTGCCAGCGATGCCACGACCGTGGTGGGGGCGATCGGCGAGCGGGGACTGCTGCGCCGGGCCGCCGAGGACCCGGCCCTGCTGGACGCCGAGATCCTCGAGGTCATGGAACCGCCCTTTCCGGCCGTCTCCAGCGAGGACCCGGTGCGCGAGGCGGTCGAGCTGCTGGTCGGTGATCAGCAGGCGCTGCTGGTCACGCGCGACGGGCGCGCGGAGGGTCTGGTCACCCGCACCGATCTGCTGGAGGCCCTGGCCTCGTGAGCGACGAGCCTCCTCGAAAGGACGCGTTCGCCACCCGGGCCGTCCACGCCGGCCTGACCCCCGATCCGGCGTTTCGCTCGGTCATCCCCGCGATCCACCAGACCTCGACCTACGCTCAGACCCGCCCCGGGGAGTTCGTCGGTGACTATGACTACTCGCGGTCGGCCAACCCCACGCGGTCGGCCCTCGAGCAGGCGCTGGGCGAGCTCGAGGGCGGGCTGGCGGTGGCCTTCGCATCGGGCCTGGCCGCCGAGCACGCGCTCCTCACCGTGACCTGCGAGGCCGGGTCGCACGTCGTCCTGCCCAATGACCTGTACGGGGGGACCTACCGCCTCGTCGACAAGGTGCTGAGCCGGTGGGGACTGAGCTATGACCTGGTCGAGCAGACCGACCTGTCGGCGCTGGCCCCGGCGGTGAGAGAGGACACCCGCCTGATCTGGGTGGAGAGCCCGACCAACCCACTGCTCAATATCGTGGACCTCGAGGGCGTCCTGGCCCTGCGCGGGCCGGCGCTGGTGGCCGTCGACAACACGTTCGCGACGCCCGTCAATCAGCGTCCGCTCGAGCTCGGAGCCGACTTCGTCGTGCACTCGACGACCAAGTACCTGGGCGGCCACTCCGATGTCGTGGGGGGCGTCGTGGTGACCCGTGACCCCGAGTTCTACGAGCAGCTGCGCTTCGTCCAGAACGCGGTCGGGGCGGTGCCGGGCCCCTTCGATTGCTTCCTCGTGCACCGCGGGCTGCGCACGCTGCACCTGCGCATGGAGGCCCACGCCCGCAGCGCGGCGGCGGTCGTCGAGCTCCTGCGGGCCGCCCCCGGGATCTCCGACGTGCGCTGGCCGGGCTTCAGCGGGATGGTCAGCTTCCGTCACCCCGAGGCGTTGGCGATCGCGGCTCGCACCCGGCTGTTCACGCTCGCTGAGTCGCTGGGCGGTGTGGAGTCGCTGATCGAGGTTCCCCAGGCGATGACTCACCAGTCGGTGGAGGGCTCGGCGGCCGCCGTGCCCGCCGACCTGGTGCGGCTCAGCTGCGGGGTCGAGGCGCCGGAGGACCTGGTGGCCGACCTCCGCGACGCCCTGGCCTGAGGCCGCGCGCCGGCTCCGCGCCCCGCCCAAGGGCGGGTCACGGAGCGCTCGGCAAGGACCGGCACTCGGGCTTTACCTGGTGCACGGCCTGGATCTGCCAGCCGACGCCCGTCTCGGAAGGCGTGATCAGGATGATCGGGTTGCCGTGGGCGATCGCCTGGCCGTACTTGAAGCCCACCTGGTTGACGTTGTCGCCGATCGTGTAGGCGACCATCGTCTGGTACTGCAGCCGGGTCAGCGGCTCCCCGCAGGCCCGCAGCCGGGCGGCTCCTCCGAGCTTGTCGAACGCCGCGGGCAGGGTCGCGATCTCGGCGGTGCGCAGCCGCTGCTCGTGAATGTCCTTGTGCTCGGTGCGCGCCGCCGAGATCGCCGGCGGCACCAGGCAGACCGTGAGCGCCGCGGCGAGCACCGCGCCGCCCCACGCGGGCACGCCCCGCGGGCGCGGCGGATCGGCCAGGAGCCGTCCGACGCAGGCGCCCGCGAGCACGATCATGACCCCCGCGGCCTCGAACATGTAGCGCGCCAGTCCGGGCCAGCCGTGCAGCGCGAACACGATCTCCACGATCACCCAGGCCACGACGGCGGCGGCGAGGCCGAGCACGATCCGGTCGGCGCGGTTGCGGCGCAGCGCCGCGAGCCCCACGCCCAGCAGAGCGAGCACCTCGAGCGGCCAGTCGTGCAGCTCCAGGAACCGATGGATGGTTCCGAACACGCGATCGTTCTTGAGCGCCCGGCCCGAGTCCATGGCGTTGGCTCCGGCCACGAAGAAGGTGCGCGAGGTCAGCGCCGGGATCCCGAACCAGAGCAGGGCGAGCACCACCCAGCCGCCGATCAGCAGCCGGCGAGTCGCGGGACGCCGCCGCCAGCACCAGAGCGTGTAAAGCCCCAGGAACAGCCACACCTCGGGGCGGCCCAGCGAGGCCAGGATGAGCAGCACGAAGGCCGCCCGCGGGCGCTCGTCCAGGTGGCAGTCGATCGCGGCCAGGCAGAAGGTGACGATCATCGGATCTGACTGCGAGCTCAGGATGTAGTGGAAGTACTGCTGGATCCCCAGCAGCGCGAGGCCCGCGAAGGCGGCGGCCACGAACCCCGCCCAGCGCCGGTCGGGTGGGGCGTCGGTGAGCTTGTAGGCGATCCGGCCCGCGAAGACGACGCCGGCGAGCGCGACCGCGGCCGAGGTGAACATCCACAGTCGCACCTCGTGGTGACCGGTCAGGGCATAGACGACCGTGAACACGTAGGGGAGCGGCTTCCATGACGGCGCGGCGTTGGTATCGAGCGACCCCAGGAGCGTCTGGTGGCCCCAGACCAGCCAGCCGTAGGGATCGAAGCCGGGTCTCGTCCGGGCCCAGATGACCAGCGCGACCGAGATCGCGACCACCGCGATCGTGGTGCTCCACCACGGATGCCGACGGATGAACTGCCGCAGCGTCCACGTCTCGGAGTCGGGCCGGGACGGGGGCGCCTCGGGCGGCGAGGGCAGGGGTGGCGGGGCTTCTAGCGTGCTCTCGGACACGAGGAGGGCCGACCGTAGCAAGCCCTGGGGCCTTACAATGCCCGCACCGTCCAAGGATCCTCGACTCGCCCCCGGCAGGAATCGAACCTGCATCCCGCGCTTAGGAGGCGCGTGCTCTATCCATTGAGCTACGAGGGCAGAGCGCTGAGGGTATCGGCGCACCATCGTTGAGGAACCATTAATTCTGAGTGACACACCCCTGTACTTGTGGTTCGATGCTGCCATGGAGGTTGTGCTGGTGCGACGTGGGGTCGGCCGCTAGGTCATGGGCGTCGGCGCGCAGGACATCGTCGTTGAGCTCGACACCACTCTGGAGTCGGCGGAGCTCGCCGGCGGCGACGTCGCCGCGCGCTCTCCGCTGCAGCTCTTCTGGCGTCGCTTCAAGGCCGATCGTGTCGCCCTGATCTCGGCCGCGATCATCATCTTCATGATCATCGTGGCGATCGCCGCCCCGCTGTTCGTCAAGCTCCTGGGCCTTCCCGGCCCCAACGTCAATGACACCGCCGCGCTCGATGTCTTCGGCTCTCCGACCGGGCCCACCGCGGCCCATCCGTTCGGGGTCGACGAACTGGGCCGCGACATCCTCTCCCGGGTCATCTACGGCGCTCGGGTGTCGCTCGAGGTGGGCATCATCGGCACCTTCATCGCGACGGCGGTCGGCACCGTCTTCGGGCTGCTGGCCGGCTTCTACCGCGGCTGGGTCGACACCATTCTGATGCGGGCGGTGGATGTCTTCCTCTCGTTCCCGGTGCTGGTGCTCGGCCTCGGCATCGGAGCGGCCTGCGGGGTGCGCGGATGCCTGTCGGGTCTGATCGAGCCGGGACTGGGCACCGTGATCTTCATCATCGCGCTGCTCAGCTTCACCTACATCGCGCGGATCGTCCGCGGCCAGGTGCTGTCGCTGCGCGAGAAGGAGTTCGTGGAGGCGGCGCGCTCGCTCGGCGCCTCCAACAACCGGATCCTGTTCCGGGAGATCCTGCCCAACCTGATGGCGCCCCTGATCGTCTACTCGAGTCTGCTGATCCCGACCAACATCCTGCTCGAGGCCGCCCTCTCCTTCCTCGGCGTCGGGATCCGCCCGCCCGAAGCCAGCTGGGGGCAGATGATCGCCGACGCCACCCCGACCTTCAACACCGCCTGGTGGTACATGGTCTTTCCCGGAGCCGCGCTCCTGATCACCGTGCTCGCCTTCAACCTGCTCGGTGACGGTCTGCTCGACGCCCTGAACCCGCGAGGCGACCGGTCGTGACTCACAACTTAAAGAGGATTTCCCGGCATCACTGGGGCGCTGGGAAATGTCAAATCCCAATAGGAGGCAGTGTTATGAGGAATCGCGCGCACGCGATCGCCACCTTGACCGTCGCCGCTCTGGCGACGGTCCTGCTGGCGGCGTGCGGCTCGAGCAGCTCGAGCTCGTCGAGCTCTGGCAGTTCGAGCTCCAGCAGTTCTGGGTCATCGTCGACCCTTCCCTTGAAGGCTGGCGAGAACCCGTCGACCGAGACGCTCTACGGTAAGAAAAAGGGCGGCACGCTGACTGTTTACTCGAGCGTTGACTTCGCTCACCTTGATCCCGGAGAGTCTTACTTCGGGGGCGACTACCCGGTCGTCGATGTGACCAACCGGCCACTGTTCCTGTTCGCTCCCAACGCGAGCACGACGGTGGTTCCCGACCTCGCCACCACGGTGCCCACGCTCTCAAACGGAGGCATCACCGATGGGGGCAAGACGGTCACCGTGCACATTCAGCCCAATGTGCGTTTCTCCCCGCCGGTCAACCGCGTGGTCACGTCCAAGGACGTCGCCTATGCGATCGAGCGCGGCGCCAATCCCAACGTCGCCAACCCGTATTTCATCTCCTACTTCGGCGCCAACTCGCCGGCGCCTCTGGTCGGCGCCACCTCGCCCAAGTACTCGGGCGGGCCGATCCCGGGGATTCAGACGCCCAACAACACCACGATCGTCTTCCACATGACAAAGCCGGGGGCGGCGATCCTGGTTCCGGCCCTCGGCCTGCCGACGTCGGCGCCGGTTCCGGAGTCGTTCGCGGGGCCGCTCGACAAGAAAAGCCCGACCACCTACGGCACGCAGTACCTGGTGGCCACCGGTCCATACATGATCCAGGCCAACAACAAGACCGGCCAGTTCGCCGGCATCGGCTACCAGACGGGCAAGTCGCTGACGCTCGTGCGCAACCCCAACTGGAGCGCGAGCACGTACTCGTCGGCCTTCCGCCCGCCGGCGTATCTGAACCAGATCAACTACAAGATCGGCGTCGACGCGACCGTGGCCCAGCTCCAGACGCTGAAGGGCTCGGATGCGGTCGAGATGGACCAGGCCACGCCGCCGAACCTGAAGCTCGCCTATCAGAAGTACCCGTCGCAGCTGACGGTTACCGCCGGTTCGGGCGACTGGTACATCGGCGTCGACAACGCTCACGGAGTGTTCACCAACGTGAACCTGCGCAAGGCGTTCTGGGCGGCGCTCGACCGGGCGGCCATCCTCAAGGTCGTCGGCGGCCCGCTCGAGGGTCAGGTGATGACCCACTTCATCTACCCGGGGACCGCGGGTTTCCAGCAGGCCGGTGGCTACACCGGTCCGCAGGTCGACTACAACCAGGACCCCAACGGCAACCTGACGGTGGCGACCAAGTACATGAAGCTCGCCGGCTACAAGACCGGCAAGTACACGGGCAACCAGACCGTGCAGCTGGTGGGCGCCGACAACGGCGTGGACCCGGCGTGGACCCAGGTTGTCGACTCCGCGTTGACGAGTCTCGGGTTCAAGGTGCACGCGTCCGAGCCCGACCAGTCGGTCATGTACACGAAGTACTGCGAGGTTCCCAAGCAGGAGATCGATGCCTGTCCGATCGTCGGTTGGATCCGGGACTTCGCCGATCCGTTCGCGGTTCTCTACGTGCCGTTCTACGGTCCGGCGATCGTGTCGAGTAACAACTCCAACTTCGGCCAGTTCAACAACCCGTCAGTCAATGCGGCGATGCGCCAGGCGTCACTGATCGTCGCCCCGGCGGCCCGTGCGCAGGCGTGGGCGAACATCGACAAGATGCTGGTGGCCAATGCCGCCGCCATCCCCGAGTACTTCGCCAACGAGGATGTGGTCGCAAGCAAGAACGTAAATGGGGTTGTCGACCAGTGGAATCAGGGGCTGTTCGACTTCGAGTTCACCTCCCTGACCAACCCGTAGCTCTCAGTCGCTCGGCGGGCCCCACCTGGATGGCGGGGCCCGCCGGCTGCTGTTCAGACCCGCAGGAGACCTGAGCCGTGACTACCTACATCATCCGCCGCATCCTCTGGGGCATCGTGCTGCTGTTCCTGGTCAGCCTGCTCACGTTCCTGTTCTTCTACATCTTCCCCGCGGTCAATCCGGCGCAGCTGCGCGCGGGCCGCAACCCCAGTCCCGCGATCGTCGCCTACATCGCAAAGGAGCTGGGCACCAACAAACCGATCTACACCCAGTTCTACGACTACATGAAGGGGATCATCCTTCACTTCAACTTCGGCTTCAGCTACTACAGCCAGGCCTCGGTGATCGGGCTGATCAAGAACCGGTTGCCGGCGACGCTCTCGCTCACCGTCGGAGCGGTCGTGATGTGGCTGTGCGCCGGGATCCCGGTCGGGGTGCTCTCCGCGATCAAGCGCCGGACGTTCTTTGACCGGGCCGCGATGGGCACGGCGCTCGTGTTCGTCTCGATGCCCGTCTACTGGCTCGGCCTGATCGTGCTCTACCTGTTCGCGGCTGACATCGGGAAGTTCCCGATCCTTCCCGGATCGAGCACCTACGTGGGCCTGACCACGGATCCGGGCCAGTGGTTCACCTCGCTGATCCTCCCGTGGTTCGTCCTCGCTGCGACCTCGGCGGCCATCTACTCGCGGCTGCTGCGCGGCAGCCTGCTCGAGGTGATGGGCGAGGACTACATCCGCACCGCCCGCGCCAAGGGCCTCTCCGAGCGTCGCGTGATCTGGAAGCACGGGGTTCGCTCGGCGATCACGCCCATCGTCACCGTCCTCGGGTTGGACCTGGGGACCCTGCTCGGGGGCGCGGTCCTCGTCGAGACCGTCTTCGACATCCCCGGGATCGGCCGGCTCAACTACGACGCGATCCTCCATTCCGACATCCCCATCGTGCAGGGCACGGTGTTGATCGCGGCCATGTTCATCGTGGTCGCCAACATCGTGGTCGACATCAGTTACGCCTACCTCGACCCCCGGGTTCGCTACTAGTGCCCACCTGCACAAATACGCTCGCATTCGAGGGCGCCTGGGCGTGAGGACTACATTTGTGAAGGACATGAGCCGTGAGACGAAGGACGATCGCTCGTGAGCCCTCTGCTGGAGGTCGAGGATCTGCGTGTCTCGTTTCCCACCGAGGACGGAGTGGTCCATGCGGTCGACGGGATCTCCTACTCGGTCGATACCGGCAAGTCGCTCGGCGTGGTGGGCGAGTCGGGGTCGGGCAAGAGCGTCTCCTCGCTGACCATGCTCGGCCTCACGCGCTCGCAGGGAGCGCGCATCGAGGGCCGCATCATGTTCGACGGGGAGGACCTGATCACGATGCCGGACTCCGGCCTGCGCAAGCTGCGCGGCAACGACATCGCGATGATCTTCCAGGACCCCCTGTCCTCGCTGCACCCGTTCTTCAAGGTCGGCGCCCAGCTGACCGAGGCGGTCCTGACCCACCGCAAGGTTTCCAAGTCGGCGGCCCGAGCCCGGGCGCTCGAGCTGCTCGAGGTGGTTGGCATCCCGGATCCGGACCGGCGCGTCAACGAGTACCCGCACGAGTTCTCAGGCGGCATGCGCCAGCGCGCGATGATCGCCATGGCGCTCGCCAACGAGCCCAAGCTGCTGATCGCCGACGAGCCCACGACCGCGCTCGACGTCACCGTCCAGGCCCAGATCCTGGCCCTGCTGGAGGACCTCCAGCGGCGGCTGGGCATGGCGATCGTCATCATCACCCACGACCTCGGCGTGGTGGCCGAGATCGCCGACTCGATCGCGGTCATGTACGCGGGGCGGATCGTCGAGCGGGGCACCGCCGACCAGATCTTCCACGCGCCCCAGCATCCCTACACGTGGGGCCTGCTGATGTCGATTCCGCGGCTCAACAGTCCCCGCGGCGACGAGCTGGTCCCGATCGCGGGACGCCCGCCGAGCCTCATCAACCGGCCCAGCGGCTGCTACTTCCATCCCCGCTGCCCGTACGTGCAGGACGCCCATCGGCGCGTCGATCCCCGCCTGGCGCCGGTCAACGGCGATGATGGCCACACCGCCGCCTGCCTGCTCGACCCGGGCGTGCGTACCCGGATCTGGGAGGGCGTGCAGTCCGGTCGCGACGTCGCCTCGCTGCGCCGGCTGGCGGGCAGCGGGAGCTCGGCTGCGGGTGGCTCGGCTGTGGGTGGCTCGGCCGGGGGTGGCTCAGAGGCCGGTGGCTTGGGCGGGGGCGCATCGGTTTCGGAGGCCCGGGCCCCGGAGGCCCAGCAATGACGCCGCTCATGGAGGTCCGCGACCTCGTCAAGCACTTCCCGATCCGCAAGGGGATCATCGTCCAGCGCCAGGTGGGCGCGGTCAAAGCGGTTGACGGCGTCTCCTTCGACGTCCAGCAGGGCGAGACGCTGGGGATCGTGGGCGAGACCGGGTGCGGCAAGAGCACCACGGCACGACTGATCTGCCGGCTGATGGATCCGACCTCCGGCTCGATCAGCTTTCAGGGACAGCAGATCGCGGGTCTCAAGGGCGCCGAGCTCAAGGCGCTTCACCGCGACATGCAGATGATCTTCCAGGACCCGTACTCGTCGCTGAACCCCCGTAAGACCGTCGGCTCGATCATCGCCGACCCGTTCGTCATCCACGGCCTGTACTCCGGGGAGGGCGAGCGCAAGAAGCGCGTCCAGGACCTGATGGATCGCGTCGGCCTCAACCCCGAGCACTACAACCGTTATCCGCACGAGTTCTCCGGCGGTCAGCGCCAGCGGATCGGCGTCGCCCGGGCCATCGCGCTGGAGCCCAAGCTGCTGGTCGCCGACGAGCCGGTCTCGGCCCTGGACGTCTCCATCCAGGCGCAGGTGCTCAACCTGCTGCGCGGCCTGCAGCGCGAGATGGGACTGACCCTGATCTTCATCGCCCACGACCTGTCGGTGGTGCGCCACATGTGCGACCGCGTCGCGGTCATGTACCTCGGCCGGGTGGTCGAGCTCTCGCCCAGCGACATCCTCTACAGCTCGCCGCGCCATCCCTACACCGGAGCCCTGCTCTCCGCGGTGCCGGTGCCCGACCCGTCAGACGCCAAGCGCGACCGCCAGCTGCTGACCGGCGACGTGCCCAGCCCCGCCAACCCTCCGAGTGCGTGCCGCTTTCACACCCGCTGCCCCAAGGCGCAGTCCAAGTGCTCCGAGGTGGATCCGGTGCTGGAGCGCAAGGCCGGTGGAAGCGTGGCCGCCTGCCACTACCCGCTCACCGATGACGAGGTGGCGTCGCTGCTGCCGATCGGCCTCGCCCGGGCGGTGGAGGCCGAGCCCTCCGCCGAGGCCCAGCCCGCCCCCTGATCCATCCGCCCGGCCGGCGCCCGATCGGGAGTGCTCGCCGTTGGGGGCTCTAGGCGGCGGTCACCGACCGCAGCTCCTCCAGTGACTCGTCCATCAGGCGCCGGAAGGCACTTGGGTCGTCCTGCTGCACCCAGCGGGCGAAGGCGACGTGGAACACGGTCACGCCCGCCTGGGAGGCGAGGATCGCGGCGTTCTGGGACACGCCGCGCTCGCGCAGCGCGTCCTTGATCGCGCCTGCGAGATTCTGGAGCTTGATCAGCTCACGCTCCTGCAGCTCGGGGTTGGCGTTGATGATCCCGGCTCGGATGCGCGCGAACGCGTGACGATCCACGAACATCTCGGCGACCGCGTGGAGGCCCGCCTCGACGGTGGCCAGCGGGGTCGCGTCGGCGGGCGCGGCCACTACCGCTTCCACCCAGCGTCCCTCGAGTTCCTCGGAGCCCCTGAACAGGACCTCGCGCTTGTCCGTGAAGTAGCGAAAGAACGTCCGCTTGGTCAAGCCGGCCTCCGCGGCGATCTCGGCCACGGTCGTCTCGTCGTAGCCCTGCTGCTCGAACAGGGTCAGCGCGGCCTTCGTCAGCCGGCCGGCGGCATCGGGTTTCCAACGGGACATGGCCCTGAGCGTAGTTGATGACACCAGATGACATAAGGTGCTATGGTGATGGCACCAGGTGACATGCAGTCAACGCCCACCATCTGGAGGCCCCTCCAATGCGCGTATTCGTCACCGGCGCCTCAGGCCACATCGCCTCAGCCGTCATCCCCGAACTTCTCAACAACGGACACCAGGTCGTCGGCCTGGCCCGCTCCGACGCCTCCGCCCAAGCCGTTGCCGCGATGGGCGCCGAGGTCCGCCGCGGCGATCTCGACGACCTCGACGGTCTCAAGGCCGCGGCCGCTGAGGCTGACGGCGTGATCCATCTCGCCTTCAAGCACGAGGCTATGCGCACCGGCGACTTCATGGGCGCGGTCGACTCCGACATGACGGCCACCCGGGCGATCGGCGAGACCCTGATCGGCACCGACAAACCCTTCGTGTCGACCGGCGGCACGCTGATGCTCGCCATGGCCGGGATCACCGGCCGCCCCGGCACCGAGGACGACCAGTCCGAGGGCGGTCCCCGCACCGACGCGGCGAACTACACGATCGCTCTGGCATCCCAGGGCGTGCGCTCCTCGGTCGTCCGCCTCTCGCCGATGGTCCACAGCGACCTCGACCATCACGGCTTCACGCACGCGCTGATCGGCTTCGCCCGTGAGAACGGGGTCGCGGCCTACACCGGCGACGGCAGCAACCGCTGGCCGGCGGCCAACACCTACGACGTCGGCGTGCTCTACCGCCTGGCGGTGGAGAAGGCTCCTGCCGGCTCGACCCTGCATGGCGTGGGTGACACGGGCATCCCGCGCAAGGTGATCGCCGAGACGATCGCCGGCAAGCTCGGGATCGAGACCAAGAGCATCACGGATGAGGAAGCCCCGCAGTATCTCGGCTTCCTAGTCCCCTTTGCCGGCCTGGACAACCCGACCTCCAACGACAAGACGCGGGAGCTGCTGGGCTGGGAGCCGACCCATCCCGGGTGGATCGAGGACGTCGAGTCGGGCGGCCACTACTTCGCCTAGGCCACCACCGACCCCACCCAGCACGCGACCGCCGCACCCAGCCGCGAGCCTCGAGCGCCACCGCGAGCGACCGATCGACTCAGGCTTCGGTGTCCGGCGGACCGGGGGCCGAGCCGTCTTCGGCCTCGGCCGCGTCGTCTTCGGCCGCGTCGTCTTCGGCCGCGTCGTCTTCGGCCGCGTCGTCCTCGCCGTCGTCGACGTACAGTGACTCGCTGGCCAACTCACTGCCGCGGTTGTCCCACAGCTTGACCTCCAAGAAGTCCGACCGGTAGTTGTCGGGAGCCAGGAGGGTGAAGCGCTCATCGATCAGCTCGCACTGGTCGACGGCCAGGTTGGCCAGCTCGGCGGTCACGATCGCGCCGCCGGCGACCATCGGAACCCCCCACACGAGCGTCATGTCGGCGGCGTTGCCCTGCTCGCCCCGCCAGCGCCCGACCACGTCGTCGTTGAGGTCGAGCTTCCAGTCGGGGTTGCTCTCCGCCGTCTCGGCGGTGAAGTCGGCGCGGGCCTCGAAGTCGTTGGGGCCGCCGGTGCCCTCGGTGAAGGAGACGAATCCGAAGAGCTCGTAGTCGGTCGTCGTGCGGGCCACCGCCGGCACGTAGGTGCGGTCGCCGTAGCTGCGGTCCGGGAACCAGGCGATCTCGCCCGCCTCGCCCAGGTCCTCGCCCTCTGAGTCGATCGCCCGGCAGGCGGCCAGGAAGTGCTCGCGCAGCGTGTCGGCCCAGCGCCCGTAGGGCAGCGCCTCCTGGGGAGGCTCGGCGGCGAAGCTGATCACGAATCGATCGGTGGGCGGCATCGGCGCCGGAGCCTACACGGGTCGCCAGCGCTAACGAGACATCAACGTGGCCCGCCACGCAAGCCGCCCGGCTGCCACCGGGTCGGCAGCGACGCTAGTAGGCCCCTCGCCGCGACAACACGGCGGGAATCGTCTTGAGCAGGATCGATAGGTCCAGGAATATCGACCACCGCTCCAGATACAGGAAGTCCAGCCGCACGAGGTCGTCGAAGTCCAGCTCCGAGCGACCCGAGACCTGCCACAGCCCCGTGATCCCCGGGAGGACCAGGTATCGCTTCTTGTGCCAGTCCTCGAGACGGTCGAAGTCGCGCATGGGCAACGGCCGCGGGCCCACCAGCGACATCTCGCCCCGCACCACATTGACCAGCTGGGGGAGCTCGTCGAGCGAGAAGCGGCGCAGCAGTCGCCCCACCCCGGTCAGCCGCGGGTCATCGCGGATCTTGAACAGTGCGCCCGAGGACTCGTTGAGGGCCTCGAGATCGTCCTGCGTGGCGTCGGCGTTCTCGCCCATGGTGCGGAACTTGAAGCAGTGAAACGGCTTGCCCGCCATCCCGGGGCGGACCGACCGGTACAGCACCGGGCCGCGCGAGCTGAGCCTCACGGCGACGGCGATGGCCAGCAGCAGGGGGGAGAGCAGCACCAGGCCGACCGAGGACAGGACGAGGTCGAAGGTGCGCTTGAGCGCGTAGTCGATGCCCTCGAACACCGGCGGGCGCAACGTGAACAGCGGGACCGACTCTCCGGGCACGAACTCGGCGCGGTCGACCAGGATCTCCATCGTCGAGGGGGCGACGTGCACGGTCACCCCTCGCTGGTGGCAGCGGTCGACCAGGTCCAGCGCGCGTTCCTGGGGGAAGTCGGGATCGGCGATGATCACCTCGTCGATCCTCTCGGCTCCGAGGACCTCGCTGAGCTGGTCGAGCCTGCCCAGCGAGCGCAGGCCGTTCTGGGGGCGTGGGGTCAGCGAGATGTAGCCGACGAGGTCCACCATGGTGCGCGCACGGCCACCCAGCGCGTGGGCAACGGCCTCGATCTGCTTGCCCGAGCCCACCAGCAGTGCCCGCCGCCGGTAGCCGGCCAGCTCCAGCAGCCGGCCGGTGACGCGCGTATAGATCTCGCGCAGTCCCGAGATGTAGACGATCCCGCAGAACAGCGACCCGTAGAAGATGTAGTAGCTGGCGAAGTGGTTGCCGGTGGCCAGGGCGAAGATGAGCGCGATCACGGTCGCCTGGAAGAGCGCGGATACGATCTTGGGCATCCCGGGGCGGCGGGGCCGGTCGGCGTACAGATCAACCCGCGCGAACATCAGCACCGTCAGCAGGTAGGCGAAGGCCAGCGCCGAGCGGGTGTTGCCCCACACGACGTGGAAGCTGAAGTGGCCGCGTACCTCGACCTTGAGCAGCATGGCGGTGACGATCGCCGCCGTCACTCCAATGAAGTCGATCACCAGCAGCGTGGTCACCCGGAAGAACCGCCGCATCATCGCCCCGCTCAGCAGGAACTTGAGCAGGGTCGGACGCTTGCGCCGCATATCGCGCTCAGGCAGGGGAAGCGGCTTCGCTCCGCCGTACCGCCCCGGTGCCGGGGTTCGAATTGCCTCTTTGTGGTCGATTGTCACAGTCGGCAGTGCCCGTTTACCAGATAAACCCCCGCGTACTCACAACGGTATCTACCCTCCGAAGTTACGCGGAAGCTCCTCCTTGCACGGAGTCAGCGGCTTTTTGCCCGCTTATCTGGGCCAAAGCGCACCCTGACCGCTAACGAGCGACGCCGACGAGCGCCTCTCGGCCCGACTGAGCGAGCGTGCGCTCGAGCCCCTGGCGGAGCTCTATCTCCGGATTCCAGTCAAGCAGACGGCGGGCCAGGGTGATGTCGGGCTGGCGGACCTTGGGGTCGTCGGTGGGCAGCGCCTCGTAGATGATCTCGGATTTCGAGCCGGTCACCTCGATCACGCGCTCGGCCAGTTCCAGGAGCGTGAACTCGTTGGGATTGCCGATGTTGACCGGGTCGTGGTAGCCGGATTCCGACAGCGCGATGATCCCCCGGATCAGGTCGTCGACGTAGCAGAACGAGCGCGTCTGAGAACCGTCGCCGAACACCGTGATCGGGCGGTCCTGGAGGGCCTGGCGCATGAAGGTCGGTATCGCCCGTCCATCGTGCGGGCGCATGCGCGGCCCGTACGTGTTGAAGATCCGCACGATCGCGGTATCGACGCCCTGCTGGCGGTGGTAGGCCATCGTCAGGGCCTCGGCGTAGCGCTTGGCCTCGTCGTAGACGCCGCGTGGTCCGATCGGGTTCACGTTGCCCCAGTAGGTCTCCTGCTGGGGGTGGATCTCGGGGTCGCCGTAGACCTCGCTCGTCGAAGCGGTCAGAAAACGCGCCCGGTGCTTTTTGGCCAGGCCGAGCGTGTGATGCGTGCCGTAGGACCCGACCTTCAGGGTGTGCAGCGGCAGTCGCAGATAGTCGATCGGCGAAGCCGGCGAGGCGAAGTGGTAGACGAAGTCGATCGGCTCGTCGATGAAGTACGGCTCGATGATGTCGAGACTGAGGTAGACGAAGTCGTCGGTCCGGATGTGCTCGATGTTCTCCAGCGATCCGGTTTCGAAGTTGTCGATGCAGATCACGCGGTTACCCCGTGCCAGCAGCTCCTCGCACAGGTGTGAGCCGAGGAAGCCGGCGCCGCCGGTTACCACACAGGTGGGCATCGCGAGCAATCTACCGAGGTCTGGCCCCTCGGGGTCGCTCCTAGCTCCCCGGCCGGGAGGGTGGGTGGGTCCCTTTCCACTGGCCGGCCTCCTTCTTCCAGATCGGGACCTGGGCCTTGATGTCGTCGATGATCTCCCGCGCGCCCGCGAACGCCTCGGCGCGGTGCGGGGCCGAGGCAGCGACGGTGACCGACGCCTCGGAGAGCTCCACGACCCCGATCCGGTGCTCGGCAGCGGCGGCAGACAGGTTGTGGCGCTCGATCGCGGCGAGCACGATGTGTTCCATCTTTCGCTCGGCCATCGGCATGTAGGCCTCGTAGTCGAGCTGGGCGACCTCGCGCGTGACCCCGGAGAACGTCACCACCGCGCCGGCCCGGGGGTCGCGCACGCGCTGGTACACGGAATCGAGGCTGAGCGGCTCGTCGGTAACCCGCACGTGAGCGGCGACCAGCGCCCCGCCCGAGACCGGCGGGATGAGCGCCAGCTCATCGCCGGCGCGCAGCGGCTCGTCGCGGTCGGCGTAGTCCCGGTTGACGGCCATGACCACCGGAACGTCGCCGATGAGCTCATACATCTCGGTGAGCGCATCGCTCACCAGGGCGCCGTCGGGCAGCTCGAGCGCCACCTCCGGCGCGCCGGCGCGCTCGCGCAACCCCGCAAACAGTCGGATCCGTATCTCCATTGGGTCAAGGCTACATCCCGCTCGACCACCAGCTTGACGACGGCCTCAGCGAGATGCCACCGCTCCGCCGCCGGTAACCTCTTCAGGCGATGGCCACCGCTGACGAGCACCGCACCATCGCCCCGATCGTCGGTCCCGACGACCCCCGCCGGTTCACCGACTCGGGGATCGAGATCGATGGGCTGTATGACGAGTCAGACCTCCCGCCTGATCTGGACAAGCGCCTCGGGGAGCCCGGCGAGTACCCGTACACGCGCGGGATCCACCGCGACATGTACCGCAAGCAGCTGTGGACGATGCGCCAGTACGCCGGATACGCGAGCGCCAAGGAGTCAAACGAGCGCTACCGCTACCTCCTGGAGCAAGGGTCCACGGGCCTCAGCATGGCCTTTGACCTGCCCACCCAGCTCGGCCTGGACTCCGATGACCCGCGCTGCCTGGGCGAGGTCGGGCGCACCGGGGTGGCGATCGACACGATCGACGACATGCGCACCGCCTTTGATCAGATCCCCCTGGACGGGGTCTCGACCTCGATGACCATCAACGCCCCGGCCGGCGTGTTGCTGCTGCTCTACGAGCTGGTGGGCGAGGAGCAGGGGGTGCCCTCCGAGGAGCTGCGCGGCACCACCCAGAACGACATCCTCAAGGAGTACATCGCCCGCGGCAACTTCATCTATCCGCCTGAGGGCGCCATCCGCCTGACCACCGACCTGTTCGCCTATTGCGACGAGCGGGTGCCGAAGTGGAACACGGTCTCGATCAGCGGCTATCACTTCCGCGAGAAGGGGTGCTCGGCCGTCCAGGAGGTGGCGTTCACGCTGGCCAACGGGATCGCCTACGTGCAGGCCGCGCTCGACGCCGGCCTGGAGATCGACCGCTTCGGCCCGCGCCTGGCCTTCTTCTTCAACGGCCATAACAACGTCTTTCAAGAGGTCGCCAAGTTCCGGGCGGCGCGGCGGATGTGGGCCCACATCATGCGCGAGCGCTTCGGGGCCCAGGACGAACGATCCTGGCGTCTGCGCTTCCACACCCAGACCGGCGGGGTCACCCTCACCGCCCAGCAGCCTGAGAACAACATCGTGCGCGTGGCCCTGCAGGGCTTCGCCGCGGTCTGCGGCGGGACCCAGTCGCTGCACACCAACGGCTTCGACGAGGCGCTGGCGCTCCCCACCGAGAACGCCGCCCGGATCGCGCTGCGCACCCAGCAGATCATCGGTTATGAGTCCGGGGCCGCCGACACCGTGGACCCGTTCGCCGGTTCCTACTTCGTGGAGGCGCTCACCGACGAGATCGAGGCTCGGGCCCAGGAGCTGATCGACAAGGTCGACGAGCTCGGCGGCTCGGTGCGGGCGATCGATTTCATCAAGAACGAGATCGAGGAGTCGGCGTTCGGCTACCACGAGCGGTACCGCCTCGAGCAGGACATCGTCGTCGGCGTCAACAAGTTCGTGCAGGACTCCCCCGAGGTCCCCGACATCCTGCGCGTGGATCCCGAATCCGAGCGCGAGCAGGTGCAGCGCCTCAAGGCCTTCAAGGAGGACCGTGACGCCTCGCTGGTCCAGCAGCGCTTGGAGGAGATCCGCGAATGCGCTCGGGGAACCGAGAACATGCTCCCGACGCTTCGTCGGGCCCTCAAGGATCGCTGCTCGATCGGCGAGGTGTGCGGAGCGATGCGCGACGTTTTCGGCGATTACAAGCCGTCGTATTGATGCTGCTGACCCCGGCGGTCGCCTTCGTCGACCTGGTGCTGGCCGTCCACATCCTGGCCGTCGTGATCGCCTTTGGCGTGGTCTTCACCTACCCGCTGCTGTTCGCGGCCGCCCGCCGCATGGACCCCAGGGTGCTGCCCTGGCTGCTGCGCACCCGGCAGACGACGGGCCGCTACCTGGTCAACCCGGGCCTGCTGATCGTGGTCCTGGCCGGCATCTACCTGGCCACCGACGAGCACCAGTGGAAGGCCTTCTATGTCCAGTGGGGAATCGGCGCGGCGATCGTGATCGGGGCGCTCGAGGGCGCGCTCATCACCTCTCGTGCCGGGCGGCTGGCCGGGGTCGCCGAGCACGACCTGGCCTCGAGCGCAGTCCCGGCGGGAGGCCGGCGCACGAGCGCCACCTGGAGCACGAAGTTCAGCTCCGGATTCCGGGTGCTCTCGCTCGCCGGCATCGCGCTGCAGCTGATCGTGATCGTGACCGTCTTCCTGATGGCCGCGCACGCCAGCGCGTAGCTTCGTTCATGGCCACCTTGCCCCGCGTGACTCCCTATCCCCGCGGGTTGTGGAGCGTAACCGTGGGTTCTGGAGCGTAACCGCGGGTTCTGGAGCGCTCGACGCCGTCGGCGGCCAGCCTTGCTCTGTGACCCTCGGAAGACGCGGGCCACAGAGCACACCCCTGAGAAGCGGCATGACAAAGCTCTGTAAGCCGCGGTTTCGGTTACTCGCCGACACAGACGCGAGCACCCGGGGGCGCCCGGCCTCAGAGCCAGGGCAGGTGCTGCGCGGGCTCGCGCGCGACGCCCTCGTTGAGCGCCGCCTGCTGCCACGGATTGGGCGCGACGCCCTCGGGAGCTGGCTCCGGGGCGGTGGCGCGCATGAACTGCTCGAGCGCGGCAACCACGGCCGCCGCCTCCTCCGGGGAGGCGCCCGGAGCCACGATGGAGAGCTGAGGGCGGCGGTTCATCTGACGCGCCCACAGTATCGTGCCCGGCGGTGTCATCGATCCCGGTTCTCGATCAGGGGGCGGTCCTGGCCGCCGTCTCGCCCACCCAGGCGATCGAGCGGGTTCGAGAGGCATTCCTGCGCTTCGCCGCCGGTGAGTGGGTGATGCCCGCCAAGGTGTATCTGCAGAGCCCGCCTTACGGTGATTTCCGGGCTATGCCGGCGCGCGGCGACGGGTTCGCGCTGCTGAAGTGGATCACCTCGTTCCCCGGGAACCCGGCGCGGGGCCTGCCGACGGTCAGCGGGGTGATCTGCCTCTCAGACGCCGTGACCGGTCAGCCGGTGATGCTGCTCGACGCCCGCCCGGTGACCGCCCTGCGCACCGGCGCCGTCGCCGCCCTGGCCACTCAGACGCTGGCCCGGTCCGACGCACGTACGGTGGGGATCGTCGGCTCCGGCCTGCACGGAGCCTGGACGGCGCGCTGCCTGTCCGCCGCCGGCTACGGGCCCGGGGTGTGCTTCGATCCCGACCGGGCCGCCGCCGAGGCCCTGGCCGTCGAGCTGGGCTGGGCGGCCGGGTCCCGTGAGCAGGCGCTGGCGTGCGAGGTCGTCTGCTGCGTCACCCCCGGGTCCGAGGTCGTGATCGACCTCGGCGACCTGCGTCCCGGCCTTCACCTGAACATGCTCGGCGCCGACGGCCCGGGCAAGGCGGAGGCCACGATCGACGCGGTGGCCGCGTGCCAGCTGTTCTGCGACGAGTGGGAGCAGGCGTCGCACGGCGGCGAGCTCACGGGCGCCATCGAGGCCGGTCTGGTGGATCGCGGCCGCGTCACTGAGCTCGGCGCGGTGCTCACCGGCGCGGCGCCCGGACGACCGGGTCCCAGTGCGATAACCCTGTTTGACTCGACGGGCCTGGCCATCCAGGATCTGGCGGTGGCCGTCGCCGCCTTCGAGGCCTGGCGCGACGGGGCGGTCGCCGCCCAGACGATCTCTCTGTAGCGCGACGCGACTCGCCGGGGCCGGAGCCGCCCGCCGCCGCCCGCCGGGGCGCGGGCCGTCGCCGCCCAGCGCCGTGTCATCGACGATCTACAGATTGGCGACCCGAATCCGGAGCACCGTGCTGATGCCCGCGGCGTCGGTGATGGTGAGGGTCAGGCGCACCGACGCGCCCCGGCGAGGCGCCGAGTCCACGGTCAGCCAGGCGGCGAGCGAGATCTGCGGCGCCGACAGCCGCAACACGGCCTCGCGTGCCGCGGCTCGGGGCAGCGTCACCACCAAGGAGCCTCGAGAGACCCGGACTGCCGCCTTCAACCTGTGACCCGACCTCGTCCGAGCCAGGCCTCCGTGTTCGGAGCGCAGCGCTCGGCCTGAGAAGCGGATCGTCCCCCCGGCTACGGATACCACGATCTTCCTGATGTCCGGCTCCAGGCGTCCGGCACTGACCGCGATGGTCAGCTTGGGCCGGTCGCCGTCGGCTCGGCGCAGTGAGGTGGTGACCCGGGGCCTGGCCTCGACCGTCCACTCGAACGTGACGGTCGCCGAGCTGCCCCGGCTGTCGATCGCGGTGACGCTGACCGTGCCGCGACCGACCCGGGTCGGCTTGCCCGAGATCAGGCCATTCCGCGCGTTGAGGGCGAGACCGGCCGGGAGGCCCCTCGCCGCGTAGCTGAGGCTCAGGCCGCTGCTGTCGCGGGCCTGTAGACCGAGGTGCTCGGACAACCCGAGTCGGCCGGTCTGAGCGGCCGGTCTGTCCAGCGTGACCAGGGAACTGCTCGTCGACGCCGGGATCGTGGTCGACGGCCCGCTCGTCCCGCTCGAGCTGTTCGAGATCCCCTTGCCGCACATGGCGGAGGCGAGCGCCGCACCCTTGGGCGTGCCCAGGCCCGACGCCATGTCGTAGCCGGTGCCGGCGGAGAAGCCGCTCACTCCGTCATAGCTGTTGTTTCCCGAGGTGACATCGTTGAAGTAGCTGCTGTAGCTGCTCGCCGCCGCCCGGTACAGGACCGGGTTGACAAACCCGACGCGGGCTCTGTCGCAGGCTGGCAATGCATCGGCCAGCGCTGCGAGCGCCGCCCAGGTCGGCGCGGCGGCGCTCGTGCCTCCTGTGGTCTGCCAACTGCCTTTGTAATAGATCACGTAGCCCGTATCTTCATCGGCGTCAGCCGCCGCGTCGGGGACCTCGCGACAGGCGTCGCCGGCCGCTCCGCAGGTCGTCGAGGTCTGAGACTTCGCCGCGCTCGTCTGATAGCTGGGACGCGGCCAGAGCGTCGACACGCCCCCACCGCCGGCGCCGTTGGGAGAGCCGTCGTTCCAGACGGTCTCGCCGCCCCCGGCCGAGGAGGGAAGCGAGGTGCCCCCGATGCCCGTCACGTAGGCCTGGCTGGCCGGGTCGTCGACCGCTTGGGCCCGGGACTTGCCCGCACAGTCCTGGGCGCCCGAGTCCCCCGCAGCCGCGAACACCGTCTGCCCCTGAGTCGCGGCCTCCTGAAACAGCGTGTTCTCGGCCTCGGCGGCGCTCAATCCCTCGACGGACTCGCATGTCCCCCACGAGGTCGAGACGACCTGAGCCGTGTTGTCGCTGATGATCTTGGCGTAGGTCTCGTACACGCCGGCACCGGTGTTGGGGCCCTCGTAGACGCGGATGGCGGCCGCCGGCGCCAAGCCGATGACATCTTCGATGTCGAGCGCCGCCTCTCCGGAACCGGAGGCCTTGCCGGTGGCTCCGCCGTCGACTGATTCGTTGGTCACCGAGGTGGTGGTGCCGTAGCACGCGCGATAGGCGCTCACGTCGGTGGGGCTGTAGGGCTCGAGCTCGAACAGGGCGACGGTCGTGCCGCTCCCGGCGTCACCGGCGCTGTGGAGGCTCGAGAGTCCGTAAGCAGAGGCGATCTGGTCGGCCGTGTAGCTGCCGTCGCTCGCGGACACTTTGTGCGCGGCCGAGCACGGGGCTGTCTCATCGGCGGTCGCGACGTCAGCGGCGCGAGCCGCCCCGCCGGCGTTCAATGCGCCGCCGTCGTTCCATGCGGTCGCGGGCGAGCGCGATGAACGTAAGCCGAGGGGCCTCTGCACGGCCAGTGAGCTGAGACCCACCACCCCCTGCACCAGGCCGGCGACTCCGGTCGGCACCGACGGCGCCGACGTGTTGGCAAACCCGGTTGCACCTCCGGCGAGGCGATATCGCTCAAAGGAAGTCGAGAACGCCCTGGCGAGCGAGCCCGCGGAAGCGGTGACGGGAATCGAGAGCCCATCGGCGGCGGGCTGTCCGGGCGCCAGACCGTGCGCTGCCAGCGACGCGCGCACTGCTGCGATCTGCGCGCTCGTGGGCCCGAAGCGCTGGGCGAACTGCGCGACGGTCAGGTACTGGTGGTAGACGCCCGATCCAGGCGTGGACACCGCGTCGGCGTAGGCGGCCAGCGCGGCGGGATCTCGTGGCCGTAGCGTCACCAGGGCGTTCACCGCCGTCGCCTCCGGGAGTGCCCCGACGGCGCTGGAGCCGGGCGGAAGCGACGGTGCCCGGCCGAGCTTGGTCGGGCTACTCTGGGCCGCCTGGCCGGAAGCGCCGGCCACGATCAGCACGACCACAGTCATCAACAGCACGACCACGACGGTTCTTGCTGTCCATGACCGGTTCACGGCGACGAGGGAGGGAGTTCGGGCCGACGAGGACGTCTGTCAAGCAAACGCCGCCCCCTCGGAGGCGTCGGGGGCGTAGGTACTGAGAGCTGGGGCCGGCGGGTTCGCTGCGTACCGAGGGTTATCGTCAGTTGACGGCGGCCCCTTGACCCTTCGCCGGCCCCTCGTCCTCGCTTTTCGCGCTTGCGCTCCTCGGTCGCGGACTCGCCGGCAGTCCGGCTCGAGCGGCTGGAGCGCCTAGAGCGGGATGTTGCCGTGCTTGCGCCGCGGCCCGGGCTCGCGCTTGGTCTGCAGCGTGTGGAGGGCGGTGATGACCTTGGGCCGGGTCTCGTGGGGGATGATCACGTCGTCGATGTAGCCACGCTCGGCCGCCACGTAGGGGTTGGCGAAGTGGGCCTTGTAATCGTTGATCAGCTTCTCGCGACGCGTGTCGGGGGTGGGGGAGGAGCCGATATCGCGCCGGTAGATGATGTTGACCGCGCCCTCGGGTCCCATCACCGCCACCTCGGCGCTCGGCCACGCGAAGTTGAAGTCCGCGGCCAGGTGCTTTGACCCCATGACGTCGTAGGCCCCGCCGTAGGCCTTGCGCGTGATGATCGTGATCTTGGGCACCGTGGCCTCGGCGTAGGCGTAGAGGAGCTTGGCGCCGTGACGGATGATTCCGCCCCACTCCTGGGTGGTGCCGGGCAGGAAGCCGGGCACGTCGCAGAAGGTGATGATCGGGAGGTTGAAGGCGTCGCAGGTGCGGATGAAGCGGGCCGCCTTCTCCGAGGAGTCGATGTCCAGCACCCCGGCGAGCTGCGAGGGCTGGTTGCCGACGATCCCCACCGAGAAGCCGTCCAGGCGGGCGAACCCGCAAACGATGTTGCGCGCGTAGTGCTCGTGGACCTCCAGGAACTCTCCGTCGTCCACCACCAGGCGGATCGCCCCGCGCATGTCGTAGGGCTTGTTGGGGCTGTCGGGGACCACCGTGTCGAGCTCGGGGTCCGCACGCAGCGGATCGTCGGTGGGCATCACCCGGGGCGGGATCTCGAGGTTGTTCTGGGGCAGGAAGGAGAGCAGGTACCGGGCGTCCTCGAGGCACTGGTCCTCGTCGTCGGCGGCGAAGTGGGCGACCCCGGACTTCGAGTTGTGCGACATGGCTCCGCCCAGCTCCTCGAATCCGACCTCCTCGCCGGTGACCGTCTTGATCACGTCGGGGCCGGTGATGAACATGTGCGAGGTTTCCTTGACCATGAAGATGAAGTCGGTGATCGCCGGGGAGTAGACGGCGCCGCCCGCGCACGGACCCATGACCAGGCTGATCTGGGGGATCACCCCGCTGGAGCGGACGTTGCGAAGGAACACGTCGCCGTAGGCGCCCAGCGAGACCACGCCCTCCTGGATTCGGGCTCCGCCGGAGTCGTTGATCCCGATCACCGGGCAGCCGATCTTGGCCGCCAGGTCCATGATCTTGCACATCTTCTCGGCCATGACCTCGCCCAGCGAGCCCCCGAACACCGTGAAGTCCTGGCTGAACACGCACACCCGGCGACCGTCGATCGTGCCGTGCCCGGTGACCACCGCATCGCCGTAGGGGCGGTTGCGCTGCATCTCGAAGTCCGACGTGCGGTGGCGCACGAAGGTGTCGAGCTCCTGGAAGGAGCCGGGGTCGAGCAGCTTCTGGAGACGTTCGCGGGCGGTGAACTTGCCCTTGGCGTGCTGCTTGTCGACCGCCGTCTGGCCGGCGTTGTGGATCGCCTCCTGGCGCAGCTCCTCGAGCTGGGCGAGCTTCTCTTCGTACGTCTCGGGTGCCTTCTCGCGCATGGCGCGCGAGTCTAGGCGTTATCCGCGTCGGGCGGTCAGGCGCGCGAATACGGGCGGTGATGGGCCCGCCCGAGGCTGTCGAGCGCGGCGTCGAGCGCGGCGTCGAGCGCGCCGGCCGTGGGGGCCGCTTCATCCGCACCGACGGGGGCGGGCTCGTCGGCGTCACTCGCGCGTGTATCTGCAACGGCTGGGGCGAGAGCATCGGCTGGGGCGAGAGCATCGGCTGGGGCGAGAGCATCGGCTGGGGCGGCCGGCACGAGCTCGTCGGGGTCGGCTGCCGCCACGGTCTCCGGGACTTCGTCCGCGCCTGCCGGCGTAAGCTCCGGTTCGCGGCGGCGCTCCCGGCTCAGCCATTCCCTGAACCGGGCGAACAGGCCGGCCGGAGCGGCCGGGGCCTCCTCTTCGACGTCCTCGGTCGATACCGGAGCTTCGGTCTCGCCGCCGACGGCCACGGTCGTTTCCGGCGCCTGCGCGACGGCTTCGACCCCGGTCGTGGGGGCTGGTTCAGGGGCCGTGGGCTCGGCGCCGGCGGCCTCGGAGGTGGCGGTCAGGACCACCCGCGTACCCCACCCGGAGGGCTCGAGCCTCACCGTGCCGCTCGCGGCGTCGCCCTCCCAGGCTACGGTGGTCTCGGGCTCCAGCCGGGTGATGCGGATCTCTCCGAAGGCTCCCAGATGTTTGGCCAGCGACTTGGCATCGCTGCACTCGGCCCACAGTTCGGGCGCGGATTTGACGAGCCTCCGGCTGGCCTCGTGGTTGGTCATCGGCTGATCATTTCGTGCGGGCGCGGGCGACTCCTTCCTATGTTGAGAGCTTGCATGACGTCCGCCGCCGGCGAGCCCAATTCACCAAAAAGGAGCTCTGCGTTGAGCACGAGATCGAACACCGCCGGCCTGGGCTGCATGGGGATGTCGGGCCCGTACGGACCGGCCGACGAGGCCGAGAGCACGGCCACCATCGAGGCTGCGCTGGATGCCGGGATCACCCTGATCGACACCGGCGACTTCTACGGGATGGGCCACAACGAGATGCTGATCGCCCGCGCGCTCGAGGGCCGCGACCGGGACTCCTACCGGCTGAGCGTCAAGTTCGGCGCCCAGCGCGGACCGGACGGCAACTGGCTCGGTTATGACGCTGGCCCGGCCGCTGTCAAGACGGCCGCCGCCTACTCGCTGCAGCGGCTGCGCACCGATCACATCGACATCTATCGTCCGGCCCGGCTCGACCCCCGGGTTCCGATCGAGGAGACCGTTGGCGCGATCGGCGAACTCGTGGACGCCGGCTACGTGCGCGGGGTCGGGCTCTCGGAGGTGGGCGCTGAGACCGTCCGCCGCGCCGCCGCGGTGCGCCCGATCGCCGACCTTCAGATCGAGTACTCGCTCCTCTCCCGGGCAATCGAGGCCGTTATCCTGCCCACCTGCCGCGAGCTGGCGATCCCGATCACCGCCTACGGCATCCTGTCGCGCGGGCTGCTCTCAGACAGCTTCGACCCCAACCGGCCGATCGCGCCGGGCGACATCCGCGGTCGCTTTCCCCGCTTCTCCGAGGACAACGCCGCCCACAACGCAGCCATCGTGGAGGTCCTGCGTGAGGTGGCCCGCGCCCACGACGCCACCGTCAGCCAGGTGGCGATCGCCTGGGTGAGCTCCCGCGGCGAGGACGTGATTCCCCTGATCGGGGCCCGCCGGCGAGACCAGCTCGCCGAGGCCCTGGGCGGCCTCGAGCTGACCCTCAGCGCCGAGGAGCTCGCGACGATGGAGCAGGCCGCGGAGTCGGTCAGGGGAGAGCGCTACGGCGCCCCCCAGATGGCCGACCTCGACAGCGAGCGCTGACCGGAGGCGCTGCTGAGACGGAGCCGGCGGCGGGCCGCGTGGCGGCCCTAGATCCAGTACTAGCTCCCGACCGTCGTTCGTCACGAGCAGCGTTCGCGGTCACGCCAGGTTTCGTCGGGGGCTCGCCCCATGGAGGGCTACCCGCTAATCGGCGCGGGCGACGAGCCCGGCCAGGAAGGTGTCGATCGCGAACTCGAAGTGATCGTCGTCGGTGCCGGCGGTCGCCGAGGCGGCCGTGATCAGGGGTAGGACATCGCACGCCCAAGCGGCGTCCTGGGCGTCTATCCCCCCGGCGCTCAGGAAGCCGAGCAGCGCGTCGGCGATCTTGGGCCTGTGCTCCTCGGTGGGGGTACGGGCGGCGGCGACGTTCGCGATTCCGGGGTGGGCCTCCAGGGTGTCGAGCCACTCCCGGACGAGGAGGTGGACCTGCTCGCGCCACCGGGTGGCATCAGGAGCCTCCACCTCGATAGAGCTGGTCACCCGCTCGAGCATCGCCTGACGCAGACGCTCACGCCCGTTTATGTAGACGTAGATCGAGGCAGGACCGGTGTCCAGCGCGCTCGCCACCCGGCGCATGGTGACCGCCTCCAATCCATCGGCGCGCAAGATCTTCAACGCGGCGTCGACGATCACCTCGTCGTTGAGCGGTGGCTTGGCCGGGCGGTCCCGCGTACTGCGAGGTCGCCGTGACGGGTCATCGCCTGAGTCCGGATAGGAGGTGGCATCGGAAGATTCCATGTACGAACCCTACGCGGTCCGACCGGTGTTTGCGACAGACAGCGTTCGCGCCGAACATCGTTCTTCGAGCTTGCGCGGAGCCAGGCCGGCCGGCACATCCATCCGGCGTGAGCCTTCCAGCCAGGCTCCACGCGGTTTCAGAGCGCACGGGCTGCGATCCACCGGGGTGCGCTCCCGTGCCCGCGGTTTCCGCGGGTCGCAGAGCGCACGGGCTGCGATCCACCGGGGCGCGCTCTGGTTCCCGCGGTTGTGCAGGGCGAGTGGCCGGCCGACCACTCCTCGGATCCCGCACAACATCGATCACGACCGGCGCTGGGGGCGGTCCGTATGAGTGCGGGCGGTTCAAGACGCACATTCGCCGCCGAGCCACAGGTACGAACAGTGTTCGGCACGCGGTAACCCGTGTCTGTGGTCGCCCCGAGCGTCTTCTGCGGCCCGATGACGGCACGGAGCCTGGACTAGTACATCCGTCCAGGAGGGGTTTAGTTCTTGACAAATCTGCCGCGTGCTGGCACCTTCTTTTGGTCTGACAGCCTGGCCATTCATTGGCTGGGTTTTACGTTGGGCCAAGGCAAGGGGGCCCGAGCGGAGCGGGTTTTTGACGAAAGTTTCCCGGCGGAGCGGGCACCAGTAATTTGCGCAATACAAATCCCGCATACGCCGGGGGCGGTACCCCGGGCGCCTTTGGCAGCTCTGGCGTCGGCGTGTTCGGGTCACGCCGCCACCGCTTCTGGTTCGCCCTCCTCGGGCTGATCGCGCTCGCGCTGCCCTACACGAGCCTGGTCACCGCTTCTGTCAAGGCGGTAATCGATCCGCCTTCGGTAGTCCTGCAGCTGCCCCAGCTCACGGTTCCGACTGCGCGTTTCCCGGTCCTCGCGGTTCCCAATCTGCGCTCCTCCGAGCCCGCGAGAGCGGTGCCCGTCGCCAGCGATCGCTCAGCGCCCGGCGCCACCCGTTCCGCCACCAGCGCCTCGGTGCGCCCCATGATTCCGGGATCCCGGGCACGCTGGAGGATCAGTCCCCGCTCCGCCTCACCGGCGACGGTCCAGAGCGCGGCACGAGCCGGTACCGGGGGCCAGAACGCCGCGCTCCCGGTAATCAAGAGCCGCTACTCGATCCCGGCGCCGACGCGGGCGGAGCACCACAAGTCGACCGACCCGCCCTCGTCAACGATCAGCGGGCTGGCCCAGGCCCTGGCGGCCGCCCCGATCGTCACCAACACCGCACCGCCCTCGCCGCCGGCCGGCACGACGCCGATCGGCGGGCCGACCTCGTCGTTCACTCAGACGCAGATCACCTCGCCGACCGGCGCCCCCAGCGACGCACCCGTGAGCTCCGGTCCGGTGGCTCAGTCGCAGCCGCGGCGTGCCGAGGTGGTCTCCGCCGCGTCGGTTTCGACCATCCCGGCGCCGGCTCCCGCGTCGACCACCCAGGCCCAGGCCCCGGCGGCGTCCACCCCGGCCCCCGTAGCGTCCACCCCGGCCCCCGCCGCCACCGGCCCGGCGGCGACCGACGATTCGACGAGCACCCCGGCAGCGAGCGACGATTCGACGAGCGCCCCGGCGGACACCAGCGCCCCGGCGGACACCAGCGCTCCGGTGGACAACTCCTCCGATCCCGCGACGACTTCGGCCGACGCCGGGACG
>Ga0182024_10002987_pt1 | contig 41026 bp, 38 predicted proteins | sample P32metaG_FD_120480 | JGI IMG/M metagenome (GOLD analysis project Ga0182024, IMG submission 120480) | Permafrost microbial communities from Stordalen Mire, Sweden - P3-2 metaG (Illumina Assembly) | ecosystem: Environmental > Terrestrial > Soil > Wetlands > Permafrost | place: Sweden: Stordalen...
CCAAGGATTCTTGCTCAAGCCGTTCACCGCCGAGACGCTCAACACGGAACTCGTCGAGCTTTTTCGCGACTAAGGGAGTAGGCCGACCGCAATGTCCGAGGACGACCTCAAAGTCTTTGTCAAAGGTACCGAACGGTTTTTCGCGCAGGTGACCGCGACGGCGGCGGAAGTGAGCACGCCGTTCGTTCGCGAGCAGAAAGACCGGGTCGTCAGCGACTTCTCCGCGGTGATCGGGGTGTCGGGGACGCAGCGGGGGTGCGTCTATTTCACCGCGCCGCGCGAGATGGTCGCGGAACTCGTCAAGCGGCTGGGAGAAACCGAACAGACCGACGAAATCTACGCCGACTACGTCGGTGAGATCGCCAACACGATCTCCGGCAACGCCCGCGAGTTTCTCGGCTCGGGATTCATGATCTCGGTGCCGGTCGTCTTCAGCGGGCCTTCGCACGACGTGCGGTTCCCGCGCGACATGCCCGCCTTCGTCATTCCCATCATGTGGAGCGGCCACAATTCATCACTGATCCTCTGCCTCAAGGACGACGTAGAGATTGAAAAACAGGCCTCGCTCGCGGAAGCACTGAGCACCCTGGGAGTCAACTAAATGTTCGTCTGTGCCAGAGACATCGTCGCCCGCACGCCCGATTTCGACATCCTCGCGCAGAACATGACCCTGCGCCCGTGGCAGTGGGAGATGCTCCATAGTTTCGACGATCGCACCTCACTTGGTGCGATCGCGCGGCGCATCGGCGTCGATCTCGCCTCGATCACGGAGTCGCTCTCGGCGCTCGAGCAGCACGGGCTGATCAAGATCCGGACCGTGACCCGCGAAGAATACCGCCGCGTCTTCGAGATGGCCGGCCCCGGTACGACCGCGCCGGCAGCGCACGGCGTCGACGACGAGGACGACGTCCCGGCCGCCAAAGCCGCGCCGGTCGAAACGCCGGCCCCGCAAGCCAAGCCCGTCCCGCCGACCGGCGAACCGCTCAGCGTACGGCTCGAGGCGCTTCGCGCGAAGGCCGAGCAGGCCCAAGCGCAGCGGCCGCCCGCAATCGACACCGTCCCCTTCCAAGCGCAGGCCGCCCCCACCACGATCGAGGTCGAAACGGCCGAGCTAGCCGCGAACTCGGCCGCGGTCGAGGCCGCGCAGGCCCCGCCCGAGCCCTTGCCCTCGGTCGGATTCGGCTCCCAACTGGCCGACCTCAAGGCGCGCCTGGACGAAGCGCTCGCGCCGCCGCCGACCCCCGAACCGCCGCCGGCTAAGGCCCCGCGCGCAGCGCGCACCGAAGCCCCACGCAGCGCGCCGGCGGAACAGCCGCCCAGCCGCGGCGGCTTGGCCGATTTCACCGACGCGCTGACCGGACACTCGACCGAGGTCGTCGAGGAGCCCGTCGCCGCCGCCCCCGAGCCGGCGCCGGCGCCCGAACCCGTCGAGGAACCGTACGCGGCCCCCGCCGCGAGCAGCCTGAACGGCAACGGTCTGGGCGGACACCAGACGATCGAGTTTTCGCTGGCCGGCGAGCCGGCCCCCAAACCGAAGCTCAGCCCCGACGCGATCGAATTCAGCCTCGGCGGCACCACGCCCGACGCCGACCCGCCCAAACCACCCCCGCTGAAGTACTGATCCGCGCGCGTGCGTCAGAACGTTGCCGCAGTGGTCTGCGGTGCCGTGCTGATGGCAACCTCGCCGTCGAGTGACCAGTCGGCTCTTCAGTATCCGCCGGCGCAGCGCGGCGACGTCACCGATACCTACTTTGGGAAGACGGTCGCCGATCCGTATCGGGCGCTAGAAAACCTCGATGCCCCCGGTACCGTCGCGTGGGTTCGTGCTGAGAATTCCCTCACGCGCGAGTATTTGGACGCCATACCGCAGCGCATCGCGATTGCGACTGCGTACCGCACGCTATACAACTACCCGAAGGTGGGCACGCCGTTCCATTACGGATCGCGGTGGTTCGTCTACCGGAACAGCGGCCTACAAACGCAGTCGGTGCTCTACACCCGCGACTCGGAATTCGGACCGGAACGCGTGTTCTTCGATTTCAACTCACTCTCGAGGAACGGATCCGTACAACTCGCGGAATCGGCCTTCTCTCGCGATGGCACGCTGTTCGCCTATTCGACGTCGACCGGGGGCTCCGATTGGGAGACATGGCACGTCAAGTCGGTGCCGAGCGGTCGCGACCTACCCGACCACGTCGCATGGGCCAAGTACTCACCTGCAACATGGCTCGGCCCTCGCGGCTTCTATTATTCCGGATATGACAAACCGCCCAACGCAAACGCTATGGCGGCTCCTCTTGGCGCGCACAAGGTTTGGTTCCATCAACTTGGCACCTCGCAGCAGCACGATCGACTTGTGTACGCGGCCGCACCCCATTCAGATGAGTTCGTCGGCGTCACTGCATTCCAAGACGAGAGCTATTACTTCCTCGAGCGCGCGAAAGGGCACGGAAACAGCCTCGCATGGAAGCGCTCTGATGATCGCAACTCCGCGTTCCGGCAGATCCTGCCGCTTGATCCCAACGTCTTCTACTCGCCGATCGACCACGATGGCTCGAGCATCTATCTCGAAACGAACCTGCGTGCGCCCAACCTCCGAATCGTAGTGCTCGATCTTCGCGACCCGACGCACACTCTGCACGATATTGTGCCCGAGGGTCCCGATAAGCTCGAAAATGTCAGCATACTCGGAGACCACTTCTATTTGGGCTATCTCCACGACGCCCACTCCGTGCTGCGTATCGTCGACGTGCGCGGACGTTCAGTAGGAGCGATCCAGTTGCCGGGCGTTGGAACGGCAAGCACGCCCGACGCAATTCGGCGCCGCGACCGCATTGCATACTATACCTATACGTCGTACGCCTATCCGAATGTGACATTTCGCTACGATACGGCGACAGGAACCTCGACGATCTACCATCGTTCCGCGATTGAGTTCGATGGATCACCGTACGTCACCGAACAGCGCTTCGCCGCCTCGAAGGACGGAGCGCGAATACCGGTCTTCATCACGCACCGGATCGATATGCCGCTCGATGGCAGCACGCCGACGATCCTCTACGGTTACGGCGGCTTCGGCATTTCGTGGACCCCTTCGTTTTCGGCGGCCACCGCACTGTGGCTTAAAATGGGCGGTGCCTATGCCGTCGCGACACTGCGCGGGGGCGGAGAATATGGCGAAACCTGGCATGACGCCGGCCGGCTCGCGAACAAGCAACACGTCTTCGACGACTTCATTGCGGCGGCCGAACTGTTGTTTCATGATCGCATCACGTCGTCCGCAAAGCTGGCGATCAATGGAGGCTCGAATGGGGGGCTTCTGGTTGGAGCGGTCGTGACGCAACGCCCGGATCTTTGCGCGGCTGCCGTCACCGAGCAAGGCCTGTACGACATGCTTCGCTTTCAGGTGTTTACGATCGGCAAAGCATGGATTCCCGAATATGGTGCCGCGGATCGATCAGCGTCAGACTTCGCAACACTTGCTGCGTATTCACCGCTACAGAACGTGAAGGAAGGCACGAACTATCCGGCCATGTTGATTGAAACCGCCGATCACGATGACCGCGTCTACCCCGCGCACTCGTTCAAATTTGCGGCCGCGTTGCAGCATGCTCAAGCTGGCGCCGCGCCCATCCTTTTGCGAGTCGAGTCGAACGAAGGGCACTTCGCCGGATTGACGACCGACAAGGAGGTCGCACAAATCGCGGACTTTTACGCCTTCTTAGTCAGGAACCTGGGCTTCAACCCAACGCTGTAGCTTAGCCCGCCGCCTCTCAAGGCGCCGGCTGTGTGACCAATACGTCAGGTGAGAACGCGCCGTAGTTCGCTCAGAAAGTGATCCCGACGGGTGCGATCATAAACCGATGCTTCGCGCAATTCGCGATCGGTCCACTGTTCGATCACGTCAATATCGATTGACCCTGCATGAGCGCGAGCGACGGCTAGGGCAATGCCCAGCGCGACCTGGTCGCCCCATGCCCAATAATGCATACAACGATCACGCACGACATCGGTCGGCACAAGCACGTTGAGAACTTCTCCACCGCGGTGCTCGGTGGCATAGACTTCAATGGTGTCGGACCCGATCGCGAGCGGTCCGGGCGGAAATTCAACGGTAAACGGAATCTCGGCGTGCTCGTACAGACGCTCGGGAGCACGCAGATATCCTAGCGGTCGAAGTGCGTCGTCGATGTCCTTCGTCCGCGCCGCAAAACGAAGAACGAAATCGAGATCACGCGATTGGTAGACTTCGGGAATGTAATAGGTCGCCGCGCTTCCGCCACACAGAACTGCGTGCTCGCCGACATCTTCGAGCGCGGTGCAGACAGCGAATGCTACATCCGTGAGAGTAGCGTTTGCGGCGAGCTGCTTCACACGTCTTTCCCTGCGCGACGCGGTCGTTGGCGTACGCGTTGCACAGCCGCAACGGTCTCTGGATCGCTTTGTCCCATTCTTGAGAGCAAGTCGCGCAAGGGAACGAAGTGCTGGTAGGTCCGATTGAGTTCGAAGAGGCGCGTGCGGCCGGCGAGACGTGATGCGAGAATACCATCGCGCTCGAGATCGTCAACGGTGCGCTGAACGACGCTCAAGTCTTCCTCGAGAATCGCGGCGAGTTCACGCGGATACGAGCGTTCCAGCAGACCGAGCGCCTTCAGGATTCGCTCGCGAGCCCGTGAGCCGAAGAGTCCCCGTGACCGCGAAATCACTATCATATGATAGCATAGTCGCCTTTATTCTGACATAGGCGTGGAGCATCGGCGAGCCCGGAAATGCAGTCAATTGACTACATTTTCGATATCGGTCGCATTCAGCGCCAAACGGCTCGGGGACACGGGATATCGAACGTATGTTCGAGTATCCTCGGGGTCCCTCTATGCCGGTACCCGCGTACGTTGAGCTCCACTGCTGGTCGAACTTCAGCTTCCTCGAGGGGTCCTCGCACCCGGAGGAGCTGGTCGCCCACGGCCGGCGCTTGGGCCTGGGCGGGATCGCGCTGACCGACCGGGACGGGCTGTACGGGATGGTCCGCTTCACCAAGGCTGCCGCCGGCACGCCGTTCGCGGCGCTGTGCGGTGCCGAGCTGACGCTCGAGACGGCCGACGCGGAACCGATCCGGCCCAGCCGTCCGGCCCGGCCCTCGAAAGAAGTCCCGACCGATACGCCGCGCTTGGTGCTGATCGCAGCCGACAAGCGCGGTTTCGGCAACCTGGCGCGGCTGATTTCGACCGCCCAGCTGCGGGGGCGCAAACGCGATGCGCGGCTGCGGCTCGACGATCTCGAGGGCCGCACCGACGGCCTGATCGCGCTCTCGGGCGGCCGCAACGGCATCGTCGAGAAAGCGCTGCTGCGGCGCGACACGGACGCCGCGGTTGCGCTGGGCGCGCGGCTGCGCGATGCCTTTCCCGGCCGGTTCTACCTCGAGCTGCAGCATCACGTGCGGCCCGAAGATCCGGCGCTGCTGCGCGCGCTGGTGCGCCTGGCTCAGCAGCTCGACGTTCCGTACGTCGCCACCAATGGGGTCGCGTACGCGAACCGCGCCGACGGGCTGCTGTGCGACGTGCTGACCTGCGTGAAGTACGCCACACCGCTGCAGAGCGCCGGCACGCTGCTGCGTCCCAATCACGAACACCACCTCAAAACGCCGGCCCAGATGGCACGGCTGTTCGCCGAGTTTCCGCGCGCGATTTCGAACACGCTGGCGGTCGCCGAGCGGTGCGCGTTCCGGCTCGACAAGCTGGGCGGCGAGTTTCCGCTCTTCCCGATCCCCGGCGACGAAACGTCGGCGCACTCGTACCTGCGCACGCTGGTCATGCGCGGGGCGCGCGAACGCTACGCCTGGCCGCTCGATCCGAAAGTCGAACGCCAGCTGGAGTACGAGCTCGGGATCATCGCCCGGATGGACCTGGCCGGCTACTTCCTGGTGGTCTGGGACATCTCGCACGCCGCCAAACGGCTCGGCGTGCTGGCGCAGGGCCGCGGTTCGGCGGCCAATTCGGCCGTGTGCTACGCGCTCGGAATCACGGCGATCGATCCGATCGCCGGCGGCCTCTTGTTCGAGCGGTTCCTCAGCGAAGAGCGCGGCGAGGTCCCCGATATCGACATCGACTTCGCGCATCAGGACCGCGAGAAGGTGATTCAGTACGTGTACGACCGCTACGGGCGCGAGCACGCGGCGATGGCGGCCGAAGTGATCACCTACCGGACGCGTTCGTCGATTCGCGACGTCGGCAAAGCACTCGGCCTGACGCTCGGTCAAGTCGAAGCGGTCGTGCAGGAATACGATGCGCGCGAATCACTCTCGGGAGCCGTCGGCGCGGACGACGTCGCCGCAGAGCCGCTGCCGGATTCGATCGCCAAACGCCGTGATTTTGATTCTGGTTCGAACATCGTCCCCTCGCGCGGCGACGATGTGCCGGCGGCGACGCCCGGCCGCATTCATACGCCGGGTTTCGGAACCGCCGACGAGCGCGCCGCGCGACCGCAGCGGCTCGGCTTCACGCCCAACGAGCGCGGAAGCAATCCGGACGCCCACGTGCGCGGACCGGTGGGCGGCGACCTCGGCGCGCTGATGCTGGCAATCTGCCGGCGCGTCGACGGCTTCCCGCGCCACATGGGGATCCACAGCGGCGGCATGGTGATCACCCGCTCGCCGCTGGTCGAGGTGGCGCCGGTCGAGTGGGCGACGATGCGCGACCGCACGATCGTGCAGTGGGACAAGGACGACCTCTCCGACCTCGGCCTGATCAAAATCGACCTGCTGGGGCTGGGGATGCTCTCGCTCTTGCGCGATGCGTTCGCGCTGCACGCGCGCCGGTATCCCGAGCGGCCGCCGCTCTCGCTCGACAGCATTCCGGCCGACGACCGTCCGACGTACGAAATGCTGCAGCGCGCCGACTCGATCGGCGTCTTCCAAGTCGAGTCGCGCGCCCAGATGTCGATGCTGCCGCGGCTCAAACCCCACTGCTTCTACGACTTGGTGATGCAGGTGGCGATCATCCGTCCGGGCCCGATCCAAGGCGACATGATCCATCCGTTCCTGCGGCGGCGCAACGGACAGGAACCGGTGACGTATCCGCACCCGAAGCTCAAGCCGATTCTCGAACGCACGCTCGGCGTGCCGCTCTTTCAAGAGCAGGGGATGCGCATGGCGATGGAAGCCGCCGGTTTCAGCGCCGGCGAGGCCGACCAGCTGCGCCGCGCCATGGGGCACAAGCGTTCGCGCGACCGGATGGCCCAAATCTACCCGCGGCTGGTCGAAGGGATGCTCGCGCAGGGCATCCCGCGCGAGGATGCCGACAAGCTCTTCCACATGCTCGAGGGCTTCGCCGACTACGGCTTCCCGGAGTCGCACGCGGCCTCGTTCGCGCTGCTCGCCTACGCTTCGGCGTACGTGAAATGCCATCACCCCGCGATCTTCTGCGCCGCGATCCTCAACGTACAGCCGATGGGCTTCTACTCGACCGAGGTGCTGGTGAACGACGCCCGCCGGCACGGCGTGACCGTGCTGCCGATCACCGTCAACGAGAGCGAGTGGTGGAGTTTCGTCGATCAGGAAGGCGCGCTGCGGCTGGGCTTCCACCTCGTGCGCGGCATGGGCGACGTGCAGCGGGAACGCCTCGAGCGCGCGCTCTCGCGCGGTGACGAGCGCGATGGCGCGCCGCGTGAGTTCGCCGACCTGATCGACTTCGCGCGCCGGAGCGGACTCGAGCGCGAGGCGCTCGAGAACTTAGCCGCTGCGGGGGCGTTCGCGCCGTGGTTCGCAACCCGGCGCGACGCGATGTGGGCGCTGCGCGGACTCGACGAACGCGAAGCGCGGGGCGAACTCGGCCGCGCGATGGAGATCGAGAACGAACCACAGCCCGCGCTGCGCGGGCTCACGCCGATCGAGCAGACCACGCTCGACATCCACGCCACCGGCGTCAGCGACGTGCAGCCGATTGCGCACATTCGCGGCGTCCTCGACGCGCAGAACGTGCTGGCGGCGAACCGGCTTCCGGCGATGCCGAAGAACCTGGTCTGCAAGATCGGCGGTTTGGTGATCACCCGCCAGCGGCCCGGCACGGCGAAGGGCTTCGTGTTTCTGACCATCGAGGACGAGACGGGCCTAGTGAACGTGATCGTGCGGCCCGACGTCTACGAGCGCAATCGGCGCACGATCCGCGGCTCGCAATGCCTGATCGTCGAAGGCGTGCTGCAAAAGGAATCCGGCTGCATCGACCTGATCATGAAGCGCTGCTGGAGCCTCGACGCGCACGGCAGCACCGACAAGGTCCGCGCGCGGAATTTCCAGTAGCCTTTCGCGATGCCGATTTCCGAGAAACCGCCCGCGCTCGTCGCTCCGGCACCGCCTGCCCCCGGCGCCGCGTCCTTCCAGCAAGATTTCAACGCTGCCGCGAGCCCCGCCGTTCGCGCCTGGGTGAACACCGAGACGGCGGCGCTCCTCGCCGCACCGCTCGATCTCAAACGTCTCGCGCGCGATGCCGACTCGCGGGCCGCCGGTGCGTCCGATCCAACGACGGCCGCGCTCGTCTTGCGCCTGGCCGTCGAGCTGCGGCTGCAGACCGCATTCCAACAACGACGATCGACCCTCACCGCCGCAGGGCCGGCCACGCCGCCGCCCACCAGCACGACATCGTGTGGGCTGATCGGGGCTACGCAAGCCATGCAAGAACAGCAGATGGCCTTCAACCTGCAGTACCTCCAGTTTCAGAACTCCTTGCAGAACGACAACCGTCAGTTCACGATGATCAGTAACATCATGAAAACGAAGCACGATACGGCGAAGAACACGATCAGCAACATTCACTAACTATGCGGGCGAGGTCGCGCCGATCACGATCACGCGATTGGGGAACTGCACGCCGCCGCCGGGGCTCGCAAAGTGCTCGCCGGCGGCCGCTTCGACGTCTTTCCGCAGCGCCGCGCCTTCGGCCGCGTCGAGCCGGCCGAGGAGCCCATGGAACGCCGGCGCGATGTCGGCCATATAGGTGACGTATTCCTCGGCCGACGTGAACGGGAACATCGTCGGGACGTCCTGGACTTCGACGTCCGCGTATCCGCGCGCGAGAAATCTCTCGCGCAGGTGTGCCGCGTCGTGTAAGGCAAACGGCCCGCCCTCGAGCGGTGCCGGCGCCAGACCGAGCCGTTGCGACGCGACCGTCATCGGCAGCGAGATCATCGGCACCTCGGAGGGCGCGCCCCAGGTTGCCGCGGCGAAGCGGCCGCCGTCGCGCAGAACGCCGCGATAGTGGGCCAGCGATGCATCCAAGTCCGGCAAGAACATCAGCCCCCAGCGGCTGACGATCGCATCGAAGCGCCGCGCGCCCGAGTATGCGGCCGCGTCCGCAGCGACGAACTCCGCATTGCCGACACCCGCGCGTTCCGCCCGCTCCCGGGCGAGCGCGACCATCGCGGGCGAGATGTCGATGCCGACCACCCGGCCATCCGGCCCGACCGCGCGCGCTACCGTGAGCGCCGGCTCGCCCGGGCCCGTTCCGAGGTCGAGGACGTCGTTACCGGGCCCGATGCGTGCGGTCTCGATGAGACGCTCGCCAATGGCGTGCGCGCCGCGTTCGAACACCGGCCCCCAACGCCCCCACGCCGCAGCGACTGCCCCAAAATCCATCGCCATCACACGACCTCCCGCGCCACCTTCGTTCGCCGGTTCGGCGCACGCACGACGGACGCTTTCAGGCCGCTGGCGGCGTGGCTCATTACACGGGGACGTCGGTTCCGACGGATACCACCGGCGCGGCCGGTTTGGTGCGGCGCGAGATGAAGCGGTCGCCGCTGCGCCTTGCAATCAGCAGGTACACCGTCGGGACGACCAGCAGCGAGAGCGCAGTCGATGCGAGCAGGCCGCCGATGACGACGGTGGCGAGCGGCGCCTGCGTGGAGCTGCCGGCTTCGATCCCGATCGCCAGCGGCAGCATTCCGCCCAAGGTGGCGAAGGTCGTCATCAGGATCGGGCGCAGCCGCAGCGACCCCGCGTGCAGCAGCGCGTCGCGCACCGGCATCCCATCTTCGCGCAGCTGTTTGGTGAACTCGATGACCAGGATTGCGTTCTTCACCGCGATCCCGACCAGCATCAGCGAACCGATGAACGCCGTCAGGCCGAAGGCGCGGTGCGTGAGCACCAGCGCACCGACGATCCCCATCAGCGACAGCGGCACCGAGACCATGATGACCAGCGGATCGACGTACGATTCGAACTGCGCCCCCAGCAGCATATAGATCAGCAGGATCGCCAGGCCGACCGCCAACCAGAGTGAGGAAAAGCTGTTCGCCCCCTGCTTGATCTCGGGACCGAACTCCCAACGGTAGCCGAGCGGCAGCGGGTACGCCGCCATCACTGTTTGCGCGTCGGCCAGGATCGGGCCCAGCGGACGGCCGCTGATCGGCGCCTGGATCTCAATCCGCCGCTGGCGGTCTTCGCGGCTGATCGCGGACGGCCCGAAACCGGTTTGCAGCGAGGCCACGCTGCCCAGCGTCAAACCCATCCGCGCCGCAGTTCCGCTCGGCAGCGGGGTTGTCGAGGTGAGCGGCGTGAACTATTCCAACGCGGTGCCGTTGGGCGCCTGGAGATCGAACTGCACGAAGCGCGAGTCCGAGGGCGGGAAGATCTCCGTCGGCACCACGCCGAGCGCGAGGGCAACGATCGTCACGCCCAGCAGCGCCGCTGCCGTCAGCAATACCGGCAGCGGCCGGTCGACGCACCACGCCAGCGCGTTGCGATACACCGTTTCCAGACGCGCGTAGCCGCGGTCGAAGCGCGCGCTGAACGATGATGCGCGTTCGACCGTCGCCCGCCGCAGTAATTGGGCGGACAGCATCGGCACTGCCGTAACCGCCACCACAAACGAGATCGCGACCGCGCTCATCACGATGATCGCGAACGGCCCGAAGATAAGGGCTTGGAGGCCTGGGATCAGCAGCAGCGGCAGGAAGACGGTCACCACCGTTACCGAGGAGGCGAGCACCGCGCCGAAGATCTGCGCCGTGGCGCCCTCGGCGGCATCGGTAGGCGAGAGACCGGTGCGCCGGTAACGCGAGATGTTCTCAATCACGACCACGGCGTCGTCGACGATCAGACCGATCGCCAGCGCCAGGCCGCCCAGCGTCATGACGTTGAGCGTCTCGTGGAAGACATACGCGATGAACAACGTCCCCAGCACCGAGACCGGCAGCGAGACCGCGACGATCAGCGTGGCGCGCCAGGAGTGCAGGAAGAGCAGGATGATCGCGACCGCGAGAATCGCTCCGTACACGGCCGTGTGCTCGAGCGATTTGACTGCGTCGAGGATGAACTCGCGCTGATCGAGCATGGTCGCAAAGACGATCGTCGGATAGCGCGCGTTGATCTCGCGCAGCTTCTCGGTCACGCCTTCCGCGACCGCGACGACGTTCGCGTCGGGCTGCGACGTGATCGTGATCATGCTCGAGGGCACTCCGTTGAGCCGCGAGAAGATACGCTGCTCCTGGATCGCGTCGCGCACGACGGCGACGTCGCGCAAACGGATCTCGGTGCCGTTGTTGACCGCCACGATCGTGTCGGCGATCTGGCCGGGTGCTTTGTAGAGTGCGTTGGTGCGGATGCCGTACTCGTTGCGCCCGATTTGGATCACGCCGGCCGGCAGATCGACGTTCTCGTTCTTGATGCGGGTCAGCAGGGTGTCGAGCGTGATCCCGGCCGCCGCGAGCTGGTGCTCGTTCGGCTCGATCGTGATCGCCCGCTGCGCGATGCCGGTGACGCCGACGCTCCCGACCCCGCGCACCGAAGCGATCTCGTCGGAGAGCTGGTTGACGAGCAGATCGGAGAGGTCGCGCTGCGTGCGCATCGGGTCGGTTACCTCTAGCGTCAGGACGGGCGTCGCGTTGGGATCGGCCTTGATGACCTGCGGCTCTTGCAGCGCCGGGTCGTTGGGCAGCGAGGCGCGGATTCGTCCGATCTGCTGCTGCACGTCGACGGCCGCGACGTTGATGTCGGTGCCGAACTGGAACTGCACCCGCACCGTGGACTGACCCTGCGACGAGGTCGACTCGAGCAGTTCGATTCCCGAGACGCGGCTGACCGCGTTCTCGATCGGGCGGGTTACGCTCGTCTCGATCGTCTCGGGCGCTACGTTGGTGTAGGCGACGTTGACGCTGACGACCGGCGGGGCGAACGAGGGCAGCAGCGCAACCGCGAGGCGCGGCGCGGCGAAGAGACCCAGGACGACGATCGCCGCCGAGAGCATGGCGACGGCGACCCGCCGCGTGACGGCGAAATGCGCGATGCCCACCGCGCAACGTACGCCGCAAGGCGGCGTCCGTCTTTCACGGAGGTCGCCTTCCTCGGCGACGCCGGGTCAGGGCAGCACCCCGGAACGAAAAGAGGGCGCCTCGGTCGAACCGAGACGCCCCCTCCGTTTGGTCAGCGGGTGCTAAGGTCCGGGCTGGCCCTGACGATTGTGAGCGGGAGGCGCCGCGTGCGGCGCGACCTGCCGCGCGGGTGCGGCGTTGCGCACCGGTGCGGCGTTGCGCACCGGAGCAGCGTGCTGGACCGGTGCGCGATACTGGCGCACCGGCGCAACGTAGGTGTGCTGGACCGGAGCTTGGCGCACCGGCGCAACGTACGTATGCTGGACCGGCGCTTGGTGCACCGGAGCCGCATACGTGTGCTGTACAGGCGCTTGATAGTGCCGAACCGGCGCAACGTACGTGTGCTGGACCGGCGCTTGGTGCACCGGAGCCGCATACGTGTGCTGGACCGGCGCCGCATGCGTGACCGTGCGCGGCGTCGTCACGTGCGTGACCGTGCGCGGCGTCGTCATGTGCGTGACCGTGCGCGGCGTCGTCACGTGCGTTACCGTGCGCGGCGTCGTCACGTGCGTGACCGTGCGTGGCGTCGTCACGTGCGTTACCGTGCGCGGAGCCTGCGGCGTGCGCGCAACATACGTCCGCACCGCTTGCCGGTCTGCGGCGCGTACCGGCGTGAAGTTGGCCGGACGCCGGTTTGCGGCGAAGGGGCGTGCGACGGCGAGCTGCGGCGGCCGGCCATTGTTAACGCGGGCCAGATAGTTGCGGTTGCCCGCAGCGACCTGGACGTGCTGGCGCTGCATCGAGGTCAGCCCGACATGGTGCTCGCGCGCCACGTTTTGCTGGAATGCCGTCGGACGGGCTTGCACGCCGCCGCGGCCGTTAAAGCTCAGGCGCTGAGAGTTCGGGCTGTTGTATGCGGGATTGAAGCCCGTGCGGCTGGCGTACGTGTTGTGAATGTACTGACGGTTGACGTTGCTGACGTCCGTGTTGTAGGCGAAATTGCGGCCCTGCCATCTGCCGCCGTTATAGCCGTTGCCGAAATACCCGCCGCCGTAATTGACGCCGCCGTAGTAGCCGACTTGCGGCCCCCAATAGCCGGGATTCCAACTGTAATTATAGCCGTTGTAGGCCCAGTAGCCGGGCGTCCAATAATAGCCCGGATCGTAAGCGGCGACCCAGGTTCCGGGAACCCAGTAGTAGCCGCCGGGACCCCAGGCCCAATAGCCGGGCATCCAAGCGTAGTTGGGTGCGGGAGCCGGAGGCTGCTCATAATACGGGAGCGCCGGTGGTCCGATATAGACGGAGACCGGGCCGAAGTCGAGCGCGACGCTGACTTGCGCGGATGCGGGCGCGGGGACGAACGCCCAAATGAGTGCAATGGAGAGCAAGATTCCGATTCCCCGGACAATTCGTGACATAGGTCCTATCCGTTTCTCGAGATCGTTGATGCTGATCAAACGAGCGTGATAGTACCCTTGTGCCCATTCCTCACATGTTGTTCACGGATGTTGTCCACGGAAAAGCGCAAGCAGGCGAACGCCGCACATCGAGCGTGTGCGCGTTCAGCGCCGTTCAATCGGCGGGATCCGGTAGCTCGCGTCGAGACCAGCTTGCCGCGCCCAGTACAGGCGCAGGGTCACAAGGAAGGGACCGGTCGGTGCGGGCAGCCAGTTCGTCTGATCGCCATCGGGCGGATCGTGCTGGATGACGACGTCGATCGAACCATCGGCATTGCGGCGCAATGCGGTGTCGCGCAGCGTGTAGCGATCGATCGCGTTCGGGACGAAATAGTGGTCGGGCGTATACAGCGTGAGCGACCAGAAGCCGTTCACGGGCGGCAGATTGCCGGCAGCAAAGTGCATCACGTAGCGGTGCTCGCCGCTGAGCTGCGCGCCACTGCCGTCGACCGACGTCTCCGGATAGAGCGCATCTTCGGGCAGATTAGCGGCCAGCAGTGTCATGGCGATGAATGCGCGGTACGTGTAGTTGGTCCCGAAGCGGCCGGTGTCGGCCGTCCAATGCCAGCCGTTGACGTGCCGGACGCCGGGCGGATCGTAGGCTTGCAGCAGCGCGAGGCCGTCGCGAACACCGGCGTCCAGGGCGTCGCGCAGCGCCGGATCGACCGTGGGCGCGTCGAGCGTTTTCCCCGGCCCAATGCCGAGCGCAGCCAGCCGCGCGATGATCGGCGCATCGGCCGCCCGCGGCGGATTCGCGGCCAGCGCGTTGGCGAGCACGTTGAAGTACGTGATTCCGGTCATGCCCGCGACGAGCGCGGGCGGCGCCGGTCCGGTGCCGGTGTTCGGGTCGCGCATCACCCCGGGCGGCGCTTGATACGCCGCATCGCCGAAATGGCTGAGCGGGACGATGCGGTACTGCTGCTGGATGGCGGTGATGACGCTCGGATCGTCGCCGGCGGCGTTGCGCGTGCGCGCCAGCACCCAGACGTCGTTCGTCGACGACCGCACCGCCCGCACGCCGGCGGGCAGCGTGCCGTTCCACTGCGGTCCGACGATCGCGTAATCGCCCGGCGCCGAACGCGGGATGCGCGTGGTGGGATCGGCGATCACGTCGGTCCACGCGTCCATCACCTCGGCGACGAAGTAGCGGCCGCCGGCGTCGGGCACGTGAAGCACCTGCGGTTCGTGCGAGACATCGACCCAGGCTGACGAGTAGCGCGTGTCGCCGTTGGGCGCGACGACGACTCGGAACGGGGGCGTCGGCCCCGAGAGCATGTGCACGAACGTGCCGGCCGGCGTCGCCGTGGTCACGATGCGCTTGGTGACTTCCATCAGCACCAGCGGGTAGCCGTAGATAAACCCGTCGCGCGCGATCGCTCGCGCGTCGGACGGTTCGGCCGCACCGACCGGCAGCGCCGTGACGGCGAGCAGCGCCGCCGCGAGAAAACCGGCTGCGGGGCGCACCGCGCTACTCATCGAGCATACGCATCGCGACGAAATCGAACGTGAGCGCGGTGTCGCGGAAGAATTCGTGCGTGATGGTCCCCTCGACCGTGAACGGAAAGATGCCATACTGATCGCCTTCACTGAAGTAGAGCCCGGGTACATTGCGCTTCGTGCGCCGGCCGAGCGTCACGCTGGCGCGGAAGGGTACGGCTTTCGCTTCACCGCCGCCGCCGTGGAAGGTTTGCGCGTGGGCCAGGTCCGGCGCGATGTGCGCTGCCGCGAGCGCGGACTGCGTCAGCTGCACGCCGATCCCGCTGCCGCCGGTGTCGATGTTGAACAGGGCTTCCGGCGCGGCGTTGACGTGCGCGGTCGCGAAGAGGAAGTGATCGCCGACGAGCCACATCGGGCGCAGGTCGGCATTGCGGCGTGCCGCGTCCGCTTCGAAGGCTGCCGAATCGCTCGCCGGCCGGAGCACGAGCAGCTTGCGGCGGTAATCGATCGTCGCGAGGAAGTGGTCGAGAAACGAGGTTCCGATCGCGCCGTCGATATGCGTGGTGCCGATCGAACCCAGGCCGGGCACGACCTCGCCGGGCATCGCCGCGATCGTCATGTCGCCGACCCCAACGCGCGCCAGCGAGGTCGAGCCGACGCCGCCGGTCTTACCGCCCGCGAATACGCCCTGCCCCTCGGAGGTGACTTGGGCGCCCACGGCCTGCGCGGCTTCGGTGGAAAGATCGATCGTCGTCGCTCCGGTGTCGACAAACAGCGTCAACTCGTGACCGTTGACGGTGACGTGCACCGTCGGCAGCGGATCGATACCCAACAGCGGAAGGTCGACCTCGCGCGCACCGTGCCAGTCGATCACGAAGATCCCCGGCGAACCTTCGCGCGCCAAGGCGGCTGCGAGCCGGCCGCGCGCGCGTGTGTTCTGCGGATCTTTGGCCAGCACGGCCCGGAAAGCGCGCTCCGCATCGTCGAGCCGGTTGCGATACAGTTCGATCGTACCGGCGCCGAGCCGCGCTTCGAGATCGTCGGGGTTCGCCGTCGCGGCCGCCGTATAGGCCGTGAAGGCCTCATCGAAACGACCGGCCTTGAACGCCAGATCACCCGGCGACGGCGAGGCCGCAACGAGCGCGCCAACGAGCAGATGGAGCATAGACCTCCCTGGCGGAGTACTTCTCCACGCGCCGCGGGTTTCAGCGTGGCTGGCGATCCTAGGGCCGATGGAGTACGATAGCAAGCGACCGGAGGTCGGAGGGTGCGGAGATGAACGCCGAGACGCAACGGGAGCCGACGCAGAGCATCACCGCGTACCTGCGCGTGCGCGGCGCTCCCGACGCGATCGCCTTCTACGAGAAAGTGTTCGGCGCGCGCGAAGTGCCCGGGCGTTTGGTCGGACCCGACGGTAAAGTGATGCACACGGTGCTGACGATCGGAAGTTCCGAGCTGATGCTGTGCGACGAATTTCCGGAATGGGACTCTCCCAGCCCGCAGACGCTCGGGGGCACGACGGTGAGCATCGCGCTCGCGGTCCCCGACGTCGACACCGTCGTCGAACGCGCCGTCTCGCACGGGGCGACGCTGAAGTTTCCGGTGGCCGATCAATTCTACGGGATGCGCTCGGGGCGCATCCTGGACCCGTTCGGGCACGTGTGGGTCATCTCGACCAAAATCGAAGACGTCGCGCCCGAGGAGATGCAGCGGCGGGCTGACGAGTGGGCGGAAAAGAGCGCGTAGGGCCGCAGGGCAAGCAAGCAAGCGTGTCGGACTGTCGCGCATGAACCCACGCATCGTCGCAGCGGGACTTCTGGCTGCACTCACGACGGCGGTCGCGTCCGCGCAAGGATATCCGGGCGACACGGGCGCCGGCGTCGAGCGCGGCATGCAGCAACTGAACGACTCGGGAGAGGTCGGCACCGTCACCCTCTTCCGGCGCAGCGTGCGCACGGCGATCTTCGTGGTCATGCACGGCGTCCCGCCGGGCCGCGTCGAGTCGGTGCGCGTGTATCGCGGCCCGGACTGCGACTCGCTCGAAAGCAGTCCACGTTATTTTCTCGCCGACCTCAAAGGCGGCGTGTCGCGCACCGAAGTCGCCTTGAGTGAGGATCGCCTGCTTTCGGGGAACTATAACGTCGTCGTTTTTTCGGGCAACCGCCCGGGCGCGCCGGCGGCAGCCTGCGGTCATCTCTACTAGCGGGGAAACAATCTTTGGCACGCGATCTGACCGATCCGCAGTACGCCACGGCAGCGGAGTTCTCGCGCAGCGGTTTCGTGCGGCTGGGGACTGGAGCGGCCTTCACGATCGCCAACGGCGCCGCGGCCGCCGCGCAGACCGAAGGCTTCGGCAAACCCCATCCACCGATCGTCCCGGAAGACGATCCGGCGATTCTCATCGAGCGGCCGCGGCTGCAGCCGGCCGCGGGTTCGGCGATCGGGGCCTACGCGGCAACGCCGCGTACGCTGACGCGGCGCACTCCGGGCGTGGTCGTCATCCAGGCGATCTGGGGCGTTGACGCGCAGCTGCGCGATGTCGTGCGGCGCTACGCGAAGTCCGGGTACATGGCGATCGCGCCGGCGCTGTTCGACCGCCTCAACCCGCCCAGCGGCGACGGCTCGATAGACTACGCCGACTTCGCGCCGCTGGCCGCGCAAATGAACGCGCAGGGCTTCGTGCCGACCGACATCTTGGCGGCCCATGATTGGCTGCGCACGCACGTCACGAACGCGTCGGTCGGGGTGACCGGTTTCTGCATGGGCGGCGGCCTGACGCTGCAGGCGATCATCGACTCCAAAGCCTTCGCCGCCGCATCGATGTTCTACGGCGACGTTCGTCCCGGGACGGGCCGCAACGAGCCGGCGGCGGGTTCGGCCTTCGACTTCACCAGCCGCATCACGACGCCGCTGCTGGGCAGCTTCGGCGCACGCGACACGTCGATCAAAGCGGAGGACGTGCACGCGATGTTCGCCCGGCTGCGTCCGCCGCATGCCGTAAAGATCTACGACGAGGCCGGACACGCATTCTTCGACGACACGCGCCAAAGCTACGTGCCCAGCGCCGCCGCGGACAGCTGGACCCGCACCTTGGCCTGGTTTGGGCGCTATCTAGCCTGACCCGCGGGCACGATTCTCTCTGCGAGCACGGCTCGCGGGAGAGACGATGCGGTACACGGTGCATGCACAGCAGCAGATGCGACGGCGCGTCATTTCGCGAGGCGACGTCGACGCAATCATCGAGCGACCCGAGCGGGTCATGCTTTCGGATGCTACCTGTGCGCTGTTCGAAGGCTGCGGCCCGAGCGGAAACCGGTTGCGCATTCTGCTCGACCCGATGCGCCGGCGCGTGCTGACGGTACGGGGAGTGGAACCACATGGCGGCGCCGATTCATCTGGCAATCGATCTCGAGGCGGGAATCTGCTACGTGCGCTACTCGGATGCGCCTGTCGCTCGGACGATCGAGGTGCCGCCTTCTGCCACCGTTGCGGCTGATCTCGACGAGGAGGGCGCCGTGATCGGGATCGAGATCGTTCGCCTCGGCGACAGCGGCGATCTCGCGCGCGCTCGGCGTTTCGCCGAGGAGCGCGCGCTCCGTTTCCCCGCCTTACCCGGCTCGCTGTCGTGAGCGCGCTTAGATACGGCGGCGCCAGCCGCCGATGATCCCCCCGACGATCGCCATTCCGATGACGCCGTAGCCCCCGTCGATGGCCCAGAGCCCGAGCGGGTGCATCGCGTAGGCGTCGATCTCGAGCAGGTTGGCGGCCCAAACGCCGATCCCCAAGATCGCGCCGAGCGTTGCGCCCCCTTGCCAGCCGCCCGGGTCACGCGAGCCTCGCAAGACGTACGCGATCGTGTATGCGAGCGGGAAGCCGATCACGAAGGAGATGACGTACGTCGTCGGCGCCGTCGTCGTGACGCCCGTCAGAACATCCCAAAGCTTGCCGAAGAGCGTGTACCAAATCGCGCCCCACACAAAATAGACGACTGCGCCGACGATGACCGCGACGTGGTTGATCCGAGCCGTCATGACGCTTCCTTTTCAACCGCCGCGCGGCGGTCAGAGGCCGAGGTAGGCTTTCTTGATTTGATCGCTGGCGAGGAGTTCGTCGGGCGTCCCGCTGCCGACGACGCGGCCGGTTTCGATCACGTAGCCGCGCGTCGCGATTTCCAGGGCTTGGCGCACGTTCTGCTCGACCAGCAGCACCGTCGTCCCCTCGGCGTTGATGCGCTGTACGGCCGCGAACATCTCGCTGACGACGATCGGTGCTAAGCCGAGCGACGGCTCATCGAGCATGAGGATCGTCGGTTTGCTCATCAGTCCGCGACCGATCGCGACCATTTGCTGTTCTCGGCCCGAGAGGGTGCCGCACACCTGCCGCCGGCGTTCCTTTACGCGCGGAAAGAGCGTGAAAACGTGCTCGAGCGAAGCCTCGACATCGACCCGCGCTCGGCGCGGATAGGATCCCAGGCGCAGGTTGTCCTCGACGTTCATGTCGGGCCACAGCCGGCGCCCCTCGGGCACGTGGGCCACCCCGCGTTCGACGACGCGCGCGGAGGGCGCGCGGTCGATGCGCTCGCCCTCGAGTTCGATCCTGCCGGCGAGTACCGGCACCGTGCGCGAGATCGCGCGCAGCAGCGTCGTCTTGCCCGCGCCGTTGGCGCCGACCAAGGTCACGATCTCGCCGCGCTCGACGCGCAGCGACACGTCCCACAGGACGCGAACGTCTCCGTAGGCGACGGCGAGTTCGTGCAGCTCAAGCATGGGTTGTGCCCAGGTACGCGCTGACGACCGCTTCGTCGTTGAGCACGGCCTCGGGCGAACCCTCGGCGATCTTGCTGCCGTTCACCAGCGCCACGATCCGCGAACACACACCGCGCACCGCGCGCAAGTTGTGCTCGACCATCACGATCGTGGTTCCGTGGCTGCGTATCGTGCGCACGAGCTCGAGCGTTTGATCCGTCTCGGTCGGGTTGAGCCCGGCCAGGACCTCGTCGAGCAGCAGCACTTCCGGCCGGGTCGCCAGCGCGCGTGCGATCTCGAGCCGCTTCTGACCTGACAAATTCAGGGTCCGCGCGTCGCTGTGCGCACGGCCTTCGAGCCCGCAGAACCGCAGCGCCGCCAGCGCAGCTTCGCGCGCTGCAGCCGGTCCGTGCGGCCGCGGACGGCGCCCGAAGAACGCGCCCACGACCACGTTGTCGAGCACGGTCATGTCGCGGAACGGGCGCACGATTTGATGGGTCGCCGCGACGCCGGCGACGCAGACGTCGTGCGCTGGCCGGTTGGTGATGCGGTGTCCGCCGAAGGTCACCGTTCCGGCATTGGGATGCATGATGCCGGCGATCAGGCGGAAGAGCGTCGACTTGCCGGCACCATTGGGCCCGATCAGCCCGAGAATCTCGCCCTGCTCGACGTCGAGGTCGACGCGGTTCACCGCGAGCAGTCCGCCGAAGCGTTTGGTCAGCCCGCGGCAGCTGAGGATCGGCTCAGCCATCGCCCACCGCAGCGATCTCGGGCGGCGGCTTTTTCCCGCTCCGCACGCGGTCGATGATCCCAAGGATCCCGCGCGGTTCGAACACGACGATCGCGATCAGCAGCAGCCCGAAGGCGAGCAGGTCCGCGTTGGCGAGTGTGGCGGCGAGCTGCTCGCGGATGAAGGTGTACACGACGGCCCCGAGCAGCGGCCCGGTGACCGTGCCCAGGCCGCCGATGATCGGCATGATCACCAGGCCGATCGACGTGCCGAACCCGAACACCGAATCGGGGCTGATGAAGAGGTAGTGCAGCGCGTAGATGCTGCCCGCGACCCCGAGCAGGCACGCGGAGAGGAACAACGCCTGCGTCTTCGCGACCGTCGTCGCGACGCCGAGCGTTTCGGCCGCGTCGGGATCCTGGCGAATCGCGGCCAGCGCGTAGCCGAAGCGTGACACCTTGATCCAGGCCGCGAGCGCCACCGAGACGACGCACAGCGCGAGCGCGGCGAAGTACTGCACGATCAGCGGCGGCGCCGTCGCCAGCGTGAGCCCCGATGCGCCGCCGGTCAGTGAGGTCCAGTTGAGCGCGATCAGCCGCGTCGCTTCGCCGATCCCGATCGTGGCGATCGAAAAATACGGGCCGCGCAGACGAAACGCCGGGATGCCGATCACGAGTGAAAATGCGCCCGCCAACAGGGCGCCGGCCGGCACCGCGATCCAGAGTGAAATGCCGAGCTGGGTGAGGATCGCCGTCGTGTAGGCGCCGATACCCAAGAATGCGGCGTGCCCGAACGAAACCTGACCGGCGAACCCGCCCAGCAGGTTCCAGGCCGTCGCCATCGCGCCGTACAGGAAGACCAGAAACAGGACGTCGAGCACGTACTCGGCGCGCGAAGCGACGAACGGCACCGCGATTGCGGCCGCCAGCGCGACGCCGCAGGCGGCCAGCGACGCCGTGCGTCTATCCACGCCGCAGCGCCCGCAACGTTCCGACGATACCTTTCGGCAGCACGATCAGCACGACGACCAGGACCACGAACGAGATCAGATTCTGCAGCGATGCCGGCATGTAGCGCACGCCGAACGCCTCGGCGAGCGAAAGCGACAGCGCGCCGAAGGCGACGCCGACGATCGAGTCGAGCCCGCCCAGCACCACGATGCAGAACGACTTGAGCGAAAGCGTACGCCCGAAATCGGGCGTGAACGAGAACAAGAGCGAGAGCAGCGAGCCGCCGAAGCCGGCCAGCGCGATCCCGATCCCGAACGCGATTCCATTGACCCGCTCGACGTCGACGCCGACCAGCCGGGCGGCGTCACGGTCCTGCGCCGTCGCGCGAATCGCGCGGCCGAGATAGGTTCGGGTCAGAAACAGCTGCAGCCCGACCAACACCAGCACGCCCATCGCAAAGACGTATAGGCGCGGCACGGCGAGCTGCATTCCGGCCACGCTGACGGTCGCGTCGATGAACGGCGTGTCGATCGAACGCGTGTCACCGGTCCAGATCACATAGGCCAGATTCTGCAGCACCAGCCACACGCCGAACAGCAGCAGCAGCGAGATGATCGGCTCCGCGCCCAGCACGCGCCGCACCAGCGTACGTTCGAGCGCCGAGCCGAACAGGAAAAAGAGCGGCACGATCGCGAGCGGCGCCAAGAGCGGGTGGACGTGGAAGGCGGTGAACAGCCACCAGGTGACGTAGGCGCCGAGCATCAGAAACCCCGCGTTGGCGAGGTTGATGATCTTCAGCACGCCGTAGATGAGCGCGAGCCCATACGACATGGCCGCATACAGCCCCGCAACGAGCACGGCCGATATCAACGTCGAAACGAGATCCAGAGCGCGCCCTCCCCGGTTCGCTCTTGTGCCACGTACGGCGCGGCTCCCTCGTTGGGTGCTAGGGTCGCCGCCCTACGTTCCGGGCGGCGGCTCCGACGACGAAGCGCAGGAGCACCAGCGTAGCGAAGAGACTCCAGAATGACGAACTCAGCGGCAGACTGCGGGGCGGCCGGGGCTGCTGTGAGCGCCGCGCCGGCTGCCGGCCTGGAAGCGCTCGTTTTCGACACCTTTGGGACGCTGGTCGATTGGCGCTCGAGCCTGATCGACGACCTGACGGCTTTCGGCCGCCGCAACGGCATCGACGTCGACTGGGCGGCATTCGCCGACGCCTGGCGTCACGCGTACGTGCCCTCGATGGACCGCGTCCGTTACGGCGAGCGGCCATGGGCGTCGCTCGACACGCTGCATGGCGAGTCGTTCGACGAGCTGGCCGAACGGTTCGGCTTTGCCGGCCGCGTCGACGACGCAACGCGGCGCTGGTTCGTGCTGCGCTGGCATGAACTCCGCCCGTGGCCCGACACCGTTTCCGGACTAACGCGCCTGCGCACGCGTTGGATCACCGGGACACTGTCGAACGGTGGCGTGCGACTGCTGACGGACCTCGCGCGCTTCGCACCGCTGCCGATGGACGTGATCCTCTCGGCGGAACTCTTCCGCCACTACAAGCGCGACCCCGAAGTCTATCGCGGCGCCGTCGAACTGCTCGGCACGACGCCCGAGCGCGTGATGCTGGTCGCTGCGCACAACGACGACCTGCTGGCGGCCAAAGCGGAGGGGCTGCGCACGGCGTTCATCGCGCGGCCGACCGAGTACGGGCCGCAGCAAACCAGGAACCTCGCGGCCGACGAAGGCGTCGAGCTCGCCGCGCGCGACCTCAACGACCTCGCCCGCCAGCTCGGCGTCTAACCTACGGCGCGGGAACCGGGAGCACGGGGTCGCCGGTGTGCTCGCCGGCCGGGGCGACGATCACGGTACGGTTGTCGGGCAGATTCTGGGTGACGACGTACGGCGCGTTGATCTGACCGTCGGGTTGGAAGTGGATGTGTCCACCCGGCAGCACGGTGTCGGTGATGTCGATGTGGCGCAGCGTCGCGACCACCTTCGCCTTGTCGACCGAGCCGGTCTCCGTCATCGCGATGTAGAGCGTGCGCGCCGTCTCGTACGGCAGGGCGGAATACCACTCGGCGTTGAGCTTCGGATACGCCTTGGCCCACTTGGCGTCGAACGCGCGCACCGCTTCGTTTGGAATGAGCTGGCTCCACCAGGACGCGGCGATGATGTAGTCGGCATTCTTGCCCAGCGCCTCGCGGGCCGACTTCTCGGGTCCGCGCGCACCGTAAGTGATGTACTGATGATGCAAGCCCAGCTGCGCGTACTGGCGCTGCATCGTGATGTAGTCGTCGAGATGCGCGTCCGACATGAAGGCCTCGGCGTTCGCGGCCTTCACCTTTTCCAGCAGCGGGGTAAAGTCTTTGCCGTGCAGATCGAACGCTTCGTTCATCACGATCTGATAGTTCTGCGGTTTCTGCTTGGCGCGGTTCTGCAGGCCGGTGACGAAATCGCGACCGTGCGACGTGTTCTCGGCGACGATCGCCATCTTCAGCGGGCGGGGCAGCTTCTTCTGCGCCTGCATCGCCTCGATGAAGTCGCATTCGGAGTAGGCGAGGTTTTCGATCGAGGCCAGCAGCGAGAAGATGGTGGTGAAGCCGCGCTTATAGATCGCCGAAGCCGCGCCGCCGCCGCCGACGTACGGGATCTGGTGCTGCTGCGCAACGACGGTCTGGGCCTGGACGAGGTCGGTGGAGTAGCCGCCCAGCATCGCGTCGACGTTGTCCTGCACGGCAAGCCGCTCGTAGAGGTTGCGCGAGGTGGCGGGATCGGTCTTGTCATCGTAGATGATCAGCTTGACCGGGATGCGGCGGTGATAGGCACGCAGTTCCAGGCCGCCGGCATCATTGATTTCCTTGGTCGCCAGCTCGTAGGCCAGTTTGAAGTAGCCTCCGACGCGGCTCTCCTCGCCGGTGAGCGGCAGGACCGCGCCGACGACGACCTGCGCCGGACCGTCGTCGGCTTGCGTGGGCGACGGCACCGTCGCCCCGACCAGACCGAACGCGACCGCCGCGCAGACAAACGAAATGAACGAACGCTTCATCCATGCCCCTCCGTGATGAAAACCGATTGCGTGCCAGGTACGGGGACTGCCCGGTAAGTCCTGGACCCCCGGGGGCGGGGGCGCCCTCTCGTGCTAGGAGACGTATGGCTCGAACGGGGCGACCGGCGCGAGGATGGCATCCATCTCGGTGAACAGCGCCGGATCGATGTCGAGGTCGGCGGCGGCGACGTTCTCGTCGACTTGTTCGGGTCGCGTCGCACCGACGATTACCGATGAGACCACGTCCTCGCGCAAGCACCACGCCAGCGACAGTTGCGCCAGGGTGCAGCCGGCACGCGTCGCCAACGGCTTGAGGCGCGCCACCGCGTCGAGGACCGGCTGCGTGAAGTAATCCTCCATCATGTCTTTCGCCCTACCGGCGGCACGCGTGTTCTCCGGCGGGTGCGCCGCGTCGGTGTACTTGCCGGTCAGGATCCCCATCGCCAGGGGCGACCACACGACGTTGCCGAGCCCGTACGCGCGGCAGACCGGGAACACGCGCTCTTCCACGCGCCGCCACAGCGCACTGTACTGCGGCTGGTTCGACACCGGCTCCGCCCAGCCGCGCGCGCGAGCCAGGTTGACCGTCGCGGCGATCTGGTCGGGATTCCACTCGCTCACGCCCCAGTACAGGATCTTGCCGGCGCGCACGAGGTCGTCCATCATCTGCGCCGTTTCTTCGAGCGGCGTCGTGGTGTCGTAGCGATGGCATTGATACAGGTCGACATACTCGACGCCGAGACGTTTCAGTGAGGCATCGATCTGCTCGCGAATGTGCTTGCGCGAGAGACCGCGGTCGTTGGGCCCGTTGCCCATCGGAAAATACACTTTCGTCGCGAGCACGATCTCGTTCCGCGGGAACTCACGAATCTGACGGCCGACGACTTCCTCCGCCCGACCGCGCGCATACACGTTGGCCGTATCGAAGAACGTCACGCCGCGCTCGAAGGCGCGCTTCATGCACGCCCGCGCCGCGTCTTCCTCGACGCTGCCGCCGTACGTGAGCCACGAGCCCAATCCAACCGCCGACACCGTGGTTCCCCAACGCCCAAGTTTCCGATACCGCATGTTTGCTTGGTACACGGTCGGCCCAGACGACCCTGTCGCGGACGCTGGGCATCCGAAACCACGCTTAGGAGCGCTAGCGCGGGTGGCGAAGCGGAGGGCGTGACCCGTTCCATTCTCGAGGCGCTCGATCGGTATGCCGAGCAGTCGCCTGAAGCGCTCGCGCTGGACGACGTCACGTACCGTGAACTGCGCGCGGCATCGCTGCGCGTCGCGGCGAAATTCCGGGACGCGGGTGTGCGGGCTGGGGATCGGATCGCGATCTACGCCGAAAACCGGCCGGGCTTCGTGTACGCGTACCTCGGCGGCCTGCGGGCCGGCGCGATCGTCGTGCCGGTCAATGTGCTCTACCGCACCGCCGACCTCGAGCATGTGCTCGAAGATGCCGAACCCACCGTCGTGTGCGTGTCGGAGCAAAGCGCGCCGTTCGCGGCTGAGCTTCCAGGGCGCAGGCTCGTGCAATTAGCGGACGCGGAGCTGTGGGCCCGCGACGGTGCGATCGCCGCGCTCGCGGACCCGCCTCCGCCGCAGGCGGACGACGTCGCGATCCTCATTTACACGAGCGGAACGACGGGACGTTCGAAAGGCGCCGAACTCAGCCATCGCAACCTCGGCGCGATCGCCGACCAACTGGTGGAAGCGTGGCGCTGGACCGGCGACGACACCCTGCTGCTGACGCTACCGCTGTTTCACGTCCACGGCCTCGGTGCGGGCTTGAACGGCACGATCGTTGCCGGCGCGCGCGCGCTGTTGCGCGAGCGTTTCGACGCCGCGTCCGTGGTGGCCGAGTTGGACGCGGGCAACGCGACGATGTTCTTCGGTGTGCCGACGATGTACGTGCGCATCCTCGAGCAGGCCGGCCCGAGCGTGCGCTTCGAGCATGTGCGGCTGTTCGTGTCGGGGTCGGCCGCGCTGCCGGCAACGGTGCACGAAGAATTCGCCCGGCGCTTCGGCATCTCGATCCTCGAGCGCTACGGTTCGACCGAATTCGGTTTTGCGCTGAGCAACCGCTACGACGGCCCGCGGCACGCCGGGACCGTCGGCTTCCCGCTGCCGCAGGTCGAGATCCGGCTTGCCGACCCCGACGGCAACGACGTCGCAGCGGGCGAAGCCGGCGAGATTCTCGTGCACGGACCCAACGTGAGCCGCGGTTACTGGCGGAACGACGACGCCTCGCAGGACGCGTTCGTGAACGACGCGCAAGGCCGGCGCTGGTATCGCAGCGGGGATCTCGCGACGTTCGACCCTGAGCGCGGCTACATCATCAACGGACGGCTCAAAGAACTCGTGATCAGCGGCGGTTTCAACGTGTATCCGATCGAGGTCGAAACGGAACTCTTGCGCATCCCCGGCATTACGGCAGCGGCGTTGGTCGGGCAGCCGGACGCGGCGCGCGGCGAGATCCCGGTCGCCTTCATCGAGACCAATGCCGATTACGATGAAGAGGCGACTCTCGCAACGCTGCGCGAACGGCTGGCGAGTTTCAAAGTTCCCAAGGCACTGTACCGGGTCGAGACGCTGCCCCGCAACGCGATGGGCAAAGTCGAGAAGACCCGTCTCCGCGCCGCATTGACCGAGAAATCGACGCGCGCGTAATGCCGACGTCGAGCGAATTATCTCAGGCGAGCCCCAGGCCGCTCACGTATCAGAAGGTCTGAGCAAACTTTTAGCGCGCCTTCATGCGAGTCCCAGCCGGCACGGCGATACTAACGCCCAACGGCTGCGCGCACTACGCATGGTCTGCAGCGTTTGTAAGGAGAGTCAATTGACCCGCAGGATGCTTTTCGGCTTGCTGGGCGTAGCAGCCGTCGTCGTCGCAGGATGCAACTCCGGGGCGACCTCTGGAACGTCGAGCCCGTGTGGATTTCCGGTCGGCACGTCGAGCGTGCTCGTCTATCCGGCTCCGGGCGCGACCGGGATTCCGGACAATGTCAGCGTGATCGTGCTCGGCAGTACGGCTGCCCTTCCCGGTGCGTACGGCACCTTGCTCGTGAACAATTCGACGCAGAACTCGGTCTTCTTCAACCAGGTGGCGGCCGCACCGAATCCGCTGCCGTTGCCGAATGCCATTCCGTCGTTCGCCAACCCGGTCTATCAGTCGAGCGGGAACCCGCAGGGGTCCGTAACCTTCGTCGCTGGAAGCTCGGTCAGCGTGTATCTGAACAATACGAGCGGCGCGTGCACCCCGACCCTATTGCTCGGCACTTTCACCGTCCAGTAACGGAGTGTACCTTATGATGCAGCGGCCGATTATTGCGCTGGTGGGCGTCGCGGCGGTGCTTGCCGCCGGCTGCGGCGGAAGCAGCTCGAGCGGAGGCGGCCTGACGTCGTGCGCGCTTCCGAGCGGCACGCAAACCGTGCTCGTCTATCCCGCCCCGGGCTCCGTTGGAATCCCGGACAACATCCCTCAGATCGTGTTCGGGAGCACGACGGCCCTCCCGAGCGGCTTCTCCGCATACATTGTCGACACCACGACGCAAAACGCGTTCGCGTTCGGCAACGTCGTTGCCGCGTCGCTCCCGCTGCCCGCGCCGAATACAACCCCGACCTTCGCCAACCCCGTGTATCAGGCCAGTACCAACTCCGGCGTGACGCTCTCCGGCGGCACCTCGGTCAGCGTCTACGTCGACAACCTCAGCGGCGGCTGCATCATCCCGACCAGCCTGGGCTCCTTCACGGTCCAGTAGTCCGCCCGATACCGAGGAGGCCAGGCCACAAAGGGATTTACCCAATATACTGTATATACAGGTATCATGCCGAGGAAAGTACCATCGAGGAAATCGCGGCGAGACGAGGCGGCGCCGTCCGGATTCGGGCCGGTGCTTGGTGGGGTCGATATTCGCGATGTCGCCGGGTGCAGTTGCCTGCGCTTGCGTCGCGCCGCACGACGGGTGACGGCGCTCTATGAAGAGATTCTCGCCCCGTCAGGTCTCACGATCGCGCAAGTCGGCCTGCTGAGCTATCTATACGGCACCTTGGTACGCACCGGCGGCGGGCTCGCCGTCAACGCGCTCGCCCGAGTGGTGGATATCGATCCAACCACGCTCAACCGAAACCTAAAACCACTCCGCGCGAACGGCTTCGTCGCGACCGGAAGCGACCGCAAGGATCGGCGCATCCGCACGATCCGGATCACGAAAGCGGGCCGGACAAAGCTCGCGGCGGCGATCGGCTTGTGGCGTCAGGCTGAGGATCAGCTCAAGGAACGCCTCGGGCCGGACACGGCGACGGCGCTCGGGGAGATCCTCGATCGCTCCACTGCGCGGCTCTCGAGCGAAGGTACTTGGACGGCGATGCTCGCTGCCGCGGGCTTCGGACCGACAGCCGTCTAGCAAGCCATGGAGACGGGGCTGGTCGAGTACGGCTCGCGGCGCGTGCTCGTTGTCGCCGGAATCATGCTCGCCGTGCTGCTCGAAATTCTCGACACGACGATCGTCAACGTCGCGCTCCCGACGATTCAAGGCAACATCGGCGCGAATCTCGATGAAGCGTCCTGGGTCGTCACCGGCTACCTGATCGCGGTCGTCATCGCACTGCCGTTGGTCCCGTGGTTCGAGAGCCTGCTAGGGCGCAAACGCTACGTGACGACGGCGATTCTCGGATTCACGGTCGCCTCGATGTGCTGCGGGCTGGCGCAATCGGCCGAGGAGCTGATCGGCTTTCGCGTGGTGCAGGGGCTTTTCGGCGGCGGGATCCTCACCGCCGCGCGCTCGATTCTGCGCGACACGTTCCCGCCGAAGCAGCTCGGCGCGGCGCAGGGGCTCTTGGCGCTGGGCGCGGTCGTCGGTCCGAGCATCGGGCCGACGCTGGGCGGCATCCTCACCGACAATTTTTCGTGGCGGTGGGTGTTCTTCATCAACGTCGTCCCGGGTTTCGTGGCGGCGATTCTGTTGTGGACGTTCCTGCGGGATCCGCCGCGGGCGCGCGTGTCGTCCGACGTGACCGGGCTCGCGCTGCTGATCGCGACGCTCGGGCCGCTGCAGTACGTGCTCGAGGAAGGCGAACGCAACGACTGGTTCAGCGATCCCGGCATCGTCGTCTGCGCGCTCACCGCCGTTTTGAGCGGGATCGCGTTCGTGATCTGGGAGTTTCGCGGCGCGAAGCGACCGATCGTCGACCTGCGCATTCTTGGCCGGCCCGCGATTAGCATCGGTACCGCGCTCTCGTTCCTGCTCGGCTTCACGCTGTTCGTCGGTATCGTGCTCGGCCCGCAATTCACGCAAGGAGTCCTGGGCTTCACGGCAACTATGAGCGGCAACCTCGTGCTCATCCGCGCGCTGGCGATCATGCTGTTTATTCCGATCGCCGTCGTCGCGCAGGCCGTGTTTCACGTGCCGACGCGCTTCATACTCATGACCGGTTTCGTGCTTGTCGGAATCGGCGGCGTGCTATTTTCGACTGCGACCACCTCGGTTTCGGAATTTTGGACCTTCGGCTGGGCGCTCGCGATCGGGGGTTTCGGTTTCGGCCTGCTGTTCGCACCGCTCTCCTCGGCTGTGCTCTCGACGGTGACAGGCCCCGACATCGGAAAGGCCTCATCGCTGCTGTCGCTCTCGCAGCAGCTCGGAGCGTCGTTTTCGACCGCGATCATGGTGACGCTGATCGACCATCGTCTGTCGTTCCACTACGCGACGCTCGCGTCCGACACGACCTTGGGCCACGTCGCGGTGGCGTCGTTTCTACACGCCGGCGGCTCGGTTGCCGCGATCGCGGCCATCGTCCAACGCGAAGCGACGACGCTGGCCTTCGCCGACGCGAACCTGATCGGCGGCTTGGCTGCAGCGCTGGCGCTCCCGCTCGCCTTCGCCTTTCGTCCACGGCCCGGCACCGCCGCGGGACCAGTGACCCCCTAAGACGGGCCCTCGGCGGGCACTCTGGCGAATAGGGCGGGAATGGGGATGGTTCTCGTCCACGCCGCGGACGTCCATTTGGAGACCACCTTTACCGAGGTGCGCGGAGGCGCGCGCCGCCGGGCTGCCCTGGCCGATGCCTTGACGCGCATCGTCGACCTGGGGGTGGAGCGGCGCGCCGATGCCTTGACCCTCGGCGGCGACGTTTACGAAGGCGCGCGGGCGGGTCCGCAAACGGCGCGCTTTCTGTTCGAGCAGCTTGCGCGTTTCGGCGGCCCGGTATACATCGCGCCCGGCAACCACGACCCCTATCACGTCCACGCGCTCTACGCGCGTGGCGATGTGCCCCCGAACGTGCACGTGTTCACCGAGGCGTCGTGGACGGCGCACGAATTTCCCGGCGGCTTCTTGTACGGCTTCGGCCATGGGCCGTCGGAGCCGGGGCGCCCCTTCGCCGGCGCAGTTTTCGAGGGCAGCGGTGCGCGCATCGCGCTCGTGCACGGAAGCGATGAACAGCGCTGTCCGCCCGGAAAGCGTGCGACTGCACCCTTCACGCTCGACGAGATCCGGGCATCCGGCGCAACCTGCGTGCTGACCGGACACTACCACGGCGGTTATGTGGCCGGCGAGGGCGGCGATCCGCAGCTGGTCTATCCCGGCTCGCCGGAGCCGATCAAGTTCGGCGAACGCGGGACGCACGGTGCAACGGTGGTGACGATCGACGGCGGCCGCGTCGCGGTCGAATCGGTCGAACTCGCCCATACGCGACTGCTCGATCGCGAGGCGAATTTGGCCGACGCGTCGAGCGAACAGGCCGTCATCACCGCGGTCGAACTCGCCCTGGCCGGGTGCGGTCGCGACGACTACGTGCGCCTGCGTCTCACCGGCACCGTGGCCGCCGGAACGCGCGTCGATCCCGAGATGCTCGCCGACCGCTGCGGTACGCAGCTCGGGGCGCTCGACGTCAGCGATGATACGATCGCCGCCGACTATGCCGCGCTCGCGCGCGAGCCCAACGTGCGCGGGCGCGTCGTCGCCGATCTGCTCGAACGCGCCGAGGCCGGCGACGACGATGCGCGCCGCGCGCTGCGGTACGCCGTCGCGGCGTTCGAAGGCGCGGAGCCGGCACCGGCATGAAACTGCGCGCGCTTGCGATCACCGGGTTCGGCCGCCTTACCGGCAGTTCGTTCACCTTCGGACCGGGGCTCAACATCGTCGTCGGTTCCAACGAAGCCGGCAAGTCGACCCTGGCCGCGGCGATCGTCGCGTCGCTGTACGGTTTGCAGCGCGGCGAAAAGGAACGCTGGCGTCCGTGGCAGCCGGTCGACTTCGCGACCGTGCTCAGCTACGAGACCGGCGACGGCGCGACATGGGAAGTTCACCGCGCCTTCGATCGTGACAGTAAGGGTCTGCGCGTCTTCGACGCCGGCGGGAACGATATCGCGGCGCGCATGGCCAACGGCAAGGCGCTCAGTCCGGGCGAGGCCCACCTGCAGATTCCGCTCGAGGTGTTCCTTCAGACAGCATGCATCCGGCAAGGTGCGGTCGCGCTCGACGGCGAGCGCGCCGACGACGTATCGGCCGCCTTGGCGCAGGCGCTCGACGGCGGACCCAAGGAAGATGCTGCGATCGGTGCGGTCGAGCGTCTCGAGGAGTCGCTGCGCAAGCACGTCGGCACGCAGCGCGCGCACAAGAACAACCCGCTGCGCAAGCTGCGGGAAGACGAAACGCAGCAGCGCGACGCGCTTCGCGCCGCGCAGGCCTCCCTCGACGAGCTGGGCACGCTGCGCGAACGGATCGCCGCCGCGCGGACCGCACGTGACCGCGACGTCGACGCGGCCGGCGAACTCGAACAGCGAACCCGCGCGCTGCGCGCCGCACACCTGCGCTCGCGCCTGACGGCGCTCGCCGAACACCGCACCGAACTGACCGCCCTGAAAGCGGCGCAGGCCAGTTACGACGACGTCGCCGCGTTCCCGAGCGAGCGGGTGGAAAAACTCGATCACGCGTATCATGCGTGGCAGGCGGCGCAGAGTGTCGCCGTCGAGGCGCAGGGCGAGCTCGATGGGGTCGCGCTCGACGACGAGGAGCGCGAGGAACTCGCCGCGCGCGGGCGCGATGTCGGCACGATGAACACCGCATTGTCGGCCTTTCAGGCATTGGTGAAGCAGGCCGAAACCGTAGCCGCCAAGGTCGCAACGTCGTCGGCCGATGCGGCCTTGGCCCGGCGCGCTGCCAACGAAGGCCGCACCGAATCGGGTTTGCTGCTGACCGTGACGGGCACCGCGGTGCTGGTCGACGTGGGCGTCGCGATCGCGCACCTGTGGGTGTACGTCGTCGCGGCGACGCTTGTCGCGCTGTTTTTGGGCGTCGCGGCGGCCAAACGCACCAACGAGCGCATGGAACGCATCAGCGAGGCCGATGCCAAGCAAAGCGTCGCCGACGCTGTGATGCTCGACGAACAGCAGGCGTCGCGGGCTGTCGCCCAGGTCCTCGAACCGCTCGGAATCGCCAGCGCCGAAGAACTCGCGAGCCGCTACGAGCGGTTTACGTTCCTTGCGGAACGCGAGCGGGACGCCGTCAAAGCCCAGGAGCGTGCGCAGAAGGCGCGCCAGCACGGCGAGCATGCGGCGGCCCGTTTCGATGAACTCGCCGCCGAGCTCGTTCCCGACGTCGCGGGCACGCGCGCCGAAATACGCGACGTTGCGCTACTGCGCGCCGTGCGGCGTCGTGAACGTGACGGCCTTGACGCGAGCTTCGCGATGCTGACGATGCGCGGCGACGACATTCTCTTAGGCGACGACGAACGCGCGATTCGCACCGAGCTCGATGCCCTGCTCGCCGCCGGCACTCTTCCCGCCGGCGCCGACGACCCGAGCCTGCTTCGCACGCTCACCAGCGAGCGCGAGGATCTGCAGCGGCGGGCGCATGCAGCCGACCTGAAGATGCACTCGCTGGCGGGCGAGCTGCGCACGTCGGAGGAGCGGCTGCCCGACATCGCGGCGCTTGACGAAGCCCTCGCCTTCACCACGCAGCAGATCACGCGGCTCGAGGCGTTCGAACGCGCCGTCGTGCTGGCGCGCGATACGATCGACACGCGCAAGGATGAGGCCCACAAACTCTTCGCGCGCCGGCTCGAGCAGTACAGCGTCGAGGTGCTCTCGATCATCACCGGCGGACGCTACGGACAGATCTTCGTCGATCCCGCGACGCTCGCGATCAACGTGCGCATCCCCGAGAACGGACAAATCGAGCCGATCGACCGTCTCTCGATGGGGACGCGCGATCAGATCGCGCTGGTGGTGCGCTTTGCGACCGCGCGGATGTTCGCCGAAGGGCTCGAGACGCCGCCGCTGCTGCTCGACGATCCGTTCGCGTTCTGGGACGCCGCACGCATCGAACGCTGCCTCCCGGTGCTCGTGCGCGGCGCCGCCGACAGCCAAACGATCGTCTTCACCGCCAGCGGCGAGCTCGCCGAGGAAGGCCGCGCCGCCGGCGCGACCGTGATCGCGCTCGACGAAAAGGTTACGGCGCGGGCCTAGTCACGGCGTGATCACCAGACTGCCGGATCCGTTGAGCCCGGTATTCGGGCCGGCGACCGTGTTCGTGGGCGTCACATTGCCGTTGGCATTTGGCGGATAGACCGTGATCGAGTTGTTGTTGGCATTGGCAACGTAGATGTTGCGGAACGCGTCGATGCCGATTTGGTCGGGAAGCGAAAGCCCCGTGTTCCCGCCGCCGATCGTGCGAATCGGCGCGACGTTCCCGGTCGCTCCAGCCGCGTACACGGTGATCGTGTTGTTCGCATTGCACACGTAGAGTTCGTTCAGGCTGTCGAGAATGAGGCACAGCGGATTGTTGAGGCCGGTGTTCGCTCCGCCGATGGAGCCGCTGGGCGCCACGTTCCCGGTGGCGCCGGGCGGGAAGATCAGGATCGCCGGGTTCGGGCCGAATGAGCGCGCCGCGTAGATGTTGCCGGTGGAGTCGAGACCCACCGCGGTCGTTCCGAAGAAGGTCGTGTTGGCGCCCGTGATCTCGCGCAGCGGGGCGACGTTTCCCGACGCGCCGGGAGCGAACACGATCACGGCTTCCGCGCCGCCAAATCCCATGCAGTTTCCGCAGTTTGCGACATACAGATCGCCTTGCGCGTCAACGGTCAGATCCGCGGCTCCCAAAATGCCGGTGTTCGCGCCGCCGAGAATTCGGATCGGCGCGACGTTACCGTTCGGTCGCGGCGCGAAAACGGACACCGATGTCGCCGCATTCGCGACGTACAGATTGCCGGTGCCATCAGCGGTAATCGAGGTCACAAAGTTCAGCGTGGTGAGGTTTCCGCTTACCGTTCGCGCGGGCGCCACGTTGCCGTTCGCCGTGAGAGGATAGGCCGTCAGGGTGTTCACGGTGCTGTTAGCGACGTAGTAGAACGTGCCGATGCTTGGCGCAAAGAGCACGGATGCCGTAGTCGCGCCCGATGCGCTCGCCGTGATCGTGGCCGAGACACCCAGACCACCGGCGTAATTCACGGTGATCGGGGTCGACGTCGGCGCGCTGAGCGTGTTCGACGACAACGTGGTCTGCTGCGTGGGATCCGTTACTGCCAGCGTAATGGGAACGGTGAAGTTGCCCGGACCGATGATGGTGCTCCCGGCCGGATCGAGGGCGGTCACGAGCAGTGTCGTCGTTCCGGGAACTCCGGCCGGCGGAATCGCACCGAGCACGAGATGGATGGTGGCGACGACGCCGTTGAGCACGGCCGCGATCACGAAGGCTTGACCCGCGACCACCGTCGCGGTCGCCGTTCCGGATCCCAGCAGATGTCCGGTCGCATTTGCGCCGTCGTATTGCGCAATCGCGAAGGTGTCGTTCCCAACGGGTGCCTGCAAGGAAACCGTGCATACTCGACCACCCCCCGACGCCGTGCAATTGGGCGACCTGTTGCTGATGTCGGCAATTTGCTCGGCGCCGCCGTTCGCGGAGATCGCGACCGACACCGCAGCGGGGGAGATGTATTGAGGCTTCCGAACCGCCGCGGCGGGTGCGGGCGCAATCGTCAGCACGAGCTTTCCGGAGACGAGGGCAGCCGCGTGCTGGCTAGGCGGCGTGGTCGACCCACCACCCCCGCAGGCAGTGAGCGCCACGACACTCACGAGAAATAAGGCTCGCCGCGGTAGACGCATCGGGTTCTCCTCGCGCCGCATGTATTCACGCTTTCGGCGGGCACGGCCCCTCAGCTGCACACGCGTTCGGCCGACCCGAGGAAAAGGTGGCCCGGTCGTACACCGAAACCGCCTACCTATGCGGACCGACGATTTGACGATCGTGCAGCGTTTGGCTGCCGGACGGGCGCGCCGCGCCGCAGTTCCGCGGTCGAGTCACGCCCTGTGGTCGCCGGCCCCCGATCGCAAACCGTTGAAGCTGCTGCACGAGGCGGCCCAAGGCCGTCTCCAAGGGCTGACGCCGCTGCGCAACGCGCGCATGGAGGAGACCCCGTTCACGTTTTTCCGAGGGTCGGCGATCGTCATGGCCGCCGATCTCGCGGCATCGCCGGTTTCGGGGATCGCCGTCCAAGCCGCCGGCGACGCGCATTGCTTGAATTTCGGCGGCTTCGCGACGCCCGAGCGCAACCTGTTCTTCGACGTCAACGACTTCGACGAGACGCTGCCGGGACCGTGGGAGTGGGATCTCAAGCGGCTGGTCACGAGCGTGCTGCTCGCCTCGCGCCAGAACAACTTCAGCGCACGTTCGGGTGAGATCGCCGTCCTCGAAGCCGCGCAAGCCTACCGTACGCGCATCAATGAGCTCGCATCATGGCCGGCACTCGACGTCTTCTACGCGCGGCTCGACGCCCGAAAGATTCTCGACGCTGCTCGCACCCAAGCGATTCGCCGCCGCCGCAATCGTATCGCCAACGAGGCGGCGAGCGCGTCGGCGCACGCCGCGGTCGCACGCTGCACCGAAATCGTTGACGGTGTGCGGCGCTTCAAGGACGACCTGCCGACCCTCTTTCATTCGACTGACACCGACCGTGCCGGCTTCGATCTGCATGAGATCTTCGTGCGCTATCCGGCAACGCTGCGGCCCGACGTGCAGGCACTTTTCAAGCGCTATAAGCTCATCGACCAGGCCATCAAGGTGGTCGGCGTCGGCAGCGTCGGAACGCGATGCGGCATCGGCCTCTTCGCCGCCTCCGACAGCGACATGCTGATCTTGCAAGTGAAAGAAGCGCGCGCCTCGGTGCTCGAGCCGTACCTCACCGCCTCGGCCTTCGCGAACCATGCCGAACGGGTCGTGCGCGGTCAGCGGCTCATGCAGGCAGCGAGCGACGTGTTTCTCGGCTGGGCTTCGTCGGGACGGCGCGACTTCTACGTGCGTCAGTTCAACGACATGAAGACCGCCGCCGACTTGGATACGGCCGACGAGCACCAGCTCCGTGAATACGCGCACTGGTGCGCGTGGGCGCTCGCAACGGCGCACGCACGTTCGGGCGATCCGGCCCAGATCGCCGGGTACGTCGGCAAGGGCGACAAACTCGACGGCGCGCTGCTCGCGTTCGCGACGACCTACGCGACCCAAACCGAGCACGACTTCGCCGCCTTCGTTGCCTCGGTCGACAAGACGGCGCCCAAGGCCGTGCTCACCTAGTTCAGGTCGGCGTTGGGCTCGGGGCCGGGCTGGGCGAAGCGCTCGGCCGCAGTGTGTTGAGGCTGCGCGACTGCACGGAACCCGCGCCCGTCTCGGTCATAGCGCCCGAATCGCCGGAGACGAACGGGTTGAACGGCACGTACGGCGTTTTGGTGGGCTTCGGCTTTGGGGTCGGCGTCGCGGTTGCGCTGCCGCTCGGCGACGGCGACGGCGGCGGCACCGTTTGGGCCGCGCCGATGGCGACGCTCGCGCAGCACAGAGCAAGCGCAGCGGCGCCGGTCAACAGCTTGTTCATCCTGCCGATTCTACACCATTTCGACCGGCAGGGTGTGCCCTAGCGTGTAGGCAACGATCCTTGCCCCATGGCAACGATCGATGGCTCACGGCTCGAGGCCTCGCGGCATGCCCGCAGTTTGTCGCAACGCGCGCTCGCTGCTGCTGCGGGCGTTACCCGGCAGGCCGTCGGGGCTATCGAGAGCGGCCGCATGCAGCCCAGCGTCGGAATCGCTCTGCGGCTTGCGCGCGCGCTCGGCACGACGGTCGAGGAACTCTTCGCCCCGGACAGCAGCCTTGTAACCTCGCCTTCACGCAGCGCCACGGCGATGATCGGCGGACGCAGCGTCAGCCGTGCGCTCGAGGATGATCACCTCGCGATCGAGCCGGCCGACAGTGCCGTCCCGACGGTTTTTGTCGGCGGATGCGATCCGTCGGCCGGACTGCTCTCACGCGAAGCGACGGTACGCTCGCGCGACTTGCGCGTGCTCTGGTTCCCGATGACGAATCGCGCGGCGCTCGACGCCCTCGGCCGCGGCGAGCTGCACGCGGCGGTGATCCATGAGTCGGGTGCGTCCAAAGCGGGGCACGGGAACGACATCGCGCGGTTCGAGATCGCTTCGACTGAGGCGGGCTGGCTGGTCGGCAACGGGAATCCGCTCGCGCTGCGCGGCGCCGCCGACGTGCTCCGAAAGAAGGCGCGTCTCGCGAACCGTCCGGCCGGAGCCGGCGCGCGGCGCTTACTCGACGAGCAACTGCGGCGCGCGGAGATCGATCCGCAACGTCTGCCCGGGTACGACCGGGAGCTGCGCGGTCAATTGGACGCGGGCCGGGCCGTCGCGCAAGGCTTTGCTGATGCGGCGGTCGGGATGGCCAGCGTCGCGCGCATCTGTAACCTGGACTTCTTGTCGCTGCGCGGCGAGCGCTGTGTCTTGCTTGTCCCGCGCGCGGACCTGCGGACGCCGGAGATTCGCGCGCTGCTCGACGCCTTGCGCTCTACGTCATATCGCCGCGACCTCGAAGCGTTACGCGCCTACGATCTTGCCCGAACCGGAGAACCTCTCGCATGAATCGACGGCTGTTCGTTGCGGGGGCCGCGGCGTCAGCCGCGTACTTCCCACCCGCCGTGGAGGCTCAAGACATGACCCCGCTCGACGTTGCTTATGCCGGCTCGATGGGCTCCATGATGGAAGGCCCGATTAAAACGACCGCCGCGAGTGCGCTGCATGTCGACATGCATGGACGCGCACAAGGCTCCGATGCGCTCGCAAACCTGATTGTCGGCGGCAGCATTGCTTGCGATGTCTTCATTCCGGTGACGCCGGGCCCGATGCTGACCGTACTCAAAGCCGGTAAGGCGACGGTGGGAATACCCGTCGCGCGCACCGAGATGGTCATCGCGTACAGCCCCAAGGGCAAGTACGCGCAGCAGTTCGCCGCCGCAGGGAAGCACGGTGCGTTGCCGTGGTGGCAGATCCTGCAGCAGAGCGACGTCCGATTCGGGCGCACCGATCCGCTCACCGACCCGCAAGGCCGCAACATCATCTTCACCATGCAGCTCGCCGAGGCGTATTACAAGCAGCCCGGTCTGGCCGCGAAGATCCTGGGCCCGACGATCAACCCGGCGCAGATTTTCAGCGAGCCGACGGTCGAGGCGCGCCTGCAAAGCGGCGAACTCGACGCAGCGTCCGCGTACAAGATCCAACCCGGCCCCTTCAACCTGCCGTACGTGAGCCTGCCGCGCGAGATCAACCTTGGCGACGAAGCGCTTCACGATCGCTACGCGCAAACGTCGCTCGAGCTCCAAGGGAAAGCGTTCCATCCGCAGTCGCTCGTTTACTACGCAGCCGCCCTCACCGATGCGGCGCAAAAGGAAAAGGCCGTCGCGTTCGTCGATTGGCTAACCGGTGGCGCGCAATCGATCTTCCGGCAGTATTACTACGATCCGCCGGCGGGCGCCGCGCCGCTCCGTGCGTAGGGCCGCCCTACGCTGAAGCGCATTGCGGCGGCGGCGTTCGCGGTGGCGCTGCTGTATCCGCTGGCCGGATTGTTCGTTCCGGTCGGTCCGTGGCGCTGGGGTGACGGCTCGGCGACGGTCGACGCGGTGCGGGTGTCGCTGGTGTACACGGGCCTGGCGATGGTCATCGTCGTCATTCTCGGCACGCCGATGGCCGTCTACATCGCGCGCGCGTCGACGCGCGAGCGGTTGTGGTGGCAGGCGGTGCTGCTCATCTCGGTGCTGCTGCCGCCGCTGGCACTGGGCATCTTGCTCTCGCTCGCCTTCGGTCCGCACGCGCTGGGTGCGTTTCTCGAACGTTTCGGCCTGAGGATGACGAACACGCCGCTCGCGTTCGTGGTCACGCAAGTCTACGTCAGCATCGGCTACTACGTACTCGGCGCGGTGGCCGCGCTCGACAGCGTCCCGCGTGCGCTTGAGACGCAAGGCGGTCTCTTGGGACACGATCGCTGGGACGTGTTCCGGCACATCACCTTTCCCATCGCGCGGTTGGGCTTCGCCGTGGCGCTGAGTCTGGCGTGGGTGCGGGCACTGACCGAATTTGGGGCGATCGTGGTCACCGCATACTATCCGGCCGGCATGCCGGTCGCGATCTGGACGAGCCTCGAGAACTACGGCCTGCCGGCGGTGATGCCGCTGCTGATCGTGTTCCTTTTGACGGCGCTGCCGCTGCCCTGGCTCGCGCACATCCTCGCGCAGCGGCGGTTCGCGCGTGCTTGATGCGCACGTCATCAAAGTGCGCCCGCGCTTCACCGTCGACGCCGAGGTGCGCGTCGCGACCGGTGAGGCCTGCGGCCTCTTCGGCGTGTCGGGTTCGGGAAAGAGCACGATTCTCTCGTGCATCGCCGGCGCGGAGGCGCCCGACGGCGGCCACGTCGCGCTCGACGGGCTCGTCCTGTTTCCGCCGGCGCTGCCGCTCCATCTGCGGCCGATCGGCTACCTCACCCAGGACGCGAACCTGTTTCCGCACCTCAGCGTGGCCGACAACGTGCGCTTCGGGATCCGCAACGGACTGCGCGCATCGCACGAATCCTGGGTCGACGAATTGCGTGAGCGGCTACATCTCGAATCAATCTGGCGCGAGCCGGCCTACGCGATCTCCGGCGGCCAAGCCCGGCGCGTCGCGCTGGCGCGGATGCTGGCCAGAGAGCCCGCGCTCGTCTTACTCGACGAGCCGTTCGCCGGCCTCGACCGGCATCTGGTGCGCGAATTTCTCAGCGCGATCGCCGACTGGCAGTACCGGCTCGGCTTTACGATGGTGGTCGTCGATCATCAGGCCGACATCCTCGCGCGCCTCTGCACCCGCGCGATCGCGATCGAACACGGCCGCGTCGTCCAGGACGCGCCATGGGACGAACTGCACGCGAACCCCGCCACGCCCGAACTCGCGCAGCTACTGCTGCCACTATAGCCGAGCGCGCGCAACAGGAACGCGCCGCGAGGCCGCGGTAAGCCGCACCAAGCCGCACGCTCGATGCGGCGCACACGTGGAATTGCGAGGGTGCGCACATGGACATGGA
>Ga0182024_10002988_pt1 | contig 41004 bp, 40 predicted proteins | sample P32metaG_FD_120480 | JGI IMG/M metagenome (GOLD analysis project Ga0182024, IMG submission 120480) | Permafrost microbial communities from Stordalen Mire, Sweden - P3-2 metaG (Illumina Assembly) | ecosystem: Environmental > Terrestrial > Soil > Wetlands > Permafrost | place: Sweden: Stordalen...
ATCCGCCCCCGGGCGTCGGCATCAACTTGGGCGGTATCGGCATCGGCATTCGCTGACCATCGTTTAGCAGCGAGGGTCTGACGGGAAGCGGCCGGCGCAAGTCGGCCGTTCTCTTTATGTGAGCTTTGCCGCCATCTCCCGCATCCGCGCCTCGCGGGCGGCGATCGCTTCCTCGCGCTCGACGAGCAGGCGGGCGCGCTCGACGATCGGCACGTCGATCATCTTACCGTCGACGGTGACCGCGCCGACCCCTTCGGCCAGCGCCTTGTCGTAGGCGGCGACGACGCGGCGGCCGTGCTCGACCTCGGCCGGGCTCGGGCGGAACTCCTCGTTGAGGATCGCAACCTGACTGGGATGGATCACCGAGGCGCCGAAGAAGCCGAGCCGGCGTGAGCGCCGCACCGTCTCGCGGAACGCATCGAGATCGCCGAACTCCGCGACCGTGCCGATAAAGCCCATCGGCATGATCCCGGCGCCGCGCGCCGCGAAGATCGCGGTCTGCTTGGGCATGAAGAGGCCCTCGGCGGTCGGCAGCATCCCGGCCGACAGCGCGAAATCCTCGGCCCCGAGGTTGAGCGCGACGAGACGCGGCGACGCCTTGGCGATCTCGGCGATGCGGAAGAAGGCCGAGCAGGTCTCGACCATCGCCAGCATCTTGGTCGTGCCGATCGCCATGCCGCGCTCGGCCTCGATCTCGTCGATCATCTCGGCGACGAGCTGGACATGCTCGGGGCTCTCGGCCTTGGGTAGCGCGATCGCCTGCACGCCCGGCCCGATCACCGCCTCGAGGTCGCGCACGGTCATGCGCAGCGGCCGGTTGATGCGGACGACGACATCGGCGCCGCCGCGCGAGACCAGCGCCGCCGCCTCGGGCACCAGCGTGCGGGCGCGGTCCTTCTCGGAGATTGCAACCGCGTCTTCCAAATCCAGGATGATCGCGTCGGCGCCGCGCTTCGCCGCGCCCTCGACAAAGCGCCGCTGGGTCACCGGCACGAACAGCATCGAACGCCACACGGGCAGGTTGGGTTTCAAGGGGCTTCTCCTTTTTAGTCGTCATGGCCGGGCTTGACCCGGCCATCCGAGATCCCCGGGTCAAGCCCGGGGATGACGATGAAGGCTATTTCGCCAGTCCGATGATTCCCTCTCCCGCGAGCGCCTCGAGCGCGGCCTTGCCGACCCCGAGCTGCCCCAAAATCTCGGCAGTATGCTCGCCGATCTCGGGCGCCGGGCGGCGCAGCCGGCCGGGGGTGTCGGCGAGGCGCGGGATGATGTTGTGCATCGTCAGCTGCCCCACTTGCGCGTCGGGGACATCGACGACGATGCCGCGCGCGCCGACATGCGGGTCGGCCAGGAACTGGTCGATGTCGTAGACCGGCGAGGCGGTGACCTCGGCCGCCTCGAAGATCGCCATGGTCTCGTCGAGCGTGCGCGCGGCGATGAACGCGACGATCGGCGCCTCGCACGCCTCGGCGTTCTTCACCCGCGCCGTGTTGTTGGCGAAACGCGGGTCGGTGATCATGTCCTGGCGGCCGATCGCGCGGAACAGCCGCTCCGACATCGCCTGGATCGAGGCCGAGATGCCGATATAGCGGCCGTCCTTGGTGCGGAACACATTGCGTGGGCTCGTGGTTTCCGAGCGGCTGCCGGTGCGCGGCCGGATCGCCTTGGTCAAATTGTAGATCGGCGCCTCGGTGGCGATGAACGAGAATAGCGGGTCGATCAACGGCAGGTCGATGACCTGCCCCCCGCCGCCTTCGACCTCGACACGGCGCAGCGCCACCATCACCGCGAAGGCGCCGTAGAGCCCAGCCACCATGTCGGCGAGCGCGGTCGGCGGCAGCACCGGCTCGCGGTCGGCGAAGCCGGTGCGCGAGGCGTAGCCCGACATGCTCTCGACCAAGGTGCCGAAACCCGGCCGATCCTTGTAAGGCCCGTCCTGGCCCCAGCCCGACACCCGCACGATCACAAGGCGCGGGTTACGTTTGTGCAGCTCGGCCGGGGCGAGGCCCATCTTTTCCAGCGTGCCGGGGCGGAAATTCTCGATCAGCACCTCGGCGGTCGAGATCAGGTCGAGCAGCAGCTCGCGGCCGCGCGGCGGGCGCAGGCTCAGCGCCACGCTCTTCTTGTTGCGGGCATAGAGCTTCCAATGGACGCTGACACCATCGGTCTGCCAGGCGCGCAGCGGGTCGCCCTTGCCCGGGTCCTCGATCTTGATGACCTCCGCGCCGAAATCGGCGAGCTGCGACGAGATCGCGTTGCCGGCGACGAGACGCGACATGTCGACGACCCGGATGCCGTCGAGCGGGCAGGCGGCATTGGGCTCGAAGGGTCGCTGCGGCACGCTCATCGGACAACCTCACCGGCGGCGACAGGCCGCGCGGGCTACCCTATCGCCGCCCGAAACCGATGCAAAGCGCGGCGGCCATCGCGAGAGCGCGGCCTGTCATTTAAGTTTCATTGTTCTGTCACAAATCGATCACAGGGCGAGTTGTAGGTTCCGCTTGTCTGGCCCGACGGAGTCCCTGATGACCACCACGACAGCAATTGACAGCCCCCTTGGCGGGCATCATTCCGGCGGCGGAATTTTGGCCTGGGGCATCGGCATTCTGCTCGCGGCCGGGGTGATCTACACCGGCGTCTCGCTATACGACGATCTTATCTCGGCCCCGATGCAGTCGGCGCTCCCCTACATCCTTTTGGGGATCGCGCTGCTGATCGCGCTGGCGTTCGAGATGTGCAACGGTTTTCACGACACCTCGAATGCCGTGGCGACCGTCATCTATACCCACTCGCTGGCGCCGAACGTCGCGGTGGTGTGGTCCGGGATATTCAACTTCTTTGGCGTTCTCACCTCGAGCGGCCTGGTTGCCTTCGGCATCATCTCGCTGCTGCCGGTTGAGCTGATCCTCCAAGTCGGTAGTCAGGCCGGCTTCGCGATGGTCTTCGCGCTGTTGATCGCCGCGATCATCTGGAACTTCGGCACCTGGTATATGGGCATACCCAATTCGAGCTCGCATTCGCTGGTCGGATCGATCATCGGTGTCGGGCTGATGAACCAGCTGCTGTCCACCCAAAGCGGCACCAGCGGCGTCGATTGGGGGCAGGCGCTCAACGTCATCAAGTCCCTGCTGTTCTCGCCGCTCGTGGGTTTCCTGCTGGCGGCGGGGCTGCTGCTGCTGGCCAAGGCGACCATCAGGATACCCGCGCTCTACAAGGCGCCCGAAGGCAACGCGCCGCCGCCGTGGTGGATCCGCGGCCTGCTGATCTTGACCTGCACCGGCGTCAGCTTTGCCCACGGCTCGAATGACGGGCAAAAGGGCATGGGTCTGATCATGCTGATCCTGATCGGGACGGTGCCGACCACCTACGCCCTCAACAAGTCCTTGCCCGACAGTCAAATCCCGGTGTTCCAGGCCAGCTCGGCGGCGGCGGCATCAGTCGTCAGCGCGAAGGCCGCCGGCTACAACGTCCTCGGCAATCCGCGACCGGCGGTGACGCTTTACGTGGCACAGCATCAGATCAGCGAGGGAACCTACCCCTCCCTCGCGGCGCTGATCGGCGACATCGCCGCCCAGGTCAAGCAATACGGATCATTGTCCAAGATTCCGAACGATGTCGTCGGCAACACCCGAAACGACATGTATCTCACCTCGGAAGCGCTGCGCCTGCTGGTCAAGGATAAGGCAGCCGACTTGTCGGCCGATGACGTCGGGAAGTTGAACGCCTACAAAAAGTCGCTCGACAACTCGACCAAGTTCATTCCGCCCTGGGTCAAGGTGGCGGTGGCGCTCGCGCTCGGGCTCGGCACGATGATCGGGTGGAAGCGGATCGTCGTCACCGTCGGCGAAAAGATCGGCAAGGATCATCTGACCTACGCTCAGGGCGCCTGCGCCGAGGTCGTCGCCATGGTCACGATCGGCGCCGCCGACATGTACGGCCTGCCGGTCAGCACCACTCACATCCTCACCTCCGGCGTCGCCGGGACGATGGCGGCGAACGGCTCTGGCCTGCAATGGGGGACCGTGAGGACCTTGGCGCTGGCGTGGGTGCTAACGCTACCCGCGGCGATCATGCTGTCCGCCAGCCTGTTCGCGCTGTTCGTTCACCTGTTCTGATCAGGCGCGCACCGATGCGCGTCGTCACATCGAGCGGCGGGCGCGGCGGGTCAGCCGGTCCTCGAATTTGAGGGCGCGATGCACCAGCGCGCCCTCGACCAGTTTGACTTCCTGCTGCGCCGTCGTCACCGCCGCGCGTGCTTCGACGATCTGCGCGTCGATCTCGGCGATCGAGCGCAGCAGCTTGTCGCGGCGATCGACAAGCGGGCGGATGAAAAGCGGGTCAAGCCGAAGATTCGTCGGAAGCGCATCGGCCCCGCCCGCTTGGTCGACCTCCTCACGCAGGCGTTCGACATCGGCCCGCAGTCTGTCGCCGAGCGCTTCCAGTTCGGTCAAGTAGCGCTGGCGCTCGGCGAGCTGCCATTGCTGAGTGCGGTGAAAAGCATCGCGCGAATTCATGCAAACTTTCCCCCGATGAGGCATACGCCGGAACGTCGACGCGGACCGCGCGCAATCCGGCATCTGTCAATAATTGGCGCTCGATGCTAAAATCCGGTTAAGCGAGCGATCGAATCCAGGTTGCGATAAACCGGAGCGGGATAATGATTTGTTAACCGCTCCTGCTAATACTGGTTAACGAACATAGCGATGAGGCGCCGCTTGCGCTTCCCGGAGGCCTGCGATGCGTGTTTTGCTGGTTGAGGACGATGCCGCGACTGCCGCCAGTATCGAGCTGATGTTGCGCAAGGAAAATTTCATTTGCGACACCACCGATCTCGGCGAGGACGGCCTGGAGATCGGTAAGCTTTATGACTACGACATTATCATCCTCGACCTGTTGCTGCCGGATATCGACGGCTACGAGGTGCTGCGCCGGCTGCGCGCCGCGCGGGTGCGCACCCCGATCCTGATCCTCTCGGGGCTGGTCGAGCTCGATCACAAGATCAAGGGGCTCGGCTTCGGCGCCGACGATTTCCTCACCAAGCCGTTCGATCGCCGCGAGCTGATCGCCCGCATCCAGGCGATCGTGCGCCGCTCCAAGGGCCATCCGGAATCGACGATCCGCACCGGCAAGCTGCTCGTCAATCTCGACAGCCGCGTCGTCAGCGTCGACCAGAGCCCGCTGCATCTGACCGCCAAGGAATACGGCATCCTCGAGCTGTTGAGCCTGCGCAAGGGCACCACGCTGACCAAGGAGATGTTCCTCAACCATCTTTACGGCGGGATGGACGAGCCGGAGCTGAAGATCATCGACGTGTTCGTCTGCAAGCTGCGCAAGAAGCTCGCGCAGGCTACTGGCGGCGAACACTATATCGAGACGGTGTGGGGCCGCGGCTATGTGCTGCGCGACCCGACAGAAGCCACCGCGCCGCAATTGAAATCGGCCTGAGCGACGGGCGGGCCGGGTTAGGGTCCGCTCGCCTCGCATAAGATTCGAAAACCGCCCGATTCGGCCGCGACCCGCAGCCGGCAACCGAGCTGCCCGGCCAGCAATCCGGCGACATAGGCGCCGACTGTTCGCGAGGTCAGCGCCTCGACCGGTGCGCTCAGCGTCAACGCGCCGCCAATCTCGGCCGACGGCCCCGGACCCTCCCCGACCGCGGTGACGGCAATCGCGCCGGCCTCCTCCGCCGCCAGCGTCAATTTTCCGCCGCGCGGCAGAGCCTCGCCGGCGATCAGCAACAGATTGCAGCCCAGCCGCTGCCATGCCGGGTCAAGCCGGCGCGCCGCCTCGGGATAGTCGCAGGCGACCGCGCCTCCGGCAAAATACTCGCCCGCCAACGCATGCGGCTGCGACCCGGCGATGCCTCCGGCGCTGAAGCCATAGACGAAACGGAAGAGCTGCAAGCGCTTCGACGCGGTGCCGGCGCTGTCGCCGATCAGCGTCGCGGCCTGGCGGACAAAATCGGGATCCTCGTCGTCGAGCAGCTCGGCGCCATTGCCGATCGCCGCGATCGGGCCGGCGAGATCATGGCACAGGCGGGACGCCAGCAGCTCTAGGACGCGCATGTCGACGGTGATTGGCATGACCGTCATGGTCGCACGAGAGCGAATTTGCCGCAACCTGACCGCGCCGAATCGGGCCAAGCATGGCGCTGGCGATACGACCGGAATCAGCGAGGATCAACTCGCTTAGCGATTGAATCGCTGAGATACTCGACACGAGTTGACAGTGAAACGTCCCTTAAATAAAGCTTTCTTCCCTTGAGCCACCGTTGTGACCAAGGCCGCCGGCGTAAAAGCAACAGCAGCGCTCGGCGGAATCGAGGGGCAAGTGTCGGGAGGGGACGTGGCCTTATCATTTCTCGCGCGCGAGCGCACCATCGCGCCGCCGGGCTATAGCCGGTGGCTGATTCCGCCAGCGGCGCTTTGCGTCCATCTGTGCATTGGCCAGGCTTATGCCTTTAGCGTGTTCAACCTGCCGATGACCAAGCTGATCGGCATCACGCAGTCGGCGCCCGATGACTGGAAGCTGACCGATCTGGGCTGGATCTTCAGCATCGCGATCTTTGTCCTCGGCGCCTCGGCGGCATTGTTCGGCCGCTGGGTCGAGGAAGGTGGCCCGCGTCAGGCGATGTTCACCTCGGCGTTGTGCTGGGCCGGCGGGTTCTTGATTTCCGCGGGCGGCGTCTATCTGCACAATCTCTGGATCATCTATTTCGGCTACGGCTTCGTCGGTGGCATAGCTCTTGGCATCGGCTACATCTCGCCGGTGTCGACGCTGATCAAATGGTTCCCCGATCGGCCCGGAATGGCGACCGGCATGGCGATCATGGGGTTCGGCGGCGGCGCCTTCATCGCCTCGCCACTGTCGGTGTTCCTGATGCGCGCGTTCTCGACCCCGACGCATGTCGGCGTGGCCGAGACTTTTATCATCATGGGCCTCATCTACTTCTGCTTCATGATGGTCGGCGCCGTGATCGTGCGGGTTCCTCCGCCGGGCTGGGCCCCGGCGGGCTATGTCGCTCCGGCGGAGTCGAGCCGACTGATCACGAGACAGAACGTCTTTGTCTATACGGCGCTGAAGACGCCCCAATTCTGGCTGATCTGGTGGATCCTGTGCCTCAACGTCACCGCCGGCATCGGGGTAATCGGACAGGCCTCGGCGATGAGCCAGGAGATGTTCCCGGGACGGATCACCGTCACCGCCGCCGCCGGGTTTGTCGGGCTGATGAGCCTGTTTAACATGGGAGGTCGGTTCTTCTGGGCGTCGATGTCCGATCTGCTCGGGCGCAAGAACACCTATTTCATCTTCTTCGCGCTCGGCACCGCGCTTTACTCGACCGTGCCGTTCGCCGGCGGAGCAGGAAGTGTGGCGCTGTTCGTGGGCTGTTTCCTCGTCATCATCAGCATGTATGGCGGCGGCTTCGCCACTGTGCCGGCCTATTTGCGCGACATGTTCGGCACGCAATATGTTGGAGCGATCCATGGCCTCTTGCTGACCGCCTGGTCGATGGCGGGAATTTTCGGTCCGGTCATCGTCAACTATATGCGGCAATACTATGTCGACCACGGCGTGCCGAAGGCACAGGCATACAACACGACGATGTATGTAATGGCGGTGCTGCTCGTTATCGGCTTCATCTGCAATTTGTTGGTCAAGGCGGTGCATGAGCGCCATCACATGCAGCAGGATTCAGCCGACGCCGTCGGCGTGGCGGATTAGGGAGTGGTGGAGATGGCCGAAAACAATGGCCTGAAGCTGGTGCTGGCCTGGGGTTTCGTCGGTATCCCGTTGGCCTGGGGCGTGATCCAGACCTGCTTCAACGCGCTAAAGCTGTTTCAGTAACCCCCAGCAGCGCCGCGGCACGGTCGAGATCCTCGGGCCGGTTGGCGTTGAAGAACGGGTCGATGGGCTGATCGGAGAACGCTACCGTCGCGAGCCGGTAGCGGCCGGTCCACAGATCGACCTTGCGCAGCCCCTCTTCGACGAGGGCGCGGCGCAGCTCATCGCGCAGCCGCACCGGCCACAACCCGATCACCGGATGCGCCTGCCCGCCCGAGGCGGCGCAAGCAAGGTCGGCGCCTTCCGCCACCAAGGCCCGCGCCATCCGCGACACGAGATCGGTCGGCAAGAATGGCGCGTCGGTCGCGACGCTGACGATCATCGGGCAGTCGGGCCGATTGGCCGCGGTCCAGTCGAGCCCGGCCAGGATTCCGGCGAGCGGACCGGCATAATCGGGGATGCTGTCGGCGACGACCGGCAGGCCGTACGCAGCGAACCGCGCCGGATCGCCATTGGCGTTGAGCACCAGCCCCGCGACTTGCGGACGCAACCGCTCGATGACCCGGTCGAGCAGCGGGCGCCCGGCGATCAGCCGCAGCGGCTTATCGCCGCCGCCCATGCGCCGCGCCAACCCGCCGGCGAGCAGCACACCGATGATTTTCATGCGGTCTCTTCGGGCAGGCTCGCCTTGCGCGACGAGCGGGTGCTCTCCTCCGCCGCCTCGCGGCCGTCGCTGTCGAAAACGATGCGCTCGGCGCCGGCCAGCGCGACAAAGCGGCGCCCCTTGGCGCGGCCGATCAAGGTCAGCCCGGCCTGCCGCGCGAGGTCGACCCCCCACGCGGTGAAGCCGGAGCGCGAGATCAGGATCGGAATCCCCGTCTGCACCGTCTTGATCACCATCTCCGAGGTCAGACGGCCGGTCGTGTAGAAGATCTTGCCCACCGGGGAGATGCCGTTGAGGTGCATGTAGCCCGCGATCTTATCGATGGCGTTGTGGCGGCCGACATCCTCCATGTAGATCAGCGGCCGATCCTCCTCGCACAGCACGCAGCCGTGGATCGCGCCCGCCGTCAAATAGAGGCTCGGCGCAGTATTGATCTTGCGGCTGAGCGCGTAGAGCCACGAGGTCTTGAGGATCGCCGCCGGGTCGAGGCGGATCTCGTCGAACTTCTCCATCAGATCGCCGAACACGGTGCCCTGCGCGCAGCCGGAGGTCAGCGTCTTCTTCTTCAGCTTGTCCTCGAAATCGGTCTCGCGATCGGTGCGGACGACGACCGTCTCGATGTCGTCGTCATAGTCGATCCCCGTGATCCGATCGCCCGGCAACAGCATGTTCTGGTTGAGCAGATAGCCGACCGCGAGGTAATCGGGGTGATCGCCGATCGTCATCATCGTGACGATCTCGCGCCCGTTGAGAAACAGCGTCAAAGGCCGTTCCATGACGACCGCGGTCTCGATGCGCTTGCCCTCCTGGTCGATGCCGGCGACCGTTCGGGTCAGCCGCGGATCGTCGGGGTCGGGGCGGACAGCAAATTCTTCCATGAGCGGATGATGGGCTGCCTGAAGGCTGGCTTCAAGTTGGGTGCCGCAGCTTACTCCGCCGCCACGCGGGCGGCGATCACCGCCGGCACGCGTTGGAGGCAGGATTTTAGGTCGTCCGGGCGGATCGGCTTGGCGAGAAAATCGTTCATCCCGGCCGCGATGCAGCGCCGCTGGTCCTCGCTGAACGCGTTGGCGGTCAGCGCGATGATCCAGACGTCGCGCCGCTCGGGCATGTGCAGCCCGCGGATCGCACCGGTCGCCGCCAGCCCGTCCATCTCGGGCATCTGCACGTCCATGAACACCATGTGATAGGGCGCCATGCGCACCGCCTCGACCGCTTCGAGCCCGTTGGCGACGGCGTCGACGCGGCAGCCGAGCTTTTCGAGCATCTGCTTGACGACGACCTGATTGACCTTGTTGTCCTCGGCGACGAGCACCCTCATCCCGGCGCCGAGCGCGGCATTTGTCATCGGATCGACCGTCGGCGTCACCATGCCCGCCGCCGCGGCGAGAGCCTCAGGCGGGCTCGTCAACGCCGCCAGCAACGCCGAAGGCGGGCACGGCTTGACCAAAACCGTCGCGATACCGGAAGCGGTCGCCGCCTGCTGCAAATCGGGGCCGGCCGACGAAGTCGCCAGCACCAGCCGCATCCCGGCGAGCAGCGGCTCGGCGCGGATCAGCCGCGCCAGCGCGACGCCGTCGAGTTCCGGCATGGCGTGATCAAGCACCGCCGCGGCAAAGCCGTTGCCGACGCGCGCCGCCTGCTGGGCAATGGCGATGACGGTTGCGGGCTCCGCGATGGTCTCGACCGACGCACCCCACGCGCCGAGTTGCTTCGACATGATCTCGCGGTTGATCGCGTTGTCGTCGACAACCAGCACGCGAATGCCGTGCAAATCGGCCTGCGGCAGCATTGCCGGCGCGCCGCGCGCCGGCGCCAGAGCCACGGTGAACCAGAATTGGCTGCCCTGGCTGACCTCGCTCGCGACGCCGATCGTACCGCCCATCAGCGCGGCGAGCTTGCGCGAGATCGACAGCCCCAGCCCGGTCCCGCCATAGCGCCGCGCTACGGACGGGTCGCCCTGGCTGAACTGCTCGAACAGCGTCGACAGCACGGGCTCCGAAATTCCGATGCCGGTGTCCGCGACATCGAAGCGCAATAGAAAGCGCTCGCCCGCCGGTTGCTCGTCGCGGCGCGGGGCCGGCCCGACCGAGATTGCGACCCCGCCTTTTTCGGTGAATTTCACGGCGTTGCCGACAAGGTTGTAGAGTACCTGTCGGATGCGACCGGCGTCGCCAAAGGCCGAGGCGGGCGTACCGGGCGCCATGAAGAAGCCGAGGTCGAGCCCCTTGCCATAGGCGCGCGGCGCCAGCATATCGCAGACGCTCTGCACCAGGGGTTCGATTTCGAAATCGCCCTCGTCGAGCACCAGGCGGTCCGCCTCAAGGCGTGACAGGTCGAGGATGTCGTTGATCACCGATAGCAGGTGATCCGCCGAATCGCGCACGATCTCGGCATAGCGGCGCTGCTCGGGAGAGAGCGGGGTATCGAGCAGCAGGCCGGTCATGCCGACGACGCCGTTCATCGGGGTGCGGATCTCGTGGCTCATCACCGCGAGGAATTCCGACTTCGCGCGATTGGCGTGCTCGGCCCGCTCGATGCTCGCTACCAACTCGCGCTCGGCATGTTTGCGCTCGCTGATGTCGCGGATGATGATCGCGACCTTGCGCATGCCGGCGTCGAAGAAGTCGGCGAACGCGACCTCCATGTCGAAGACCGTGCCGTCGGCGCGCCGGCCGAGGAATTCGCGCGGGCCGCTGGAGGTGACTTGCGCCACCGCCGAACCGGCGTTGCCGAAATAGACGCGAAACCCGGCGGTGTCCTCGGCGGCGAGATCAGCGATGTTGCGGCCGCGCAGCCGGCGCGCCGAATAGCCGAAAATCCGCGCCGCCGCGGGATTGACGATCTCGATGACGCCATCGCCGCCAGCGGTGAGGATCGCGTCCCGCGCGGTCTCGATGATCGCGCGAAAACGGTCGTTGCTGATCCTTAGCGAATCAAGAGTGTCCGACAGGCGCCCGCGCTCGGCCCGCAGTTCCGCCTCGCGCACGCTGAGCTCCGCCTCGGAACGCTGGCGCCGCAACATCTGCCGCGCCAAAAGCGCGGTGAAGGCGATGACGACGAAAGACAGGATCGTCGCGGCGCCGATCAATCGCCAGCGGCTGACATTGTACTCGGCGAAGAGATCGCTGTCGGACAGGCCGACCCCGACGATCAGCGGGTAGTCGGGCAACGCGCTGTAGCTGACCACCCGGCGCACGTTGTCGAGCCCACTTTCGGCGTAGAGCGTGCGCTCGCCCGCATCGGCGTCGAGATGCACCATGACATTTTCGCCTATCGTCAGCTTCGGCGTCAGGCTGGCGTTGGACGAGGCTCGGGTGAACGACACCCGGGCGCGCACGATGCCATCGCGTCCCACCAGCATCACCGTACCGCCGGAGCCGAGATCGACGGTCTCGTAGAACCGCGCCAGGTAATAGGGATCGAGCGAGACGATCAGCACGCCGGCGAAGCTGCCGTCGGACGCGTTCAGCCGGCGTGACAGCGGGATCGTCGAATGGCCAGCGGCGCCGCCCTTGACCGGCTTGCCGATGAACAGCGCGTTATCGTCGTGATTGACCTGATAACGGAAGTAATCCTCGTTGCGCACCGAGGCGACGACCGGCGCCGGCCCATCGGTGGTGCCGACGATCGTGCCGTCCTTGTCGGCCATCGCGATCTGCACCGACAAATCCTGCAGCAGCAATTCCTTGCCGGGCCAGTCCCACAGCCGGAAATCACGCGGGTCGCTTTCCTCGCCGCGCTTCAGCACGAGAAGCGCCTGGTCGACCTCCTTGAGCGTGCGCCGGATATGCTCCTCGAAGGCGCGCGCGAGGTTTGAGGTGTGCTTGCGCGCCTCCTCGATGATCGCGTTGCGCTCGCTCGATAGCTGCTGCGCGACGCCGCCGACGATCAGCAGCACCACGAGGGCGCCGAACAGCGCCATCGCGAAGGGCAGCCAGCCGCGCCGGACGAGGCTCAACGCCGGGTCCGGCTGTTCGTAGGGCGTGTCGTCGTGTTCCGTCGGGTTGCTCAGCTGAGCCCCGCTTTCGAAAACCTGGCTAAAGCATCGTGGAAGAAGCTCATCGCACAAGGTTACTTTTAAACTAAATTTGCGTGGGTCGGCTGTGGTTTCCGCCGGCCCCTGGCCTTCTTATATGGGTATCGTCGCGCGCGTTCAGTCATTAGAAACCAAACAACGCTAGGGTCGCAGGCTCTGTTGGAGACGGCATGACGACAAAACCGCGCCTGCTTCTGGTCGAAGACACGCCTTCGATCCTGCGCCTTTACCACGAGGTGCTGAAGAAGCTCGATGTCGATTTGCTCGACGCCGAGACCGGCGCGCGCGCCTGCGAAATCCTCGACGAGACGATCCCCGACGTGGTGCTGCTCGATGTCGAGCTGCCCGACGCCAACGGGATCGACATATTGCGCCGCATCCGCGCGCGCAACCTGCCCTCGGCGGTGATCGTCGTCACCGCGCACGGCTCGGTCAAAATCGCCGTCGAGGCGATGCGCGAAGGCGCCTACGATTTCATCATGAAGCCGTTCCCGCCGGATCGCCTGATGGTGACCGTGCGCAACGCGCTGGAGCGCCGCACGCTGCAGACCCTCGCGGCGGCCAGCGAGGTCGCCAAGGAGGGGAAATTCTACGGGCTGATCGGCGCCTCGCTGCCGATGCGCGCGGTCTACCACGTGATCGAGAACGCCGCGTCGAGTCGCGCCACCGTCTTCATCACCGGCGAAAGCGGCACCGGCAAGGAGCTTTGCGCGCAGGCGATCCATCAGCTCTCGCCGCGCCGCGGCGGCCCGTGCGTCGCGGTCAATTGCGGCGCGATCCCGCGCGAGCTGATGGAAAGCGAGATGTTCGGCCACGTCAAAGGCGCCTTCACCGGGGCCGTTGGCAATCGCGACGGCGCGATCAGCCGGGCGCGGGGCGGAACCCTCTTCCTCGACGAAATCTGCGAGATGGACCAGACCCTGCAGGTCAAATTGCTGCGCGTCATCCAATCGGGCGAGTTTCAGAAGGTCGGCGGCAGCGACACCGAGCGCGCCGATGTGCGCTATGTCTGCGCCACCAATCGCGACCCGTGGGGCGAGGTACAGGCCGGGCGGTTCCGCGAGGACCTTTACTATCGGCTCCATGTCGTGCCGTGCGCGATGCCGCCGCTGCGCGAGCGCGACGACGACGTGCTGCTGCTCGCGCGCCATTTCCTGACGCTTTACGCCAAGGAGGAAGGCAAGGAATTCGCCGATTTCGACGAGGGTGCGCTCCGCGCGCTGCGCCGCTATCCGTGGCCGGGCAATATCCGCGAATTGCAGAACGTGCTGCGCAACTCGGTGCTGTTCAACCAGGGCAGGCTGGTGAGCGAGGCGATGCTGAGCCGACTCGACCCGAACGCGGTACCGCGTTCGGCTTCGACGACCTCCTCGATCGCCGCTCTCGCCGCGGCGCCTCGCCCCGGCGGTGCCGCCGCCGGCGCGACGGTGAAGCCGCTCTGGCTCGTCGAGAAGGAGGCGATCGAGGAAGCGATCGCGCGGTGCAACGGCAATATCCCGCGCGCCGCGGCGCTGCTCGAGGTCAACCCCTCGACGATCTATCGGCGCAAGGCCGAATGGGAAAAGGAACGCCTGCTCTCGGCAGGCTAAGGAGCCAGCCTTTCCGCCAGCGCCGCTTCGGTGCGCGCCGCGCATTCGGCGAGCGCGGCGACCAGCTCCGGCAGCGCCGCCGCCGCGGTCCCCGCGGCGCTCTCCACCGCCAAAGCCGCGTCGGACAGCGCGAGGGCGCCGAGTTGCCCGGCGCTGCTCTTCAAGGAATGCGCCGCGCGCCCGACCGCCGCCCGATTGGCGCCCGGAGCGGCCATCACCAGAGTGAGATCGCGGCATTCGCCGATGAACAACGCGACGACCTCCCGCACCGACTCGGCGCCGATATGCTCGATCAGATCGTCGAGCACCTTCGCGTCGAGCACCTCGCTCATGCCGGGCGAAACCTCTTGCCGGCGCCGACCAGCTTCTCACGCGGCAGCTGCACCGATTTCGTCGGGTCGGCGACGGCATGGCCGATCACCGAGGCGCGGCGGTTGTGGCGCTTAAGGATCGCCAGCGTCGCGTCGACGTCGCCCTCGGCGACCACGACGCAAAAGCCGATCCCCATATTGTAGACCTCGAACATCTCGGCCCGGCTGACCCCGCCGAGCTTCTCGATCAGCCCGAACAAGGGCGGCGGCGGCGGCAGATCATCGATCACGAAGCCGATCTCGGCATCGACCCGCAGCAGGTTCAGCAAACCGTCGCCCGTTATATGAATCAACGCCTTGACTGACGATACCTTATCTAGAATCTCTAGTATTTCGGGGACATAGATAAACGTCGGCCGCAGCAATTCCTCGCCGATCGTGCAGCCGAGCTCGGCGAAGTAGGTTTCGATCCTGGCCCCGGCCTGCTCGAAGAACACCCGCCGGGTCAGGGTCATGCCGTTCGAATGGATGCCGCTCGAGGCGATGCCGATGACCCGGTCGCCGGGCTTGAGCCCGCGGCCGACAAGGATGCGGTCGAGCGCCACGGTGCCGACCGCCGTCCCGACCAGGTCGAAGCCCCGCACGACATCCCGAAGCTGCGAGATTTCGCCGCCGGTGATCGAGATGTTGGATTGCCGCGCGCCTTCCGTCAGGCCGATGGCGATGCCGTCGAGCATCGCCGCGTCGGCCTTCTCGACCGCGATGTAATCAACGAGCGACACCGGCCGCGCGCCGACGCAAAGCAGATCGTTGACGTTCATCGCGATGCAGTCGATGCCGATCGTGTCGTACTTTTTCATCAGGTCGGCGATCATCGCCTTCGAGCCGACACCGTCGGTGGTGATCGCCAGGCCGATGCCGCCGATATCGACGACATTGGCGAAATAGCCGATCGGCAATTGCACCGCGCCGAAGCCCGATTTCGGCCAGGTCGCGGTGATGCGGGCAATGATGTTGCCGAGGCCGGCATCGGCCTCGGCGATGTCGACGCCGGCCGCCTTGTGCTGGTTCTCGCTGGTATTGCGTCCGGCCAAGCGCTTTCGCCTCAAAAACAAAGCCCGCCCGCCCCGCTTGATAGCGGGTTGGGCGGGCAGGCTCAACTAGTCGCTCTTACTTTACGTGCTTCTGCATGAAGGCATGGACCGGCGCGTGCGTGACATCGGTGTTCCGCGCCGCATTATCGAAATAGGCGATCTCGATGTCGCCGCCGGCCTTGCGGTAATTGCTGACGAACCGCTCGGGCTCGTTGCCCGGGAAGTCCGAATCGGGGTCGTGATAGTCGTGCGTCTGGTCGGGGCGGCCTTGCAGCCACACCGCCGGCGGCATTGTGACCTTCTCGCCGCGCTCCAGGATCAGCATCGGGTTGCCCTCGGCCATCTCGGCCTCGGTGTGCCAGTAGATGTCGTGCTTGGTGTCCATGCCGACCGCCCAGGCCGGCGGGCTGCCGGCGGCGACGAGGCGCTTCGAATGCTTGTAGCGCGACAGCGGGTTGATCACCGGCCACATCATGAAGACGCCGCGCACGGACGGGTCGTCGCAGCCCTGGCAGGGAATCGCGTTGTAACGCGGGTCATTGGGCCGCATCGCGACCAGCATCCCCAGATGCCCGCCGCTCGACGCGCCGCCGATGGCGACCCGGTTGGGGTCGATCTTCAGCTCCTTGGCATGCGCCTTGACCCAGCGGATGCCGTAATGGATGTCGGCGAGCGTGGTGGGATAGCCATCCGGCCCGTGGCGGAAATTGAGCGTCGGCATCACGACATCGCGCGAGGCGAGATATTCGCCGAGCCCGGTGCGGTCGTTGAGGTCGCCATTGTTCCAGGCGCCGCCATGCAGGTCGATAAAGCACGGGAACGGCCCCGCCCCTTCCGGCTTGAACACGCGGGCCATGATCTTGCGATCGCCGTGGCGCAGATATTCGACGTCTTCGCTGGTGAAATTCGCCATCTATGTACCCTCCCGGGGGTTGCGATGCGGGCCAACCCGCTACCGTATGTCGGTGCGGTTAGCCTACGCCCTCCGGGCCGGGCGGGCCAAAGGCAAAATCGGGCGGCGCGGCGCGGTCCATGGTTCCAGGCTATCCCGTTTGACGGTCAGCGGTTCCGCAAGATGGTATCCTCGGTCGCGGGAAAGCGGATCACTTACGCGGAGTTGACCGGCAAGGATGGCCAGACGGACAAACCGAACTGAAAGCGACGACCAGTCCGAGGCCGGCGCCGGGGTCTCGATGGATGGGTTCCGGCGCCTCGCGGAAGGCCTGCTGTCCGTATCCCGCGATGAACTGGTCGAGGCTGAGCGGCAATACCAAGCTGATCGACCAACTCGACCCAAAAAAGCGCGAGGCCGAAGCCCCGCGCCGCTAATGATTGAACAAATCCGCCCGACCGCTAACGCTAGCCGAGCAGCACTTAGGCCGCCGCCCCTACGTAATTATCGACGTAGGGGGTACGGCGGCGGCTTGGGCACGTAAATCCGCTTGCCACCCTCATGGGGCTTAGGCGGCTTTCGGTAGTGCATGGCTTGCCTCTCCGAAAATGAGCGATTCCCTTGATTTCTGCGGGAGTCCGCGCCATAATCGGGTTGTCGAGGCCGATTGGGCTTAGGCTCACTCGCAAAAACCCGGTGCTCGGGGAACCACTCCACACACCGAGACCTAGACAGCGGCCCCGGACGGTTTGCGTCGTCACGGGGTCGCGCTGTTTTCTGGGCCGTGAATTAAGCATACCAAACCTGCGGTGGATTGCAACCCATGTCGTGTTGTGATACCCTACCGGCGTGACTCAGGCAGAATTCCTAGGTTTCTGCGCTCTTGCCCGTGAGGAATAAGGTCATGATCACCAATGCTATCGCGATGGCCAACAGCCGGCTCGCTGAGATAAAGACGCAAATTGCCGATCTTCAGACGGAGGCGAGCGAAATCGAGAATGCGCTGGCCGTAATGAGCAGGTTTGTTCCAGTGTGGGCAACTCCAGAGACTGCGCCTCCAATCCGTGATGATGTTGCTCGCGGCATCGAGACACAGGCGAAGCACGCTATCTCTCTTGGCTTCCAAATGGGACAAGCTGAATTTGAAGTGTTAGCGACGCGCGCGATTAACGAAGCGGGGCGTCCCCTAACCCGAACTCAGATACTCGCGTGGCTGGAAAACAATGGAACCCCGATGCCGGGCACGGATGCCAGCAAGAATGCCGGCACGAAGTTGTGGCGCGCTCGCGAGAGGTTCGTGAACATTCGAGGCGCGGGTTATTGGTTCAAGGATCGGCCATGCCCCGCGGTTGGATATGATCCAAGAAGCGTCGCCGCTGCACTCCAACAACATTTCGCCACTCAGGAAGATTTTGAAAAAGAAGAGGAAGCGACGGCATAATTCAGCCGCCGCCTACTGAGGCAGGTATGTTAATGCATTCACGAGAAGCCGGGGGAGTTCCGGGGTGGCGAACGTCATAGCAAGGCGCCTGCTGACCATCGCGCTGATCTGCGGTGCCCTCGTGACCGGCGCCTCGGCGCAGGAATGGACCGTGCCTGATGTCGATGCCTTGCCGATGGACGTGTTCGGCCAGACGGTGCGCAGCGGTCGCGACCTTATCGAGCATACGGCAGCGACAATCGGGCCGGACGCCACCGACCCGGCGAAACGGTTCTCCGGCAACGGGCTCGAATGTCAGAGCTGCCATCTCGATGCCGGCACGAAAAAATTCGGGTTGCCGCTCGCGGGTGTTTGGGGCGTTTTCCCGCAGTTCATCGCCCGCGAGAACGAGGTGCGGACGCTGGAGGACCGGATCAACGGTTGCATGGAGCGCAGCATGAACGGCCGCGCGCTGCCGCCGGACGGAGCGGAAATGAAGGCGATGCTGACCTATATCCGGTTCATCAGCGCCGGCGCGCCGACCGGGCGGGGCGTCGAGGGACGCGGGGCGCCACCCCTCCCCTTGCCAACCGCGGCCAGCGATCCGGCCCACGGCGCGAAACTGTTCGCGGAAACATGCGCCGTATGTCATCAGGCGGACGGGCGGGGCTTGCGCTGGGCAGCCGAGGACGCCGCGCAGCAGCGGCATCGCTATCAATTTCCACCGCTGTGGGGACCGGACAGCTACAACGATGGCGCGGGTATGGCACGGCCGATCACGGCCGCCAGTTTCATCCACGGCAACATGCCGAGGGGGACCGAATCCGACCACCCCGTGCTGAGCGCGCAGGACGCGTTCGACGTCGCCGTGTTCATCGATAGCCAGTCACGGCCGCATCGCATGGGCAACGAACGGGATTTTTCCGACCGCGCGCTGAAGCCCGCCGACGCGACCTATCCGCCGTTCCTCGGCCCGTTCCCACCCTCGCAGCATCTGACCGGGCCGTGGCAACCGATTCAGCAGTGGCAAAAGGACAACGCAAAGATTCTGCGAAGCGCCCCGCCGGCTCCGGGAGACTGAGCCGCGACAGCGTGCCGCTTCCCGGAACCACATCAAGGCACCAGGGGGATTGGAGGGGCAGATGAACACTCTCAAGGTAACTGCGACGGATCGCGCGCCGCGCCGAAATTTCTTGGTTCGCGTCGCCGGCGCAATGGTGTTCGGGCTCGCCGGGCTTACATCCGGTACATCGCGCGCGACCGCCGCGACGCCGGTGGATGATGGCCCGAGCTGGCCGGGAAAGCTCGAGGGACGGCATCGCCAGGTGGTCGACGCTTATGAGACGAATTCCGGGTTCCCGCTCGCGTTCGCCTACACGTTCCTGCTCCCCAACAACGCGCCGGGCGCCGCGACGGCGGTTGTCGTTCTACGCCATGGCGCCTTCCCGATCGCGCTGAACAACGCGATGTGGGCTAAATACAAGATTGGCGAGTCCATGAAGATCGACGACCCGGAAACCAAGGCGCCGGCGGTAAAAAATCCGTTCCTCAACCCGAAAGCCGGCGTGTTGCCGGTGGATGATATGGCGCTTGACCGGCTGCTCGCGAGCGGCACGGTGTTTGGGGCCTGCAACGTCGCGCTGGTGGTCCTGAGCAAAAAATACGCCGGCAACGCCGGGGTGACGGCGGACGAAGCGGCGAAGGAATGGGCCGCGAACCTGGTTCCCGGCATAACCCTCATTCCATCGGGAACCTGGGGTGTGAACCGCGCGCAGGAAGCCGGCTGCACATATTGCGCGGGCGGCTGATAACAAGGGAACCACGCGCGGCCCTAGGCGTCCGCGGCGCCGCTCGCGGTGTCGTGGTTCGCTACGAGCTCGCGCAGGCGCGGGATCAGCTCCTCACCGTACTGGATAGCATCCGGCCGGGGATCGTAGCCGCGGATCAACAGGCTGGTGGCGCCAAGCTTATAATATTCGAGCATTGCCTTCGCGACCGTTTCCGGCGAGCCGACCAGGGCGGTCGAGTTGCCCGGAGCACCGGTCGCGACGGCGAGCGATGTCCACAAGCAGGTGTCGTGCACCTCCGCTTCCGCCGCGGCCCGCAGGAGCCGTTGGGAGCCGAAATTCTGGCGCCTCGGCGCGGGAGCGCCGCCGCGCTGGATCAGCACCCGGTCCAGGATGGACCGCGCGCGGTCCCAGGCTTCGCCGTCCGTCGCCGCCAGGATCGGGCGGGTCGACAGGCTGAAAGTCGGGTTGCGGCCGCGGAGCGCCGCCTCCCGCCGCACGCGATCCATGAAAAGGGCGGTGTCCTTCAGCGGCTCGCCCCACAGCATGAAGACGTCGACGTGCGGCGCCAGCGACCGGATCGCCGCGTCGGAGCCGCCGCCGCCGTAGATCGGGATATGCGGCAACTGCCGGCAGCGGATTTCCGCATGGGTCCCCTGGGTCCGGTAGAACTCGCCCGCGTGGTCGAACGGCGCCGGCTCGATCCAGATCCGGCGCAGCAGGGAGACGTATTCGGCGGAGCGGCGATAGCGGGTCTCGGCGTCGGTCCAGTCGCCGTCCTTGGCCTGATCGGCGTCGCTGCCGCCGGCGATGATGTGCACCGCCAGACGGCCGTCGCTGAGCTGGTCCAGGGTCGCCAGTTTGCGGGCGGCGACCGGCGGCGCCACGAACCCCGGCCGATGCGCCAAGAGGAAACCCAGCCGCTCGGTCACCGACGCGGCGTGCGCGCCGACCAGGAACCCATCGGGCGCCTCCGAGAAATAGCCGATCAGCACGCGATCGAAGCCGGCCTGCTCGTGAATGCGCGCCGTCTCGGCGACCACCCCGGCGTCGAACGCAGGGCCGGATGGCGGGATCAGCTCCGAGGAGACCCGCGGCGCGATCCAGCCGATCATCTCCACGGGCATGGCATCGCACTCTGGAGGGTTGCGCGTTTCACCGCCGGAAACGATAGAGGAGTTTCCAGCGCGATGACAACGCGACCGTGACCGATACCGCGCGCCGCTCGGCTACGTGCCCGCCGAGTGATGCAGGCGTTCCAGTCGCCGTTGTTCCGCGCTCCGCCGCGCGGATCGATCGAGCACGGGGACGGCCCCAGGCTTCGCGACTTGAACAGGCTTCGCGACTTGAAGATGCTCGCCCTGATTCCGCGGCCGCCGCGCCGTCGATGCTCGATGTTCCGGCTCGCGAGATTCAGCGACAACGGCGCCGCCTGTGCGGCGCGGCGGCACAGCGGCCGCCCGGCTGTTGCTAGCGACGATATTTGCCTTGCGCTTAGCGGAGCCCGATCCTTTCGCGTCATGTACGGCGGTCCGCTCGCGTGGCGGATCTTCGCCGGTTGCCAATTGCTCCCGTGCTCGCGGTTTTTCAGGCTCGACGGCCGTCCGCGCGGCGGCCGTCACCAACGGAACGGCTGGAGCGGCCGCTATCGCCGGTTCCGCTGCCGCGAGTTCGGCGGCGGAAGGGTTCGGCGTGCCCCGGCTCGCCGGAGCAACGCGAGCCGTGGCAGGAGCGATCGGGGTCATCGCCGCCACCACGGTCGTTGCCGTCGGCGCGGCCGGCGCCATTGGCGGGGCGGGTCGCGGCGAGGCGAGCGGCGGTTCGATCGCGGCCAGCGCGCCGCTGACAACCGCGGCGGCAGCCGCCGGCGCCGCCGCCGCCGCGGACACGATCGCGCCAGCCGGCGTCGCGGCATTGGCGTAATTCGCCAGTTGGAACCCGCCATAATCGTTTCTGGCTTCGTTCGCATCGTGGCTGAACGAGAGGTTGGCGAACCGCGCGCCCTCCGCGGCTTGTCGGATGTTCCAGCCGTCATAGCCGGCCGTGCCCTCCCAGGCGGTCGAGCCGGAGAGCCAAGCGTATTGCGCCAGACCCGCTCCCCGCATCGCCGCGCACACCGCACCGGAGCCGTACACCCCAATCCTATATTGGCGCCGACCGCCGCCCGCGGCGGCGAGGCCCGCGTTGACTCCGCGAAAATACTGATCGACCTGGTAAAGCGCGGGACCGCGGGCGTTGAAGTCGACCGCGAAGTAAATCGCGCTGCCCGGCGGCTGGCCGACAGTCTTGGCCTGCTGCGCCGCGCTCACCGCGTCGGTGTAACCGGTGGCGTAGGTGAAATAGGCGGGATCGCCGGAATGCCACTCCCAAACCGTGACGATCTTCGTCCCAAGCGACGACAATCGCTGCGCTTCGCTCGGCGAAAGCGTTGGCCAGCGCGAGGCCGGATCGCGATAGTAGCGGGCGACGAAGTCGAGTTTGATGCCTTGGAGCTCGCCAAAAACATCGCTGGCGTCGGTCGGCAGATCGATGCCGCGCGCGGCTCCGAGCCGCTGAGACGAGGCGATCGGGGTGACAACCGGCTGGCTTTGGCATGCGGCCAAGATCAGCGCCGCGAGCAACGACGCCAGCTTCGCGAACCTCAACGCTGGCACTCCCCCGGCACCCCGACCCACTCTCCACCGCAATATTTACCCGCTACGGCGGCGGTTGACCATCACGAAATATTGGCGAATACCTGACATGGGAGCACCGAGTTTTAAAATCCGCCCGATCACACTTGTCCAGCCTTGCGCACGACGCTCGCGCGCGAGGCACGGAGGACACGCGATGATGCGCTCCTGGATCGCGCTCAAAATCGGCTTCGCGCCGTGAGCCGACCCCCTCGCTTTACGTGATGATGAGCCCAGAGCCTAGCCCGCTTTGCCATCCTTCAGCACACCGACGAGCGGGTTCGGCGTCGGTGGCGCGACCCGCCGCAACGTGTTGGTGTCACGGTGATTGAAGGGCGGCGTGCTGCCGCGGACCGCCAGATCAGTGCGCGTCACATAGGTCCAGGTGTCGTCATCATTGAACGTGATGTCGATGCGGTAATAGTCGGTGCGAAACGCCTCTTCGAGGAAGGTGGTCGAGCAAATCCCGAAGCGCGTATCGCCGCGCCGCGCCTCCACCGCAATGCGATCGTCGTCCGGTTTCGCCGTTCCGCCCGCCAGCGCCACTTGCCCGCGCGGAATGGCGATGGTCTGCATGATCAGCCCGGTGGCCGGTTCCCACAGCCAATAGCCGACCTGATCGTGGAAGGTGATGGCTTCATCCGGCTTGTTGATATGGGTGTGGTAACGCAGCCCATAGAGGAGTTGGGGGCCGTTCATCTGGGGATCGATCGGGTCCATCCGGATAAGTTCGCGGAAAAGGTTCCGTTCGGGGCCGTCCGCCTTCGGGTTGATGTCCACCCCCTGATCGGACTGCCACACGCCGGCCAGGCGACGCAGCGGCCCCAGATTGGCCAGCGTATCCGGCGAAGCATCGGGTTCGGTGAAGATGTCATCGGGGATGTTCGGCATGGGTTTCCTATGCGACATGGCTTCGCCGAGAGTGCGTCTTCCCCCTGGCGATGACAAGACCGCGCCCCGCGTCACTCTCGTCTCGCAAAGGGTCGGTGTGGGGCATGAGCCGGCCCGATGTAACGCGATGGGTAAGGCCGACAGAAGTCGAGCGGCGACACACGGAACCCCGAAGTTGCTTCGTTCTCCAGGCTGCGGGCTTTATTGTGGAGGCGCGTTTCCGAGGAGCACGCCATGAAGCTGATGTGGTTCCATCTGATGCCGTACACCGAGCTGCCGGATGATTTCCGCGAGAAGCATCCCTCGGTGTGGGTCGACATCCATTCCTCGCTGTTCGACCCCAGGCGCGCGCATCACATGTACAACGACTTCATGGACGAGCTCGAATACGCCGCCGAGTGCGGGTTCGACGCGGTTTGCGTCAACGAGCATCATTCGAATGGTTATGGGCTGATGCCGTCGCCGAACCTGATCGCCTCGTCCCTGGCGCGGCGCACCACCGATACCGCGATCTGCGTGATGGGCAATTCGCTGGCGCTCTACAACCCGCCGACGCGGGTCGCCGAGGAATTCGCGATGATCGACGTGATCTCGGGCGGGCGGCTCATTGCCGGGTTCCCGGTCGGCACGCCGATGGACACCTGCTTCGCCTATGGCCAGAACCCGTCGATGCTGCGCGAGCGCTACCTCGAGGCGCACGATCTGGTGATGAAAGCCTGGCAGGAGCCGGAGACGTTCGCCTTCAACGGCCGCTTCAACCAGCAGCGCTACGTCAACATCTGGCCGCGCCCGATCCAGAAGCCGCACCCGCCGGTGTGGATACCGGGCGGCGGCTCGGTCGAGACCTGGCAGTGGTGCGCGAAGATGGACTACGTCTACGCGTACCTGTCGTATTTCGGCTACAAGGACGGCCAGGCGACGATGACCGGATTCTGGGACGAGATGAAGCGTCTCGGCAAGGACCTAAACCCCTACCGCGCCGGGTTTCTTCAGTTCGTCGGGGTCGCAGAATCGCGGGAACAGGCGATGGAGCTCTACGCCGAGCCGGCCGAATATTTCTACGGACGCTGTCTGCGCGTCGACCCGAAATGGGCGATGCCGCCGGGCTACATCACCGAGGCGACGCAGCGCGCCGGCGTGCAAGGCCAGATCGGCCGCGCCGCCAGCCTCAACGCGCGCCAGGCCGCGCGTTCGACAACCGAGATGAAGGATATCGTCGATCGCGGCTATGTGATCGTCGGCTCGCCGGACGAGGTTGTAGAACAGCTGACCACCGTCGCGACCAGCCTCAATGTCGGCCATCTGATGATGCTGCTGCAGTTCGGCAACATGAATAAGGACCTCGCCAAGTACAACACCAAGCTGTTCGCCGAGAAGGTGCTGCCGCGGCTCAGCCACATCCATTCGGAATGGGAGGACCATTGGTGGCCAGCGCCGATGGCGCGCGGCGAGCGCGCCGAGCTGCCGGCGTTCGGCACGGCGCACGCGGCGGAGTGAAAGTTTACCCCGTCATTCCCGCGAAGGCGGGAATCCAGGGCGAGCGACGAACCGATTGCTCCTGGACCCCCGCCTGCGCGGGGATGACGACCGAAAAGCCAAACAATGGGAGGAAACGATGAAATACGGTCTCGGAAGCCTGATTTTGGCGGGCGGATTGGCGTTGTCGTTCGGCGTGGCCAAGGCGGACGTGCTGACGCTGACCTCGTCGCAAATCCAGGACAACGGCACGCTGGCGGTGAAGAATGCGTGCGGCGACAAGTCGCTCAGCCCGAATTGCGTGGGTGAAAACGTCTCGCCGCCGCTGCAATGGACGGGCGTGCCCGACGGCACCAAGAGCTTTGCCCTCTTGCTCTTCGATCCCGAAGGCCGTGCCCCGGCCGGCGTCTCGCACATGGTGCTCTACGGCATCCCGGCCGATGTCACTGGCTTCAAGGAAGGCGAATTGAGCCAGCCCTCGGACAAGTTTGTCGGCGGCACCAGCACGATGAAAAAGAACACCTATTGGGGCCCGGGCACGCCGCCCAACACCGACTGGCACCACTACACTTTTACGCTGGTCGCCACTGACCTCGATCCGAAGGACCCCGCATTGAAGCCAGGCTTGACGCGCGAAGAGTTGGCGGCCGCGCTGGGAGCCGGCACGCCAACCAGCCACGTCAAGGGCTCGGCCGGTCTCGTCACCCGGTTCAAGCACCCGTAGCCATTGGTCATCCCCGGGCTTGACCCGACAGGGAAATCGAGTAATGCAACTTCCCCTGACCGGCGGCTGCCAATGCGGGAAAGTCCGCTACGAGATCACCCTGGAGCCGAGCCTCGTCTACGCCTGTCATTGCACCGACTGCCAGCACATCACGAGCAGCGCCTTCTCGTTGGGGGTGGCGCTGCCGGAGACCGCTTTCCGGCTCACCGCTGGTGAACCGCGAGCGATCCAACGTATCCCCGACAGCGGTCGGTTGAACACTCGGTTCATATGCCCGGATTGCGCGTGTTGGGTTTACAGCCAGCCGCGCGGCGGCGTGGTCCGTGTGCGTGCTGGCAGCCTCGACGACACATCGTGGCTACGACCGACCCGGCACATCTGGACGCGCAGCAAGCAGCCCTGGGTCACGTTGCAAGAGGGTGACGAACTATTCGAGGGGCAACCAACCGAGTGAGACCAGGCATGGGCGCGGACTAAAGGGATGGCGCACAAACGTTCAAGACGACTCCTGCGCGACGGCGCTGGGATGCGCGGCATTAGGGCTGTACAGCGAGGGCTGTCATGAATCACGCGGGCGGATGCCACTGCGGCAACATCCATGTGCTCCTGCGGCTCTCGAAGCCTCCGGAGAGCAATCCGGTGCGAACTTGTACCTGCTCATTCTGCCGCAGCCACAACCCCCGTATGATCTCCGACCCGGAAGGATTGCTCGAACTCTCAGCCGACGATTGGTCGCTCGTCGAGCTTTATCGCTTCGGTACCCGGACCGCCGATTTCGTGATCTGTCGCCGCTGCGGGGTCTTCATCGCGGCGATCTCAGATTTATCGACGAAGCCGTCTGCGGTGGTAAACGTGAACTGCCTCGACGACCGCGCGCTTTTCACAGCGCAACAGGCGATGCACGAGTTCCAGGACGAGACGCTCGAAGCCCGGACCTCCCGACGCACGGCCAACTGGATGCCTGCCGTAGTGCAACGTGAGCGGTATTAGCGTTTGGACGGGTTCCGCCGCCGGGTTTTGGACAGCGCCCACCCACGGAGCGGCGTTTTCGCTGTGGGTGCAGGGGTACCCGACAAGGTTGGCCCATAGAGCAGCGATTTCGGGTGCCGGGTGCGCTCCTGTTCCGGGAATGGTTCACCCGAATGCGGGCTCGGGACCCGGTGGGATCGGATCGAGCTTCCCGGCGCGTGTGCCAACCGGATACGAACGAGCGTCGAGCGCGTGATGGACGAACTAAAAATCCCGTCCGAGCGCGTCACGAAGACTGGCAAGACCGTTCCAATAGTTCTTGCGGATCGAATGACTGCCCTAAAGCCGTTGACCCAGGTCACGCTGAAGTGCCGCAGAAATGCTGGAGTCGGAAATCGTCCTGGCCGGATCAAGTCCGTGGGCTGAAGGCCCACGGGTCAAGCCCGGCCATGACGAACCTAGATGGGGATGGGCTTTGTCGGCGCGAGCCTATGCTCGCTATTCCCCGACGCCGCGCGCGCCTTCGCGATCGTTCCCCCGGCGATGGGCGTCCTCGCCGTCGCCGCCTATCTCGCCGCCAATTGGCGACGGCTTTGACTTCGCCGCGGCGGCGCTCGCGGGAAACACCGCGTCGAGCCGCGTCACACCTTTCAGGACGATGGTCGAGCCGTCCCGCAAGGTGAGCTGCGTATCCTGCCCGCTATTGACGAGGCTGGTCCGGGCCAGTCGTCGCTCGTTCGGGATTCCCGCATGCCCCTTTGAAACGGGCTTATCGGCGTCGTTAACCATAAACGACCTTAAGTTCTCACCCACGGCCTCGCAATGCACAGAAAGCGACGACCTGTTTCGAAAAGTTACAACTTTGTGACGGAGCCCGGCGCGGGTTAGTTCAATCTTTGCGCGCGCGGGCGCGGTCGATGATGCCGGTGCGACGCAGCTCGTCGATTTCGGCCTCGCTGTAGCCAAGCTCGTCGCGCAACACCGATTGCGTGTGCTGGCCGAAAGTCGGCGGCGCGGTGACCGGCGGTTGCGGCGATCCGGGAAACTTGACCGGGCGGCCGACCACCTTCATCGCGCCGAGCGTCGCGTGCTCGACGCTCTGCACCATCTCGCGGGCGAGCGCCTGCGGATGGGAAAGCGCCGCGGTGACGCCGAGCACCGGCGCGTGCGGCACGTCGGCGGCGGTGAGGCGCGTTTCCCACTCGGCGACGGTCCGCGTGCGGGTCACTTCCGAGATGATGCCGTCGACTTCGTCGCGGCGGTCGCGCCGCAGCGTCGGGCTCGCATAGCGCGGGTCAGTCGCGAGGTCGGGCCGCTCCAGCGCCTCGCACAACTTGCCCCAGAAGCTCTCCGACAGGACGGCGATGATGATCGACCCGTCGGAGGCCGGGAAGCTGCCATAGGGCACGATGTTCGGATGGCTCGACCCCATCGGCGGCGGGTCGTTGCCGGTGATGAAGGCGAGCTGGGCGAAATAACCGAGCATGCCGATGAGGCCGTCATAAAGGCTGATGTCCATCAGCCGGCCGCGCCCGGTGCGCGTGCGCTCGTGCAGCGCGGCGAGGATCGCCATCGGCCCGAACACCCCGCCGACCATGTCGCCCAGCGGAATGCCGAGCTTCACCGGCATATGGCTGCGCTCGCCGTTGATGCTGAGCGCGCCCGACAGCGCCTGCGTCACGATGTCGAATGAGGGCTTGTCGCGCATCGGCCCCGAGAGGCCAAAGCCGCTGATCGCGCAATAGATGAGGCGCGGGTTGATCTCGGCGAGCGCCGCATAGCCAAGACCGAGCCGGTCCATCACCCCCGGCCGGTAGTTCTCGACCAGGATGTCGGCCCGGGCGGCGAGGCGGCGCAGGATCTCCTTCCCCGCCTCCTGCTGCAAATCGACGACGAGGCTCTTCTTGTTGCGATTGATGCCGAGGAAATAATGGCTCTCGTCGCCAAGGAAAGGCGGAAAATGCCGGGTCTCGTCGCCGCTGCCGGGCGGCTCGATCTTCAGCACCTCGGCCCCGAGATCGCCGAGGCTCTGCGTCGCGAACGGACCGGCCAAGACGCGCGTCAGGTCGATGACCTTGAGGCCCGCGAGCGGGCCGGCCCAGGTTTCTTCGCTCATTTCGTTGCTCTTCCTGGCTCGTCGCCCCCGCGAAGACGGGGGCCCAGGGGCAAGCGATCTCGCGGTCGCCCTGGATTCCCGCTTACGCGGGAATGACGAAAAATGTTGCTGATGATCAGCCCTTCGCGGCGGTCACCATGATCTCGACCAGCACCTCGGGCCGCGCCATGTCGGCGCGCACGCAGGCGCGGCAGGGCGGGTTCTGTGGATCGGCCCAGTCGTTCCACACCGCGTTCATCTGCGAGAACATGGCCATGTCCTTGATCCACAGATTGGCGGTGAGGAGGTTCGATTTGCTGGTGCCGGCTTCCTTCAGATAATGGTCGATCTTCTCGAGGATCTGCCGGGTCTGGCCCTGCACGTCCTGGCTGGTGTCGGAGGCGGTGAGGCCGGCGAGATAGACCATGTCGCCATTGACGACGGCGCGGCTCATGCGTGGTCCGGGCGGCTGGGTGGTGTCGATGCGGCGGATGGCCATGGGATTCCTCCTCGATTGGAAAGCGGGGCTCAGCCCGCTTCCGGGTCTTTATAGTCGACGACGCGCTTACCGAAAGTATGGATGCCGTAGGTGACGAGCGGCGCGTCGCCGATGACGCGAAACCCGTGAACCCGCCCGGCGGGGATCGAGATCGTGACGCCCGGCTCCATCGGCGTCGTGCCGGTCTCGCCGTCGAGCCACGCCTCGCCCCTGCCCTCCAGCACGGTCAGCACCTCGACATAAGGGTGGGAATGCTCGCGCGTCGCGTAGCCGGGCTGCGAGGTCTGGATGCCGGTGCGGATCGGGATCGCCGCGCCGTTGTCGTCGCCGATCAGCGTGCGATAGGTCGCGCCGCCGGGAAACGGCACGACGGGACGCTCCTCCTCGCGGATCACGGTAAGCGGGTCGGGCATCGCTGGCTCCTCGCAGCTTCGGCGTGACCATAGCACGACGCGAGCGATATCCTGCAGCGCATGAGGCGACGTAAGCCCTTCCGCACCCTCTGGTTGGCCGCTCTGCTCTGGACGGCCGCGCCGCCCGCCCATGCCGCGGACGACCCCGCGCTCTATAGCGCCAACGCGATCGTCACCGGCACCGATATGCGCCAGCGGCCGTGGGGCTTCGCGCAATGCCTGAGGGAGGTGCTGGTCAAGGTGTCGGGCGACCCGCGGCTGAAGGACGACCCGCGCGTCATCGACCTCGCCGAGCATGCCGACCAGTTCGTCACCGCGTTCGACTATGTCGACCTGATGGCCGGGATCAAGAAAAAGGACGATCAAGGCAGCTACGACCGGCCGCACCGGCTGACCGTGCATTTCGACCCGGCGAAGATCGACCAGACCGTGGCGGCGCTCGGCGGCACACCGTGGCGCGGCGAGCGGCCGGTCGTCGTGCCGGTGCTGCTGGTGCACGGGCCAAGACCGCCGCCTTATGTGCTGAGCGCCGATATCCCGGCCGGCGCGGAGCAGCGCGGCTCGTTCACGACTTGGGCCGGCGCGTTCGGGATGGCGGTGCGCTTTCCGAGCGACGCGGAGCTGGCCGCCTGGGGCGCGTCGGCCGACCGCCTTCCGGCCGAGCCGCCGCCGTCGCGCGCCGGCGAAGCCGTCGTCATCGGCACGCTCGATTGGAGCGAGACGCTGCCCGGCTGGGTCGGCGAATGGCGGGTGGACTGGCGCGGCGCCGATCACCGATGGGGGATTGGCGGGGTCAACTACGACGCCGCGTTCCGCGACATCGTGCGCGGCGTGGTGCTGCTCGCGTCGGGCACCGGATCGCCGGACTGAGCGGGATATTTCGGTCGCGGCCGAATTGTCGAGTGTAGTATCTCAAGCCTAGCCACTTGCCGCTTGGGGACTGCCTCGACATGAAAAACGACGACCGGCCGCGCAACTACCGCAAGGACACGCTGCTCACCCATACCGGCCGCAACCCCGAGGCCAATTTCGGCGTGGTCAACCCGCCGGTCTATCACGCCTCGACGATCCTCTCGAAGAACATGGCCGAATGGGAGGCCAAGCGCGCCGCGCCGCCCTTCACCGGCGTGCGCTATGGCCTCCACGGCACGCCCGGCACCTTCGCGCTCGAGGAGCTGCTGGCGAAGATCGAGGGCGGCTACCGCGCGATGCTGATGTCGTCGGGGCTGGCGGCGGTGACCGCGCCGCTGCAGGCGCTCTTGGGCGTCGGCGACCATTGCCTGATGGTCGACAGCGCCTACGGCCCGGCACGCAATTTCTGCGAGGGCATCCTCAAGAGATGCGGGGTCGAAACGACCTATTACGACCCGCTGATCGGCGAGGGCATCGCCACGCTGATGCGGCCGAACACCAAGGTGGTCTATTGCGAGTCGCCGGGGTCGCTGACCTTCGAGATCCAGGACATCCCGGCGATCGCCGCGGTCGCGCACCGAAACGGCGCCAAGGTGCTGATGGACAATACCTGGGGCACGCCGTACCTCTTCCGCTCGTTCGAGCATGGGGTCGACGTGTCGATCCACGCCGCGACCAAATACATTTGCGGCCATTCCGACGCGATGCTCGGCGCGGTGATCTGCAACGAGGAAAGCTTCTTGGCCGTCCGCTCGGCGATGGGTCAGATCGGCCACAGCGCGGCGCCCGACGACGTTTTCTTCGCGCTGCGCGGGATGCGGACGCTGTCGGCGCGGCTGGAGCGGCACCAGCGCAACGCGATGGAAGTCGCCAAATGGCTGCAAACGCGGCCCGAGGTGTCGCGCGTGCTCTACCCGGCGCTGCCGGAAGACCCCGGCCACGCGATCTGGAAGCGCGATTTCCTCGGCGCCTGCGGCCTCTTCGGGGTGGTGCTGAAACCGGCCTCGAAAGAGGCAGTCTACGCGATGATCGACGCGCTCGATCTGTTCGGTATCGGCGCGAGCTGGGGCGGCTTCGAGAGCCTGATCCAGCCGATGTACCCCGAGCGCAGCCGCAGCGCGACCCAATGGGCCGCCGAAGGCCCCGGCATCCGCATCCATATCGGCCTCGAAGACCCGCAGGATCTGATGGCCGACCTCGCGCAGGGGTTGGAGCATTTACGAAAAGCCTCGTGAGGCGATCGCCTTGGCTTAGGCCCTACAGCGCTATGTCAGCTATGAAAAAGAAAACCCCGATCTTTAAGACTGACGAAGAGGCTGAGAAGTTTGTCGATACGGCCGATCTCACCGAATACGATCTGTCTGGGCTCAAGCCCGTCCAGTACGAGTTTGAAAAAAATCGGCGCAACTCAACATGCGTCTGCCGCGGTCTTTGCTTGAAGCCGTCAAGGCCCGCTCTTCCGCGCGCGGTATTCCCTATACCCGCTTCATTCGCGAAGCCGTGGAGAGGGCACTCGCTCGGCCGGAAAAGAGGTGAGCGGCTGCACGATTTCTCGACCGAAGGCGCGACGATGACGTTTCGCCGTTAGGTTCGCTGACTGCTAAGCGCCGAAAGCGGCCTTCAGGGGATCAAAATCGAACCGCTGAGGTCGATCCCTCATCCGACATTCGCCGGAGGTCTTAGACCTTTATGCACGAGAGATTACGATACCCGATTTTATCAGGCGATACGCGATCTATAGAGCTCGTCGAGCGAACGGCTCAAGGGGAGAAGACTACATTTCTCAAACATCCGGATCTCGCCATCGTTGTCTCTGATTTATGCGGCGATACGCACAACCGAGACACTACTGCGGCTTGTACCTTGCTAATTCTGCTTCGAGATTAGGTCTCAATGGTTTAAAGGCATCGGGCAAAGTTCCTGCGGCCTCTAGTTTTTTCAGGATCGTGACGGCCGCGCCAACATCAGTCACTGGATCGTCATTGCCGGCCAGAAATAGGTAAGCCCCTACCAAATCAATCTGTCGTTGAACATTGTCAGGCTCCTTTTCGGCCTGGCTCACCATGAATGTCAGCTCTTCACGAAACATTCTGATGGCGGTGGCGCGATCCACATGCTTATCGAGGTTCATGAACAGTTTAGTATTAAGATCCGAAAGCCCCCTCTGCCATTGCGAATCATTCGACTGAATTTGTAACTCTTTCAAGATTTCAAAATTTTCTAAATATATTTTTGTTCCTGCGTCCACTTTATTATTTTCGAAGAAGCGGTTGGCGAGATCAACGTCTTCGCTTATTCCCATCTGAAGCCAATTCTTTATATTAATTGATAGGACCTCCACGTCTGGCCTTTTATCGACAACGAGCTGCAAGATTACCAATGCTGTATGGAATTCCTCGGCGGCGGCATCAAAATCCAACTTGGCTCCGAGAGCTTCGGCAAACGAGAAATGGACGATACCTAATTGCCCTTGCAGGTCCATATCGTCAGGTCGGCTTTTGACAAGTGGTAAAATAATGGCAAAGCATTTATTAAATGCTGCTGTGGCGTCTGAGGCTTTTCCTTCGTGCGATAGCGACGTTCCTAGCGCTGCGTATCCAAGTATTCTGAACCGTTGCATTTCGTAGTTTTGCGCATCACTCAAATGATCCCAAATATCCGTCGCTTCCTGTAAATTTGAGGATGCATCAGTATATTTATCATCCGCGATCTGAGCGCCAGCGACTATGAAATCCGCAGATGCTAGAGCTTTTTGAAATTTGATATTTAGTGGAAAGCGAATATGTAAGAATCTAAAAGATTTTTGTCCCTCACGAGCTGCATTTAATGCGTCAGGTAGTTTCCCCTTGTCCTCTAACACGCCCACTGTTGCGAGAAAACTGGTAGCTTGTTTCTCTTCGGCATTGGTCGCCTCTTCTCCTGCTCGAGCCCATTCCCAATAGACCGCTCCGGCAAGGGTGAGCGCTAAAAAAAAGCCGGCCGCGAGGCTGGCACTGCGTACGTTGCGTTGCCGCGTATGCGCCGCTCGGCTGACGGCAATAAAGGCCTGGGTGTCTTCAGTGGGGGCGGGTGCGTTTTGAGGCCGCGAGGCGACCCAGCGTTCGGCCTCATCGAGCGCCGGTGGGCGCAGTAAAAGCCCGCGAGGACCGGGCCGGCCAGCAGTCATCCATCGTCTGGCGTGCTCGCCGAACTCGGTGTGTTTGCGAACCCATTCGATATCAGTTTCGAGCGCCTCTGCAAGCCGGTCCAGGCTCTCGCCGAACAGAGCTTCGTCGTCGAAGAAGATGAAATTGAGCCGCGCCAACTCAGCCGGCACCGCGGCGTCATCGATCCGCCGGTGGACGACCGGCGCGAGGCGTTTGTTGAGCGAGGCCGCGAAACGGACTTCGCGCTGGCAAATGTCCGACGCCACCGCGTCCGGGCTGAGGATAAAGACAATCGTGTCGGCTTGCGCGATAAGCGCCTCGATGCGGTTCCACCAGTCCTCCAGGGCATAAATGTCGCTGCGGTCTATCAGCGTGTCGAAGCCGCGTAACTTGAGGGCAGCGTCGAGCCGGTCAGCAAATGCAAGATCGCGCCGGGAGTACGAGACGAAAATCTTTGCTGTAGACTCGCCAGCGCTGCTGGTCGGATCGGTGTCTCTCAGGCTCATTGACGTTTCTTTCGGCATCGCGCGTGGTTGAGGAAAATTATATTCAGTCCAAACCCCGTGTCGCTAGCCCGCAATGCGTTGTTCGGCCCCTAAAGGTCGGCTCACCACCGACCCAATGGTTCAAACGTGTGGTCCCGAATGACGTATTTGGGGCAAAAGCGGTCAGGGCGGCGGTGACATCCCCGCGATGCCGGCACCGAACCCTCGCGGCACATTTACCCCAAAATTGCCATAATCATATTATATGTTGCGATACTCCTCTCACCCTGAGTGAGACGCAGTACCCATCGCAAGGGGGAACCGTTGGCTGTAAATCCGCTGATAAAACCGCATTTATCCCTTTACAACAAGTAAAGGCGGATGATACCTAGATGTTGTGTTCGCACACTATGCATTTTGGAGATTTGGATTTTGATGTCCGCCCGGTTCATACTGAAACCGGCCGCATCAAATGGGTAGAGACGGGCATGCCTCGTTTGCATCCTGACCTGCATCGGTTAGCCGTATTTCTTTACGGTACCGACCCGTCTGGCGCTATTACGAGCGAGCCAGAGGGAACAGGTTTTCTAGTATCGTATCCAATGGTTGAAAGAGAAGGCACGCATGCGTACTTAGTAAGTAATTATCATGTAGCAATAACAACCGGCTGCGCCCGTTTTGCTGCATTTGATGAGAATAAAAGATTGCGTTTGTTCGGTATAGATAGGGAAGAATGGCAATTTGACCCTAATGGAGATGATTTGTCTATAATAGATATTACCGATTATCTAAATCACGCTGATGCTGCAAATTGTATTGCAATACCTATATCCTCTATAGTTACAGATAAATTTGTCGAAGATGCTGAGTTAGGAATAGGCGACGATGTATTTATGATTGGTCTTCTCGCGGGGCATGCTCACGGAGAGCCAGTCGGTCGGTTTGGCAATATCGCCGCAGTACCAAATCCAAATGCGCCTGTTGAGCAAGGTCACAAGAAAAAACGGCCATCGTTTTTGGTCGATATGAGGTCACGAGGCGGTCATTCTGGCTCTCCAGTAACCGTATATCGTGTTGGCTCTGGAGACTTGTCTTATTTATTTTTCCCAGAAAAACCAAGAGCATTACCGATTCCTGGCGAAAATTATAATCAGATTGTTGGTTTGTTAGGTATTCATTCGGCTCAGTTTAACGAATATGGCGAAGTGATGAAAGATGCCAGGGGCGATCCCGTTTATGACGGAGACACACTAAAAATGCCGAGCGGCATGACAATAGTGGTGCCTGGCCAACGTATCCTTGACGCCTTGGAATGGCCGTACTTTCAGAACCGTCGCAAGGCCCGTGAGGCTCAGATGAAAAAAACGCCTAGAGAAAGTCACACGCAGCCGGAGGCTGCGCCTAGCACTACTCCTTCGGCCGACCTCGCAATATCGGAACCTCCCACCACGGAAGGAGACGAACAACACAGAGAGCGTTTCATGGCGACACTATCCTCGGCAACGAAAAGGCGTTCACGAGACGGTTAAACATCGCCTCAGTTCCTGTTGCTCGCGTGTTGTAACGGTAGGTGTACTCAGCTACGTATTTCCACATGTGCTTCGGTGAAATGTGGATATTTGTACCACGAATACCTTTCTTGAAATGACCCCAGAAGCCTTCAATGCTGTTCACATGAAAGTCACCGCGAACATATTCTTCAGCATGGTGATTCACGACGCCGTGACGGTAGGGGCCGTCCTTGGACAGCGTACGGTAGGCAACGCTTTCGTCGGTGCTGATCGTGCTGCCGCGCTGGACATTGGTAAGAATGATCGGGGAGAGCGTCGCCTTGTTCGCGTTGGGAACGGGGCCAGCCCGCAGAGTGCCGTCGCGCTCCAGCATGCCGAATACGACCGTCTTGCCCCGCGCCGCATGACCGCCGCCGATCCCGCGCTTGCCTTGCTTCTTGCCGCCCACAAAGGTTTCGTCGATTTCGATGTGACCCGAGAGCGGCCCTCTATCGTCGGCATTCGCCATGTGCTTGCGAATCTCGTGCGCCATGCGCCATGCCGTTTTGTAGGTGCAGCCGATCTGTCGTTCCAATTCCTTCGCCGCAACGCCGTGGCGCGTCGTGGTCATAAGGTACATGGCGAAGAACCAGTTCGTGAGCGGCGTGCGGGACTTTTCAAACGGTGTGCCGACGCACGGATAGATGTGGTGGCCGCAATCCTTGCAGGCATAGGCACGGCGCTTGGCGATGCGATGAAACGTCGTGTCAGCGCCACACGCAGGGCAAACCAGCGACTTACCGCCGTACTGAATTTCCATGATCGTATCCAAGCACGCCGCGTCAGTCGGGTACTCGGCTTGGAACTGTTTGAGGGTGTACTTGCTCATCGGGCATATCCCCTTGCGACCTAGGGATAGTATGCCGGATGCCTACTTGTTGTAAAGGGATAAATGCGGATAAAACAGCGAAGGCAAGGGTCGGGGCGGCCGTTTCGGCCGGGGCAATCGGGCAATCCGGCCGGGCGGCCGGCGGGGTCGCGTAATGAAGCGACGCGGCTCGCCGAGGCGATGCTGCGCGACGCGGCGCCCGATCTTACGCGCACCTTGCTTGACGAGGCGTTTGGCGGCGACCGGGGGCTGCTCAAGGCGGCGTTCCAGACCGCCGTGCCACGCTCGGCGCGCACCGTCGCGGTCGCGCTGCCGGAGATCAAAACCGCGTCCGACCTACCGGCGGCGATGGCGGCGATCACCCGCGCCCTGGCCGAGGGCGAGCTCACCCCTTACGAGGCCGGCGAGCTTGCCCGCCTGATTGAAACCGCGGCGCGGCTCAATGGTATTGCCGATTTCGCAAGTCGTCTCGAAGCGCTGGAACGGCTGGTCGACGAGGCCCAAGGGGAGCGCGATAGCGAGAACCAGCATGAACCGCATGATTTATCGCCGGCTTGAGGCGTTCGAGCGCCGTCTCGCCCGCATTGCCGCGGTACTGGGCGCCTGGACGCTGGACAGCGAGGAGGAACGCGCCCGCCGCGAGACCAGCGCGGCGCTGGCCGCGATGCTGCGCGCCGCCCTCGCCCATGCCGGCCTCGACCCGGATGAGGCCGCCTCCCTGCGCGGTCTCGAAGCGCCCGAACCGTCGCGACCGCCGTTTGTGCACCCACTGCGCCGCCTCGGCGAACGGCAGCGGCCGCGTTCGCTGATCGAGCTGCTCTGCGACCTCACCCGGCGCTATCACGCGCCGCCGGCGCCCGATTTGCGCAGCGCCTCGGTCATGCAGCTCATCGGCTATTACTGCTTTGGCCCCGGAAACCAAGCTCACGCCGCGCGCGAAGCGCCCGCGTGACCATTCCCTCCCCCTCGATGGGGGAGGGTTGGGGTGGGGGTGAGGCGGTACAAGCGGGCAATTCGCCGCGCGTATGGCGGCTCATGCGTGCTCGGCATTTCACATCGCGCCGCGATGCCGGCAGAATAGCGCCGTATCGCGGGAGGATCGTGTGATGGACGGCAGCAGCGTGACCGATGCGGCGCTTCGGCAGGATTACATCGAGCGCGCCCGCGAGCTGGCGCCGATGCTGCGCGAGGCCGGCGACGAGATCGAGAAGAACCGCCAGACCTCCGAGCCGATCATCGCGGCGATGGTCGAGCGCGGCATCTTCAAGATGCTGCTGCCGAAATCGATCGGCGGCGGTGAATTGGACCCGCTGACCTACACCGCCGTCCTCGAAATCCTCGCCGCCGGCGACGGCAGCACCGCGTGGTCGCTCGGCCAGAACTCGGGCTGCTCGATGACCGCGCCCTATCTCGACCACGCGATGGCGGTCGAGGTGTTTGGCGGACCGCGCGGCATCCTCGCCTGGGGCCCGGAAATCCCGGGCGCCGGCAAATGCGTCGCGGTCGAGGGCGGCTACCGCGCGACCGGGCGCTGGGGCTTCGCCACCGGCAGCCGGCACGCGAGCTGGATCGGCGCGCACTGCCCGGTGTTCGAGGCGGACGGCAGCCCGCGCCTCGGTGCCAACGGGCGCCAGGTCACCCGCACGATGCTGGTACCGAAATCCGAGGTCACGATCATCGATAATTGGCAGGTGCTCGGCCTGCGCGGCACCGGCAGCGACAGCTATGAGCTGAAGGATCATTTCGTGCCGCAGGCGCGCACCGCGATGCGCGACAACGACGCCGAACGGCACGAGACCGGGCCGCTCTACCAGTTCACCAGCGGCATGATCTACGCGATGAGCTTCAGCCACGTGTCGATGGGCATCGCCCGCGGGGCCTACGATGCGTTTATCGAGATCGCGCGGGACAAGGTGCCGCGCGGGGCCAAGGGCACGCTGCGCGAGAACAACGTGATCCAGGCGCAGGTCTCGCAATGCGAGGCGAAGCTGCGCTCGGCGCGCGCCTATCTGCGCGGCGTCATCGCCGAGATGTGGGACGAGGCGCAGCGCACCGGCCAGATCAGCAACGAGCATAGCCCGCAACTGCGCCTCGCCTCGACCTGGGCGATCCACCAGGCGCGCGATGTGGTGGCGACGGTCTATCACGCGGCCGGCGCCGGGGCGATTTTCGAGAGCAACCCGCTGGAACGCCGGATGCGCGACATCCACGCCGGAACCCAGCAGGGCCAAGGCCGTCCGATCCATTTCGAGACGGTCGGCCAGATGCTGATGGGCCTGCCGCCGCAAGGGCGGATGTTCCGCTAACCCACCAGGCTCATGAGAAACCGCAGCGCGGCGAGCAGCACGAAGAGGCCGAAGGCGATTTCGAGCCAGCGCTTGGGCAGCGCATGCGCGAGCCGCGCGCCGAGCGGCGCGACCCAGCTCGAGAGTGGTGCGATCGCCGCGACCCCGATCGCCGACACAAAGCCGATCGAGAGCGGCGGCAGCAGCGCCTGATGCGGCAGCCCCGCCGCGGCATAGCCGAGCGCGCCGGCGATCGAGATCGGCACGCCGATCCCGGCCGAGGTCGCGACGGCGTTGTGGATCGGTTTGCCATAGAGCGTCAGCACCATCGTCGCCAGCGAACCCCCGCTGATCCCCATCAGCGACGAGCCGAGCCCGATCGCGAACCCGTAGAAGATCATCGCCGGGCGGCCCGGCAGCTCATCAGCGAACCGCCAGGAATCGCGGCCGAACAAGAGCTTTCCGGCGATGAGGCTGCCGAGGATGACAAACGCCACCTTGAACAGGGCGGCGGGAGCGAACGCCGCGATGATGGAGCCGAGCAGGACGCCGACCACGACAGGCAGCGCCCAAACCCGCAGCACCTCGGGAATCACCATGCCGCGCGCCTGATGCGCCCGATATGAACGCCACGCGGTCGGCAGGATGATCGCCAGCGAGGTGCCGATGCATAGCTGCATGCGCACCGCATCGGGCACGCCGAACAGCCGGAACAACTCGAACAGCACCGGCACGATGACCGCGCCGCCGCCGATGCCGAACACGCCGGCCAGAAGGCCGGTGAGGATCCCCGCGGCGATCACCGCGAGCGCCAGCCAGACGAGCTCGGCGAACGACGCATCGAGCATGTCCCCTCACCCTCCCATCGCCAAGCCGATGCGTCCCACCCTCTCCCGCATCGCGGGAGAGGGTGCCGAGCGTAGCGGTCAGGCGCGGTACTTCTTGAACGCCGCCTCGTCGAATTTGAGGCCGAGGCCGGGCGCGGTCGGCATGTCGAGGAGGCCGTTTTTCGGCTCCGGCACCGATTCCCACAAATGGAACAGGCGTGGCATGTATTCGACGGTGAGGCCGTTTGGCACCGCGCCGATGAGGTGCACATGAATTTCCGGGACGCCGTGGCTGACCACGGGCAGGTTGAACGCCTCGGCCATGCCGGCGATCTTGAGCCAGGGCGTGATGCCGCCCGAGCGCACCTGGTCGATCATCACGATGTCGACCGAGCGGTGCTCCAGCATGTGGCGGAACGGCACGATGCCGTAAAGGTACTCGCCGCCGGCGACGGGGGTCGCGAGCGCGTCCGCGACGCGGGCGAGCCCGGCGTAGTCGTCGTGGGTCGTTACGTCCTCCAGCCAGAACAGCCCGACCCCGGCATCCTCGACGCGGCGGCCGATGTCGATCGCCTGCTCGGGCCGCCAGCGCTGGTTGATGTCGCACATCAGATCCATGTCGGGGCCGCAAGCCTCGCGGATCAGCTTCGCCTGCTCGACCTCGCGCGCCGGCGAGGTGACCCCCGGCAGCCCCAATTGCATCTTGGTCTGGCGATGGCCCTTCTCGCGCAGGCGGCCGGCCGCGGTCACCGCCTCCTCCAGCTTGAGGCCGCGGCGCAGCGCGCCCGAGGCGTAAGTCGCGATCTTGTCGCGCCCGCCGCCGAGCAGTTTCCACAGCGGCAGGTTCAAGGCCTTGCCCTTGATGTCCCACAGCGCGACGTCGATCGCCGACATCGCCATCATTAGGATGCCGGCCGGCCCGGACGAGCCGGCGGCGGCGCGCAGCTTGGCGGCGACCGCCTCGACGCACAGCGGGTCGTCGCCGACGATCAGCGCGCCGAGTTCGTCGATCGCATGGCGCAAGGTCTTGGTGATCGCGCCGCCGAAATAGGCGACGCCGAGGCCCTCGATGCCGTCATCGGTGCGCAGGCGGAGCGTGACGATCGGGTTCTTCGCGTTCGGGTTCTCGGAAAACCCCGCGAGCGGCTCGTCATTGGGCAGCAACACGATATCGGTCTGGAGCGAAGCGATCTTCATGGGCCATCCCGTCTGTCAGGTTAGCGATGCTCCATCCCGGCATCCTGCGGCGGCAGGTCGACCGCGGGCGGCGGCGAATGGCCAAGCTCGCCGGGATAAACCGCGTCGAGCGTGCCGCCGTGGCAGCCGGCGAGGAGGAACAGAGCTGCAATCACGACGATGCATGCTTCGAGACGCGCCCCCTGGGCGCTCCTCAGCATGAGGGACAACTTTGATGGCATTACAAACCCCTCGTCATCCCGGCTTTCGCCGGGGCAAGCTCTGAGGAAGCCGCGAAGCGGCTGTCTCGAAGGACGCACAAGTGCCACTCACGCCTTGTAGCGGTTGAGCGTCGCCTCGTCGAATTCGATCCCGAGACCGGGCTTGGTCGGCACCGCCAGCTCGCCGCCCTGCTTCAGCGGCACTTCCTTGAACATCATGCCGAGCCACGGCATGTACTCGACGGTGAGGCCGTTC
>Ga0182024_10002989_pt1 | contig 40996 bp, 32 predicted proteins | sample P32metaG_FD_120480 | JGI IMG/M metagenome (GOLD analysis project Ga0182024, IMG submission 120480) | Permafrost microbial communities from Stordalen Mire, Sweden - P3-2 metaG (Illumina Assembly) | ecosystem: Environmental > Terrestrial > Soil > Wetlands > Permafrost | place: Sweden: Stordalen...
AGTGTCGATGTATATGAAACCGTATCGCTTGCTGCAATCAATGGCCGGGGCAGCAATGGCAATTGCCTTGATGTCCGGCGCACAAACACCGGCTACGCCACCAGCAACTGCGCCTGCACCCGCGGCAGCGCCCACGACCGCCGCCGCACCCGGCTCCGATGCGGCTCAGCCCAGCAACGATGCGATCCTCAAAGAACTAGCGGAGATGAAGGCGCAAATCGCGCAACTGAAGGCAGAACTGAAGGCGCAGCACGCTGGAACGGATGATGCTTCCAAGGCGGAGCAGGACGCGAATGCGCTGCGGTCAGCCGAAACAACAACGGGCGGTGCGGCGGCGCCTGCCACGCAGGCTGCGGCTATCCCTGCTGCTGCCGCTGCGCCAGCTTCTCCAGAGATCACCGCGGAGATCACGACAAAGTCGGCGCCCTTCCCCGGCGACTGGACTTGGCTCAACAGCAACGGACGCGTAGTGGATACGCCCATGGCCACCAAGTACTTCACCCCGGAGATCCGCTTCGACGCCAATTACATTCTGGACAACAACCACCCCAAGGACGACTCGATGGGCGGCTCGACGGAGATGTTTCGTTCCGATGAATGGCAACTGGAGCAAGTCAGCGTGGGCGGCGACTTCCGCATCCAGAATACGCGCGGACGCATCCTGACGATGAACGGCCTGTTCGCAACGACCACTCCGCGCAACGACTCCAGCTATAGCCGCGGCCAGTGGAATCTGTCGAACGCTTATCGGTATTTTTCCGAAGCGTGGGGCGGTTATCACTGGGACGTGAATCACGGCCTAAACGTGGACGCCGGCATCTTCGTCTCTTACATCGGCCTTTTCAGCTACTACAACGCCGACAACTGGGCCTATCAGCCTTCGTTTGTCTCCTCCAACACGCCGTGGTTCTTCAACGGGCTTCGTGTTCAGTGGTGGCCGACTGAAAAGCTGAAGATCGAGCCGTGGTTCATCAACGGATGGCAGTCGTATGCACGCTACAACGGCAAGCCGGGGTTGGGTGGCCAGATTCTCTATCGTCCCAAGCCGTGGCTGGATCTGGTGTGGAACAACTATGGATTGGGAGAAGACGACGCTGGCTATCCTGGCCGTTCGCGTATTCATGCCGACTACAGCGCGCAGGTCAAGTACTACGACAAGCCAAAGGCCTTCTTTGATAAAGCAGCCTTCACCCTCACTGGCGACCTGGGTTGCGAATACGGCGGAGGGCCTGCCTCCTACGCTGGGAACGGCGTGACGAGTTTCAGTCCGACGGGCGCCTCGTCGGAACAGGGAACGGGCTCGACCTATACCGGCGGAGTCAACTGTCATAACGACCACAACGGCAGACCCAAGCAGGATTTTGAAGGCTGGATGGCCTACACGCGCTTCTGGTTCAAGAAAGATAAGTATGCAATCACCCTTGGCGGCGGCCAGATGAACAACCCCGGCCGTTACCTAACGCTGCTGCCGCCGATTAACAACGCAACGGCTTCCACTGGCACCCCGTACTTTACCCAAAACGGAGGCGATCGCGCACAGATGCACGATGGCACTGTCACCTTCGACTACATGCCCAGTCAGTACGTCACTTTCCGCTTGGAAGAAAGCTATCGGTACTCTGATGTGCCCTACTGGACAGGCCGCGGGGGCATTACGCCTCCGGGTGGAAACAACGGCAACGCCGCGGACTATGAATGCGCCGCCGGCGGAGATGCGGGCGTGGGATATGTGCCTGGGGCGGTCCCGGTTGGAGGCATGACCTATGCGACGGGACAGGCTCAGGCCATCGCGTATTGCTGGAGCCAGAACCTTGGCAACGGAGCACCCAAGGGATCGTTGAGTAACCTGTGGTGGCCTGACCTGCGGACCAACCAGACCTCAACCATCCTGGCGATTATGGTTCGGTTCTAAATCAACCAAAGCAGCAGCGCTTCTCTCTCGGGACCTGCCTCGAAGGCAGGTCCTGCGCCGTAAATGTCTTGTCAGCCGTGTCACTCTTCCCCCATTGTTCATTGTTCCCTGTGAGATAAAATAGCTTTCGCGCATGTTTAGGAGAACCCTTGCAGCCCATGGCCCCCTCAAACCGTCCCGTCCTACGAACAAGTCTCCAGCTTCGCGTTAGTCGTCGCCCTGATCAGCCCACACAGCCACGCTGCTCCACAAAGAAAGCATTGGTATCATTTATCTATGAGTCAGGACCCAACAAACAGCCGTCGCCTCACCCCCATACTTCGGGCTGTGATTGAAATAGCGTTTATCGTCTTTCTCTATTATTCAAATCTCTTGATGGGGGAATTCACTGCGACTAATGGAAGAGGGAAGAGTCTAACATTCGCCTTGAACGATATCATTACGGGTATGAATTTCTCGATCGCCATTATCACTGCGCTGATCGGGTGGGCTGTGATTGAATACCTTCGACAAAAGTTTTCCGGCCCCATGCCAGCCAGGAACAGCGAGAGGAAATGAGCGAATCGGCAGGCGCTGAATGTGGTCCCCGGGCCATTTGAGTCGACAAGCCAACCAGCTTCTCCCACCCATGCACCCTTGACGGCAAACCCGCCAAGAATCAGCCAGCCGCCTCGACTAGCCAGGCTTGCCGAAAGAACATGCAGCTCTGCCAAAAACTCACGTTCCAGATCGTCTTGTCGGAGATAGGATGCTCGATTCCACGATGGCCGCTGCTGCTCGGGAACAAATAGACTCGGGGCCGCTTATAGCGCCAGTACGCGCGCAACGCATCGGGCAGCCTGGGGCTGAGCATGACGTCACGGTCCTTGCGCCCCCTTGCCGCCCTGTATATGGACGACCATGCGCTGGCTATCAATATCGCTGACCTTGAGCGTGGCCACCTCTGCGCGGCGGCCTCCGGTCGCATAGAGTGTCATGAGCACGGCGCGCTGAAAGGGTGTCCGGGACGCCTGGATCAAATGTGCGACTTCTTCCCGGCTGAGCACCTGCGGCAGGCCTTGGACCTGTCGCGGATACGGGGTCTCGGCCGCGCTCCAGCTTCGCTTCAACACCTGGATATAAAAGAATCGCAGCCCTGCTAGATGTTGCCCTACCGTGCTCGGTGCCAGCTTCTTCTGCCGCAACAGCGCTGCCTGGTACTGGCGGATATGTTCCAGGCCCAGTTGATCAGGCGGTCGATGGAAGTGCCGGGCGAATTGCTCAACCACGTGGATGTAACAGCGAATCGTCCCCGGCGCGTAGTTACGGCGCTCCAGTTCCCCAAGCATGACCTGGCGTAGATGGGTCACAAAGATACCTTCTTCTCTGCGACACAACTTAGCTCAAATCACCTCTACGCTGTCGGCTCTGCAACACGCAACGCGTCCGCCGCCGCAGCGGCTTCGTTCAAGCCGGTTTTGCGGTCCTTGTTTGCCAAAGGTCCTCTTATCTTTGTTCCGAGACGAGGATGTTCCGCCTCCCTGATAAGACCCAGATGTTCCCTCGCGTGCTCAATCGCGTCCACGATGGTCAGGTGCCTTTTTCCGCAATCGACCTCCTTCATTTGAAAGCCTCCTACTGTGGATGTATCGGCATTTGACGCTCCGAATGCTATTTCGTCCATAGTTGACTTCTGCAGATTCATGTCTGAAATATCCGAATGACAGACGGGTTGCGAACCGTGCAATGAAGTCTGTACTTCGGGTCGCTCCTCGATGTAGGCGTAGACTTGCGTCGCGCAATCCTTAAGTTTCGGCAAGGTCTCTATTTAGTTCAGTCATTTGGCTGTTAGCCTTCGGCATGTTTATTTCGCTATCGCTGGCGCGCAATTCAATCCAGCAAAGCCATCTCCCACCAGAAACTCAGCGCCTGGACCAGTCAGCTCGAATGATGCCCGCGCGGCGCTGCCCGACTCGTTGATTTTGTGGCCGGCAACCGTCAGGTCGATCGGGTAGTCGAGCCGATAGCCGCCCGCGATGTGTGTTATTTGTGCGGTTCGTATGACTTGAAAAAGCGCCCACGTGCCGCTATTCGAAAAAATCTCTTTTCCTTCAATTACCAAGGAGGCTTTTTGCGCACTCATTCCCGCCCATTTGAATGGCAGAGAGGCTGCGCCCTCCCCCGCGTGTTGGCCATCAACCAGAAGATAGGCACTCGAGACGCGATTCCCAGGAATGAAGCGCAGATTGAACGTGAGCGTCGCCGACTTCGTACCCGCGGGATAGAGCGTGGCGCTTAGGAGGGCGGCGCGATTGAAATAGGTTACGAACCGTGGGTTCAGGGGCTGCGGTGCGGACGGCGAGGCAACATAGACCGGGCCCGCCTGTGTCAGGAACGGCTTCAGTGCAGAATTGTAAGTCTGCCACAGAATCCCGGTCTCCGGCGCAAAAACCTGGTCCACCTCCGTTAGACTCGCCTGACTATTGGCGTTCGGACCAAAAGGAAACTTTGCGAGCATGGAGTTGATCGCTGCGCAGAGTCTCGCCCCTCCCGCGGCCGCCGGAGCTCCAGGGCTGGGCGCGAGCCCGGACAGACAGCGAATCGGACTCTCAAGAAGAGTGAGCACTGTGTTCTCCGTGTGCCACTGCGGATCGACACTGAATTTTTGCCAGATCTGATGTGCTGCGGCGTCGGCCGCGCCGATCTGCGGACTGACCTGGCTGAATGCTCCAGGATCGGTAGACAGATTCGGATTCTGCGCCGCCGCTTGGCCGAGTGCGGTCGCGAGCTGCGAGAGCGCGGTGATGTAGGGTCCATTTCCATCGGAGATGAGCCGGTCGGTGGCTTTGGGATCGACGATTGCCTGTGCCGACTGAAACATGGATTTGATTTGTTGATCATTCACCGCAGTGTTGTACGAGACGGTGAAAAAAAGCTCGAGCAGCGGGGATGCGGGTCCGGAAAGCACGTTGAGAAGATTCGGCGCGGTCCTCAGGCTGCCGCATCCGGAGACATGCGCGCTCAGAAGGAACTCATGCCATTCCTTGAGGAAGTCGGATGAATATTGAGAGGGAAGATCCTTGGTGATCCCGGCCAGGTTCTGGGACTGGCCCGATTGCTCGCCGAGCACCCATCTCTCTCCTTGCGCATAGTTCTCAGGGTGTTGAAAGGCGTTCTGCATAAAGTCGAAGCCGGCGCGAGTGAAGGCGCCGCGCACAACGTGGCTGTCGGACACAAAGGGGACCGCGTCCGGATATTTCTTGTTGAAGTCGACCGCATTGGCGACCTTGTCCGCGTCGGTCAGCATGTTCTGATAGATTCGCGTTTCGGCTAGGAACTTCGAAAGATAGGTCTGCGTTCGGCTCACCAGCAGAGGATCAGGATCGAGCTGGTACGGAGGACGACGCAGCAGCTCAGCCGAGTAAAAATCAATCTGTTTTTCCGCGAGCTGCTGCTGGTCGGCGTCGACCTGGCGTGAACCGACCCAGTACTGGCGAAAGATGGGCGTCAGGAATTTACTCTGGCTCTTTTCGGGGTGGTCGGTCGTAATCAGATAGGCTTTGAGCGCGTTGTATGCGGAAAGGTAAGAGTTCATGTCCGATGTCGCCTGGGGCGCATCGGGCAGCGATTTCAGGTAAGAGGCGAGGTTCACCTGAGTCGAGTTCAGAAGGAGCGGCCGAAAACGGTCGAAGTAAATGCCCCGGGCGAGGTCGTCGAGCTCGTCGCCCTGGTAAAGACCGAAACGGTAGCGCAGCGGAGCGCCATCTTTCCGGTAGCCATCCAGTTGCTCGATCACCTGCCGCAGGTTCTCGAGAGCTTTCAGATCACTCAGGCTGGGAAAAGAGTTCGTCTCCGCAGAGACTCGAGGCAACGCTCTGGCGGCTTCGGTGATCCGGTGTTCGAGCGAGGCGTTGTTGACATACGAGAGGGTGAGAAGGCAAGCAGAAAGCGCGAAGAGAAGAGCCAGGGAAGCAAATAGAATCCGGCGGAACACGCGTGCCGGTGCCGACTGCCGAGTAAAGGCCAGCGCACTCTTGTCTCCGAGAATGACATCGGGGAGCAAGCGCTCAAGAAAAGTCCACTGTGGAACCCGCGAAGAGGTGACGTGCTGCGTGCTCGCCGGGACGGCAGCGCTGGCATGCAACATGGAAAGCTTGATGAACTGCGTGGCCCCGGAGTCCGTGGCGGTGGTTTGTTCGGGCGCGATGGAAGCTACAGTGCGCTCGACGATGCGCGCCCGGACACCCGTGAAATAAAACCCGCGCAGATAAGGATTGGCGCTTAGCTGACTCGGCTTGCACAACTCAACCAGATACTGGCTCAGGTTCTTGCGCAACTTTCCGAATTCACGCGGAAACTCATAGACCGAGGGAATACTGGCTGAGTCGTTCTCCCGGGCGAGCATTTCGATGCGGAACTCGCCGAGCTGAAAGACGAGAGAATCGAACGCTGCCGACACCAGGCGCGAGGCATCATCCGAGTATGTTCCGACGGAGGAGTCGGTGCGGGCGAGCGGCGCGCCAAAGACCTGGGCAATTTCCGCATCCGAGAGGCTACGAACGTATTGCTCGAAGTGCGGAACGCGGTCGAGCTTGGTGAAGAGGACGTAGACAGGTATCGCCATACCGAGGATCCGGCTGATCTCGCGCAGCTCGGCCCCGCTTCTGCGGGCCGAGGCGAGAATCGATTCACCGCCATCGGACACGAGCAGGCTGTCCATGCTGAGGCAAACAACCGCGGCGCGAGGAGCGGCGCCGGTGCCAAAGGCAGCGCGATAGGACCTGGGGCGGGTCATATGAACGAGTCGTGCGAGAAGGCCGTTGTTTTCGTGAAAAGAAGCGCCCAGTTCGGCGATCGCGGCCACCCGCGCAAACCAGAGATTCAGAAGCTCAGTGGAAACGGGTCCAGACTCTGAGAATCCTGCGCCGGCGAGCAGTTCCGGCTCAAGCCCCGACTTGACGATGGCGGTGGTCTTGGCGGAGCCGGGGTCGCCGAGAACATAGATCAGCGGTAGATACTGGAGTCTTTTGGCTCCCTGCTGCGAGGTCCGCAGTTTGCGATTCGCGTCGTGGAGAAGTAGATCGAGATCCAGCTTCGACTTCCCAGTTCCGGTCTCCTCAAGCGCCCGCTGTTTCTTGGCGCGGTAATGCACGACAAGGATAGCGACGGCAGCAGCGATTCCGACCACCAGAATGATCGCGACAAAAACGATGTACATCCAGCCCTGCAGATGCAGCAGAGCTCCGATCCCAAACGCGAGCAGGGCCGCGACCAGAATGACGATGACTGCTAAAACGTAAGCCAGCAAGCGAATCTCCGTTGAAGCTCTAAGCGCTACCCGATCTGCGCGGCTCCGGAACGCAGCGCCATCCAGGTACCGGCGAATGTCAGCAGCAGAACGACGAACAGAATGAGCGCGACTATTCCGAGAGCGCGACTCCATCTATCCACGGTCGCGAACTTCGTGACGACCGGGGCGGCCGGCTGGGGTAGAAAGTCCAATTGACCTCGGATGCGATCGATCTTGTCACGGCACTGCCGGACCAGAGTGCTGATCTCTCCGCTGGGACGCGAGGCTTCCCAGGTTCCGGTGGCGGATGGGTTTGACCCGTACGATATCGAGGACCGGAGGGCATATTTTCCTTTGAATCCCAGGAGCATGCAGAGGCAGTAGACCTCCAGGCAATCGGCGTTTTCGACTGAATCCTGCCGCGCCAGCAGGGTCAGAAGATGATCGAAAAACACCTCTCCTGCGCGTGCATGTCCGAACATCTCTTCCTGGAGTGGGCGTTGCGCCCAGTCGGCAAACACAGGGTTCTGCAGCTTCAGGACACTTTCGTCGAGCAGCGCGACCACAGCAAAAAAAGCCAGCTGATTCATCTCACTCGAGTAGCCCAAACCCTTGGCCTGTTCCATAGCCGCGCGGAGGGCTGCCCGGATGTTGGTGCGGAAGTTTTGCGAATTGGCCGCGGACTGCTGCATCGATGCCAGACGCAGAATCACGGTGAGGGAGGTCTCATAGCAGGATGCGAGGTTCTGCGTTCGCGACGATGGGTCCGGCATCCTCTGTTTCCTTTCGATCCGTTGCCTGCCTCGAGACGTCTCGAGGCGGTTGCGCTTAGTAGGTCCAGTACGCGAAACAGAATAGGTTGGTTTGCGAAACAATAAGAGCATACCTCAAGGCAAATCAGAAAGAGCGAAGTTGCACCTATGTGCAGCCAGCACAGCAAGGACCCAAAGATGAGGCGCTGGCGCAATCGAAGGTACCGCGATGCAGGCACGATTCACGCTTTACGTGGGGATCGCGAGTATGTCATCTTCGCAAGTAAGCTTCCCCTGCTCGAAAAGGAACCGCCTCACATGACGAACGACGCAAAACCGGGAAATGAAGAACCGGAAAATCGCGAACCTTTGAGTGCGACGGCGATGTTTTTTCGTTCACTCGACAATGCAGCGGAAACGGCGGAACGGAGTGGAGAAATATTCGCCGAAGGGGCGGAGCCTCCTCTACGACCGATCTCCGGTCGGCAAAATCCATCCCTTCCCTCGGAATCCCCGAGCTCGAGAAGTTCGAGCAAAACCGGCGAGTTTACCCAGGTTTTTGGGAAGATGCCCGGACAACAAGTTCCGGCGGGCGAAGCGGGGGCGGGGCCAAAGACTCTTCCGCAGGATCGGCCAGGGCTATCGCCGGGCAATACGCGCGCCGAGGAGCCCCCCGGAGAATTCACGCGTATCTTCCTGAAAGAAACCGGCGTGCCGCCCAATCGTGCGGACGAGATTATTTCGACAAAGAAGAGTGAGAGCTCCGGGCGTGGCAAGGGGTTCTCATCGCCAGGAGTTTCCGACGCCGTCTCGGGAGATTCGACCTTCACCAATTTCTTCAAAACCAACCCTGGCGCCAAGGCAGCGTCAGTGCCGCCGCTTTCAGCTCCGGCGGGCCGTCCTATGCCGTTTGGCACGGACCTGAACACAGCGTCCCGCCCTGCCGAAGCGACTCCGAGAGCCTCCGCCGAGCGTTTTCCGGCAGCGGGTTCGGATCGCAGCGTCACCGACATTCTGACGAATCTGTCCTCGGACAGGCCCTCGTCCTCAGGCTTGAGAGATCCTCACGTCGTACCGTATAGGGAAGAGCCGAAGCGTATCTTCCCTCCCGAACCGCCGAGCCCGCAGCCTGCAATGGAGCCAGGCGGAGTCACCCAGATCCTGAATCGTCTGGCCCCTGAACCCGCCAGACCCGTGATCGACGCTGCACCCGTGCGGCTCGAGAGGGCGCCAAAATCAGGCCCAGGCGAGTTCACACGGATGATCTCGCGAGAGGAATTGAATGCGGCGATCGGGGCGCCGGCCGCGGCCCCTTCGGCACCGGTCGCTTCGGCCTCGGTTGCCCCCGCCGCCCCACCTTTACCGAAATTCCAGCCGACAGCGGCACCCGCACTGCACATGCCGACCGTGCCGGCTCCGCCAGCCGCGCACTTTGCGGCTCCCGCCGCTCCGGCAATGCCCGCCGCGGCAGTGCCCCTTCCGCCAAAACCGGTAGCGCCGCCCGCTGCCGCCGCTGCGCCCAAGAGCAAATTCGAAGCGATGGTTCCGTTCCTGCTCCTGGTGAACACGTTCTTGCTGATTGTGCTGCTGGTGGTGGTGATTTTTCTAATCAAGACAAGATGAAGCAGGTTTAAGTGGGGAGCGGATCTCGACAAGGATGTTCCCTCGTAGGGTCCAGGAGATGACGCGGATCGGCGCCATGCGAGTCGGGAGCCGGGCCGCCGATGCCGAAGGCAGCTTGCACATGCAGTTGGGATTTCGAACGCGGTGTTTCTTCAAGCACTAAGGCCAGAAATTCTTGATGCGGGGTCCAAGGAGGCAGTCAGCCCTCAGGTTGAGACTGCGCGACCACTCTTTGTGTTGGACTTGATCGTGTCCATGAGAGTGCGGAAAGTAGCCGGGCGGGGCGACCGCTCCATCACGTGACAGAGATAACAAAGAACGACACAATTATCGGGACTTCGAAGCCACGAATGGCTTGCATCGTCCGGGTCGCCTGACTGGTTTGGTACGACATGGTGGGCTTCCTCCCACTCATCGTCCAAGCACTCTCCGCAACGCGCACAGACCCCAGTTGACGAAGCCTCGCCAGTTCTCTTGTCGCGGGAATCAAACGGTCGCATTTCATCTACCCTGAAAATTTACGCGGTGATTCCGAGTGTGGCGCGGCTTATAAGCGTCGACTAATGTTGGTGATCTTTCTGATCAAGGCGCGATGAAGCTGCACGGCGACGGGCCGCTCCTTAGTATTACAGGAGATACATCATCGGAATCTTGACGTCCTTTGCAATGTGCTTATTGAACCAGCCCATATCTCTAGACTGCGGAGTCGAGAAAGCGGGATCGTTGACGGCCAGCTTACCGCCGGAATCTACCCCTCTGATGACGACTACATGCGGAGGCCCGTTCCAATCCCCGGCCGCCCAGATTGGCCCGAAGTTTCCTAACAGCCCGTCAATGAACCTCCAATCGTAGGATTGGTTCACCTGCGGTATCGTGTCCAAGCCTGCGGCCGTCGCCAGATCAACAAATTGACTAGCAGTAATTCCCTGATCGGCCACGTACTGCAGATCTAGAGGGTCTGCAGACTGATTACGAAAAGCGAACAACATCCGGACGGAGGCGTGCCAGCACGCCATAGGTTTATCTTGCGTTATTAGGGGCACATCCAAAAACATGTGTAGCCCCTCGCTAATTCGCTTTCGACGATAGCAGCGTCCGTCAACATCCCCGAGAAGTCAAGAGAAAGTCGATCGAGCGGACGGGCAGCCAGTTGCGGCGAACAGGCGCCTATCGGCACTCGATCCTCTACACCAGCAATCCCTTCTCGCGCAGAAGGGTGTCGGTGCGCTCGAAGCTGTCGATCAGAACCAGGCCCTGGGAGCGCGCCTTGCCTGCCCACCGTGTCGAGTCGTCTTCACTGAACTTCAACTCCATCAGCAGCGCGACCAGTTCGTCGTAGCTGTTGGCGGACGCCGGCTTCGTAGCCAACCGGCCCGCATAAGGCTGGAATACCAACTCAAAATGAGCGCGACCGCCGGATGAGGCAGGAATCGCAGTGATGCGCAGATTCCCCATGAGCTTCGGCATGCATCCCCTTGTCAAGACAAGAACGGCAGGTAACACGCGCATTCTAGAACAAGTTTTCCCCACCCGCAAGAAAAGTGGCGGCGCGCCCATGCCGTAGGCGTTGCCCTTGCCCGAGCCGGCTCCGGGCCCTTGATGCCAGACTCTCGCTACAACCCGGCCGCTGCGGGGACAACATCGCTCTCGGCGGCGACCATGAATCCCCGTTCGATCAGCTTACGAATCAAGGCGAGGCACTCGATCGATACCCGGTCGAATGGGGCGTTGGCTCGTACGGCGAATTCCTCGATTGCGATGGCGGCGTTTTTCGTGCCGTCGCAGGACACAAGAAACTCTGCGACCAGCGGTTGCAGGTCGAGATGGAACGGGAATCCGCTAATCAGGCGGAGGACAAGCGACTCACCCTGCCACCGTCCCTGGGTGGCGGCTGAAATCTGCTCCAGCCGGGCATGAGGAGACAGTCGGGGATGAATCCCGAGGAGTTTCTCATCGGTATCGTAGGCACGTACCAGATCGTGTGCAGCAAATGTGGAGAGGATCAGTTCACCCAGGTTGCCGGATGGAGTCGAGGGCACTTCTTCCATGCGGACGAAGTTCTTGCCTTCCCGGCGGCGCAGGACGATGAGTCCATCGTGGATCGCCTCCACGCCGCGCTGGCGGTAGTAGTCCATGTACGAGCGGTAGGCGTCGGCGTCGTGCGAAAGGTCCTGCGAAGTTTCACGAATGCGGTGCTGGGCATACTCTTCCGGATCCTGCGTGAGGCCCTTCATGACCCAGGCGTCGCATCCTGTTCCTTCCAGCCACTCCGCCAGCCGGTCTTCCCAGGCCCCACCCTTGATCTGCGCCCACTCGCAGAGCATCTCCATATAGCCGTCCTCGTTGAGATACGGACAGGCCTCCTTGACCAGGCGCCGGCACAGGCCGTCCAGATCCATCGCATTGTCGCAAAACAGGTATCCGGCCTGAGGCGTTATGAAAAAGGGCGGATTCGACAGAATCAGGTCAAATCGGCGATTGGCAACAGGGGCAAAGCAGTCGCCTTCGAGCACTTCGATCGTTTCGATGCCGTTGAGACGGGCGTTGAAACGGGCGCAGGCCACGGCGCGCGGATTGAGATCGGTCGCGACCACCGCCTCGCTGAAGCGTGCGGCTGAGAGGCTCAGGATGCCGCTTCCGGTACCGAGATCTAGAGTGGCGCGCGAGAGTCTGCGCACGGCAAAACGGGAGAGGAATTTGCTCGTTGGATTGGGCCAGAGGACGAGCTCCGCGTGGCCCTTTTCGATCGCGCTCGCGTGGTCTGAGGCAACCAGAAAGCCGTCGATGTGGAGAAACATTGCGCACGGAACGAGGCTATCCCCATCGGGTTTGAGCAGTCCGGATTCGAGGAAAAGAGCGAGGATCTCGCGCGGGATGGTCGTGATCGCATGAGCATGCTCGACCTCCTCGCCGATCCAGAACCAGCGCAGCAGCAGGTTGAGCGGCGTGGGTGCCGAGGTTCGATCGAGCAGGCGAGCCCGGTTTCTTAGCTGCCGGGAGGGCAATTCGGCAGCCCCCAGATGCTTCCTGAGATTCTGTTCCGTGTAGCCCGTCTCTTCAAAAAATGCGCGAAGGCGCTGGGCCGATTCTGCATGGAGGGGTGTCAGCATGAGGACTCCACCTTAGCACCGGTGTCGTTCTGGAGAAAGAAGACTTGAAACTCATCCACAACTCATTCCCAACTCATATCGCGCTCATTGCCGTCGATCTCGGCTTAGAGCAAACTTCTTCTGTTGGGAGAAGGAGCAATGAACACCCCGCAATGCGTAAATCTATTTGTCTTGACCCGCGTTCGGGCCTGTGATATCAACAAACACGCGGAATTTGAGCTTGAATTGTGTTTTCAGCAGGAGTCGTTGCGGCTGAGTTCCGCAAGTCCTCGGGTCCCACCGTTCCGTGTGAGATTGTCGTTTCCGACGCGCCCTGTTTGCTTGGGAAAAACAGGCCAACGGCGGGAACTCCGGGCTACCCTTAACCAAACTGCGAACAAGGAATTGTGATATATGGCGAAACAGAGTGCGCAGCACAAGCTCGATCGAGTGCGTCCGCCACGCGTTCAGATTACGTATGACGTTGAAGTCGGCGGAGCGATCGAAGTCAAGGAATTGCCGTTCGTCGTAGGAGTTCTCGGCGACTTTACCGGAAATCCCGAACAGCCCCTTCCCAAACTGAAGGAACGCAAGTTTGTGGAAGTCAATCCGGACAACTTCGACACCGTCCTCGAAGGAATGAAGCCGCATCTTGCGTTTTCCGTAGAGAACAAGTTGAGTGACGAGCCGGATGCTCCGAATCTGAAGATTGATTTGAAGTTTCGCAAGATGGATGACTTCGAGCCGGCCAATGTCGCCAAGCAAGTAAAGCCGCTCAAGGAACTGCTGGATCTGCGGACGCGGCTCAGCGATCTACGAGGCTCGCTGCAGGGCAATGACAAGCTCGAGGAACTGCTTCTTGAGGCGGTCGGGAACACGGAAAAGCTCGGCAAACTGAAGGACGAGATCGGCGAGGGAGGGACCAATGCCTGAAGTTGCGAAGGCGGCAACATCCTCGGGTGCAACCGAGACTCAGGAGCGCGGTCTGCTCGATCAAATCGTTGAGCAGGGACGGTTCGGCGCAGATACATCGGCGCGAGAGCGCGGCAGAGATCTGGTCAAGGAGTTTGTGGCTCAGGTCCTCGACGGTTCGATGACCGTAGCCAAGGATGCGGAGATGATGATCAACGCCCGCATCGCGCAGATCGATCATTTGCTCTCCCTGCAACTGAACGAGATCCTGCATCACCCAAGCTTTCAGAAGCTCGAAGGCTCATGGCGGGGATTGAAGTATCTGATGGACAACAGCGAGACCGGAGTCGGCCTCAAGATCCGCGTGCTCAACGCGTCAAAAAGAGAAATCCTGCGGGACCTCGAGAAGGCCCCGGAATTCGATCAGAGCGCGCTGTTCAAGAAGATCTATGAAGAAGAATACGGGGTCTTCGGCGGTGCACCGTTCGGGGCATTCATCGGCGACTATGAGTTTGGCAAACATCCAGAGGATATGGCTCTACTTGAAGGGGTGTCCCATATCGCCGCGCAGGCCCACGCGCCGTTTGTCAGTGCAGCCGCACCTGATCTTCTGAACCTCGAGAGCTTCACCTCACTTGATGCACCCCGCGATCTCGCGAAGATCTTCGATAGCACCGAGTATGCGAAGTGGAAATCTTTCCGGCAGAGCGAGGATTCACGGTATGCGGCGCTGGCCCTCCCGCGCACACTCGGGCGGCTTCCCTACGGCGCAGAAACCAAGCCCATCGACGAGTTCCGCTACGAAGAGCACGTCGACGGCACCGATCACTCGAAGTACTTGTGGATGAATGCGGCGTACGCGGTGGGATCCAAGATGACGCAGTCGTTTTCGCTCTACGGCATGTGTGTGGCCATGCGTGGAGTGGAAGGCGGAGGATTGGTCGAAGGGCTGCCGGCGCATACGTTTTCGACCGAAGAAGGCGATCAAGCGCTGAAGTGCCCCACGGAGGTTCCGATTACCGATAGACGGGAAAAAGAGCTCGCCGACTTGGGATTCGTCCCCCTGGTTCACTGCAAAGGCACCGATTACGCGGCGTTTTTCAGCGTGCAGAGTTGCCAAAAAGCGAAGACCTACGACACGGACGCGGCCAACGCCAACGCGCGGCTGTCGACGCAGCTGCCGTACATCATGGCGGTCTCGCGCTTCGCACACTACCTGAAGGCCATGATGCGCGACAAGATCGGCAGCTTCATGTCTCGTGAAGAAGCCGAGCGGTTCCTGAACAAGTGGATTACCAAGTACGTTACGCCGGACGACTCTGCGTCGCCGGCAACCAAAGCCGAACGGCCGTTGCGCGAAGCCCGAATCGATGTCAGCGAAGTACCGGGGAAACCCGGGGTCTATCGGGCGGTGGCGTTTCTCCGACCCCATTTCCAACTCGACGAACTCACTGTTTCACTCCGGCTCGTGGCTGAGCTGCCTGCACCAGCGAAGTAGCTGACGGTATCTTTTTGTAATCACGGCGGCAGGATCTGCAGCCATCACTTGTACGCAGTTGAACGATTTGTGAAGGAGATCTCTATGGCTGTCAACGCATACCTGATCATCGATGGCCGTCCCGGCCCCAGCACCAGCAAGCAGGGGGCAATCGATATTCTCTCGTTTAGTTTCGGAGCTAGCCAGACTTCAGTCATCGGAGTAGGCGCCTCCGGAGGCGAAGCACGCGCGGGACGGGCAAGCTGCGCCGATATCTCGATCATGAAGGTGGTCGACAAGACGTCGCCGCTTCTTTTCGATGATTGTGTGACCGGAAATTATCTCAAGTCGGTCGACATCGTCTACGACAAGCCCATGGGCGACGATCAGCAGGATTACTACAAGATTCACCTGGAAGATGCTCTTATCACCTCGATTCAGCACTCCGGGTCGAGCGAGAATCCGATGGAATCGATCAGCTTTGCCTACAGCAAGATCAAAGTGAGCTACAACCCCGAGGAAGGTGGGGCCTTGAAGGGCTTCATCGACAAGGGATTTGACGTGCTGAAGCTGAAGCCATGGTAAGCGGGCAGCAGGCGGGCGAAAGGTGCCGGTAAATCCGAAGGAGCTTTTCCAAGCGGGCAAGGTGCGCGAGGCCACAACGGCGCTGACCGCATACGTTCGAGACCATCCGTCGGACGTGACGCAACGCACCTTCCTGTTTGAGCTGCTTTGTTTTTCCGGTGAGTTTCAGCGTGCGGAACGGCAGCTGGCGGTGCTCGCCTCGGGAAACGCGGACAAGGAAACCGGGGCTATTGTGTATTACGCCGCCCTGCATGCGGAAAAAACCCGACATGATCTCTTTGAGAAGGAAAAGTTTCCGGAGCCTTGCTCCGCTTCGCCGCCCGGGAAGCTCAACGAGAAACCCTTTGACGATATTCGCGATGCCGATCCGAATATCGGTGCACGGCTTGAAGTCTTTGCTGCGGGAGCCTATGTATGGCTTCCCTTTGAACACGTATCAAAGATGGAAATGGAATCGCCGCGACGCCTGCGCGATACGCTCTGGGCGCCGGCTGTAGTGCAAACGGCGGTGTCTTTCCGTGAGATGGACCTGGGCGAGGTCCTGATTCCGGCGATCTATCCGTTTTCGTGGAAACACGAGGACGCACAGGTGTGGCTGGGAAGAATGACAGACTGGTCAGTAGACGAACGGGGCCGCGAATCCCCAACCGGCCAAAAGATGCTGCTTGTGGACGGGGAGGAGTTTCCCATTCTCGAGGTTCGTTCGCTCGAGTTTTTCCCGACGGCGAACGCGTCCGCAGGGCAATAGCTAGGAAAGCGTTCCGGGGACGATCCCTATGCCACGTCGCGACGAAATACTCGCTCCAATTCCCGGTGAAAATCCCAGCGGCGCAGACTTGCGCTACGACAACAAGCTGCTTATTTTTGACAAGATCAAGGAGGCCCGTCGGCAGGACGATGAACTGTCGCAGGGAGCCTGGCAAACCGAGCGCAAGACCGCGAACTGGCCCCTGGTCATCAAACTGGCGCAGAGTACCCTAACTACGACTTCAAAAGATCTGCAGCTTGCGGCATATCTGACCGAAGCGCTGCTCCAGTCGGACCGTTTCGAGGGACTGCGTCTGGGCCTGGAGATCGTCTCCGGACTGCTGACGACTTTCTGGGATACGGTGTATCCGGTAATCGAGGACGGCGATTTTGCCCTCCGCGCCAAGCCCCTCGACTGGGTCAATCTGTCGCTCGATCTGCCCCTTCGTTTCGCCCCCGTGGTTTCTGCCGGGTACTCGCACTTTCAATACAAGGAATCTCGTCTGGTCGGCTATGAGGAACAGGTCAAGACGGACAAGGAACGCAAAGATCGCAAGACGAAGATCGATGCGGGCAAACTCGCCCCCGAGATCTTCGACAAGGCGTTTGCCGAAACTCCGAAAGCTTTTTATCTGGACTCGGAAAAGGCGCTGGATGCCTGCCTCGAGCTGCTGTGCCAGCTCGGAACGTATTGCGACGAGAAGTTCGAGGACGACGCTCCCAGCTTCAACAAGATTCGCACGGCCGTTTCCGACGTCCGGCAAACCGTTCATCTCTTGCTCGAAAAGAAACGCGAGAAGGAGCCCGATCCGGTTGAGCTGCCTCCTGAGGAACCGGTCGCTGCTTCCCCGGAAGAAAACGGCGGCATTCCGTCGGGATCTCCGTCACGGGCTGCGGCGGCGGTCTTTACCACGGAACCTGCGGATATGAACCAGGCGATGGCCGGAATTTTGGCCGCGGCCGCTTATCTGCGCAAGCGTGATCCTCAGAGTCCGGCGCCGTACCTGCTTTTGCGCGGGCTGCGATGGGGCGAGCTGCGCGGCGTTGCGCAACTTGTCGACAGTCCCCTGCTCGAAGCTCCGCCGACGGAACTGCGCCAGCAGATCAAGCGTTTGTTCATTGCCAAGAAATATGCGCAACTCCTCGAAGAGGGAGAACGGGCGCTCTCTCATCCCGGCAGCCGCGCATGGCTCGATCTGCAACGCCTCTCGGTGGCTGCCTGTTTGGCGCTCGGCAAGGACTATGAGCCTATTGCAAACGCAATCCAGTCGGAGCTGCGCGCCCTGCTCAACGACTTGCCGGAGTTGCTCGATGCGACCCTGCTCGACGACACTCCTGCCGCAAACCCGGAGACCAAGGAGTGGCTGCGGGGCTTGAGCTTGGGAGCGCAAACGGTTGCGAAGGACACGGACGCGGCGGATGAGGTGCGCTCTTCGCGCAACGGATCTTCCTCCTGGCTTGCCCCGGCTGTCGATGCTTACATCCTCGCCAAAGATGCGCTCGCTTCGGGCCATGAGGAGAAGGCTTTTGCCATCATGAGCGCCGAGGTCGCCAAACAGCGTTCCGGCCGACGGCGCTTCCGCCGCATGATGGAGACGATTGAACTGGCAATCAGCGCGGGGAAGGATGGCATTGCGCAGCCTCTTCTGGACGACATCGCCACAGCCATTGAGACACACAAGCTGGACGCCTGGGAAGAGCCGGAACTGATCGCCAACGACCTGACCAAGCTCATGCGCTATAGCAAGAAGATCCAGGGGAACGCATCCGAGAAGCAGAAGCTATTTGAAAGGATTTGCCGCCTCGACCCCGTCCAGGCGCTGAATGCGGGATAGACGATGACGCGCGAGCACGGTGAAACCATCACGAATTCGATCCTCGACCGGCTCATAGATCTCGAGCCGGGTAGCGAGGTCGAGAATCCCCCCAGCCGGGCGCAATCGGTGCGTCAGCTGAAAAGCGCCGTCCGGCGCGACCTCGAGTGGCTGCTCAATACACGGCGCACTCCGGAGATTCCGGAAGACCGCCTGGAGCTGGAAACGGTCAAGCAATCCCTGTACGTCTACGGGATTCCCGACCTCTCGTCGTTAACGATGGCGAACTCGGCCGACCGGAACCTCCTGAAGCGCGTTGTCACCGATGCCATCAAGATCTTCGAGAACCGCCTGTCGCAGATCCGTGTCGATTTCGTGGACCCTTCCTCGACCAGCAGCAGCGGCGTCCGCCTGCGGATCGACGCCATGTTGCGCATGGATCCCGTCCCGGAGCCAATCAGCTTCGACACGGTCATCGACCTCAAGGGCAGTGATTGCCACCTGGCAGGAGCCGACGATGCGCGATGATCTGCTTCTCTATTACGAGCGTGAACTGAATTATCTTCGCGATTCTGGCGCCGAGTTCGCGAAGAAACATCCCAAGGTCGCCGCGCGACTGGCCTTGGAGCAGAACAAGTGCGAGGATCCGCACGTCGAGAGACTGCTCGAGGGCTTTGCCTTTCTCGCGTCGCGCATCCACCTCAAACTCGACGACGAATTTCCCGAGATTACCGAGGGGCTCCTCAACATTGTTTACCCACAGCTCATGCGCACCATACCCTCCATGTCGGTCGTCGAATTCCAGCTCGATCCCGAAAAGGGCAAACTGACAAGCGGGCTCAAGATTGAAAGAAACACGCAGCTCCGCTCGAAACCCGTGGGAGGGGCACCCTGTACATTTCGCACCTGCTACGACACGACGCTTTGGCCGATTGCCGTAAGCGGCGCTGAGTTGAGCGCGCCCAGCCGGCTGAAACCACCCGTCAAAACGAGCGATTCGTCCTGGGCCATCCGTGTGGAACTGCGCTGTGCCAAAGATGTCAGCTTCGCTGCGCTGAAGCCCGACAAACTCCGGTTTTATCTTGACGGGGAGAGCGGGCTCGTCAACATACTGTATGAGCTGCTGTTCACGCGGGTCAACGCGATCTTGGTGCGGGATCTTACGCCCGGCTCGAAGCTGGCTCCAGTGACCTTGCCGGTTTCCTCGCTGGTGGCCGTGGGATTTCGATCCGACGAGGGCATGGTGCCCTATCCCTCGGCAACGTTCGCCGGTCATCGCCTGCTCATGGAGTATTTCGCGTTTCCCGAGAAGTTCTTCTTTGCCGACATTTGCGGGCTCGAGGCCGCTGCCGCCGCCGGCTTCAAGGATGGGATCGAGATCATCTTCCTCCTCTCAGATATTGAGGGATCCGGGCGGCAGCAACGGCTGGAGCTAGAGCTGGCGAAGAAGACTTTTCGACTGGGATGCACCCCGGTGGTGAATCTCTTTGCGCAAACCGCCGAACCCATTCAGCTCACGCAGCGTAAGGCTGAATATTTTCTGGATCCGAACGAGCGCATGCGCAAGCGAAATGCCATCGAGGTCTATTCGGTCGATGAAGTGCGGGGAATTGACGGCGAGCGGATCACAACCTACGAGCCCTTTTATTCGCTTCGTCACTCGACGCGGCGTGACGATCGCTCCTGCTTCTGGCTCGCGCACCGGCGGCCTTCGACGCGCTCCGATGATGAGGGCATCGATGTCACCCTCTCATTTCTCGATCTATCGATGGCGGGGGCAGCGCCGAACGCTTCGACGATCTCGGTCAGGACCACCTGCACCAATCGCAATCTACCCGCGCGACTGCCTTTCGGGAATCAGGACAGCGACTTCGACATGGAGGGGGCTGCGGCCCCGATGAAACGGATCGTCGCTCTCCGGAAGCCCACCGTGCCGGTGCGGCCACCCCTGCGCAAGGGAATCCTGTGGCGGCTGGTCTCGCATCTTTCGCTCAACTATCTGTCCCTTGTGACTGAAGGCAAAGATGCGCTGAAGGAGCTTCTGCGCCTCTATGATGTGGGGCGCACGGCCTACTCCGAGAATGTGATCGACAGCATCCTTGAGATTCACAGCCGGCCGCATTTCGCCCGCCTTGTCTCGGAGCAGGGCGTGAGCTTCGCCCGAGGCGTCCGCATCGAGATCGCGATTGACGAAGACCGGCTTACCGGCGGCGGAGCTTTCCTGTTTGCCGCAGTGCTCGATCACTTCTTCGGTCTGGCCGCTTCTCTTAACAGCTTTACGCAACTGAGTGTCACCACGCCGCAACGAAAGGATGGGCTGCACGAGTGGGAACCTCGAGCGGGTCGAAGGCTCTTGATCTGAAGGAAACCGCGCTCGGACTTGAACTGCAGGACGATGCCTGCTCCTTCGAGTTCTTCCAGGCGGTGGCGACCTTGCAGCGCGCGAGCAGTGCGAGGCGTCCTGTGGGCAGCTTCAGCAGCCCCGAGGACGAAGCCGCGCGCTTCAGCGTGAATCCGCGTTTGGGTTTTCCCGCGAGCGAAATACAGAAACTCGAGTTCGCCGACCACGGCCCCGCTACGATGATGGTCAATTTCATGGGCCTCACCGGTCCCATGGGCGTGCTTCCCCACGTCTACAGCGAGCTGATCCTAGACCGGCTCAGGGCCAAGGATTCAAGCCTCGCGAATTTCCTGGATATCTTCAATCACCGGCTGATTTCCCTGTTCTACCGCGCCTGGGAACGATATCGATATCTCACCAAGTACCACCTCGGCGAAAGCGATCTGTTCAGCAGATATCTGCGCGATTTGCTCGGCCTGGGCACAGAGGGTCTCAGCGAACGGCAGGAAATTGAAGACGAAACCCTGATGCCGTTCATCGCACTCTACGCGATGCAATCGCGGTCGGCAACTGCACTGGAGCAGATCCTCGGGGAATACTTCGAGGTGCCGGTCGAGGTGAAAGAGTTCGCCGGTTGCTGGTACCCGCTCGATCGCTCCAATCAGTGCGAAATGGACGAGAGAGATTCGCTTTCGTGCCAGCTTGGATTCGGCGCGATGGCCGGGGACGCCGTCTGGGACTGCCAGGGACGCGTGCGCCTACGGATCGGGCCCCTGTCGCTCGACCGCTACAACGAGTTTCTTCCCGGGGGCCGTGCGCATACGGCGTTGCGCGCGATCACGCGGTTTTTCAGCAACGACTGCCTCGATTTTGAGGCGCAGCTCGTCCTCGATCGCAACGACGTGCCCGCGGTCGCTCTGGACTGGGGGGCAGAGCAACCAGCGCGCCTGGGATGGGTTTCGTGGGCGAGCACCAGGGTGCAGGAAGCCGACCCCGACGATACGGTTTTGGCATTGTGAGGGGGTAGACCGATGGGATTGAATCTGAAATCGCTGATTGGGAAACTGAACGACCAAGCGCGCGCTGCCCTCGAGGCTGCCGCCGGTCTATGCCTTTCCCGTACTCACTACGACATTGAGGTCGAGCACTTTCTCACCAAGCTGCTCGATTCGAGCTCGAACGATTTCGCGGCCATCGCGAAGCACTTCGAGCTGGATAAATCGCGACTCACGGCGGAGCTCGCGCGCAGCATGGACAAGCTCAAGTCTGGCAACGCCCGCACTCCGGCGATAAGCCCGACCGTGCTGAAGATGCTTACGACGGCCTGGACCATTGGCTCGATCGACTTCAACGCGGCCCAGATCAGAACCGGGTTCGCGATCCTCGCGCTGGCCTCGGACGATGATCTCGCGCGCCTGATGCGTGAGGTGAGTAAGGAATTTCAGAAGATCAACCCCGAAGCTCTGCGCAAGGACCTGTTGGGGATCGTGGCCCTGTCGCAGGAGACAACAAACGCCGGGATAACCGCCACCAGCGCCCCGGGTGAAGCGGCGAGGCCCTCCGGCGGGAAAACGCCGAACCTCGACCAGTTCACCGTGGATCTGACCGGCAATGCGAAGAAAGGCAAGATCGACCCTGTACTGGGACGCGATGCCGAGATCCGCCGGATCATCGACATCCTGACGCGCCGCCGGCAGAACAATCCGATCCTTACCGGGGAAGCCGGCGTGGGGAAAACCGCCGTGGTCGAAGGCTTCGCCCTGCGCGTTGCGCAGGGGGATGTTCCGCCGCCACTCAAGAATGTGCACGTACGCACGCTCGATCTGGCACTGCTTCAGGCGGGCGCCGGTGTAAAAGGCGAGTTTGAGAACCGTCTGAAGGGTCTCATCGAGGAGGTCAAGGCCTCCCCAACGCCGATCATCTTGTTCATCGACGAAGCGCACACCATGATCGGTGCCGGAGGCCAGGCGGGGCAGAATGACGCGGCAAACCTCTTGAAGCCGGCTCTGGCACGCGGCGAGCTGCGCACCATCGCAGCGACGACGTGGTCGGAGTACAAGAAGTACTTCGAGAAAGACGCGGCGTTGGCACGCCGCTTCCAAATCGTCAAAGTAGAGGAGCCGAGCGAGGCGCAGTGCATGATCATGATTCGCGGCCTGGTGGCATCGCTCGAGAAACACCACAACGTGAGGATCCTCGACGAGGCGGTTTTCGCCAGCGTCCGGCTCACGCACCGTTTTCTCGCTGGAAGGCAGCTTCCGGACAAGGCGGTCAGCATTCTCGACACTGCGTGTGCGCGGCTCGCCCTGGGGCAGAACACGACACCTCCGGCGCTCGAAGACCTGACGCGCCAGATCGATGCCCTGGAGGTGGAGGCACGGATCCTCGAACGCGAAGAGGCCGTGGGCGCGGACCACAAGGAGAAGCTCGCAGAAATCGCAGCGCAGCGGCAAAAGTCCGAGGAACAGTTCAAGGCTTTGGATGCGCGATGGGACCGGGAACGCGAGCTCGTGAGCAAAATCCGTGAACTGCGTACCAAACTAGAAGTGCCCAAGGATGGTGTAGTGCAGGCGCCGGCCGAAAGAGAGGGAAAGCCGGAGGCGAAAAACGGGACGCTCGCGGCTGCCGATGCCGCCGCAGCGCGCGAAGAACTCAAGTCGAAGCTCCGGGAGCATGAAAACGAGCTCTCGTCCCTGCAGGGAGAAAAGGGGTTAATCCGCGTGTGTGTCGACGCGCAGACCGTAGGCGAAGTGCTCTCTGCGTGGACCGGCATCCCCGCGGGCAAGATGCTGAAGGACGAGATTGCGACGGTGCTCGCCCTCGAGCAGCATCTGGCCAAGCGGGTGATCGGTCAAGACCACGCCATGGAGGTCATCAGCCAGCGCGTTCAGACTTCGCGGGCCTCCCTTGACGATCCCAACAAGCCGGTGGGAGTCTTTATGCTGGTCGGGCCGAGCGGCGTGGGCAAAACCGAGACCGCTCTCGCCCTGAGCGACTTGCTCTACGGCGGAGAACACAATCTCATCACCATCAATATGTCGGAGTTCCAGGAGCCGCACACGGTATCGACGCTGAAGGGGTCGCCTCCGGGATATGTGGGATATGGAGAAGGCGGCGTTCTGACCGAGGCGGTCCGGCGACGGCCCTACTCCGTGGTGCTGCTGGACGAGGTCGAAAAGGCCCACCCCGACGTGCTTGAACTCTTCTTTCAGGTGTTCGATAAGGGTCAGATGGAGGACGGTGAGGGCCGCGAGATCGACTTCAAGAACAACATCATCATTTTGACGACCAATGCATGCACGGATCAGATGATGAAGCTGGTGGCGGATCCTGAAACAGCTCCCAGTCCCAAAGGACTGGTCGAGGCGCTCAAGCCCGACCTGAACAAGATCTTCAAGCCAGCCTTTCTGGGCCGCATGGTGATCATCCCCTACTATCCGGTGCGGGACGAGGCGCTCAAACAGATCATCCGCCTCAAGCTCGGCAAGATTCAGCGCCGCCTGAAGGAAAACCACAAGATCGGTCTGACCTATGACGACGCGTTTCTCGACGCCGTGGCCGGCCGCTGTACCGAGGTCGAAAGTGGAGCGCGCAACGTCGACAACATTCTCACGAACTCACTGCTGCCGGACATTTCGCGCAGGATCCTGGGCAGCCTGGCGGACGGCGTGAAGCTGAGCGGGATTCATGTAAGCATCGGCGCGGATGGCGAGTTCAGCTATGGCGGGAGCCCGGCGGAGAACCGCGAAGTAGCAACGGTTCGTTAGCGGCGGGAAAGCGGTGCAGGGCGGAGAGGATCGGACGGTCGCCGTCGCTGCAAATCTCGAGGATTCGGGAAACCCTCGATTCGGCAGTATCGGAGATTGCTATGTCCCTTTACTCACAAACCGGTCGTCTCATCTCACTCAGCACGCCGCTCGGCAAGGACAAGCTCCTGCTTACCGGATTTACCGGCCACGAAGCCATCTCCCGCCTGTTCAACTTCCATCTGACCACGCTTTCTGAGGACACGAACATCGCCTTCAACCAGATCATTGGCAAAAGCGTCACTATAAATATCACACAATCCGATGAGAAGCAGAGGCAATTCAATGGGATCGTGAGCGTCTTCGCCTGTACCGGCAAGGAAGGCGACATGACCCGCTACGAGATCGATGTGGTGCCGAAGCTCTGGACCTTGACCCGCCATGCGGACTGCCGGATCTTCCACAACAAGGAAGTGACCGACATCATCAAACAGGTTCTCGACGAACGGGCCATCGATTACGAAGATTCGATGAACGGCTCCTACAATGCCCTGGAGTATTGTGTTCAGTACCGCGAAACGGATTTCAACTTCGTCTCCCGGCTGATGGAGCAGTACGGCATCTTCTACTTCTTTCGCCACGAAGACGGGCAGCACACCATGGTTCTCGGCGATTCAAGCAATGCGCATAAGCCCTGTCCGGGCCAGACAAGCGTCCCTTTTAATCTGGCGTCGGGCGGTCTAGATGAGGGAGACGTGGTGAACTCCTGGAGTATCGAGCAGGAGCTGAAGAGCGGGAAGCATTCTCTCACCGATTACAACTTCACCACTTCGAGCGCCGATCTTTCCGCCTCGGAGACGACCATCTACCCGGCAGGCAGCAACCAAGGGATGGAGATCTTCGATTTTCCGGGGGAGCACAAAACGCAGTCGGATGGGATTACGCTCGCGAAGCTGCGGATGCAGGAGGAGGAAGCCGGACACAAGATTGCACACGGCGCGAGTGTGTGCCGTGCGTTCACGACGGGATATAAGTTCAAGCTTCAGAAACACCCGCTCGAGACGATGAATGGGACCTATATATTGACTGAGATCCGGCACATTGCTTCTGTCGGCGAGACCTATCGCGACGGGGAGGATGGCGGCTCCGAGAGCTATTCCAATCACTTTACGTGCGTTCCGGACGAAGTCGCATTCCGGCCGACGCGCCTCACTCCGAAACCGTTCGTGCAGGGGTTGCAGACGGCAGTCGTGGTGGGCAAAAGCTCAGACCAAGACTCGGCCGATGACGAGAACGCGGGAGGCGACGGCGAAGAGATCTGGGTCGACAAATTCGGTCGCGTGCTGGTCAAGTTCCCCTGGGATCGCAAATCGGACACCTCCTGCTGGGTGCGCGTCTCCCAGGACTGGGCCGGCAAAGGATGGGGAATGATCAATATTCCGCGCGTGGGCCAAGAAGTCCTTGTGAGCTTTCTTGAAGGAGATCCGGACCGACCCATCCTCACGGGGCGCGTTTACAACGACGTGCAGACCGTGCCCTATGCGCTTCCTGACAACGGGACCCGGACAACATTCAAGACGCGCAGCACCACGGGAGGCGGAGACGACAACTACAACGAACTGCGCTTCGAAGACAAAACCGGGAGCGAGCAGGTCTTTGTCCGGTGTGAGAAGGACTATGACACCAGGATCAAGAACGATACGCGCGAATGGATCGGGAACGACCGCAGCCTGGTGGTAACCAAGGATCAGATGGAGAAGGTGGGCGGAGATCTGCACCTGCAGGTGGTGGGGAAACAGGTCGAAAAGGTGAGCGGAGACTGGCACTCACACGTTACGGGCAACTTCAATCACAAGTCCGACCAGACCATTTCCATGCAAGCCGGACAGAATATGTATGAAAAGTCCGGCATGAACTTCGCCCACGAAGCCGGACAGATGATTCACCTCAAAGCGGGAATGACGGTGGTGCTGGAAGCGGGTACGGAGATCTGCTTGAAGGTCGGCAGCAACTTCATTGACATTAACCCAGCCGGTGTTTCCATCGTCGGCACCATGGTCATGATTAACAGCGGAGGCGCGGCCGGGTCCGGCTGCGGCTCGAGCCCCACATCCCCCGACAATCCCAAGGACCCGGATGAGGCCGACGACGGAAGCAAGGGCACGAAGATGAACCAGTAGGTCAACTCGCCCGTCAGCATGCGGATTCTCCAGGTCGATCTGAAATTTCTCTTGCACGTAACCCATGGCATAGCTTTTGTCGATCGCTTCCAGGAGTAGCGCCTGTGAGAAAGCACGATCCGATTCGTCAATTGACTGCTGGGAGTATGGGATCGTTCGTGAAGAAGAAGCGTAGAACAGTGTAAGCATCATCGGACGATAGGTAGATGTCGTCCTGAGAAAAATGTCTAAGATCGAATTGCTGGCATAACTTTCATTTCATGTTTCGTGGTGGGTCGGAGTTCCAGAAGGAGGATTTTCACACTCGTTGTTTGAATTGCCGCACAGTCTAGGGATACCGGAAGAATAACTCAAAATCCAACGGTATGGCGGTTCATCGGACGACATCGCAGCTCATCCGCATATTCTTTACGAGGAGGTCACGGCAACGAACTGGCACTGCACGCATGCTTTCTCCAGAAAGGAAATCCTTGGCTTATGCTTATACTGCTTTACGAGAGCACCCACGACCGCCGATGAAACAACTACAGCCCGTACTTTGGAGCAAGGGCACCCTTCTCACGCCCCAGCACCTGCAGCTCCAGGACAAGTATCTTGAAGACAGCATGAACTTCCGCGTTCAGTCGCTGAAGTTCTGCGCGTGGGGATTCACCGAACTTGCCATCGATCAGGAGCTGCTTGCGGAAGGACAACTGGCCGTATCCCGGGCGGCGGGGATCTTTCCGGACGGCCTCCTGTTCGAGATTCCCGGCCCCGACCAGGCACCCCCCTCGAAGGCCCTAGGGGAGTATTTCGATCCCGGAGTCAAAGACCTGGATGTATATCTCACCGTCCCCGATTACAAGGAGAAGGGCATTAATGTGGCCGGACTGGGCAGAACAGCAGGCTCGCGTTACCTTGCAGAGATCGCCGCGGTCCGGGACGAGAACACCGGAATCGGAGAGAAGACGGTTCAGATCGCGCGCAAGAATCTGCGTCTGCTGGCCGCCAATGAATCGCGCGAAGGAAGTTCCGAGCTTTGCATCGCCAATATCGAGAAGACCGAAACAGGCAGATTCCGGCTCAACCCGCGTCACATTCCTCCGCTCCTCGAGGCGAGCGCAAACGGGTTTCTCCTCGGCCTAGTCAACGGCATCCTCGAGATTCTCTCCGCCAAGAGTACGCAGCTGTCCGGCAGCCGCCGGCAAAGGAATCAGAGCCTGGCAGAGTTCACAACCGCCGATATTGCGAACTTCTGGCTGCTTTACGCTGTGAATTCGAACATACCCGTCCTGAACCATCTGCTGCAGGGACAGCGCTGCCATCCCGAAGAACTTTTCTCGGCCCTCACCGCGCTGGGTGCTTCGCTGACGACCTTTTCATCTACCGTTCGGCCCCGCGATCTGCCTCTTTACGACCACTCCAATCTGACACGCGTATTCACGGAGCTCGATGAAAAGCTCAGGCTGCTGCTCGATACCGTGATTCCCACGAATGTGGTCTCTCTGCCTCTCAAGCATGTTGCCAACACGGTCTACGCCACGTCGATCGATCAAGACAAGTATCTGAACAACACCCGCATGTATCTCGCCGTGAGCGCCGACGCCAGTGAGGAAACCATCATCAAGAGAGTTCCTCAGCTGGTGAAGGTGTGCTCAGCAACGCACATCGACCAGCTCATCACCAAAGCCCTTCCCGGTGCGGCGCTAATCCACGTTCCCGCGCCGCCGAGCGCGATACCGGTCAAAATGAAGTATCACTATTTCAGCGTCGATCAGGCCGGTGCTGCGTGGGAGTCGGTTACGCGGGCACGCAATTTCGCGGCCCATGTTCCGGGGGATCTGCAGAACCCGCAGATGGAACTGGTGATCCTCCTCCCGCAGGCAGGCAAGCCCCTATGAGAATGCTCACCAAGCCGGTCTGGTCGGAGGGAATGTATCTGGGGCCGCATCACTTTCAGCTCCAGAACCGTTATTTCGAAGACGCACTCAACTTTGTCACCACGAGTCTGTGGCGGGATGCCTTTGGGTTTGCTGGCCTGGAAGTCGACGATGACGCCTTGCGTAACGGCACGCTCGCCCTTACCCACGCGCGCGGCATTTTCCCTGACGGTCTTGTATTCGACATGCCCGAGTTCGATGATCCCTCGCAGCCGCGCGGCTTTGCTGACTTGTTCTCCCCGGTCGCCGACCATCTGTCCATGTACCTCGCGGTTCCCGCCTTCGTCCAGGGTGGGCAGAATACAAGCCTCGAGAGTCTTTCCCAGCGGGAGCGGTATCTTGCCACGGAGAGAAAGCTCCCGGATCAGAACACGGGCCTCGACGAGCGGCCGATCCAGATCGGCCGTAAAAACTTCCGGCTGCTCGGCGAAACGGAGCTATCCGATCGGTTCGTGGCTCTTCCCGCCGCGCGCATCGTCCGTGACGGGTCAGGCCGTTTCGAGGCAGATCCATCCTTCATGCCACCCTGCCTTAGCTTGAATGCCAACCCGGTGCTCGCCGGGCTGCTCCTGCGTCTGGTCGAGATTCTGGAGGAGAAAAGCTCGGTCTTCACGCAGGAAGAACAGCACAGCAAAGGCATCTTCCAAGCGGGAATGTCGGCGCGTCACGTGGCGCAGTACTGGTTTCTCCATACCCTGAACTCAAGCGTCCCTACCCTGCGCCATTTCCTGCTTTCGCAGCATGCTCATCCCGCGGAGATCTTTCGCGAGATGTCGCGGCTGGGCGGTGCGCTTTGCACCTTCGGGCTGGAAGTTCATCCCCGGTCCTTGCCCAACTACGATCACACGAACCCGGGACCGTGCTTTGCCGCCCTGGACGAACATATCCGGAGGCACCTCGAAATTGTCATGCCCTCGAAGGCGATCCGGATTCCGCTCCGACAGGTGGAGAGTTACCTCCACGAGGGGGCGGTGATCGACGAGCGCTGCATCGGTCCGAGTCGGTGGATCTTGGAGGTGCAGTCGTCCGCCAGCGAACTGCAGGTGATCGCCGCCGTACCAAAGTTGGTCAAAGTCTGCTCGGCGCGGTTTGTCGCCGAACTCATCAAGCGCTCGGTTCCGGGACTGAACCTTCATCACCTTTCCACGCCGCCGCCTCAGATCGCCGCTCGTGTCGAGAGCAAGTATTTTTCGATCCATCGCGATGGCCCCTGCTGGGAACATATTGCCAAGACCCGGCAGGTCGGCATCTACGTTCCTGCAGAGATCCCGAACCCGCAACTGAGCTTGCTGGTGTTGCTGGACGATTGAGATTCAGCTACATGAGACAAGCAGAGGCCGGAGAATCGCACTGGCGAGCGCGGGTGGCTGGCTAGTTCCTGCTTCCGCTCTTACGCTTGGTCAGGTACACGAACGCCCGGAGCGCAGCAAAGACGAGAATGGTCACACCCTCCACGGACCCTGCGAACTCGTTTGGCTTTGGAGATACATACGAGAGTCTATCGGGCATTCCATTCACCTCACCGTGCTCGTACGCCTGGTGGTAGAGCTTCTCGATGAGCTCTCCAATCCCTTGCGCAACTTCGCCTTCACCAAGGAGTCCGCTCTTGCGAATCAGATCCTCGAGCAGCGTTTGAATCTCCCCTGTCAGAGCGAGCAGTTCATTCACTCCTGCCTGCTGGCTCCGGACGGACGCGGACGCGCGAAACCGGTCCTGGGGAGCAAAATCCCAGAGGGTCCGCTCGCGCACGGCAAGCGAGTTCGATCGGTTCCCAAGTTCGCGCAGAACCAGGCTGAGTTGGAGTCCGAGCCGATCTAACTCCGCCAGTTCCGTGTCGTGTGCGGAGTCATCGATCGGCACCCCTCTCTGACGTGTGAACACAGGGTGCTCCACCAGCTTCGCCCGAATGCGAAACAGAACCATCCGCAGTTCGGATACGCTGGCCATCGTTCAACCCTTCGGCGCCCATCGCGAAAGTGCAGCCCATTCTATCCAGAAACATTCGCGGGATGTAGAAGTTGCTTCTTCTCGCACGCAGCGGATACCCGAGTCGCCGGCAACGACGGAGTCCGGTTCGCCGGCACCGATGCAAACAAACCGGGAACTCATCCACAACTCATCTCCGCCTCATTTGCTGACGAAGGGAATAGGGGTAGCATGAGCTTCATGCGGGCGAATCGAAGGGGAGAAGAAAGCTGATCGGCTGAATTCCGACGGAAGATCGATGTCTTCGTGCATTCCGCCGAAGGGGAGGAACATGGTTTTACCGAGCGCGGCAAGAGGAGTACGGTGGAGGGCATCGAAGCAAACGACCGTCCTTTTGGCCCTGCACGGATCGCGAGGTTTGCAGCGGGGGACTTGGCGCCGAAAATCGAGGAGATCGAGGGTATTCTTAAGGCCCCGAGTGGACTGGACGGGCGGAGCCAGCTCGCGGAGAGCCGGGGGACCTCCCGCAGTTTTGTCTTGACGCCCCTTTCTCGAAGAGGTAGATTTCAGCCACCGAAGTCTCCTTCCCTTTTACTTGTGCAAAAAAATAGAGCGATTCGCTCCTTTGGCGCAACTTTTGCGCGTCACGCAGATTTTCAGAAGGAAATCTAGCGATCGGCTTCGTTAGTTCCTGTAGACAGCAAAGGCAGTACCAACAGGTGTGTCAGTGCTCGAAACGGTGGTTGGGCTCAAGCGGATTTCCCGCGCGATTCTCGGCCTTCTCGACACGTGAGTGAGGTGTCAATGAACAGCAGGTCTCTGGCTCTCTTGGTTTTCAGCGGGCATCTCGCGTGGGCGGGGTGGGCACAGAACATGACTCCTCGCGCGTCGCACCAACCATCGACAGGATCCGGTAGTGCTGCTTCGATAACCGGCGGCCAGGCGTTGCCGAAGTATCTGAACGCGCCGCTGCGATTTGAGCAGAACGAAGGCCAGTCGAACAAACAGGTGAAGTTCCTCTCGCGCGGCAGCCGGTACAACCTCTTTCTAACCGGCGACGGCGCTGTGTTTCAGGTCAGGAACCACGCGAAAGACGCCGGCCAATCCGCCTTCCGGATGACCTTTCCAGGGGCCAATGCTGGAACAACGCTTTCCGGAGCAGGTCTGACGAAAACGGAAAGCAACTATCTGATCGGCAATGATGCATCGCGGTGGCATACGCATATCAGGAACTTCTCCCAGGTCCTCTATGACGGCTTGTATCCCGGTGTTGATCTTGTCTTTTATGGAAACGACGGCGAGCTCGAGTACGACCTGAAGGTTCGTCCCCACGCCTCTGTGAAGCAGATCGCCCTGAACTTCGAAGGCCTCACCGATCTTCAAGTCGAAACCCGGGGAGACGTCCGGTTGACCTGCGGGTCGCAGGTCATCACGATGCGCAAGCCGCATGTCTACCAGGTGGATGCCGTCGGGAAGCGCGAGGAAGTTGCGGCCTCCTGGCATCGCATCGGCAAGGACCAGCTCGGATTCGATGTTCCCCGCTACAACCGAGATCAGGAACTGGTCATCGATCCCACGCTGTCGTTTCCTTTCGCAACCTACCTCAGCGGCAATCAGACCGATACCGGCTATGGCATCGCCGTCGATGCCCAAGGTTCAACCTACGTAACCGGGTCGACGACATCCACCTCGCTGTTCCCGATCATCCCCACGAACCCACCGTTCTTTGAGTCTGTGGACCCGTCGGCAGCGGGAGCGGGGTTTGTGACGAAATACAACTCTGCCGGAACCATCGTCTATTCAACGTATGTGGGTGGAGCAACGAGCGTTCAATTTACCGGCGCCACCGAGACCAGCGGAAATGCCGTTGCAGTTACAGCTGCGGGCAACGCAATCGTCACTGGCTATTCTGATGCCAATGGCAGTTTACCGGTGACTCTCGGCGGCACTGGCTGCACCGGCAACCCTATCACCTACTGCGCAAACGGCTTCCTGATCGAACTGTCGGCGGACGGAACGTCCGAAGTGCTCGGAACATGGGTGGATGCGAACCAGTCGAATGCGATCACCCTGGATGGGTCAGGGAATATCTACCTTGCCGGCGCTTCGGCCAGCCTTGCCACCCCTGGCCCGGGGACCGTTTACCAATCGACGTTCGGCGGAGGTGACTTCGATGCCTTTGTAGCCAAGTACTCCAACGCTGGAGCGCAGTTGTGGTGGACCTATGTAGGAGGGAATGCCACCGACATCGCAAACGGAATCGCGGTCGATGCATCGGGTGACGTCTATGTCGCGGGGACGACAATTCCGGGTGGCGCAACGAACTCGTTTCCACTGAAGACTCCATTGGTGAGCACACCGAACGGTGAAGACGGGTTTGTCTTCGAACTCAGCAACGATGGGACGCAGCTGCTCTTCTCGACCTATCTTGGCGGCACCGCCACCGATAATGCGAACGCCATCGCCGTCAATTCCCAGGGCGCAATCGTGGTCACGGGAACTACCCAGAGCACAGATTTTCCGACCACCGCCGGTGCATTGCAGACCGAGCTTTGCTGCACGCTTACGCCGACAAACCTTCCCTTCAACGCGTTTGTTACTGAGATCGCAGCCGGGGGGACGTCCATTCTTTACTCCGGACTTCTGGGGGGCGATGGAACCACCGAAGGAACCGGCGTGGTCACGGACTCCGCCAACAACATGTACGTCGTGGGCACCATCGGTACGCCGGCAAGTCAACAGGGGAACAACGCTCCGCAAGGCCAGAACACCATTGGTGCGATCGATGCCAACCTGTTGAACCTCGCCACCAATTCGATCCAACCCCAGTGTTCAACCTCCGAAGGATGCCAGAATGCATTCATCCTCTCGCTTTCGAAACTGGGAAACCAAATTTTCTATTTCACCTATCTGGGTGGAAGCGCGAGCGAAAAAGGCTTGGCAATTGCGCTCGATGGGTCTTCGAGTTGCTCGGCGCTGACTTCTCCGGAGGGTTCCCCGTGCGTCTACGTAACCGGCTTGACCACCTCCGGGAATTTCCCCGCAACGGATGACTCCATTTTGCAGGGCGAACAGGCGGCCTTCGTCGCACAAGTCCCTTCGGTCATCTCTCCGACGTGCACCCCGACCGAGAGTTATGTCGGGTTCACGGTTACGGTCGGGATTTCGTGCAGCAACAACTTTGTGGCCGGGCAGGGAAACGTCAACTGGGGGGACGGTTCCACGTGGCCCACTGTCTCTCTGAATGGACCGAACACGCCGGGTACTTGCGTTCCTTCCTGCTCGCGCACTTTCTCGCCCGGCGAAAGCGGAACTGTTTCCGTCACACCGACGGTGAGCATGACCAACACCGCGTCGGACACCCCGACGACCTACGCGACTCCGTTTCCGGTCGTGCAACTCGGTCCTCTTTCTGTCGCTCTCGCGCTCAATCCGCCGAATGCGAATCTGACCACGATTCAGGAGCCGGTGAGCTCCGTGTCGGTTCACGCGACGGTAGCGCACGCGAGCGATACCAGCATCTACACCTGGTCGGTGAACAACATCGTGGGCGGCAATGCCGCGATCGGCACCATTACCACTTCGGATTCGACCGACGCGACTTATGTTCCGCCCGCCGGCATCACGCAGCCGCTTGCAGTTTCGATTACAGCCATTGCCAACGCAGACAAGACCACGACTTCGCCTGCTCTCACCCTGACGGTGAACCCGCCGATCGCCGTGACTGTCAAGCCGGCGTCCGTGCAGCCCGTCCAGGCCGGCAGCGCGACCATTTCGGTTACTGCACAGGCATCCACGTACGCCTCGACGCCCAATGTGACCTGGGCCCTTTCGGGAACCGGTTGCAACGGAGGTCCCTGCGGAACGCTCAGCTCCACCGGACCCAGCACCTCCACGGTGTACACGCCGCCCGCAGCGCTTCCCTCTCCCGCTTCGATCGTCGACACGCTGACCGCCACTTCCGCGGCAACCGGAGGATCCCAGGCGACGGCCGAACTTACCATTACGGTCACCGCATTGCCAATCACCATTGCGATCAATCCGACATCGGCGACTGTGATCGCCGCGCAGTCAAGTCCCGTTCAATTCACCGCAACCGTGTCCGGCCCCTCGAACAAGGCCGTGATCTGGAGTGTATCGGGCAAGGGCTGCAACGGAGGTCCATGCGGAACGATCAGTACGAACGGCCTCTACACGCCTCCCGCCTCTCCGATCGCCAATGCGCCTCAGACCGATACGGTGACGGTCACCTCCGCGGCGGATGCGACGCAAACGGTATCTGCGGCGGTCACGATCAACAATCCTGTCCAGGTCACGATCACTTCCCCGGCTCCGCCGCAGTTTTCCATCGAGGCAAAGACCGCTTCGACGCAGCAGATCACCGCCCAGGTCACCGGAACAACAGATACGGCCGTGGTATGGTCGCTCACGGGCACGGGCTGCAATGGCGGCCCTTGCGGAACACTTGGCGCATCCGGACTCTACACTGCTCCGAGCAGTCTTACCGCGAGTGCCACCGACACGATCACAGCTGCAGCGCACGCGGATCAAACCAGGACTGCGACGATCAAGGCTGTCGTCTTCCTGATTACGCAGGTCGCTCCACCTGCCTCAATCTCCGTCGCACCAGGCCAGACCGCGACCTATACGATCACTCTTCCCCCGGGGTTGGGTGATCCGATCAATCCACTACAGCTTTCCTGCGCCAATCTGCCGAACGGAACGACCTGCACGTTCAATCCGAATCCGCTTCCTCCCGGAGCAACGACTTTCACTGTCCAGGTGAGCACGACAGCCCCAACCGGGGCAGTGCAGAAACACAACGGCGGGGTGGGGGTTGCGGCAGTAATTCCGTTCTTCGGCCTCCTGATCTTCGGAGCCGGCTGGAAGAGGAACCGGATGCGGATTACCCAAAGTTTCCTGCTCTTTGCCATTGCGTCGGTGCTCGTTTTCGGTGCAACCTCGTGCGGTACGAGCGGCAACTTCGGATCGAATCAGCAGGTCAGTCTTCAGGCGACTCCGCCGGGAGTCTACACCATTTCAATCATTGCAACGCCGGTCGTTACGGCTAATTCCAACGAGCCGCAGCCAGCGGCATTCACCGTCACCACGCTGCCGTTAACGGTCCAGTAAGTTGACGGAGTGATGGTCAATCGGGATGCCATCCATCTCGTGTTGCGGGGGTAAACATGTCGGCGAAACTTGCTTTTCTCGCAGTTCTGACTTTGACGCTTTCCACGGTGGCAGGCGCACAATCGGGGGCCAGCTTCTGCTCTGCCCACGCGGACAAGCTGTACTGTCTGACGCCCAACCTCTATGCGAATCCGACGCCAGATCCATTTACCGCAGTGCTGTCGACTCTGGGTAGCCAGCTGGGCATGGTCCCTCTGGCCTCTCCGGCATCCGGCATCATTTATTCGATGGATCCGAGCCTGAAGATCCCGGTCCCTTCCGGGACGGAGACCTTCGGACCGGTTCTGGTGGAACGCGGCGAAACGATCGGAGCGCACAAGCTGTTTGCGGCGTTTACCTTTCAGCATTTCTCGTTTTCGTCGATTGATGGCGTCAATCTGGGGAAAGTGCCGATCCTGTTCAACGTCTGCGATCCCTTTGGACAGTGCGCCCCGATCCAGACCAACAACCGGATCAGCCCCACGGTCAATCAATACGCCTTCTTCGGAACCTATGGGGTGACAACGCGGATCGATATTTCGCTCGCGGTACCCATTATCGACAGCACTCTCAAGGTGGCCGCCACAAGCTGCACTATGCCGTACTGCCAGGGCCCTCAGTATGTGAACAACGGCCAGGTCTCCCAGATCGTCTTCCAGCCGATATCGAAGCAGGGCTCAGCCACCGGCATCGGCGATATCGTCATCCGCGGCAAAGGCCTCGTTTTCCGTGGTGAGAAATTCAGGGTCGCTGCCGGCGTCGACGTTCGCGTGCCGAGCGGAGACGCTCTGAATTTCCAGGGAACCGGTGCACCGGGAGCCAAGCCTTTTGCAGCGGTCTCCCGTACGGGAAGGATTGCTCCGCATGTGAATGCGGGCTACCAGTGGAATGGAAACTCGATCATCGGAAGCAGCACCCCAGGGCAAAGCGGGAAACTTCCAAGCAACTTCTTCTGGGACGCTGGAGCTGACGCGGGCGCGACGAAGTATCTGACGTTTGCCGCGGATGTTCTGGGCGAATATGTCGAATCTGCGCTCCGTCTGCAACCTGTGACGATCACTCCGCCGCCCAATACCCAGGTGCCAACGCCTGTCCCAGTCCAGTCGGTCGCAATCTCCCGTGGATCATTCTCCACCCTCAAGGGCGCTTTCGGTGTGAAAGTGAAACCGTTCGGCCATTTCCTTATTAGTGGAAACGTCCTGCTCTCGTTGAGCCACAACGGTCTTCGCAACGATCCGGTTCCGCTGGTTGGGGCATCTTACACGTTCTGAGCCGATGTGCAGCAATCGATGCACCTTCCACTGTAGGACGCGGAAACAAAATGGTGGGTTATGCCCTATCCCGTGCTGATCATCGACTACAACAACAAGGCGATTGCGGAGATGGCCGACAACATATGGAACGCGCAAATGGCCTGCTGCCCGACCATTCTCACTTACTGCGGCCCCGCATTCGGTAAAGCGAACCGCAAAGAGGCCATGCACTTCGAGGTCGACAACCTCCGGCAGGAGATCATGCACATCCTCAGTCGCGACGAATACCCATTCGCATGCACTCTGGAAGGCGGAGCAAGTTCGTGGGTTGGACACATTCCCGGCCGGCAAAACTCCGCGCAGGGCGGTCTGCTCGCAGGCTTTCTGCGCCGCGAAGGAATTTTGCCCTGCTCGACCTTCAGGGACCAAAACGTCGAACGGGCAAAGTTCGAAGTGCGGGTGATCAATCACCCCAAAGGACCCGTTGTTCAGCCTCCATTCTGCAAGGACGGGAAGAATCTGCAAAACCTGGAACGATTGAAGAAGCAACTTTAAGCGAAAGGACCACTCGAAGTCATGCACATGAGTGCCGATCAGATCCGCGCCTACGCGGGGTTTGCAAAGCACGTCCGGAACGGGCTTCCAACCATGATTGCGCAAAAGAAAATTATGGACGCGATGAAAAACCACTCCGGCGCCAGTGAAGAGATCCTCAAGAAGGGCCTGATGTGGGGCAGCGGTCCGCTGGTCAACGTGAAGATGCTCGTGCCGCAGCAGCGCGACGGAAAAACGTACACTCCAACTGGCGGCTACACTCTTCACTCGAACACGTTGGACGTTTCCACCGCGGACGTGGGCCGATATCAAACCGGCCAGGACATGCGCGCAACCACCCGCGGGCAGGTGCATTTAATCACCATCATCCTGCTGCACGAGCTGACGCATTGGGCCAGGGAGAAGTCGGGCACGAGTGACTCTCCCGATATAGAGGACGGCTTCGAGTTCGAGAAGGAAGTTTACGGTAGGGTTATCGAGCGCTAGGGACTCATCGGGCGAGCGGACCCAAGTGTTTGTGGCGACGCGATGGATGGAATCGGAAATACGCTGGAATTCGATTTTCCGAAAGAACTCGGCGATGCACGACATCCCTCTGCTAAGAGGACCGAATTCTAGACCGGAGACAATGTCTCCGGAGGCGTGATGTGAACCAAAATGCGGACCAACAGACCATCGGAGCTCTGAACGCGGATATTCCACCAAAATTCTAGGTCGGAAACCTAAGCTTCCGGCGGCGGTGAAACGGTCGTGGAAGACGACGCATCGAGTGGGAGGTTCAATGTCAAGAATACAAGGGCCCCAGCGAGAAGATCCCTTTTCCGTGCTGGCCCCATCGCAATCGTTCATTCTGGGCAAAGGCGGTGCTGCCGATCCCAATGCCGCAACACATCCCGGCAACACCCCCGGGCCCACCGGGGTCGGCGGCGACTACGCCTCCAAGCTATCGCGGCCAACCGGAATCTCGAAGAGTGTCGTTGATTTCCTTGCCGAGCACCGGCTTAATGCGGACAAAAGGGTGCAATCCATTCGCCTTGATCATTCCGTCGTGATGAACATCGAAAGTGATCAGGCGGGGGGTTCCCCCATGCCGGTGTGGCAAGTCGAAGGCGCAATTCTGTACCGGGTGCAAACGCTGGCGCGGGACGATGATGGCGGTCCAGACACCTACCATCCTCCAACGCCGGAATTCTGGCTGGGGTATAACCCAAATAACAAGACTGCGAGAGGGTTGGGACGGGAATCCTTGCTCGATGCGATTGGCGTTCCTCCCATCCCCTACAAGCCGCCAGTCGCGCACGGCCACGGGACAAATCACGGCGAAGTTCATCGCGAGGTGGATTGGGACAGATTCGAACTGACTAAGGACTGCAAACTGCTCAGCGACCTCTTCCTGGCAAGGAGTCTGAAGAACTCACTGGAGCCCTCCGCGAGAACAACGCTCGCCGAAATATTCGGCAAATACCAGGTCACCACAATGCAGGAACTGGAAATCAAAGGTGCGGGCAAAGTGTGCATCAGGCCGATCAGAGGCCGCGATTTCCAAAGTCAGTTGAACGATTGGAACAACGTGCGAAGGTGGGCGGGGATCGTCGCGGAACACGGAGAAGGCGGCAGGCCAAAAGTCCGTACAGAAGGTCGATACGCAGGCTATTACTATCCCAACCGAGCAACTCCCTGGATCGACCCCCACGTAAATCCTTTCCTCGTGCGGACCAGACAACTCCATCAGAACGAAGATCTCAACCTCAACTTTGGAGTTCCTGCCGTGGTTATCTCGAATGGCGAGATTGCGAAAGTGGCATACGCATTGGCGGGCGAAGGAGGTCCACGTGGCGGCTTCGGAGAATGTTCCAGTGCGCTGCTCGATGACCTCCAATGCAACGAGGGCTCGGTGGGCGACTTTATCTGCATCTTTTTTCCCGGCCCAACCAATTCGAGGAAACGTGACGCCATGCAGATCCAGGCTGCTGCTGAAGTTCAGTTCAATTCCTGGACCGTCGATGGGCGCAAAGGATTGGAGGTCGTCAGGGATCTGTTCCCAACCTTCGGCACGTACATGCTCATGGAGACCGACTACCGGCGTCATGCTCCGGGTGACATCGTTTTGCCGCGGAAATCCATTGCACCACAAGGGTGGAAGATGCCGATCGCATCGCAATGGGCCGAGAGCTAAAAGTCCGCCGATTTCGACGCTGCCTTGCGCGACATCCGCAGCCAGTCGTGTCCAGCTTTTTTCTCGGAGCGCCGCGGTGTCGGCAAGGAGTCAGTCAGCGAGAATCCTATGTTAGGAATAGCGAGCCAGATCAGCCTCAAGCTGCGGGTCATTCCGTCCAAGAGTAAGGTCGGACTGTCGGCAGGGAGGCAAGCGCGTCTTTTTCGCATCCTACCTGAGCAAGAAAGCCGATCCGACTTGAATGTTCCCGCAACGAGATGGTTGATGCCGACCCCAAGCAAAGGACGTATCTGGACTTTGTCGAGGGCTGGGGGGACTCTCGTTCACACGATGAGAGTCCATCTTTTGGCGGCTTGGTTCAGTAGTGTCTGCCTGTTGTCGCAGGCCGGTGTTCGCTCCGCATTGAGTGAACCTCCGTCACCTGCTGTCAGGGTTCGAACTGAGGCGTGCATTCCTGTAACAGCGCAACAGCGCGCATGGCTTAGTCCGGAATGGGATCGGTTTCTTCCATTCGTGCGTTCGTGCGAAGTGAAGCACAAGAATTCGGCCCCGATCTTTCTGCTTTCGATTTGGGCAAGAGAGTTTGAAGCATCTCTCCCGAATGGCGCTCCATTCGAACGGTTGCCAAAGCCCATCGTCGCCTCGGTGGACGGACGAATTTTGGCACATCTTCCGGTGGGATTCCCGGAGGATCCGCCGCGGAGCAGTCAAATCAGCTTTTTGGATTGGGTCGACGGATTACCCAAGCAAATTCGGATCGGGGTCAGTGACCCCGCCGTACTCGGAAACCGGAGAGTCTTTTTGGATTGGAATCCGACCTCCCGGACGTATGTGACCAGGGAGCCGGCGAAATAGGAGCGAAGAGAAAACGATGAGCAAGATGCAAGCCAGCGATGTTGCATTGGATCCGACCGTCGCGAAACTGAAAAAGACATGCGATGACGCGTATATGAAGTACCCGGGTTCTTGCAGCCATGCCGTGTGGTTCGTCCGTACCGAGATCATTGATCCCAATGCTCAATACAGACAGGCCAATCAACTGGTCGAAGAGCTATCCACGGCCACAAATTGGAAAGAAGTTTCGGTCGAGGATGGTTGGGCACTCGCCCAGAAAGGGATTGTCGTCATCGGCGGATATAAGCAAGACGGAGGTCATGGACACGTAATCGTCGTCTATCCGGGCGACAAGATAGCCAGTGGCGGATACTTGTATCCCCACAAGGAAAAAGGCACGGGAAAGACAAAGCTTCTCGTGCTGCGAAGCCATGGCATGTTCCCGCGTGCGCTGTCGACTTCGAGTGGGTCTTGGCCAGGCGCGAAGAGCAAGGGGGACAAGACCGTTTGGGATCCCTGGGCGGACGACGATGTCTTCGAGGATGTGACGTTTTGGACGAACTGCTAGAGCGGTTTCACGGTATCTGTATTCGATACCCACAGTGTTGAAACCAAGCGGTCGAGTTTTGCTGGGTGATGGTGGCGATGGCCGCAGCTAGGGCTTGATCGAGGGGATCGACCAAACGGGCCTTGGCCGCTCTGAGGCACTCCTTG
>Ga0182024_10002990_pt1 | contig 40993 bp, 44 predicted proteins | sample P32metaG_FD_120480 | JGI IMG/M metagenome (GOLD analysis project Ga0182024, IMG submission 120480) | Permafrost microbial communities from Stordalen Mire, Sweden - P3-2 metaG (Illumina Assembly) | ecosystem: Environmental > Terrestrial > Soil > Wetlands > Permafrost | place: Sweden: Stordalen...
CATTGCCTCACCACTCGGCACGCCCGCCGCTCACTCACTTCGTACTCCTCGCGGGCATGCTCTACGGCGCACCGACGTCGCTCCGGGCTTAGAAGTTTCCCTCCGCAATATCCTTTAATATCTGTTTGTCCAGCGACAGCTCCGCCACCAGCCGTTTCAACTTGCCGTTCTCTTTTTCCAGTTCCTTCCGTCGCTTCGCCTGGTCCATCTTCAAACCGCCGTATTCTTTCCGCCAGCGGTAGAACGTCTGGATGGTGATCTCCGCTTCTTTGCAGGCTTGTGGAGTGGTTTTTCCGTTTGCCATGCTGACTTCAATCTGTCGCAGCATCGTCACGATCTGCTCTGGCTTGTACCTCTTGATTGGCATGACCCGCTTTTCCTCCAAGTGGATTCTCTCTCATTCCACTTGGCACAAATTTTGCCGGTCACGTCAGGGACGTGTGTCACCTTCTTGGAAATCGTATTGTGCCAGTTCGGAACCCTATTCCGACCATTAGGAAGCCGCAAAGTGCCGGAGGCCGTCAGAAGTTCTCTGCCTGCGGCGGGCAAGTGAGTAATTCCGAGTTTAGCAAATTGATGTCCGGTGCGCGTTTGGTCGTTTACATTTACGGCAGCTATGACGGGCCCGCAATCGGCAATTACAGGTATTGCGAAGAGATAGAGTACGCAAAGGATTTTGCACGGTTTAGCGACATCGGTGAATGCGATTCTTCCAAACCGTTTCCGCAGTAACGCGCACACTCCCGCGACGCTGCCCTGTCGCAGCAATAATAGCATGTGTCGGAAGTATATAAATGCCCAAAATGCTCCAGTCGGAACATAGTGAGCGAATGTTCCAACTGGAACACAACTCACGTTTTATCGGAAACACTGTGGAAATCGCGGAAAACTCGGAAAACCACCTTAAAGCTATAGTTGGCGGGCGGCAAATGGCTGGATGGGATGGAGTTAGTGGCTGAGGGGGAAAAGTGGCAGGAAGGACACAGGGCGAAGGGAAAGCGGCGAAAAAGGGCGAACGAGGATGGCACTCGGGGTGGAGGCTGCTAATTACTTAGACTTACGGGGAAATGGGGAACGTCCCGTCTGTCCCCGGTTTACTCCCAGGCTAAGGCGTGATCTCGAAGGCGACACCGCAGCCATCCTCCCGCACTCCTCACCCCTGTGTGGCCGCCGTCGGCGGTCACGCCGAACCGATTGCCGGATGAGTCGAATACGATCCCGCCCAACGGGAATATTCCGTCGCTGCCATTTCCGAAGGAGTGCAACACCTCTCAGTCCACTTCCCGCCCTGAGGAGCCAACTTGAAAATAACTCCGCAACCGAGACCGCCCCCGAGGGCACAATCGTATTTACCTCCCCAGGCTGCCACCCCATACAAATTGCCGTGCTCATCTAGCGCCAGTCCGGATCTGACGTACCCCCCTCCCAACTTGGCGCGGTTTAAAGCGGTGCAGGATGGTCTCTTTCCACTTTCCTCCTCCAGCTGGCGTGAGCTTGAACGCGATGCCCCAGCCTTGCATCCCTTCCGTACCGCCGAACGGCGTGGCGCCGTATAAGTTACCGGAGCGGTCGAAGGTCAGGCCGTACGCGGGCTCGTCCCCGTCGCCGGTGTCCCCTTTAAACGCGTGCAGGATTTCCTCGCCCCACATGCCATTCTGCTGCCTCAGCTCGAAGACCGTGCCCGATCCGTAAACGCCTCCCCACTCCGTAGTACCGTAGAGGTTCCCGGAGGAATCGAACGTCATCGGGCCAAGCGGCTCGTCGCCGTCGTTGCCTTGGAAGGTATAGAGCACGGTCTCCTTCCACTTGCCCTTTCCGACAGGACTCAGCTCGAACACCACCCCGCATCCACCCTCGCAGGCGGAAGTATTACAGCCATGCGACGTGGGGCCATACAAGTTGCCCTTGGAGTCAAAGATCATCCCGGCGTAGGGCTGCGCTCCATCGCCAGCCTTCTGAAAAAACCGGTGCAACACGCTGAATGTCCAGTCGCCGCTGTCCCCCCGCTCCAATTCAAAAGCAACGCCGCAGCCCAGGCTGCTGCACCCGTTCGGGCCACCGTATACCGTCGTGCCGTACAGGTTTCCTGCCTTGTCCGCAACCAAGCTCCCGTTGGGAAACCATCCGTCACTGCCTGTAAAGACGTGCAGTACGGTCTCGCTCCATTTGCCGTCCGAACCACGCGTTAGTTGGAATATTGCGCCGGAATCGCCGTCGCCAGAGCAAGTGCTCGATCCGGCCGCCTGGGTCGTGCCGTACAGCGCGCCGTCCGGGCCGACGATCACGCTCGTCGGCCCACAGCCGTCCGTCCCGTGGAAGGCGTACAAAACCTTCTCCGAGGCCGCCCAGCTTGTCAGACAAAATCCTAGCAAGAAGACAAAGAGCGTCGCCACCGTTCTGCCAGTGGTTTTCGCGAGCCCATGCGTAATCCGAGATTTCGGTGATAAAGCGAAGATTCCTGGCTCAGATAAACGATCGATTATTTCGCGGGTCGTATTCATACGTGATGCTCCTCCGGGAGGATGGGCGGCGGGGGGAGCGACTCTGCGACACGCGGATTATCCTTCGCCAAGTAGGGATAGTCAATATGCAAACAATTGCGGATCAGGAGAGAAATGGCAACCTACACTCTAGCTCTTTTTCCTGCGGCTTGGTCGGAACAGCGGGTAGCCCCAGGCGCTTGCCGCTAGCAGTGCTCCGAAGAGGATGACCGCGTCGATGCTAGTGCGTCCTTCGGGGGACCAGTAGACGTCTTTCAGATTCAGCCAGAGGGCGAATTCATCGAGCGTGAGGGCTGCGCCTACGCCGTAGAGGATCGACATCAAGCGGCTTAGAAGGAGCGATGTATCGTCCTCGCCGGTGCCGATGTCGGCGAGCCATCCATAGCCTACTGCAAGCAGAATAATGATGCCGATGACCAGATGATGAATGTGGCGGCCATCGCGCTCGATGAAATGGAATGGCGGAATATTGTGTAGGACGGCGAAGACTACGGCACGCACTCCGGCAAAGGTCAGGAAGAAACTTACGGAGGCCACGAAGAGACGGCGGCGGGGCCGGTCGGGAATGCGCTCGTGGATGGCCTTGCCCAAAGACGTTCCTTGGGCAATTAAGAAAAGGAAAGCTGTCCCGCTGATCGTGAGCAGGAGTATGAACCAGGTGTAGGCCATAACGTATTAGAGCATCAGCGCAGGGTAGCGTGGCGGGAAACAGCAGGTTCCCTTCGTCTTCGCTCAGGGCAAGCTTTCACACGCGCTTTGCGCCTGTTCGGAATGACAGATTTTTGTACCTTCGGCGCTACGCTTCAGCTTCCGAATTACGCGTGGCTTTACGCTTTTTGCGCTTCGCGCTTCAGTGCGCGGTCGAGGGTCTGGTCGAGGGCGGATTTGGCGCTCTCGTATTCCGATTGCGAGATTTGGCCTTGCCTGCGTTCCACTTCGAGCTGGAAGAGCTCTTCTTTCAGGGCATCGAGCAGCCTGGAAGCGGGGCGCGCCGCGGCGGGAATTGACGCAGCGAGAGCAGGCGTAGGTCCGTACTCGTCGTCTTCCTCTTCGTGATGCGCGGCGCCATGGCCGGCTGACCGCATAGGCGAAGCGGTCTTGCGGCGGGCCAGAGTGCGCGCGGCGGACTGCTGCCGCACGGCCACAAAAATTCCGCCGAGGATCAAAGCGGCGGCGATGCCTCCTAGAATCCACCAGCGATATTTCTGCAAAGGGTCGGGAGCATCGATGGGCGGTCCGAGTCCTCCGCCGGGGCGGTTCGTGGTTTGGGCCCCGGCTTCGCCTTTGGCAGCCTCGTCTTCCTGAGGGCTCTGGAGCACGCCTTCGCCCGAGACCTTGAAGCTCAGGTTCTGGCCGGGCGTGATATTGGAAGCCACTTGCACGATCGCGTCGGGCTCGTTCGGATAGTTGATCAATTTGAAACCGGCGGAGGCAGCGGCGGCGGTGAACTGCATCGTCTTCGGCATCATGACCACGAAGTGCTCGAGGGGATACAGCGACTTGGGGTCAACGTTCGCGCTTCCGGTGTAGGGAAGTTGGTAAGCCACTTCGAAGCGCGTCAGCCCCGGACGCAATGGGAAGATGAAGGAGTAGCGGTTCTTCTCGCCTTCGGGCACCGGCGCGGACTTCAGCGGGTTGCCATTTTCGGTGGTGGCGGTGGCTGAATCTGGAATGATCTGCGCTCTGTCCGGGATGTAGAACTCAAGGTTGCGCTCATTCATCTGGGTGCGCGGAGGCTTGGCAGTGTTCTGCACGCCGAACTCACGCACTACGACGAGTTGCCCCTGTTCGACTTGAAGGCGCAGGATGTCGGCGACCACTTCAACATGGTCGATCTTTTTCGCCACGTCATACACTTCGAGTTCCACGGAGGTGGTTCCCGGAGGCGCCATGCGGTGGTAGGTGACACCCTGATGGATGGCGCGGACCAGGTGCGGAGACTGGGCGTCGTCGAGCTTGAAACTGAACTGGCCCTTGGCGTCGGACTGGGTGCGGCCGGCTTCTTCCATGCCTTGGCCGAGCTTGAGCAGGACGACGGCGTCTCCAGCGGCGGGCTTGCCGGTGGTGGAGTTCTTGAGAGTGCCGGTGAGGGTTTGAGCGGCGGCGAGGGAAGTGAGGAGAAGAATGAGTGCAGTCAAGAGCGCTTTTCCGCGAACTGCTGGACCAAACGCTTGAGCAGAGCCGGGAGAGGACGCCGTGCGAGGACTCGCAGTGCGGTTGAGGGACAAGGGATCCCCTTCGGCTTTGCTCAGGGCGGGCTTCGACTGTGTGAATGCTTCGCTTCGCGAAGCATTCACTCCGCTCAGGATGACAGTGCGCTGAATTTGTTTCAAGATCGGGTTCCTTTTTGCGGCGCGGGATTTTCCAGGCGGGAGATCTCGGCCAGGATGGTGGCGGCCTCGTCCTGCAGGGAAGATTTCAGCGAAGCGTAGTCAGAGTCTGGCACTTTGCCGGCTTTGTATTCGAAGTTGAGATCGCGCAGGTTTTCGTAGACGGCGTCCTTGCGTTCGCGCAGATAGCCGGCACGGGTTTTCTCCGGACCCAGAAAGAGTTTTCCCGGCAAGTAAAAAATGTAGAACAGAGATGCGACGGCGAGCAGAAGGCAAGAGATGAGCCAGATCATAGGTCAGTCTCCTTGCGGGCCTGGTCGCGGAACTGCTCGAGTTCGGGTCCTCGGGCCGGACGCAGGCCGTCGGCGATGGCGGGAGTGGGGCGATTCTTCCATACGATGACGATCAGCACAACCATGCCAAAGCCGAGAATCAGGAAAACCGGCGGGATGATATAGGCCGCGCGGTCGAACCCTTTCGTGGTGGGCGCCGCCAGGACGGTTGGTCCGTATTTCTGCACGAAGCTCTGTTCGACCAGGCTGTCGCTGTCTCCACGTAAGACCGCTGCCGTGAGTTCGTTGCGCATGCCGTCGGAAGAAGGGCAGCCGACGTGGTTGCATTCCAGAAGAATCTGGTTGCAGCCGCAGATGCACATCATCTGGTGGCCGATTTCATTGAAGCGCGTGGCTGGATCGCCGGCGCCGAGGAGCGTGAAGACGGCCGCGCACAGCAGGATGGTTTTCGCGAGTTTGTGTCGGAACTTCCCACTTCTCGCAGAAGACGCGAGAAAGCCTGCCCTGAGCTTGCCGAAGGGTGCGGCACCCCACTGCGGAGATGAATTTATGAAATCGGACATCAGTCTCCCGTTACTGCTGGTTCGGCTTGTGCTTGATCCAGTCTTGCTGGCACTGGAACACGGGCCGGCGCTGGTGCGTTTGGAACCAGGGCCAGGGCGGTTCCGATCAGCATGATCCAGACGCCCATCCAGATCCACATCACGAGCGCATTCAGGTGCGCTTTGATGATGGGGTGACCGTTATCATTATTCAGGCCTTCGAATACCAGGTAGAGATCCTCGTTGAGGCTGGAGCGGATGTCAGGCATCGTCGAGGTCTGCTGGCTGGCTTTGTAGAAACGGCGGACCGGGGTCATGGTGTCGATCTGCTTGCCGCCTTTGTAGACGTCGAGGATTGCCCACTCGCTGGCATAGTTCGGGGCGTCGTCGTCGGTGTAAGAGCGGCAGATCAGGGTGTAGGGGCCGATGGTCATCTTGTCGCCGTTGGCCATCTCCTGCTCTTTATCCTGATTGAAAGCGGCCCCGGCGAAACCGATGATCACCACTACCACGCCGAAGTGGACGATATAACCGCCGTAGCGGCGGGTGTTGCGGTGAGTGAGCTGCACCATGGAGGCGAACATGCCCTGTCCGGTGTGTTTCGAGATGACGCGGCCGCCGCGGTAAAACTCGCTGGCCACGGTGAAAGTGACCAGCGCCGAGAGCGCAATCGCCATCAGCGAATAGAAGTAGGAAAGATCCTGCCAGGGCTTGAGGCCGAAGGGTGAGCCCCAGCGCTGAGGTGTGATTATAAGGAAGATGGCGACTGCGACGGCGCCGATGGTTGGCCACAGGAAATTGCGCTTCAGGCTTTCGAGCGAGGTCTTGCGCCAGGCCAGCAGCGGGCCTACGGCGGTAAGGATCAGGAGCAGCAAAGCTACGGGGATGGCGACGCTGTTGTAGTAAGGTCCCGAGACCGTGACTTTCTTTTCTTCCACGAGTTCGGTGAGTTTCGGAAACCATGTTCCCAAGAGCACCGTGAGGCAGAGGACTCCGAAAAGCAGATTATTGAACAGGAAGCTTGACTCGCGCGACACGATCGATTCGAGTTTGTGCTCGCTGCGCAAGTGCGATTTGTTCTTGAAGAAGAAGAATACAAATACAACCAGGGTGATCAGGAGGAACCAGCCGAACCATTCTCCAATGGAAGACTGCGCGAAGGCGTGTACGGAACTGATAATCCCGCTGCGGGTCAGGAAAGTTCCAAGGATGGCCAGCCAGAAAGTAGCGAAGACCAGCCACATGTTCCACATCTTCAGCATGCCGCGCTTTTCCTGCATCATCACCGAGTGCAGGAAGGCGGTGCCGGTAAGCCAGGGCATCAGCGAAGCGTTCTCGACGGGATCCCATCCCCAATAGCCGCCCCAGCCCAGCACGGAATAGGCCCAATGCGCTCCGAGAAAGACTCCGCAGGTCAGGAAGGCCCAGGTGACCATGGTCCAGCGGCGGGTAATGTGGATCCACTTCTCGCCGGGATACTTCATGATCAGCGCGCCCAGTGCGAAGGCGAACGGCACGGTGAACCCGACGTAGCCGAGATAGAGCATGGGCGGATGAATCACCATCTCGGGATATTGCAGCAGTGGATTCAATCCGCTGCCATCGGGCCGCAGCGGCCCTTCGAGAATGCCGAATGGACTAGCGGCGAAGTTCAGCAACAACAGAAAGAAAATCTGCACGCCAGCCAGCACCACCGAGGCGTAGGCGAAGAGGCGCGGGTCGGTCTTGTAGCGCAGGCGCAGGACGAATCCATAGGCTGCGAGCAAGAGCGACCAGAACAGCAGCGAACCCTCCTGGCCGGACCACAACACGGCAAACTTATAAGGAGCGGAAAGATCGCGGTTGCTGTGGTGGAAGATATAAGCGATGGAGAAGTCGTCGCGGAAGGCACAGATCACGAGGACGACAGATGCGAGAAAGACGGCGGCGAAAGTGGCGATGCCAGCGCGGCGGGCGGTTTCGCCGATGCGTTCCGAACCCGCTCCCTCGATCAACGCGATCATCCCGGCGAGGAATGTGTACAGGCTTAACGCCAACGCGAGAAGCAGCGCGAAACTACCCAATTCCGCCATGCGGGAGACCCCCGGCCTATTTTTTCAGAAACGCCCCCGCGAGGCAACCGGCGGAAGGCGGCGGCGGGAACTTCCGCCGCCGCTGATCTTGATATTGACCAGTCCGAACGCCACTTAGGCGCTTTGCTGCTGACGGTAGCGCTGCCGAACTTCACGTTCCGCAGCCAGCCAATCCTCGGCCTCGCTGCCTGTTGCGGCTCCGCGCTGCTTGTAGAGTTCATAGGCGCGGCGTCGAATCTCGTCTTCCAGGTTGATTGGAAGCACTCTGCGGGGCTCGGTCCTCACAACTTCCAATTTCTTTCTCGGCTCGCTCGTGGCTTGAGCTTCCAACTTGATCTCCGATTTGACCTCTGGTTTCACCTCAATAGGCGCCGTCTCCGGCGCGACTGCCTGCACATTGGCCCGCATGTCGGGTACACCGGCCACGCTGGGTTGCTCTTTGTTAGTGTTCGTGCTGCTCTTACTGCCTGCGGTAGATTTTGATCTCGCCATATCGGATACTCCTTTTAGATACCTGGATTTAGGAATGAATTGAGTGGTTCATCGAACCAGCTACACCTCGCCCCCACAACGTCTAAGAAAACATGAAATGTGGTGGCTGAGCTGTGATCAGTATAGGCCTTCCGAAGCTGTGGAAACCTGTGTCCTCGAAGAAATTGGCCAGGATGGCTTTGCTATAATCGAAGCTCTTCGGATGGCGCTATCGTCTAGGGGTTAGGACGGAAGATTCTCAATCGTGCCGATACCCGCCATTCATCAGTGTTTTCAATACTTTGAGTTCGGCACAGTTAGGTAAAATCAGGCACTATTTGGGCGTCGTAGTGAAAAAATGGTGAAAGATTTTAGCGTACCCAAAAGTGCTTTCTCGGAGGGGCCGGTGAACAGAGAAAAACATAAAGAACGACTGAGGGCGAAAAGGGCGAAAGACAGAGAACGATTGAAGGCGTTGGACGCTAAATACAAGCAGATGTCCGGAGAGATGGTGGAACGGGCTCAAGAGCTCAAGGCGAAACTTGCCGACTCGCGACGGCCAGCCTCCATGCCGAATTATTTGCCTCTCAATACGGGAGCAGGTAACCGAGACTAATTGTGATGGCAGCGCCGGAATGTGGCGCTGCTTTGTGCGGGCGTACGATGCGACATGGCAGAAGGCTCAGACAGACCGATAATTGAACGTATCCGCTGCAACCAATGTCGGCGCGAGACGCGTCACAAACTTCTGCACACGGTAGAGGATACGGATTCGGAAGAGATAGAGGATGGCCCCACCATTCAATGGACGATAACGTCCGATACTCTTCAATGCTGTGGATGTGGACATGTCACACTGCGGCGAAGTTCATTTCATAGGTTTGCCCCTGAGGATGTAATCATTCAATACTTTCCCCCAGCCGTGTCTAGACATCCCCCTTCTTGGCAGTTTAAGGAGACGTTTCCCGAGGAATTGCGGTCAGTAATGAGAGAGGTGTATCAGTCGCTCGATGCTAACAATCGTCGCCTTCCCATGATGGGAGCGAGAACACTTGTCGACATGCTAATGCTTGAGAAGGTAGGTGACGTTGGCAGCTTTGATGAAAAACTGAAGCAGCTGGAAAACTTGGGCGTCATCAGTTCTCGAAACCGGGAAGTGCTTGCAGCAGCTCTTGATGTCGGAAACGCCGCTGCACATAGGGGGCATGCTCCGAATGGGGATGATGTCAACGCCGTGATGGACATTGTCGAAAATTTGCTGCACGCGGTCTATGTGCTCCCCGAGATGGCGAAGAGTCTCAAGACAACGACGCCGCAACGCCCGAAGAGGAAGGTAACTCCGTGAGTGGATATCGAGCCGAAGCCGACCAATGTAAGCCGACGCCCGCCCATGGTCACCTTACCAGACGCATCTTCCACTTCCAGGATTGCTCCGGCAGGCTAGGTTAGCACCACTCACTTTGGTGGATGACCTGCATCACAGTGCCATTGTTGGCGGCACCACTCGTCGATAGAATTTACGAGCATCAAGGGCAGCCCGTCCAGTCGTTCCGACCGGAACCAAGCGACGGTGCTCACCAACCGAGGGGTTCTCGAATCTCCACTTAGGAGAGCGGCAGGGTAGGCGCTCGCTTCGCCCTGCCGAATACGAATGGGCAATTGCCCGTTCGACGGCAGCTTCGTGGTCTTTCTTTAATTGCCGAAGCCACTCAACTGTGTAAATTTCCGGCTCGTCGTCGATTTCTTTGTGATGTTCCGGACAGAGATAAATCAGATTCGCGCCGATTGTGTTCTCCCTGAGCGAGAGGTTCGTTTCCTCGTGGACCATCTGGCGAGTCACTAACGATGTGGGCAATCTGTCCTGTAACAACACGCTGCTTCATCGAACCGACATACTGCACGAGAGGATTGTGACAACCCGGATACGCGCATCGATTTCCGGATACCACCAGCAAAATTCGTTGCTCTTTTGCGGAAATCAGCCGATGAGCTCTATGACCGTCTCCTCCCTTCCCGAGCCTGGGTAGGAGTCATTGGACTTCCGGTATCTCTCCTATAAACAACAGGATACACCGAGATTACCTAAAATCAAGAAAATCTTGAATTGCGCTTTGAAATATGCATCTAATGGACTAGAATGAAAGCCAACATGGAACAGCAGAGAGAACGTCCAGCTTCGGTACTTGGGAAACGGATTCGAGAAGCCCGCGAACGGTTGAAGTGGTCACAGGGGAGACTAGCAGAGGAGGTTGAGCTGGGGTCTGCCCAAATTGTGTCCTCGATTGAATCTGGAAGCCGCGAGGTAAAAGCTTCAGAGCTTTCACGAGTTGCTCGTGCTTTGAAAACAAGCATCGATAATCTCCTCAATCCCGAACTCCGTCCAGAGCTCCAATTCGCTTGGCGCGAACAGCCAGAAGAGGGCTTCGAAGAGCATGAGGCCCGGTTTTTGCTCAAGTGCGAAAGATACGGACTCCTTGAAAAGTGGTGTCAAGTTGCCAGTGCGCAACCACTTCCAGCATTGAGATTTACCGCGCCATCCCCGACTTTTGCGGACGTGCAACGTCAAGCTGACAACACTAGGAATACCTTACAGCTAGGCGGAAGGCCCGCCTGTTCGCTCGAAACGACGCTTGAGGAAGACTACGGGCTCAAGATTTTCTACGATGACCTTGGCGCGAACGGTGGTTCCGCGTTCTCTGTCGAATCGTGGTTCGGTAAAGCTGTACTGTTGAATTCGGCTCATGCGCCTTGGCGCAGAAACTACAGTCTCGCTCACGAACTTTTTCACCTTCTGACCACTAATGAACTGAACTCTTGTGGCAGGGAACAGGTCGAAAAGCTCGCAAATGTCTTTGCTTCCGCTTTGCTGTTGCCATCAGACCATGTGTTGTCTGCTATTGACGACCACTTGTTTGAAGGCAAGATTTCTTACGAGAACCTTGTTGAAATTGCCAGAGAATTCGGCGTTTCGATTGATGCACTACTTTGGCGTTTGGTAAATTTGCGGCGACTTGAGCACAATACTGTCAGACAGGCTCTCGCTAGCAACAATCTAAGGGCAATCGACAAGGCGAGCTTTCCGAGTTGGGATAGAGAGGCTCGCGTGCCAGAGCGGTACATTCGACTGTGCCATCTAGCCTATCGAAAAGGTAAAATCGGCTTAGCAAAGTTGGCCGAATTCCTGGACACGAGTATCGTAGATTTGGCAGAACAGGTCCATGAGACAGGAGCGGAGTTAGCTGCCGGTGAACAAGCCGAAATTGCTCTTACTGGATGCTGATGTAATTGTTTTCGCGCATCAGTTCGGAGTCTGGCAGAGTTTGCAAAAGGCATACGAAGTGCACGTCCCTGCAACCGTTATCGATATTGAGGCCCGGTTCTTCGACTCGAAAGATGGCAAAAAAAGAATTGACCTCAAGGCCGAGGAATCCACGGGCCTTATAACGAGGCTAGAAGCCACCGCGACCGAGATTTCTGAAACTTTTGGACATTTTGAGGCAACTTTCCTTGCGGCTCTACACGACGGAGAAAAGGAAGGTATAGCTATCCTCAAAGCGAAAGCCGAATCGGGCATGGTCTTCTGCACTGGCGACCTGATTGCGGTTGAGTCGGCAGCGATGCTTGACCTCTCCGCATCCTGCCTCTCTTTCGAAGAGGTTCTGCAGATGGCGGGGCTGCTGAAGCTAGTCTCGTCTTTCGCTCCTCCTCTAACTAAGAAAGCTCACGATTATCGTCTCGAAAAGGGCAAAGTCCGGCGCGTCACAGGCGAGTGCTTTAAGAAGTCTCCTCTTTCTCTCTGAACACAAACAAAGGGCGATTTATTCCTTCTTTAGCTGGAACTGCCGAGCTAGAATCAGCTGTTTGAGGCGCCCTCGCGGCAATTCAGGCTAGGTTCGGGTTCGAAAAGGGGGCGCTACTAAGGCAAATTCCGTTGCACTAGTCTTCGGATTGCAATCGGCGGAGTAGCACGCACCATGGAGTTCACCAATTCGCAGCTTCAGGCAATCGGTCACGACGACGGCAATCTGCAAATCATAGCGTGCGCTGGCTCCGGTAAGACGGAAGTAGTCGCGAGACGTGTCGCAAACCTCCTCAGGAACGGAGCCACAAATGGGTTGCTACCGCGTAACATCGTCGCCTTTACGTTTACGGACAAAGCTGCTGCGGAACTGAAGGAACGGATAGTTACTCGCTGTCGAGAAGAACTGGGCGAAGTGCATGGTATGGCTGAGATGTTTGTCGGAACCATCCACGCTTTTTGCTTGGAATTACTCAAGACCGAAGTGCCAAAATATTTGAAGTTCGACGTGCTCAATGAAGTGCAGCAGTCGCTCTTCATTGACCGAAACAGCAAGAAGAGTGGATTAACGGCGTCAACCGACCTGGCAGGTGCGCCGTTGAAACGATACAGAGACACTGGGCACTATCTGACCGCGCTCAGCATCCTCCGAGAGGACGACATCGACGAAGCGAATCTCGCCACTTGCACCGTCCTCAAGGGTCTGGAGTCGTACTCACACCTCCTCGAAGAAACCCGATATTTTGATTACTCGTCCATCATGGAAGCAGCGGTGGACGTGCTCACCAACGATGAAGGCATACGTCAGCGGCTCTCCGACCGCATACGACACATAATTGTTGACGAATATCAGGACGTGAATCCGGTTCAGGAAGCGATTGTCTGGTGTCTGCACGACCTCGGCGCGGCGGTTTGCGTTGTGGGAGACGACGACCAAACTATTTACCAATGGCGCGGCAGTGACGTCGAGAACATTCTGACCTTCAGCAAGCGATACCCCAGTGTGACCCAGCTTCGCTTGGAGGAGAATTTCCGTTCAAGCGAAGGAATCGTCGAAACTGCACGCACTTTCGTAGAGAAAAATACCGCTCGGCTGCCGAAAAAAATGCAACCCACTCCCGCGCAGCCCTTCGAGGCTGGCGATATCGTTGCTCTCTCATTCGACACGCCGGAGGCTGAGGCGGCCTACATCGTCCAAACGATGCAGTCGCTTCGAGGTGTGGCGATAAAAGAGGAAAACAAGGAGCGTGGTATATCGTGGTCGGACATGGCGGTATTGCTACGCAGCGTTCGTACGAACGGAGAGCCGATTACAAAGGCACTCGCTCAGGCGGACATCCCTTATGTAATAGTCGGCATGAACAATCTGTTTGGAACTCCCGAAGCGGAAGCTGCACGGCAATTGTTCTATTTCATGAGTGGATGGATAGACTCACCCACGTTAGAGGCGTTTTGGGCGGGTGCGGGAGTCGGCGTGGAACCCAAACACCTTCAGCGAGCTATTGCGACTGCGCAGAAATCTCGCGCATCGTTCGACAGCCCAACTGAACGGTTCGGCTTTTACTCTATTCAGCGCACTTTCCTTACGTTTCTTGAAGAGGCCGGAATCCGCGAGGAAATCATTCCGAATGAACGAGGCGAAATCGTTTTCTACAATTTGGGCAAGTTCAGTCAGCTCATTACCGATTTTGAGACGATTCACTATCACTCGAAGCCGAAGGAAAAGTATGAATCGTTTGCAAATTTCCTAAAATACGGAGCAGAGAACGCCTATCCCGAGGGCTGGCAGGATAACCAGTACGCGAATCCCGATGCGGTTCGAATCATGACCATTCACCAAGCAAAGGGAATGCAGTGGCCTGCAGTTTTCGTCCCAGCACTACTCAAGAACCGCTTTCCGTCAGCACTCCATGGCGGACGAAGCGTGTGGCACATTCTCCCTCGTAAGGGCATCAACCGTCAGGCGCGTTATGAAGGCAGCATAGAGGATGAACGGAGACTGTTCTATGTCGCAATGACGCGCAGCCAGAAATTTCTCCACCTCACGTGGGCTCCCATTCCGGGCAAGAATAACCGATACCGCAGTCCTTCCGAGTTTTGGGAGGACATCCTCGCTTCGAAGTACGTCAAACGGCGCTTGCCCGACTATTCGAAACGCAAACGGCTCCAGCCCACGCCGCGCAAGGGCGTCGAGAACGTCGTATTTTCATTCTCGGATGTAAAGTATTTTTTCGACTGCCCATACCAGTTCAAGCTTCGAATCCTTTACGGGTTTAACGCCCCAATCCACGAGGCACTCGGATATGGGCGCTCCCTGCACAACGCCCTGGCGGAAGTGCATGCGAGAGCTCTCCGAGGGGACTATGCCGACGAAAAGGAGTCGCCGAAGCTGGTCGACACGCACCTTCATACTCCTTACGCATTTGCCGCTTTGCGGCAGAAACTCGAAGCGGCAGCGCAGAAAGTTGTGAGGGACTACATTCATGACAACAAAGCCAATTTCGACAAGATTGAGTTTTCAGAAAAACAAATCGATATTTCCCTTGAAGACGGCGTCAGCATGGTCGGTCGGATTGACCTCGTGCGTCGCATCGATACCGGAGAAACAACCATCGTTGACCTGAAATCGAGCGACCGAGCACAGCCGGAAGAAGTCACTGAGACACAACTTCACATTTACGCGCTCGGATATGAAGAGCTCACTGGGAAAAGGGCCGACTACGTCGAAATCTACGAATTGGACGACCGAAAGCGGAAGCCCCGTTCGGTCGACGACGACTTCATTGCAGATGTAAAGACAAAGGTGGCACATGCCGCAGAGAGCCTGCGGCGCGGAAGCTTGTCTCCTGAGCCGTCTGCCATAAAGTGTAAGACGTGTGACTATCGAGGCATGTGCACTCCTGGGGCACAAGCGTTGACGGCAAAGAGTTAGATTAGGAGCGATAGATGGCGCGTCCAACGGGAATTAAGACGACGAACGGTAAGAATATTGAGAAGGACAAAAAGGGAAAGAATAACGGTAAAGGCAAGCGCATCACGCGATACACGTTTGAGGAGTTGAAGGAACCTCGAACTCCCGAGACAGGGCACACCAACCTCATATCTAACGAGGAACAGGTGGTCACGCTGCTGATGGATAACGGATGGCCCAAAGCAATTGAAACTGCCAGACTGCCCGAGAGTGACAAGCCTGTTGTCATTGACATGGACCCAGCTGTGGACCCGGTTCTCCTTTGGTCAGGTAAACGAAATCGTCGTACCATTCCGCTACTTCCGCTCCAACGGAACGAAATTGTGACCGAGTCGCGAATCGGAAAGATTATCGACCGCACACGCGCACGGCAGAACGGAAGTCAGATTCCTCTCCAGGGCTTGTTTGCAGATGCAGAGAAATCGTTCCGAGAAGCAGATAAAACGAAACGAATCGAGTTTTACCGACATGATGAAGGATGGCGAAACAAGTTGATATGCGGCGACTCGTTGCACGTCATGGAATCACTCCTTAAATTCGAGAACCTGCGAGGGGGAGTTCAAATGATTTTCTTGGACCCTCCATACGGAATCAATTACGACTCGAATTTTCAGCAACGAGTGGATTCGGTCAGCAATGACAAGGACGACGAATCCGATGATGTCCTCACCGTCAAAGCCTTCCGCGATACTTGGGTATTAGGAGTGCATTCGTACCTCAGCTACTTGGAGGAGAGACTGTATCTGTGTCGCGAACTTCTTTCTAACTCCGGTTCTATATTTCTGCAAATCTCTGATGAGAACATTCACCGAGCACGTTGCTTGATGGATGAAGTCTTTGGGGCAGAGAACTTTATTGCCCTAATTCCATTCCGCAAAAAGACAATGCCTTTCGGAACGACGTTCATAGAACAGATGGCCGACTTCCTGGTTTGGTACGGCAAGCGTAAGTTCACCGACAACGGGGGTCCCAACACCAGATTCTACCCGCTCTTTACGCTCCAAGATATGGAAGGGGAATTCCATCATTGTTGGTATGAGATGCCGGACGGCACCCGTCATCGGATGGCACCAGACGAACTGAACAATCATAGATTGCTTCCCAAGCATGCTCGCGTCTACCGACTTAAGTCGCTCGAACCCTCTGGCCCGATGAGCTCTGGAAAGTTCACGTACAAATTTGAAGGTCGTGATTACCCGCCGCCAAAGAACGGCTACGGAACCACGCCAGAGGGAATGGACCGCCTCCGTGACCTTAGACGCCTCCAGGCGGAAGGAACTCGGCTGACTTTTATCCTGTACGCCGATGAGAGTTCTTACACTCGGCTGACCGCTCCATAATGCAATCCGTATCGCGGGACCTTTTGAGGTCATGACTGTTGGCCGATACTCAGTGGAGGACTGGAAGGGGTACGTGGCGATAGGAGCCACAGATGTCGAGCCTGCAAAGCTGGAAAACTACATCACCGTTATCTCTCGGCTTTACCGGAAGAACTGCGCCATACAGGGCATGACCGGCTTCGTTCACGGAATAGCTGAATCGGCAAAAGACAAGATTGCAATCTCGGTAGGACCGCTTTCGGGGAGAGTTAGCGCAAAGCAGCTTAATGATGCGGTACAGGATGCCATGGCATTGGGAATTTTGGAAACTCATATCCTCGGATGGGCGTTTGAAGCGAATGTCGGCGAGGTCAAAGCACAATTGGAGAAGCGGGGCAAAATCAAAGTTGAGCTTATGATGATTCGCCCCGACACACTTGTGGACGGCCTAAAAGCTGCGAATGCGGATGTGCTGTTCTCACCGCTTGCTCTTCCAGACATCTCCGTAGAAGTGGATAAGAAAACGAAAACAAGCACAGCCGTTGTACGTTTAAACGGTGTCGCCGTGTTTGACCGAAAGCACAGAACGACAGAGTACAAGCACGCCGATTCCGGGTACATAGACGCTTGGTATCTCGACGAAGATTACGACGGCGACTGCTTTGTCGATTGTCAGATGTTTTTTGAAATCGACAAAGTCCCCAGCGCACGGGCACTCGCAATCGCCGTCCCGGAGAACGAGTTCACAATCCGATTTGAATCCGAGCGCTTCTCGTTAGGGCGGTACAAGCGAGTCGCGGTCAAGGTAGTCGACGTGTACGGCAATGAATCTACCGTTGTTCACGACCTCGCGTAAGGCAATCTGCCATGGCCTATTTCGTTGACCGGGTGGTCATCTGTGATGCATTCAAGGAGCCGGATAAACATTACCAGCTCCTTTCCGGCGGACGGTCCCAGCTTGTAAACGGACGGCGGCCGTCGATGCGCTTCTTGGCTTCCGTAGCCGCAGCACGCGGTGGTATCGGCGGCATTGTGGGTCGCGAGGCTTCGCTGTTCGAGGATTTGTCTGCATGCTCGGAGAAAAATGACTTCGTCAACCAACTCCGAGCCGAGATTCGCGAATGGCGCAACGCCGGATACCCCGACACAGCGATGGTAACGCGCAGGCTGCTTGAGTGGTGGTTCGAGCGGGACGAGGAGCGCAAGGCCACTGGGAAGCATTTCTTCTTCTGCCAGCAGGAAGCCGTCGAAACAGTAATTTACCTCTATGAGGTTCAGAAGCGTCGAAAGATGCCGGAAACAGGCGAACTGCTCCGGTATGCAATGAAGCTCGCCACCGGAACGGGTAAGACCGTAATCATGGCGATGCTGATTACGTGGTCCACCCTGCATAAGCGAAAGGTCAGCGGCTCGCAATTGTCGAGCAACTTCTTGGTTCTAGTGCCGAACCTGACGGTTCGTGACCGGGTCAGTGGTGTCCCTCGTGGGGACGGCATCGACCCCGCTGGCGAGCACAACCTTTACAGAGCATTTGAGACGGTACCGCCCGAGTACGAGGACGAATTCCAGCCCAATATTCTCATCAAGAATTGGCAGTCGATTCCGCTCGAAGCGAAGCGCGATGACTGGATTGGCAAAGAGATTCTCGACGAGGGACGTTTCATTCCGAGTGCTGTATTGCGCGCCATGCGGCGTAGGGCACAGCAAGACCCGAACGCAGTTATCCGACGAATGCTCAAGAACTGGCGAGACGTATTCATCATTAACGATGAGGCACATCATGTTTACGGGGAGAAGAAGACCAGAAAAGGTGACGAACCCGGATACATAAGGTGGAGCAAGATAATCGACCGAGCGGCGAGTGCTACTAGGGTCTCTCTCGTCACCGACCTCTCTGCAACGCCCTGGTATGGTTCCGGTTCGCCGAAGGTAGAGGGCACACTGTTCGAATGGCTCGTATGCGATTTCTCAGTGTACGATGCGTTTGAATCTGGCCTCGTCAAAGTAGTTCGCCTGCCCGACCCCGACGAACAGGGGCGCGTCTATCTTGACCTCTGGAACGACATAAAGGGCGCAAAGACAAAGGAAGAATACCTTCGTGAATGCAAGGGCGCAATTGCGTCGATTTACTCGTCTTGGCGCAAGGACTACCAAGAGTGGTCATCGACCTTTGAATCCATGCGCTGGTCACCCAGTCCTGTCCTGCTGTGCGTAACAGACAATGCTACTCGCGCATCGTGGCTGTTTGAGCATCTGACGAGAGAATATGAACTCCTGCGGAACGCTGATGATGATGACCGCACAAAGTGGGCGACGATTCAGGTGGACACTGGCGTTTTCGACGCTGACAAAGGAAACGAGGCTGTTCTGCGTGAGATGGTTAACACGGTCGGCGTGAAGGGTAAGCCGGGCGAGCAAGTTCGTTGCGTTGTTAGTGTGCAGATGCTCACGGAGGGGTGGGACGTAAAGAGTGTCAGCCACATTCTTGGCCTCCGTGCCTTCGGGTCTCCACTCCTCACTGAACAGATTATCGGTCGCGGTCTCCGTCGCACGAACTATGACGTGCTGAACCAGCCTTTGGAGGAGCGTCCGGACGGCTACGAGGAAACGGTCGACGCTTTTGGCATCCCATTCGTCGGGTTCCCCATACAGAAACGCAAGCGTCCACGAACCGGCCAATGGGGCAATAAGCCCGTCTGGATTGAGACAGAAGAGAAGAAGAACAAGTTTCGTATTCAAGTACCGAACGTGCGCTCATGGGCTGTCAGCGTAGTTCAGCGGCTCAGCGACATCGTTGAAGTGAACAAGCTTGCCGAAACGCTAGTCAATCCGGTCGCACAGGTTACCGTGCGACCAGTGGTGGGGGGAAACCCGGAAGAAGTGATGACTCTCGATGAGTTTCGTCGAGAGTGGCCAACCCTCCGCACAGCCTTCTACATGGCACAAGAACTCTTCGAGATGGAGAATCCGGGCAGTGCCAGTGACTTGGGCATCGGACCCACGTTTGAGGAGTTGCTGGAGGTAACAAGACTATACGTCGATGGTCGCGTCAAAGTGCCAACAAATGGCGACCGGCGCGACATTGGCATCTATCACTGGCGACGGCGAGCAATAGATATTTTGGACAACGCAATTCGTGGCGCAGCAAGCTCAATGACTGCGCCCGTTCCTATTCTTGACACTCCCAATTCGCTCGATTCAGCAGCTATGCGGCGTTTTCAGTGGACCGGAATCCTAGCAGAGGGTAAGAAGTGCCACACCAATAAGGTGCCGTGCCATACGGACCTCGAAAGGCAGTTTGCTGACTTCCTAGACAAGGCGAAAGACGTGGTCAGATATCTCAAGAGCGAGCGCTTCGGCTTCTCCGTCACATACTACGAGAACAACCGACCGCGCCAGTTCTACCCGGATTTTGTCGTTGCGGTACGCAATGCGAACGCGTCTGAAACGATGTGGCTTGCCGAAACGAAAGGCGAGATGCGCGTCAACGTCCCCCTAAAAAACGCTGCGGCAAACCAATGGTGCGAAAAAATGAGTGCGACGAAATATGGGCGATGGCGTTACCTGTTTGCTCAGCAGGTCCCGCTAACCGCAGCACTCAACAGCTCAATTGAGACATTCGCACAGCTCGCTGAGCGATTGTTTCCGCAGCCTGCGGAAGCGACAGTCACCTAAAATATGGTCTGCGCTTCGTCCGCTTTTGGCTCCACTTGTGAGGCTGTCACGTCCGGCTCTGCTACGGCACTCCAGCCATCATCGTACAAGAACTCGTTGACCCGGCCAGCAGGGTCTTGAATCCTGAATATTCTGAAGTCGGATGACGTTGCTTTTTCAACGACGTAAAGCCAGTGGATGTCTCCGTGGGTCTTTGCGTCCTCGAACTGCGTCTTGGACACTGCCACGCCGTCACTACCCCATTGACCAGCAGACGACTTCACCTCGATGTAGCGAGCAATGATGCCGTCCGCATCGGTTGATTTGATATCGAATCCCGGATTGTTGTGCGGCATGATTGTTGGATTTCTGTGCTGCGAAATCTCGTAATCATAGACATGTTGGACGCCAACTTCATCAACTTCGGAACGGCCCTCGCCATCTTGACTGTCCGCAGCGGTAGTGTCGGTACCCTCTGGTACGACATAGGTCCTAAATTTAGACCTCTTTGCGTAATGCGGCTTTCCTTTCGCTTTATCTGTTCCGTCCCCGCCGCTCCTGCCACCGTTGCCACCGTGAGTTCCCACTCCTGGCCCAGAGCCATTCGAAGGCGAAGTACCCTGCCGTGCTCCACCGCTGGGTTGCCCGTCCGGAGCAATCCCACCTGCGGTTTCCTGTGCCTGGCCGCTATTCGTTGACGACGGTGGCGGGACCGTCTCCTCTTCCGCTCCCAAATCAGTTATAGGTGCATCCGAATCCGGCGTGATGTCAACCTGCTCTACTTGAGGGAATCCTAACTCGTCGAGGAGAGCGCCAGCGCTTTGCACGTCAGGCGCTGACAGCACCTCCATCAGCGCAAGCGCAACCCGGCCCGATTCGCTATCCCCGCTTAGCACCGCCGATATCTCTCGTGCGATTGCAGCCCATGGAATGTTGCCTTGTTGGGGCACGAAATAAAGAGCCACTGATTCAGCATCAAAATAAGCCTTCACTTCTTCCGCCTGACCCGTTTCACGCTTTTTGAATGCCTCAATCGAAAATTGAATCAACAACACTCTGGCGGAGTAGCACTGGATGCTACCCAGAATGTCGAGGTCCATCTTTCGACTGTTTCCATTTGCCACTTGGTCAAGGACTCGCGCTAATTGTGCCCTGCGATTGTTGAAGAGAGCGCCGATTGTCGTGTCGAGGGTGGGATTGTCCACGTCGACGACCCTAGAGGATACGACCGTGGTAAGAAAACGCACACCGGCTGCTAGCATTGCTCGCCACGCGCCCTCTGGGCATCGGATTACATTGTTCGCGAGCAGAGTTGGGAACTTCGAGGCTAGTCCGGCACGGTCCTCAAAAAACATCAGAGTTGGTCGTTCGAGAATGCCGTTCGGAACCGGAATGACCTTTTCAGACGACAAAATCGCGAGGGCCTCCCCTGAGATTTCGCCCGAGTCAAGTGCGAATGTGAGCATCGTCCAGCAAACCATCACGACTTGATGGCAGTGGTCATCCAGCTTTGTGTTCTTACCACCGTATTCGGACGAAATTTCTTGCAGCACTGCGAGGGCATCTTCTGACGTTGGGGTTTGTCGAACACCGATGCGGTTCAGGAAATCCGAGTATCTAAAAAGCTCTGCTCCCAGCTGAACGCGGAAGCGCCCGAACGGGTGGGAATTCCAAAAGACGCGATTCGCGTTGACATATTTACCGTCCGTGAGCATTAGACACGCTTTGCCACGAAGAAGGGTGATGCTCTGGTCAGATACGTGCTCGTTTAGGAAGCCGTAGACCTCGCGATTCACAGCTGCACCAGAGGCGGAACACGCGACCAGGTGTGCGACGACTTGTCCTACGGTCGGTTCGTCTCGCATACCCAGCAAGCGCAGAAACTGCGCGGACGAACGTTGAACAGACTGGGAGAGGTCCAAGAACTTGGCTTGCGTGCTGAAGAGGTATTCACGAAAAGTGAGATAAAGCTCACTCGGTTTGAACCAGCGGTCTCCTACTCCTCGCGTCGGGAGCCAAGATGTCTGCTGCAAGCGCTGCAGTTCCGTAGGCAGGTCTTCATAGGTTCGGAGCCGCTCCCCGAGGTGCTTAACGATTTCCTCAATCTGATGTCTGTGTTCGAGAACCGCGTGCTTTGATAACTCTGCTATGCGCCCTACAACATCTTCGAGTCTGGGAGACTGAGCAACTCCCAACCAGCGATATAAATCAGCGACGGACTCCCTGTGCCTGCTGGTATGAATTGTCGCCGTCGCGATGCCGGAACCGAGCACAGTGTTGACTATCTCGCTTGAGAAATATACTTCCGCAGGGCGTCTAGCACGCGCATCCGAACACTCAACTATTTCTAGAGAGGCCAGAGCCGAACGAGCTTCATTATTGTCCCGAATTTCGCCTAACCGGGCAGCCAGCAATTCGACTACAGACCGAACCTTTTCCAGAGGCAGTTGTGCACCCGAGCGAATCGCTTTCGGGAGATGGATGGCCGAATATCTCTCGAACGTCAACTCTCTCGCCCCAAGTTCAATTAGAAACGCCCGGATAGAAGGGACCTCGCCAAGCTCCACGAGGTCCGTAACGCCAACGGGGTCTATAAATCCACCACCCGTCAGCGCAAGATTTTGCAGCGACTTCAACCCAGCGGTGGAGGGGAAGACTGGCAGCGCAGCCAGTCGAAGTCTTAGGTCGCGAGCCCCTTCGAACTCGCTCTTACGGGATTCGAACCATCGCAACAGGCGTGGAGCGCTCGCGCGGTCTAATGTGAACGCATCGCGCTCTAAGGAACTGATTACCGCCGCCGCTGAGAGTTGCTGTACAGCAAGTGCCACGGTAGGCGCAATCTGGTGAGCCTCCCCAGTCGAGAAACGAAGCGTCGAGCAGATTTTCGAGATTAACGTAACCGAAATACTATCGGAACAGTAGATATCCTTTGCTGGCCACAGCGCTCCATCGTCCGCTAAAAACATGCCGCAATTGGAAATTAGGTCTATCGCGCGAGTTTGTTCAGGAGCTTTCTTGCGGGACAACAGTCGTTCAAGTTCAGTAAATAGCAGAAACCTGTTGCTGGCGTGTCGAATAATTTGCGGCACGTCAGCCAAATCCTTGCGAACGATTAGGCCACTGGCGCAAAGTGCGGTTGCGATGTGGTGCACGTCCAACACCTGAACTCCTGCGCGACCGGGAAGACGGAAGGCGAACTGACGCAGTTCGGGACGTAGAATGTTCAAACCGATGCCTGCAAGGACCGAGGCAGAATCATTCTCCTCCAACTCTCCCACCATCAGAGCTTGAGAAGGGGTGGTGATTGTTCCGTCTGTACATTCCGCGATTTGGGAATGCTGCAAGATGGAAGCGATGCTCTCCCAGAACAGTTTGAATACAGAATCTCTCTTACCACTCAGGGCCTCATTGTTGGCTGTGTATATCGCGTCAACAAATCTCCAAGTTTGCTCCGTGCCAAGCCAAGTGGGCAATTCTGACAAGTGGGTCGCTAGTGCCGCTGCTGCTGCTCCGAGAGCAGTCCTATTCCATTCCGATTGAAAGTCAGACTCTAGAATGACTGTTTTTCGGTCGCTCTGAGTAAAGAAGTCCGCATTGATATGGAACGGAAGGCCGGTCTCGTGCTGAGTTGGAAGATAGGCGCAGAGGAGTCCGGCTCGTATGCGCTCGACGGGTATAGCCAGTCGGACTCTGGCAGTTCGCTTCTTCTCAATACGATTTCCCCATTTGGCTCTAAGCGTGGTCGCGGTTTTATCAAAATCAGTTGAGATAATGTGCCATCTCGTATCGCTCGTACCATCATTGATAAGCACACTGCTGTCCACGACTACGCGCTCAAACTTCGCAACACAATTACCGGACTCGACAACCTCAACTCGGTTCAACTGTTTTAAAAAGAGCATCGCTTCCGGTATAGACCTCTTTAGCTCAGCGATGAACTTATGACCTGAATCTGCGGCGACAGTGGGGGCTCGCAGTGCTTGTCTGAGTTTGCTGTTCGGGTCGAGCGCCCAAGGCAGGTAAAAGCGAGTGCCGTTGAAGTCTGCGTCTAAACATCTATCACAACCGGGGCAGACCAAAATCCTCTTCGATTCGGGATTGTCCTCGCAAATAATCCAATGTCTACCGTGTGATACGAGTTCCGGACGGTCCGTAATCTGATACACCGCAGTGAAACCTACCCCGAAAGCTCCAGCCGTATCGACTTCTTCACGCTTATCCCCACTTGAAACTTCTCGGAATCGGTGGAAGTCACACATGTGCCCGTATGCGGGGTCTTTCCGCCAAACGCATTCAGGCTCACCTTGCAATCCGCAGTCTGAGAATTGGCCGTCGTTTTCGACGACCACACCAAAGTCTGAAACGGCAAAGCTAATTTGAGTTGCGCCGGGTGCGTCGTCTGCGTTCTGGATAAGCTCGAAAGCCAGCGTCGCAAAGCCTTGAAGGTCACGAAGCTTGGCACCGAGCGCACCGACGTAATTGATTCCGCGCGAAAGGGACTGGTACTTAGGTTGAGAATCCGAGTGACTTTCCATCGCTCACCTTGCAAAACGAGAAGCTGTTTCGCTGTAATGCTACTCTCGCCGCATAAGTCAACAATGGCTCGCAGGTGCCATCAAGCCAGGCTGGAAGGAACTCGGAGATGGCACGCAGGCACAGCGTTCAGTGACGAGCGGCCCCGTCGTTCAACTGTCACGTAAAACGTCGGTCATACAGGCGGGAGACGCGGGTCAGCAAGGCTGAATATTCCATCACGGTCGCTTGTTCATCTAGCCACGAGAACGGAAAAGGTGCGACGTTGGTCGCCACAAATCTCAAGAGTTGAAATTCATCAAAGTGTGGTCGCGCATTGTGCTCTAGGCGAGATACGGCTTCTGCGGCTTCCTGTATCGGATGTCTGTGGCCATGCCCTCCGTCTGTCGGCCATTGGCGGTCCCCCTCGAAAGACGTGTAGCGTTCCGCGAAGTTAACGCCGACAATCGCAACACAGATTGGATTCCCGCCGTGCTTGCGAAACTCCTCAGTTTGGCGAATCAGGTCACCCATGACACGGTCAATCTGCTTAATCATCGCCTTAGCTAAAATCTTTGTCTCAGCGCCAATCTCAATGGTTGCGACTGGCCCCCTTGCGACGACGAAACCCTCTTTGGTCAAGGCCACGGCGGCAGGAACTAGCTCCCCGAACGTCCCGTCACCACGTCTGCGTTTTTTCCCTATCGTGCGGTTCTGGGCGTTCAGTACTCGGACATGGGAGTCAATCCGTTTCGTCAGGTTGTCTGATTTGCCTAGGCTGTAGAGGTCTTCGTAGATGTACTGCGCGACCTTGTCACCGATGCTCGAATCTCTGTGAATGTAAGGGCGGCCCTCGAAGACCTGTCGGAATGCTCTCAACAGAGCGTAGTCGGATGTGGTCATTTGACAGTGCGGTCGAAATTCAGGACCGTCTTGAATAATTCTGGCACTGGCTTCAGCAGCAGATGTTGCTTCATCCTGTCCTTAGCCAGCTTGACGTATGTCGGTTCGATTTCGTTTCCAATACTGTTGCGACCAGTGTTCATCGCTGCGACGGAGGTCGTTCCTGTTCCCACGAACGGGTCTAGGACGGTGTCGCCAGCAAAAGAAAAGAGCCGGATTAGGCGTTCGGCCAACTCTGTCGGAAATGGGGCAGGGTGCCCGTTCCGCGTCGATTGCCCTTTGATGTCAGACCACGCCGTCCGAAGCCAGCTCTGCATTTCTGACTTCGACAACATGGACAGGGCTTTCTGCGTTGCCGATGGGGAACGATAAGACCCTCCTTTGCGAAGGAAGAGAATGTACTCGAAGTCATTCTTCACAATCGCTCCGGGTTGATAGGGCTTACCGTAAAATCCTGCGCCGTTGCCCTCGGCTTCGGTCGCACCATTCGCAATCTTGAACCATAGAATCGGAGTCAGAGAGTCGAACCCCATCCCGCGTGACCTGACCATGATGTCAGCATGTAGCGGCATGACGTGATGCCGCCCCGCCTTCTTGCGGGGTATACACACATCACCGACGACGCAGCAGAGCCTTCCGCCCGGAGCCAAGACACGAAAACACTCTCGCCAAACCTTGTCCATTTCCAACAAAAAATTTCCGTAATCCTCAAGCGCGCCTAACTGGTGTCGATGTGGGGCGTACTCTTTGAGGGTCCAGTAGGGTGGAGACGTGACAATCAAATGAACGCTTTCGTCGCCTATCCACGACAAATCGCGTGCGTCACCTCTGTGCAGCAGGTGCGTGGTGCGGGAATGCTCAATTGGCCAAGGGTGATTCCGGTACCATTCGTTCAGCCGTTGCAACTCTTTTATGGCACCACGCTCGTTGTCAGCGCGTGCAAAATTCAACACGAGCACGTCGGGAATCTGGAGAGCCGCATTCATGTCAGGAGGTCAGACGTATAGTATGTTGACTTCGGCCTGTGGAACAATGTGATTCTTGGTGCAGTTTCCACAGACCGACGCTTTCAGCGACCAGCCGTCATTATTTCAAAACCAAAGGGCGAATACAAGGCGAATGTGATAAACTTCTGGATGTGGACGAGGGCCGCAAACGCGTCATTGGAATCATGGCGTCGATTCTCACGAGCCTGCATATGCAGACGGCGGATGACCTCTTCGGAGGTCCGCAAGGAAGCCCACGAACGGACAAGCTCATCGCCGCAAGCATTCAATGGGCTGAGGTCATCATAGCAAAGATTGACGAGCGATTCTCTTAGGGGCGCACAGCTAACCCGGACTAGCTCAAATCTCTGCGTCGATGAGCAGTAGGGTTTTTTCAGATGCGTTGATGAAAGCTTTCTCCATATCGATGAGTTGCTTGTTACTGAATCCTTGCTGAAAGCCCGTGATTACGCCGTGAGACGGATGTCCCCTGCCGTCATGAATGACAACCAACCCTAGTACGCGAGGAACCTCTGCCTTGAGCACAACGGATGCCGTGAACTTTGGCTCGGCGCGTCTATGGAAATCCTCTCGCGTCGTAAGGGTACCAATCCCAATTGAGAGTCCATCGGTATTCTTCTTCTTCAAGATGAACGCCCCCGGCTTTAATTTCCCGTCCTGATGGTGTTCTTTGTGAACCCAACGAAACAGGTCATCGTTATCGTCAATAAAGGTTGGAAGCAGTCCTACGACAGAAGCCAATCAATGTGCTCCTGAATATTAGCAATGGCGACCTGCTCGAAAGGTTGCGAATCGTGTCCCTCTGCGGGTTCCCACCGATATACATCCACAGTGTTGTCTTTAACGAAAATCCATAACTCCTTTGAGCCGAGTCTCCAAGCGAAGGAAATCCGACCGTCCGTACATGGGCTAACCATGGGCGCGGTTATCACCAAATCAGACTTCAAGATGGCGTCATCGAAGGACGCGACTACTTCATGAGCGGATGCTATCGTCTCCGGCGAGAAGGCTTCCGCTCCGTCCTCGTCCCAATTGGCTTTGAACTTGCTGAACCTACCCAACGACCCTCGGAGAGCCGCCAACGACTCCAATATGGTCTCCGATTCGATTAATCCAGTCGTGCTCGTCCGAGCGAAGAAATAGTCATGAGGGGCATAAACGTACAACTGCTGTCCGCCGCACGGTAATGCTCCGAGAATCCCGGCGAAGCCGACCGTCGCGACTCCAACAAGAGCGAGGTTTCGCAGCTTTACCTCCAGCGGCGTTAAGTCAGTAACCAAATCTGCGTATTCGGGCGTGACGACCGCTGCGGTCATCATCTTTGGTGTACTTTCTTCAACCGTCATCGTTCCCTCCCCCACTTCTGATGAGCTTCAGCGGTGGTTAGGTCGGCGAACCCACGCACAATCCATTCGTGAGCCGTCTGAAACCATTCTGCCATCGTGTAACCCTTGCTTGCCGCTGGCCCGAAACAATTGAGCGCCAAAACCGCAGCTTCCTGTCCATCAGGTTTGCGGGCGTGGCTGAGCGTCGCATGTAGCTGACCTTTCCTTTCAGGCAAGGCAAACTGCCAATTGGTTCCAACCGAAGATGGCGACGGAAGGAACTCGCGATTCGTGAGAGAAGCATACATGCGAACAAACTTCTCGACATCAGACACCATCGTCTCAGATGAAATCGCTATTTCGTTGACGTAGGTCAATTCGTATCTTGTTAGGCGGGGCTGAGGCAGACCCTCTCGTTTCAAGAAGTCTGAAAACAATCCCCAAGTGGCGATGAACCTGCGATAGACCTCTGGGAATCGCGGATATTCAGTGCTGTTATTGACCCTGCGCCAGTTGTGATGAAATCGACTGTCCTGTATCTGTATCAAGAATTGCTGGTCTTTCGATATGAACAACACTCTACGCAGCGGGGGAACAGTCATGATTTGCATCGTTACCATTCCTGCTTGCTCGACGGCTTGTACCGGAGGCGCATCCTGCGTCGTTGGGTAGTCTTTCGCCACCTCATTCCAGAATTGTCCGAAGAATCTCGTTTGGAAAGGAGCGAGCTGGGCAAACTGGACTCCCGCAGCGACCTCTGAAACCGGGGGTGTGCGAAATGAAGGGATGTTCATCTGGTCCAAGGCGACTCGCAAATATAACAATTGTCGTTTGAGTCTAGCAAATGGCTGCGACCCCGGTGTTGTCCCCCGCAGATTCCGTGGCGGGTTTTACGTGGAGGTCATGAATATCGGTCGGTCATCAGTCACTTCCATCACCATGCGCCTGACCTCTTCAATCGCATCAATCTCTTCCAAACTCACGTCTGGTGCTTGCTCTTTAGCAAGTTCATTGAAAATCAGAACGAAGCTATTCTGCTCGTCCGCGTTTCCCAACGGTTTCTTCTCCTGTTTGGTTTTCATCGGGCCACCTTCCTTCTTGTCTGAAGCTCCAGTTGGCTGCGAAGCGCAGCTAGATTATGACTCATTCCACACTGTTTGCAAGTAAGAACATCCGTAGACGGGAATCGTTCAGTGCCGGGTTGCGAAGGATGCTGTTTGTCGAAATCGGCCTGAAGTGCGTGAGCTTTGCCGCACTTCGGGCACTTGAACTGAACCATCGCCGACGACGGTACTATCTGGCCGGGTATTGGCTGCTGGCCGAGTGCCGGGAGAGGCATCGGCTGTCCGACGCCTTGGATTCCCACTGGCAACTGCGCGAAGAATCTTTGAATTTGAGAACGCGGCGTCTCAAAGAGCTTGTAAATAGGCGTGTTGTCGAACGTCATTTGCAACAGGACATGATAGCGTCGAATCGCATCAACCAAATCCGCGTTCTTGCTGTAATCCGTAATCTGCAATCCAATCCGCTCAAGGTCGGGTATTTTGATTGACCTTCCGTGGCTCAACCACTTGCTGTGGTTGCAGAGTTCATCTGCAATCTCTTTTGCGCGACCCTCTTTTTCTTCCTGAGTAACTGGTGTTCCCGGATTATGAATTTTGTGAACGTTCCAGTTCTTGAACTTGTGTTCCTTCAACCACTCGGTCACCAACACCTTCGCGAAGGACAATGCGTTCTCCGCGCTCTGAATTTCTCCCGGCGATATGCGCTGAAGGATTGGAATGTACGCACGATTGAGAGAGTTCTTTTCCGTCACTTCCTTCTTGATGCTCTCAAGCCCTTTCAGGAACGCCTCTGCGGAAAACACTTTGCCTTCGGCCTGAATCTGAGCGTCAATCGGGCCGAGCGAAGATGCAGGCTCCATGAGGATTTCATCGCCAGCCATCACCATAATTGTTCCGGCGCTCTTTGCCATCCCCGGAACAATGAACGCAATACTCTGAAACTTGTCATAGAGCAGACGAATAATGTCTTCAGCCGTTTCGCCGCTGCCTCCTCCGGTTTCAAGTAGCACGTCAATCGCAGTACCCTTCAGATTAGAAACTTGGTCGGTGACCGGAAGAAGGTCAGAGTTGTCTATTGCAACGGGAGCACCTTGCCGCGCCTTGTTGGAATCAGCAGCGTAGACAAGAATTTCCCGGCCACGTAGCTTGGCGATGCGGGCTAGCTGTTTCTTGCGCTCAGCTTGCAGGTCGAGCGTTGGGCCTTGGTCGAGATATTCGCTGTAAATTCCCATCGGCCTTACTTCTCCCTCGCGGGCAGATTTGTCTTGTATCTCAGGGGCCTAACCGGGGGAAATGAATAGTAGCACGCCCGTCCAATTCATCGTGACCGGGATGAGGATTTCGTTACAGATTCGGAACAAAAGCTGAAGCACTACCCCGAGCCCCGATGCGCCCTGTCAGGATGCCCGCGATTTAAGTTTGAGAGCGTCACTGAAGATGCGATGCAGCCGTCATTTGTTGGCGGCTCCAGTTCCGCTGACCTCGACTTCTATACGACCGTCAGCCTCGATTGAGATTGTGATTGTCATTCCCCGGAGGTCACCTAATTTAAGACCGTTAAGTCGCGTTCTTTATCACAACCTTCGGTCTCCGGTTCTGATTATCCCAACTCAGCAAGATCTTTTCCAGCGGCTCCGACACTTCTGTACGAGCAGTCACGGACGTATGAACGCTGAACGTCGCCCAATGCTCGTTGACCACAATGAGCGTAGCCTGATGCACGCCGACGGACCACTCTTGATCGAATGAAGGAAAACTGCCGGGAGGGACGGGTGTGGGTCGCTGCGTTCCCTCGACGGTCACGTCCTTGTTCAACCACTCCAAAAGAACCCGGACCTTGCTCTGTCGCTGGGCAATCATCTGCTGATAAATCTCTTCGGTCGCTTTGACCGTTTGTGAACCCTGTCGCACCCATGCAGGTCCGCCGAAGTGTGGTGCCTGACCGTTGTGCGTGATTGTGACGAGGACGCAGTGCTTCCCGTCTCGCTCATAGACTTCGGTTCGGTAGTAGATCGGTGGATAAATTCGGTCAGCTTCCTTCACAACAGTCCGCTGGATGCTGTCGGCGTTTCCGACACCTTGAACAGTTCCATCGTCCTTTTCTCCGATGAAAATTTTGGCGGTATCGCCGGGGGCCACTGAGTTCGCAAAGGCGACAAGCGTCTTCAGCAGGTCCTTCAGGTCACTCTCGACCTTCTTCTCGCGGAGACTATCTTCAGCCTGCCAAACGGGGTCCACAGTGGCCTGAGAATATCACAGGACTATGGCGAATAAACGGCGAATAACGTGCTAGGATGCTGCGATGGACGAGGGCCAAGCGTGTGATCGGGATTATGGCTGCGATCCTCGCAGCACGGAAACTGGCACAATATGAAGGCGGGAAGCGTGTGCCTGCGACCGTCGCTGCGATCTCCGATGCCGTTCGCTGGGCCGACGAGATCATGCGAGCGACTGATGAGAGATTCCCGACACGCGAACGGAGTGGTGCTGCATGAAAAAATCGGAAATCATAACAGCGATCATCGCCGTCTACGGTGCAGTGCTGTCCACGATTGCGATTCTCCGGCAATACCTGAGCGACCGGGTCAAGGTGAGGTTCACCGTCGGGAAGAACAGGGAGATCGTTGGTGATCCTCGCTATCGTGGAATGACTTTGACCGTTCTGACTGTCACGAACGTGGGACGACGACCTGTGACTATTACTACCTTCGGGGCAATCGGATTGTATCCCCACAAGAGCATGGTGGCGGCAGAGACACAACCAACGCTGCCACGGGAAATCACGGAGGGCCAGTACATCACGAGCAATTGGCCACAGGACGACATCGACTTCTCCACGATTGACTACTGGTCGGCACGGGACTCACATGGGAGAGAGTACGTGCTGCCAGAGGCTTCACGATTGAAACATTGGAAATCAGTGCGTCAGCAAAAGCGAGAATGGCGGAAGAAGAAGGCCGAGTCATCGCAGAATCACAGCCTCGGAACAGGTGCATAGATGGCAACTCGTCATCCCGCAAATGACATGAAGTTATTACAGGATCAGTATGTCCGCCTGAAGGATGCAATCGAAGGCTTCTATTCAGGCAAGGAAGTCCAAGCGTTGAACGTTGCTATCACTTTGCGTGTGCTCGTTAATGAGACGGGCAAGAGCGAGTCTCTTCTTTCCCGGCTCCGTCACAACTATTGGGATTTGACGATTCAGCACAAACCTCTCAACCCGAAGGCCGTTTTCGTCGTGCCGATCAGCCTTCGAATCGGAGGCGACGGGACGAGGAGTGTAATCCGCCGTGGGTTTGATTCGCCATCGTATCAACTCGTTCCACTTCGTCGATGGTGGAATGATGACTATCAGCCATTAGGGAAGACCCGCCTGTCTAAGAAAGCCATCGTCCTGAATGTTGCCGACAAAGACGGCGGAGCACACGTCGATGATGAAGTTCCCAACAGTCATGCAACGCTGTCGGAACCCCCATTCAGATTCGGCATGAAAAACGGCGACCAAGAATTGTGGACGCAGCCCAATCTCGCTTACGGTATAACTGCGGAAGCGGGATGCGAGATGCAAGACTATCTAGAACGGCACTTCCCGTTGATCCGAGCGTAGAAGGGAAACGTGAATATGTCGCAACCTGTCGGACTCAATTGCTTGAACTGCGGGAAGCCGATTGTGGCTTCCTTTGACGTAAGGAAAGACGCTGAAGTCAAGTGCTCAAACTGCGGGAGAGTGATCGTCATTCCTCATGACGGGAAGCCTTTCGTCAAACCAAACTCGTAACGTGTCCTTCGCCAAAGAAACATCGGGCACCCGCCAGAGTGTGGAAGGTGCCCATTTAGACCGCCGATGTTTTTCTGAGAATCTGTGTGCAGATTTTGATACGATCAGGGTAATGTCGGAGCCAAACATCTACAAGATATTCAAAACAAGCACAACCCCCGAAGTTTGGGTCTGCACGATTTGCCCAAGATTTGAAATCCAGATAAACCCACGAAAATATAACAAGCTAAATTCTGGGCAAAAGCGAAGGGCGTTAGAGACTGAAGCTGACAAGCATATGGTCAAGCAGCATTCTAAGAGTTAACGGCTTGAAAGCAGACAGAGACAACGTGCTTTCCGTTTGTGGTGAAATCGAGTGTATCGTGAAAAGCAATAGCCAAGATTTCGATGTTCTCCACGCTTTCGTATTTAAGTCCCTTCAAAAAAGGCAGAATCTATATATAAACATCACAGACCTGCCTGCTCGGAGCGCCCCACACCTATAGCAAAACTGCCGCGCTAACTGTCGGCGGTTTTTGAGTCGAGGTCGTGCAGAATCAGCGGGTTGCTAGGAAAATCGTCCCGAAGGCTTCTACAGGAACCTTCTCAGATTTATTTTCGGTCGTTCAGGACGTGAGCAGTCGGCTTCGAATGCGCCCAAGTTTCATTGGAGAGCAGGTTGTCATCGAACGCCGGGATGACCTTACCGCCGATGATTTTCATATCCCCGTTCAGCATCCGCTTCTCCATCGGCGTCCCCCAGAACCTGTCCCGGTATCGCTCGAAGTCTGGACCTTCGCGCCACTTGCTGTACATGTTTTCAGCGCTCCAGTCGAGCGGGTCTGGTTTGTGAAACTCACAGCCGTGCTCCCGCTCTTCGCGTGATGCGTCGGGATAGAGCCGCCAGAATGCCAGCGTCCGCAGGTCGAACCCTCGTGTCGTTGAGCCGACTGGAATCTGTTTGACGATTCGATTCTCAACACGCTCCCACGGATAGAGCGACTGTAGGACATCCCAAAACTCGGCATCGACCTTCAGGATTTTCGGAGAGTCATCCCGTTTCGTCAGGTCTATAAGAACGTGCCGACCATTCTCCTGACAGAGTTCTGTGGGGAAAGGTTGCGTCGGGCACAGAAATCGAATCGCATCTATGACCTCTTCAAAACTGACGCCGTCTTCCCGCGCCTTGTCATACAACCTATCGATGACGCCCCACGCGATAGTTCGACGACGAGAGTATCCGACGTGATCGGAAATCCGTTCTCGTGCGTACCGATTGAAATCCGCCTGAGACTTTTGGGGTGCCCACGTCGGCGCAACTCGCCAAAACCAACTGATCTGTGCATCCGCCTCGAAGTCTCCACAGCCGAAGTCCTTGAGTGCGCCCCACAATCCTTTGACGGCGAACTCTTTGACGTGACCCTGAAGATCCACAGCGAAAGCACCGCTCCTATCGAAGACGCTGAAATCGTTCTCCATCGGAACCTGTCGTCTGTTAGCATCCACGTTCATGCGGCACCTCCCGTCTGGGTTGTGAGCGCAGCGATTGTGTCTTCGAGCGCACGCACTTGCTCTTGATCTCTCTGGATGAGCGCGACCCAGTAGGGATTGTCAGGATGCGTCACTGACTTGCGTCGTTCTTCGTCAAGGGCGAGGTCAACGTGGGCGGCATCCAGCGCAGCCCGAGCCGTGTGCAACTCTGCACATAGATACAGTGTTCTAGTGTTCTTATCTTTATCTACTTCAGATATATGAGTACTAGTACCAAGGGATACAGTGTTATGTGCACCCTTGCACACGGCTATCCATTTCTGGTTCGCTTCTTTTGCTGCATCTGACTCTTTCTCAAGAACATAAGCCGCGTGCAATCTTGCACACGGAACTGGTCTGACGGTGACAACCTTTTGGCGTTGAGACTCGTCTCGTCCAAAGGACACGACGCGCACTGCGCCAAGGCGACCGAGATTCTGAAGCCAGCGTCGTGCAGTACTTTCATCCACGCCAAACGCCGCCGCCATTTCTTTGCTTTGGGTTCGGTACAGCCCTTCGCCGTCGAGGCGCGACTGTTCGACGACGTATTCGTACGCCGGAACAAGGCGTGTCGGTAGAAACTTGTTGGGAGTTTTCGGCTTGATCTTCTGCCGATGTGTGATGAGACTCATGTCAGTTCAGTTCCTTCCTGTTACTTAGCCAGTGCGTTCGCAACGTCAGCGAGGTCCACACTGTTCAACGCCCGGAGCACATCGTTCTGCGCTCTGGTCGTGATCGTTCCCGTCTCCCGCGTCAACTTGCGGAGATTGAGGATTGTGGTCAACGCCTGTTGCGCTGAGGGCGACAATGTTTCAGTGGTCATATTCATCTCCATCTATCTTCATTCGGTATTGCGATGTTGCGGTGATGCGTAGGCATACGTGCGCCTGCGATTCATTCGTTGTTTCTGGAGTGCCTGTTCGCAGGATGCGAATGGCGACTGCGGATTGTTACTCTCCAACGCGGCAGGTTTGGGAGCCTGCCGCCTGGGTCGAGGTCTTACTCGGCGTAGTCAACGGTGATTTCCTGAAGCTCCTCCGGCTTCTCAATCGTCTTCAGCACTTGACCGTCGCCTGTGACGACATTGTACTTGCCCGGAATGCCTGCGTCGTCTCTGATGTAGTCCACGGCTTCCCGAACGCTTAGGAACTCACGAACAGTCCCCATGATTTGCCCATCGCCGCAAAGCGAACCATCGGGGTACATGACGCGGATTTGCGTTCTGCCGCTCTTAATGAACTTGGCGATTGCTGATAGAGCAAAATGATTAAAGCCGAGGGCTTCAACCAAGTCCCCTTCAGGGAAAAACGTCGTCTCGCCGGAAACCCAGTTGTGACGAATAAGCCCGAGGCTTTCCTCTGGCTCTGTCGCACAGTCGTAGAACACTTCCCACTGCTCTTCCTGTCCTTCGATTAGTTGTTTGAACACCATGCCTGCTGGCGTCACTATGGTTTCTGCTGTTGCTGTATTCATGATTCTTCTCCTTTCAGTTCTTGGGCGAGGTTTCGCCTGTGTATGTACATTCTGCCTGGGAATCGCTGCGGCGGATGCCAGCGAGGGAACTGCGGATTGTTACTCTCCAATGCGGCAGGATTTGGGAACCTGCGGCTTGGGTCGAGGTCGTGCTGGACTAGGGTATGCCAAGTACCCTCTACTTACAGACTATCAAGCCCAGCATTAATGTGTCAAGGCTTAAATGTGATTTCGACCAATGTTTATGCGGGTCCGCGCGCGCGGTAGCGTGAATGAATTTATATATATACGACTGTCGTCAGCGACCTGTCTTCGCCCGAAGAAAAGGCGATATATTAATACACAAAAATTTTCTACCCCCATGCCCTGAAATACCCCAACCCTCTTTCTCTGCGTTCCCGCCTATTTAGCCAGGGAGAAATCCGAATCGCGTTAGTCGTATCACGCAGCACGCAGCGAACACCACGCAGATCGCAGAGATTTGGCTGCGCCACGCCCGCCGCGAGGGGAAGAGGTGGGCGGACTCCTCGGCACCCGTCGGTCGGAAGGAACTCCATTGACACCCTATTTATTACTGAAAATGAATGAGATGTCGTGCCCTACTGCCCCCCGAAACAATATGGCGTTTTGTAACAAGGCGCTGTGCGCTGCGTCCCGTGATGTGCCGAGCAGGAATGCAGCCTGAGCGGGTGAGAGACGATTAAGGGACAAAACGCTGTAACACCCGTGCTTTCAATCGTGCGATGTGATCGCTTTGACCATTACGCAGAGCGCTGCGTCGCGGATCAAGCGGAGAGGCAGCAGAGCGCAGCCAAATGTAAAACGGAGGGTCGGCGTAAGGTGCAATAAGCCCACTTTCGCGGCTCGTTACGGTGCGATTCAGGTCGGCTAAGAGCCGTTCTGACGCCTGATCTGTCTACATGTATCGTGCTGGGCTGGGGGACATAGCTGGCAATGCGTTCAGAGTGAACCCGCCGTGTGTTGATTACAGACGATTTACCGGAGGGATTGTGCTAAACGTGTGCTAACTAAGCTGGACGCGGCGCGCGGGGGGGCCGTGCGGGAAAAATATTTCACCTGCGAGCATTTCGTACTTATCGCGCTCGAAGATCGGCGGGCCTTTGCCGGGCTTGCCGCGACCAGTCAGGACCTACCGGGCGTCCCCGGCTGCCGTGAAGCTCAGAAAAGGGAAGGCTCATTCAGGACCCTAGGGGTATCTTAATCGCTCCGTGAACCCCTGACCCGGCGTGCGGGATCGCAAGGGCAGGATCGCAACGCCCAGAGCTAGCGCAGCCGCGCGCGGAGCGCCGCCAAATGTAGTCCCGTAGCGTGCAATAAGGGCCTTTCAGCGTACCGATACGGTGCAATAGCGGCACCCAGGCAGGGTCAGCGCAAGAGATCACTGATCTTCCGTCCTGAAATCGTGGTCTGTAAGTTATTCAGACTGTGAGACTTAAACACAGGTCGTTTCGTCTTTCACCACGATTTTCACTGCGACTTGCTGTTTCAATATTTTCAGGTTAGACAGAAACAACTGAAAGTCCCGGTCGATGGTCGCTGGGCGTGGTAAACCTGCGTATTGCGAGTGCTGACCTGCTCCTGCGTCGCTGCGTGTCTGGGTTAGATTCTGTTTACTAATGCAGCGTCACGCGATCCGCCGTCTCCTTGCTGCTTATACGTTTACGATGTCCGTGATCTCTTGCCCGATTCTCGTGCCCGATCCGTATTTCTGGTCAAGATCAGGAATACTCACCTGGGGGTCGAAGTGGGCTGCTGGCTTTGGGTACGGCAGCACTTCCCAGCGCAAGAGTTTCCTATCTCGGGTATTTGCAAACCACACATAACGATGTTTGCGGCTGCGTTCAACCCTCTTGTCGCCCACGATGTCCTTGGACTTCGGCGGCATTCCTGTGTACAGCCAGTTCGTTGCCTGATAGATGACGCCACGATGACCTTGCGCTGTGTCGGCATACGACACGAGGATGATGTTCGGACGTTCGTGCCGAAGAGTCCGCAAGCACCAGCCGATGAATGAACTTTCCATTCCGTTCTTGTGGATTTTGTCGCCCTTCTGTACTTCCACGATAGGCACAGAGTCGGAAACCCAGAAGCGATTTAACTCGAAGACATCGTTGCGACGTTCAGGTCCGCACACACCACGACGCATCCCTGTCGCATAGCCTGAACATCCGACCGTGAGCACGCCGCTTAGTTGGTCTTCGACGTACATGCCGAACGCCCACGAGATAGATGGGCCGACGTGGGCATAGTGCTCGGCGATAACGGTAGCGGTTGCCAACCTGTGACTGATCGGTTTGAATATGGCGTTCACTGTTCGCCTCGCACTCTAAACTTCGCCAGCGTCACAGCGGCATGTAGTTGGCTCGGATCAACCTTGCCTTTCAAAACTTTTTGTCCTTCAGTGAGCGCTCGGAGTCCAATACGAATGAGTGCTTGCTCGGACTCCGCAGGCTTTGACCTGTTCTTCCTCTTCTCCATGTCACGGGTCCACGCCTTGGGTTCTGAAGTTGGAGCGAGTGGCTCGGTTCGATACGGCACCTCCCCACTGGTAGTGGGTTGTTCTGCTTGAACTACACTCGCATCTTTGACGACCTTCTCTTCTCGTACGCCGATGGACACCTCATAGTTCTGTATCCAGTAGTGCGCCGTCCGCCGAGGGATACCTGCTTTGTCGAGGGATGACGTGAAAGTTGTGCCACCTTGCACAACTTCGGAATGGGCACGCAGCTCGTAGAGCCGTTGCCCGAAGGCAAGACCCTTCCTCTCAACGGTCTGATACTCGCCCCACGCCCGTGTGAGTTCGGTGATGATGTCTACGGCGATTGTTGCTGTGGCGGCGCTCACGATGCACGCTCCCGCTTCTGGCGCGAAGCGAGACGTGCGTCAATGAATGAGTCGAGGTCATCCCTGTCGATGAGGTATCGTCTGCCGATACGAACGTGCCGAACTTCCTTCGACCAGAGAAGTTGACGGATCGCCCAGACAGCCGCACCGAGATAGACAGCAGCCTGCTTGATTGTCAGGAGTCGTGGAGTGACGGATGTACGAAGTTGAAGTTTTGTGTCTAGTGGCATAGTACCCCCTTGGCTTACTAATCAGGGTCGGAGGCACTTGATTCCGTGTCCGACCGTTGGGGTACTACGCTTCTTGTGCGTCTTCCCAGATGTTGCTAGACGCAGTGGCCTGTGTTCCGGCAAGTCCAGAGTATCAAACTGCACGCACGACCGCTATTGGATTGTTGCCTGTGTTTTACAGGCGTTCATGCCTGTTTCCCAGACTACTTGTCACTTCCGTTTTTGGTAACCACGCGAGGTGACGGACGGGCCATTGTGCTGACTGGTGAAAGGACGGATGATTAATGGTGAAAGTCAGAGCAGTGACGGAGGGTCTATGGCACGAAAAAAGAGCGCAACGAGGAGAGCGAACGGCGACGGCGGACTCATCAAGATTGATGGCTGTCGATACTGGTACGCACAGTACTACCAAGACGGACGCCAGATTCGCGTCTCGACGAAGACTGAAGTCAAGGCAGAAGCCAGCGCGACGCTTCGCAAGCTGATGGGCGACCGGGACAATGGACTCGCTCCCGTCACTGACATGCGCCGATTGCGCTATGCCGACCTCCGGGCTGCGCTCATCGATAGCTACGTCGCGCAAGGGAACAAGTCGCTGAAGTCAAAAGCTGATGGCTCCGAAACCATCGCAGGATTGACCGCTCTCGACGAGTTCTTCGGCTTCAAGAGTGGGGTCATTGACGGGAAGATGACAGTGACCGGCAAGGGCTTCTCCGTCGCGCAGATGACGACTGACGCTGCACGGCGCTTCGTTCGCCAACGTCGTGACGCTGGCACAGGCAATGCAGCGGTCAATCGTTCATTGGCTGCGCTGCGACGGATGTTGAAGATTGCGAAGCGGGACAAGAAGATTCACGACGTGCCGTTCATCGAGTTTCAGAAGGAGCCGCCTGCGAGGACGGGCTTCCTAACTCTCGACAAGTTTGATGAGTTGCTGAAGTTGTTGCCCACGCATCTGCGTCCGCTCATCACGTTGCTGTACTACTGCGGGACTCGAATCGGTGAAGCCTTACAGATTCAATGGTCACAGGTTAATCTCGACTCACGTCTAATCCGGTTGGAGCCGGAGCAGACCAAGACGAGCGAAGCCCGTGTCCTGCCTCTGCCCAGTGTCCTTGTCGGGATGTTGAAGTCGATTGAGCCGAAGACTGCGTCGAGCGCAGCGAGAACGGGCAAGGTCTTCGACGGCACGAATCTGCGCAAAGAGTGGATGACGGCTTGTGCAGCTTGCGGTTTAGGCTCTAAAATCGAAGTCGAAGGCAGGAAGTACGACCCGCGTTATGACGGTCTGACGTTGCATGACCTCCGTCGCAGTGCGGTCAGAAACCTCATCAACGCTGGTGTGCGAGAGCGAGTCGCAATGCAGATCACAGGACACAAAACCCGTTCGGTGTTCGACCGCTATCACATCGTTTCACCTGTCGATGTCACCAACGCAATGCAGGCTGTCGAAGCCGCGAGTCTGGCGACTGGCAGGACCCTCGACGGTGAAAGAATGGTGAAAAAGCCTTCTAGCAGTGCTCGTAAGTCATTGATGGCGCTATCGTCTAGGGGTTAGGACGGAAGATTCTCAATCTTCAAACCCGGGTTCGATTCCCGGTAGCGCTACCATTCCCTCCGCATCTTGCTGATTCGCAGCGAGATGCTCAATCTCCCAATTCGCTTGTAGTCGTTTTGTAGTCGCTTTCGTCTTTGTTTATCGACGGAATACACGGACTCGCTCCCGATTTGGGTATTGAACAGTGGGGAAATCCGTGCCAAATCTCAAGGTCTCAATAGTCGAGAAGGTCAAACTTGCTAGCGGCAAGTGGACGAATCTCCCTGTAAGAATTCCCAAGTCCAAGCCCAATGGTAAAGGGCTGTACCTCAAGGATTCTCGTGACGGAAACTTCTACTTGCTCTGGCGTGAGGGCGGGCAACGCAAGTATCACCCGGTGCACGGAGCTCTGAAGGACGCAATGGCGGCCAAAGAAAGGAAGGAACTCTACCTAGCCGGTATCGCGAAAGGACTGCACGTAGAAGACCCCAGTGTGGGCAATATCCGATTGACGGTCGCAGCAGGCATTGACGAGTACTTGAACATCTTAACGGGGCGTGGGAACACCGTTGCGCTCCACACGTTCGCTCTTCGAGTTGCCCTGAAGGAGCTACGTGCCCTCAGGGGAGTGGCCAGGATGCCACTGCGGCCATTGCGGAGACGAAAGACCTGCGCTTGGGGAGTTTGCAGGTGATCGAGGCATTGGCGGATGTGATTGCTTTTGACAACCTGACTTGGCCCCACCTCGATACTTACATTTGGCCCCACCTCATTAATAAGGATGCCCAGACTGGTTCGGCAAAGGTCTTGCGTCTCCAGCCGGGATGGAGTGCAGAGG
>Ga0182024_10002991_pt1 | contig 40992 bp, 40 predicted proteins | sample P32metaG_FD_120480 | JGI IMG/M metagenome (GOLD analysis project Ga0182024, IMG submission 120480) | Permafrost microbial communities from Stordalen Mire, Sweden - P3-2 metaG (Illumina Assembly) | ecosystem: Environmental > Terrestrial > Soil > Wetlands > Permafrost | place: Sweden: Stordalen...
TGCGAAGATCATGACGGGGCAGGGGGCACCGCTTGAAATGCCTTGGCTCGTTACAGGTACGCTTGTTCTTACGATAACCACAGTCCTCGAAGTGCCCGAAGCTCGTGAGCTTGCTGCAGCTATGGGGCCTTTCAAGCGCCTCCCGAATATTAGCAGCTTCAATGCTGCCATGAGCTGCGATATACCCCGCGGCTACGGTGTCACTTATGCCTTGGTAGGAATGCGCCTGCCGTGTTTCTTTTTGGCGATCCGATCTTCCAGTTCGATGGTCTGTCCAACCTTTCCGGTGGCATCGAGAACCATAGGCCATTCCAATTTTGCAATTTCGGCGGCACGAAGACCCGCCCTGAGTGATAGGAGGATGATCACGCGACTACGTGCTGCATCCCGTTGCCCGCGAATGTGCTGCATGAGCGCATCCAGTTGTATGGGCGCGATGATCCTGGCCTGGCGACCGGGCATGGCGCACCTCCACGAAGGTGAGATTTGAGGAATTGGCTCTGGGGAAGCGGACTGGCGTCGCGCTGGCTAGTTTCAAGCCGAAACTCAGCTTGATATCACTATAGCACAACGATATTATGTTGTCAAATCAGGTGCTTAAGACAACAAATGAGAGGTTCGCGCACAGTTTGAAAATCTGGTCCCGACCAGAAATCAACATAGCAGATAGCTCATTCGTCATCGCTCGACTGGGCTGATTGACCGCGACGACAGACCCGAGCAAGTATCTAGGAACTTTTCCGGGCCGCCCTACCACCTAAGTAGCTATCACTCGACCATCTCGAATTCCTCGGTCGAATTCGCGCCTGATATTTCGCCGTCGAATATCGTATTCCTGATTTAGAACGTCTTACGTCCGAATTTCTCTGAGGAGAATTGCGATGGTCAGTCCGACACTATTCGGCGTGACGTTGTTTGTCGGCCTCGTTCGAGGAGCCGCCGAATGACTGTTCCTCGCTCTGAAGAAAACCCCGCGAAGAAAAATAGGTCTCGCCTGCTGGGCACATGCGGCAATAAGCAATTTCAGATGCTGACGCGGTGAGCAAAGTGACGTTCGGAAAATCCATCTCCTCTTGCTATTCGAAGTACGCCACGTTTTCCGGCCGCGCGCGACGCTCTGAATATTGGTTTTTTAGTCTCTACCACTTCCTATTGGTGCTGGTCGCTTCTTTTTTTATCCAGAGCGGCATGGGCATTGTTCTGATTTGTATTCTATTCGCGGTGAATTTTCTACCTCACCTATCAGTGCTGGTCCGCCGGCTGCATGACACTGACCACTCTGGATGGTGGGTTTGGTTGCCGTTCGTCCCGATTGTCGGCCCTATCATTTTGATCATATGGCTTTGTACGCGTGGAACTGAAGGCGAAAACCGCTTCGGGCCAATTTTAATCGCTGGTGATAATGCATCGCGCCCTCTCTCAGACAAACCAGAATCCTCTGCTGAAAGCCCCGCTATGTTCGACACCTCCGATAACAAATATTGCGTATCGTGTGGCCAATCTGCCATGCAAACGTTCCGCATTTGCCCATCATGCGGCGGGAGAGAATTTACTAGTAATCCTCAAATCCTCAGAACGTGACCTTCAAGGATCGACGCGCGTTGTTTTTCTGGTGATTTAAAAATCTCGGTGCACACACTTTTTGCGTGCGACTTTCAAAGCGGAGCGACGTAACGATGGCGGCCATAGATTACGCTTCAAATACAGCCCAACGAACGCCGTGCATGCTGGTTCTCGATGCATCAGGATCCATGTCTACGAAGGAAAAAAACGGGTTCACCCGCATTCAGATGCTTAATCAAGGTATCACCGCATTTCACGCGGCCCTTATGGCTGACGAAATCGCGTTGTCGAGAGTACAAGTAGCCATGGTAAATGTTGGAGGACCTACAGAAGAGCCAGAACTGGTTTTGGACTGGACTGACGCGGAGTTATTTCAACCATTCGAACTTGTCGCATGTCATTCTACTCCACTCGCAAAAGGTGTCTGCGTGGCTCTCGATGCAATCGAGGAGCAAAAAACCAAGCTACGATCAGCCGGAATTGCGTATACCCGACCATGGATGTTGATCATCACAGATGGTGAACCGACAGACGAACCAAACGAATGGACTAAAGCTTGTCAGCGCCTTCAAGACGCCGAACGTGAGCATAAAGTACAAGTGTATCCTGTCGGGATTGGCGAGGCCGATTTAATTCGATTGGCGGAGCTTTCTCAAACCAATCCAATGCGAATGGATAATATTCGTTTCCGAGAGCTATTTGTTTGGTTGAGCGCAAGCCTCGGCCAGATAAGCCGAAGCGCGCCAGGCGATAAAGTGCAACTACCATCAACGGACCCGTGGGCCGCCGTTAAACTCTAGGGGCTTTATGTCATTTCTCGTTTGGCATTCAACGACAACCGGACCCTCGCACTCCTCCAACAACTCTCCCTGTCAGGATGCATGTACTATTGCTACGTCCGCTGATGGTATTTGGACGAGCGTTGCTGTTTGCGATGGCTGCGGTAGCAAAACAAATGCTGACATCGGCGCTCATTTCGCTAGCGACTTTTTGGCTTCCTCACTGTTGGAATTGGCGAAGGACGTGGAGCGGAAGGGCCCTGGAGAGTGGGTCATAGATAGATCTGTAGTACTTCTATCGAAGTTGAGGGAAAAACTGAGAGATACATTCGGTGATGACATTACTGAATACGCCGCCACCATAGTCGCGGCATTGGTCTCTCAAAGCGGTGGTTTCATAATTCATGTCGGCGATGGTGTGGCATCGAGTCTTGCAATAGAGGGCGAGCACGATAACCCAGCGTTGGATGTGCTCACTCAATCGGATCCGGAAAATGGCGAGTACATAAACCAGACATTCTATCTCACGGAGCCCAACTGGATACATCATGTTCGTATTACGGCGCTCAGCAACGTCGAATGCCTAGTTGTGTGCACGGATGGGGCGCAGACTTTATTCTACGAAAGTAACAAGCCATACGACCGGGCGCTGCTCCCTGTGTTTCAGGCCCTTCGCGAAAATCCGACCGACGGGAACGCATTTCTCCAGTCGGTAATGTCAAATCCGGAAGCTGACGCGCGATCATCTGACGACAAAACAGTGGCGATTATCGCTCGATCCGGTTTTCTTGAAGCTGCAGCAGGAATTACCCATGCACTCAAGGAAGATAAAAATGCGCAAGCGCTGCACAGAGCCGACGCAGTGTTGCCCGCCAACATTCCGCGGTTGAGGAGGCGACCACCTCAAACTGGAAAAGCTGCGAAACGGTTTTCGCTTTTATGGTGCGCAGTTGCGTTGACGATATTGTGGGCATCGTTTCTTGTGTTCTTGTTGTATTCGAGGGGGTATTTTGATGATGATATTGCTCTTGTAAGGGGCCATCTCTCGACAAACGCCGAGATCAAGCCCGAGGTGCAAAAAATGGATCGCATGCCTCGGAAATCACATTCGACCTCGAATACTAGCAAGCTTTATTGAGATGTCGCTTGATCGACGCTATGAAATTATCGATGAAAAGCAAGGCGCGCCCTATTTTGTTTTTCCTGACGGCCTTACGCTTGTCGGCAGCGGCGGTGGCGCGGATGTATATCGCGATAGCGGGCATTCTGACGTTGCGTTCAAAGTCTATCGTGTGCCGTCCCAGGTCGATTGGACGAAGATCGCGTATCAAATCGATAACCAAATAAGGTCCAAAACTCGTCCTGCGACCGCACGATGCGAGTTTGCATGGCCACATGGGCTTATACGGGAAGGCGGTAAAAGCGTCGGAATTGTTCTTCCATATATTGACAGAACGAAATGGATCAGCCTCGATAATTGGACAGAACCGCGCCTCTTAAAAAGCTTGTCTACTGACAACGCTTCATTGAGCAGACGACTTGCTATCCTTCGGAGTTTGGCTAAGCGGATTGCGGATCTTCATGCGCGCCACATCGCTGTTATCGATCTCCGCCCATCTAATACGCTGGTTCATGTTGGAACAGGCGATGTTTGCTTGATTGATTGCGATAGCTTCCGAATCGAGGCGCCAAATGGGCTGGTCTTCGGTGGCTCGCATGTATCAGCGGGGTATATTTCCCCTGAGGCAATAACTGGGACCCTCGATATAGGTTCTTTAAATAAAGAGCAGGATTTATACGCATTCGCAGTGATTGCGTTTCAGGTACTCAATTATGGCATCCATCCCTTTCAAGGGATTTTAACTGACGACGGCATCGATGCTGGGACAGACGACGAAAAGGCAAAACTCGGGCTCTATGCGTATGGGTTGACTCCTTCGAAAGCCATAACGCCACTGCCGCAAAGTGTGCATACGTGTTGGCCCGATGATCTCAGGAGGATATTCACTAAAGCGTTTGCTCTCGGTGAAGTGCGGCCATCGGCTAGAAAATGGCGTTCAATATTCAATAAAATTCTCTTCCATAAAATGTTGCAGCGATGTCATAGGCACCCAAAGGATCCTAGGCATATTCATTTTCTGGACTTCAATTGTGGGGCATGCCGGCGGGAGAAATTAATATCTGAAATACGACAGAGAACGCCAACGGCCGCGCCGCGAACGGTCGCTTTGTCGACTCCGATGCGACCGATACCACCTCAGCCAACAAAGAATGGCTTGGCACCGATTATTTTTGCCGGGGCGGTAATTCTACTTTATGTTGTGTTCCGGATGGCGACTGGTCCAGACCCGCAGACTTCGGACCAACAGCCGTCGCCATCCGCTCAGGAATCTCCGGATGCTCAGCAGCCCCCTCAGTCACCGACAGATTTAGCGGTGGCCAGACCGAATTCTACTGATGTCGCGCCGTCGAATGCTACCGAAGGTTCACCTAACGCTGCGGGCACACCTTCTAACACTCCCGTTGGAAGTGATAGCTCGCAAAGCGCACCAGGTGGTGAGATCGGAAAGGACAACAATTCGCTCGGGACATCCGCCGACTCGGCGGCTTTGGATAATTTGCCGAAATGCCCGGAGGGCATTTTTAGCAATTGCGTTGGTAGCTCTACATATCCCGACGGCAGTCAGTACACCGGACAATGGCAGGATGGAAAGCGCGAAGGACAGGGAACTTACTGGGGCCCTACCGGAGAGAAATATGAAGGAAGTTGGAAAAATGATCGGCGTGATGGCGCCGGTATTACTACTTCTCGAGATGGCACTAGAACTTCAGGCATCTGGAAAGATGGTGCGCTTGTAAACTAATCATGGCTTCTGCCGGTCTGCTTCAGAATAAGCGCTGGATGCTCTCCGACGGACACTTTGGATGAACCACTGAATATTTCGATCGAAAATAAGCTTGCTGATTGTTCTTACGTTCGCTGAACCATATTTTGGAGCGTCGCAATATGATCGCCAAAGGCTCAAAGTTCTGCGAAAATTGCCGCGAGGCGGTGATGGCAAATTTCAGGATTTGCCCAAAGTGCGGGTCGCGTAAGTTTTCTGCCGATCCACCTAAACCGGCCGACGTTTCTTTACAGTCTAAAGGACCAGCAAAGGCAAAGCCCGGCGGATGGAACGATCATGCATCGAACACCACCGAGCTGAAGAAAAAACCTGGCTTGCGAAAAGTCCTGGTGCGCTTGCTCTCAATAACCGCAATTTTTGCCATAGCAGGGGGCATCGGGTTTGGCTATTACGTCTTCAGGTTTCACCAATACAGAATGGAAGTCGAAGCGGGCGAAGTGGATTGGCGCGCCGAGAACTATGTCGGCGCCATCGATCACTTCACCAAGGCAATCGCAATCGAGCCTGGTTATACGGATCCATATTTTTGGCGAGCCCGGGCCTACGACGGCGCGGGGCAACCAGACAAGGCGATCGCAGACTACACGCTGGCAATAAATGCGCCCGGCTTCGAGCCGGACGAATCGAGCGATCCGCACCACAGAGCTTATGCCAATCGTGGCTTGGCGTATTACGGGATGGGTCTCTATGCCGAAGCCCTCGACGATTTCACCAAAGCGATAGAGACCAATTCAGATCCCGATAATTGGGAATTTGATCACCGCGCCCAGGCCTCGTTCAAACTTGGTCTCTACGATTCCGTCATCGCGGATACTACCACCGCGATTTCGAAAGATCGGTTCGACAGGGAGGCCTTTGGTCTGCGCGCCGAGGCCTACTACCAAAAAGGCGATACCGTCGATGGCGCGGCCGACGCCGACCGGGCTGTGGCGCTCAAAGGCCAGACCGGCTCCCAGAATACCGTGCGGGCGGTGGCAGCTTCCGCAAATTCCACATCCAGCGACCGGATCAATGTCCTGAACTATCTCAAGATCGATCCTGAGACCGGCCATGTCACTTTTTACGGCTCTTACGATCCGGCGGGACCGCAAAGCGCAATACCCTATGGTCAGTTTCTAGCGGCGGCGCTGCGACTGCCGGACGAATCCGGTACTGCGGGGCAGACCGGCTCCGTTCCCGGCTTCAGCCTTGAGCCGATACAGGACATCAATGCCGTCTATGCCCAAATAAAAGAAAAAACCATGGATGCCGGCGCCTTGAACACCATGTTCAAGAATGCGATGCAGACGGCGGATCATGACACGCAAGTGTACATGATAAATTCAATTATTGACGACATGCGCAAATGGCTGCGGGATTATCTCGCCGGCAAAACATCCTCCCGTGATTGGGTCCCGGCGGTGAACGACATCACGAACGTTGACCAGCTGCTTGCCGTGATTCAGCAGCAAGTCGACCAACATGTGGTGGACAGGGACGAGATCGCGCAAGCCTTCGATCAAGCGGCTGCGACAATCGAACAACAACGATTGCAGCAACAGGGGGGAATGATCTTTCTTCCTCATGGGCTGCTGGAGAATATATTCAATTTGAATGTCTATTCGCGGCCAACCTATTACGGCATTGAGCCCAATACGCAGCTGGCCCGGACCATCTTTGAGTCCGACGTTGCTCTCAAGCGTCTCGCCGGTCCGCGCGGCCATGAACTGGCGCAAAGGCTGAAGTATCACCAGACGCTTTTTCAGTGGATCGTCAATCACAGCCCCGATGCATGGCAGAACATAGATTCCTCGGTCATCGGATCAGTGCAGGTTTCTCCCGGGACGATTGCCATGGCAGTATCTGCCGACAAATCCATCATGGCATTCGACAATGCGGAAATGAGAATTCTGGTGGCGGCGCGCGATCCGCGGCAACAGCTGCCGCAGAGCGATATCAGCTATGCCAATTTTCTCACTGGGCATTACGACGATTACGCGCGCGAGGTGGGTCCGCTTTGGGAAATTCGTGAGGCCATGAAGGTTGTTGCCGCCGCGCGCCAGCTTCGCAGCGAAGGCGTGACCGTGCATCCGGATACGCTTGACACAAGTTGGGTCGCGCCCGACTCGGTCAAAGCCGAGTGGGACTTTGCGGACGTTGGGGGTGGCCCATCCGAGAATCCAACCACCTCTACGCTACCCATAGGCGGGGTTGATCTTCAAATCGAAAAGCACACCCAGGTCACGACTCTGCCGGAAGATGAGGTGCAGAAATTGGAAGGGGGCCGGGGTAGCGCCATTTTCGGCACCACAAATTCCACTCCCACGCTGGAGAGCCAATCGACGAATTCGGTCTCAATAAATTCGACGGCCGACGCTGCGTCCAGCATCGCGAATTCCGGTGCCGAGGCAAACCGGGCTGGCGTCAGCGACGAAACCGCCAAAGCGCTCGCAGCCAAGGGGTTCGATACTCTTCCTTCCGCTCAATATACCCCGATCATTATCAAGCAGTATGCTCAGGCTGCCGCGATCCAGGCTTCCGCGTTTCCCGGACTACCGCAGCAGAGCTGGGCCAAGTTGCAGAAATCCCGGGCGGGCAACGAATTGATCCACCAGGCGGCCACCCTGTTGACCCAGAAAGTTGCCCTCCAGCAAACCGTTGACGCCATCCGCAACGGGCCAAACGCGGCACAACATCAGGCAGAACTCATAGAAAAAATCAAGCAATCGGATGCCGTCACAAACCAGATCTCTGGGTTGCAGGCGCAGGCGCAGAAAATCATAGTTCAAGGCTCCGCAGAATATGTTTCGGATCCTACCCCAGGCAAGAAGTCTTCCACGCCATAATCAAAGGAGAGCTCAATGATTACCACGAGGGTAGAGGCAATTACTCTGAATGCAATGGCCTTGGTCATGGCAGTCATTCTTGGATCGATTATCGACGAACCCGCGCATGCCGATGGCTGCAAGGCTGGCACGGTTCAGGTCGGAGAACGCCGTGAGGTAACTGCGGACGCCATCATAATTCACCCGCAATGTGCGGCACGCACTTATCAGGCGTCAAGAAAGGCCTTGGTCGGCGGCACTATGTGGATCACTGGCTTTAATGTGCAGAGCGCAGATCCCGTTTTGGTCGCCAATGAGCATAAGATGATGGACGCGCAGATGCGCCTTGCCGGTCTGGCCTATGCCGATGGCGTAGATTTCAACCGTTATAATTTTGTCATCGGCATCGCCGCGTCCACGGACACGCTTACTGACCTAGCTACGCGCGTTGTATTTGATGAGTATAAAAACGGGCAATATTCCGTGGAGAACCAGGTTGCGTATGACAGTCTGAAAGGCCGTCGTTTCGACGAACTGGCATGTCATTCAAATGGGGCAATGATCTGTCTGGCGGCGCTGGAAAACCAGGACGTCAAAGCCGACCGGGTGGTTCTCTACGGACCTCAGATCACGCCCGAGAGTCTGCAGATGTGGGACGCGCTGGTTCGCAGTGGACAGGTCAAGGAGGTGCAAATCAATATCAACCAATCTGACCCGGTGCCTCCCGTGTCCATGCTCGCAGGAGGTAGCGTTTCGGGGGGCATCGCTTTCTTCAAGCCGCAGTCATTTGTGCGGGCGATAAATGAAACGGCGCCTGAATTGCACGTACGGACATTTTCCTGCGGTAACGGTGTTCCCACGCTCGCATGCCATGCCATGGCGGTTTATTCCACGAATACTGAGCGCTAATGCCGAATGAGACATCTCGATTATTTGGATGGTGGCGTAAAGACGGCCACAACTCGTCCGCCAGAGTTTCCCATTTGTGCTAAGCCCGTCAATAGATTGACAGTGACCTTAGAGCCCCGCATGACACTCTTTTCATGCGTCAGAACGACATGACCTGTAAGTGTGACGAGATGGGTCGCAACGTCGTAGACCCCATTATCGCTCGTTGCCGAATCCGATGCGGGCGAATCGAGCACAACATGTCCCTTGGCATAGACCATATCCGCGCTATCGCCCCGCATGGATGTCACCCGCATACTGTCCGCGGCCATCTTGATATCGCCTTGGGTGACGACGACGTTGCCGGACCATGTACCTGATTTGGTGCTGGCGGGATTTGAAGTGTCAGAATTTGGTCTGAATTTTGCGGTGAAGGAATTTGCGGAAATTACGATTGGCGCATCGGTACTATGGTTAGACGCTGAAAGCTTTGCAGTTACCGCCGCCAACGCAGCAGTCGAACGCAGCCAAGGGAGAACCATGACGATAACTAGTAAACGGGTTCGCATTGCCCACCACAAATCTTTACGCATAGTGAAGGGGAAAAATGTTGGAAGATTGAAGTAGTCAGAACTATTTTGGAGCTGCGGTGCAGTCCCAACTATTGTTCGAATGGATATTGACGAAAGCGCCTGTCAGGCGATTTATGGAAAAGGCTCCTCGAGCATTGAGATATAATCCGTCTGGGCCATCATAGCGGAATGTAATCATGTCGTTACCGAATAAAGCGGGCAACCGCTCTGCCGAAAGCGCTCTTACCTGGTGGCCGAGCACGGGAACGCTATAGCCGGAGAAATGTACGCTAACTTCGCTCCGAGCCTGATTCAATTCGATAATTGTGGGTTCATCTTGAACTATAGCGTCCCCACCGTTCCAGTCGCAGATAAGCGTCGTCGGATCAGCCATCGCAGCCGTGCTAGCTGCTAGAAATATTCCAACGGCAATTGTTCGCAACCCGCCCAATTAATATCTGCTCCGTGCGTCGAGATCTTCGATCAGGTTCAATATCTATGATACCTTAGTAGTTAACACCATTGCTTAAGCGTCAAATCTAGCCGGTTACGTATCTGGGAGAGACCCGACATGCGGAAGGGGAGTGGCGTGCGTATATGGATGGCGATCGCTGCCGTTCTGGCCGCTGGATCGACCTTCACAATTGAGGCTCAGGCAAAGACGCAATGGCTCAAATGTCCGAATACGCCTTACTTTGAAATGTTGAAGGTGGATTTAGCGAAGAAAACTATTTTCGACCCTTTGAGTTCAAGAGACGGCAAGCTATCTGCAAAAATAACCGCAACCGACGTGTCTTGGCGCCAATCTATTGGCTGCGCGGGCTGCGAAGTCTTATGGTTCAACGAACGAAAACGCGAGATGCATTTCCAGTTCCTATCGCACAATTACGATTTTGACCGCAGAGCAGGAATTCTGAGGGTTTTCAATGAATACGTTTACGCGAATGGTCAACGCTCAAAAGATGGACCATTCAGCTATTCTTGCGTTCTTGATAGCGTGAGCAAGATGAAGTTCTGAGGTTTAATATGTTCGATTGTTTGGAATCGCTACCGTTGTTCCAGGAGTGCCAGTGATCTCGCCGGGACACGGCGCCAAGCCAGTTGCGTCTCTCAGATGAAAATACTTTTTCTAGACGTTGATGGCGTTCTCAACCGACGGTCACTCCTGACGGTTGAAGCTGATACCTTTGCGCTATGTCCAAAATCCTGCGCTAGACTAGCGGTTCTTATCGCAAAGACTGGGGCCAGAATCGTTTTGTCGTCGTCTTGGCGTACATCTGAGAAACACGTTGCCTACCTTCATCAACACAGCGTGTTGGATGACGCGCACGAGGATTGGCGAACGAAGGAGAGTTGCGACGATCAAATACGAGGGGACGAGATAGACGAATGGCTCTCGCGCCATCCAGAGGTTTCTCGTTTTGCCATCGTGGACGACGTTGACGATTTTTTGCCAAAGCAACGCCGCTACTTCGTCCACACTTCCTATGATCTGGGTCTATTGGACAAGCACGTAAAGCGGTTGGTGGCCATTCTTGGAGAGAAAGAAGATTGATCCAGCAGCCTTTGGATCGTGAATTGGAGATGCCGCCCGTCAATAGCGTTGCCGTTTCGCGATATCCGCTTTTGGCTGTAAAACGGACATTCAGTACGATACCACTTGGCGCTGATCGCTGGCGCACCGACTGAACGCTGAGCCGCGCTGGCCGCGCACTACATGGCTTTGCCAGCTTTCGCTGACACGGCTTACAGCGCGATTTGGCGGCCATTTGGTCAAAGCAGCACAAACACGCCATACCGAAAACCATGCCGCCAGCGGTCGTTAAAAACGGCTGTTTTCCGCCAGTTTTTTGCTCGATTTCAGCATACCGAAACCATATGGTTATTGTATACACACCATAATGCGTGTACAATGCCGCTTAGCACCAGCAGCGAGCCAACATGCCAAAGCGCGTCGCGTTTTATGTTCGAGTTTCAACAGATGGTCAGACAGTCGAAAATCAGCTTGGCGAGCTACAGGCCGTAGCATCTCGCCATGGCGATGCAGACCACGATGTGGTGGCGGCGCTGGAGCAGTGGGTCGAAAAAGGCATCGCTCCGAAAAGAATCATTGCTACGAAATACGTCGATAATGATCGCACAAAAACAGTCGAGATGACGCGTCCATTGTGCGTCTACCCCCAAGCTGCAAATACAAGGGGATTGGAGACACGAACGACGCTGCCAATTTCGTCTGCACCTATCCCTCCGTCGCGAAATGATTCACCTCACCCGCAGAACGGCCATGCAGGCTAACAAACAACCATATTGAGAAATCCAGTGAACGGCTTGATGGGGGATGCACAATATTGGACTTTTGCAGCGCAGCATTAATGGATTGACAGGTTGCTGACAGCTTCAAGAGGTAACCTACCGACGCACTGCTTAAAGACAAATTGGGGCCTGACGCAGAACAGGCAAGCTAGCAGGGGAGCTGAAACAGTGGATGTGAGGCAGATACGCGACTTTGTCGCCGTAGTACGTTGCTCCAGTTTTGCAGCCGCCAGCCGAAGCATGCGGGTATCCCAACCTGGGCTTGGTTATCAGATCAAGCAGCTGGAAGAGGAATTGCAGGTACAGCTTCTGGAACGGCATGCGCGAGGTGTGTCATTAACGCGTGCGGGTGAAACGTTTCTGGACCATGCGGAATCCATATTAGCGGAAATCAACAAGGCTAAACTCGCCATGCGAGCCTTGGCGCATAGTGATCGGCAAGAGTTGCGAATCGGTATTGCGTCTGTCCTTATCGAGGCATTGGGGCCGGCTCTCTTTAGTTCAAATCTGCAAGGCGAGATAAAACTGCGGCTGAAAGAGGCATCTGCCACGGAGCTCCACGAAGGACTGATGAACGGCAGCCTGGATTTTGCCATATGCCTGGACGAGGGCAGGACCCCTTTGAAAACGATTCCGGTTTATAGCGAGCCGCTCTATGTCGTGGGACCGAAGTCGGATCTGCAGTCACATCAAAAGAGAATCCGATTGACGGAACTGGCAGTGCTCCCGCTGGTGCTGGCGGATCGCGCGCATACTCCTCGGCGTCTCCTCGAAGAGGCCTCGGTCCGCGCCGGCATCAAATTGACTGTCGAGCAAGAAATAGAGTCCGTTGCCCTGCTGCGTTCCCTTGTGCTGCAAGGCGCCTGCTACACAGTCGCGCCCTACGGAATCTTCGCCCAAGAGCTTACCAGCAGGAGCCTGTCGGCTCGCCGCATTGTCGGTCCGGAAATCCGGCAGACGGTTAATGTGGTCTATCCGGCAACGGTCCCGCCATCTGTAGAAGGAACCATCGGCGGCGTAATCCAGCGGATTGTCAGCCTGGCACCTGTAGCTGCAGATATGGCAACTCTGGTCTCCACGGCGGCGGCTTAAATGCGCTAAACTGCTGGACGATGCACCGGCAGAACCGGCAAAGAATGGGGTGTCCTTTTGAATTGGTCCGTCCTCATCGGGCTGGTGGCGGCGTTGGGCCTAGAGTCCGACGCCTCTCTCAGCAACTTTTTGGGGGTCAGTTCGGATATCAAAGCGCAAGCCCAGCAGGAGAGAACGCTTGTCATATACAGCGTGATGCATGCCGACGACGCGGTCGAAGATCTGCTTTCGCACTTTCATCAGCGTTACCCGTTCCTTGATATTCGAAATTCGGACGGCGATGGTGCAAAGACATACAATCGATTCATTCGTGAAGTTTCTGTTGGCCAGCCTTCCGCCGATTTCATCTGGAGTTCGGCGATGGACCTTCAGGAAAAGCTGATTAACGATGGCTATTCCATGTCCTATACCACGCCGGAGATGGCAGCGCTCCCCAGTTGGGCACATTGGCAGAACCTAGGCTATGGCGTCACTCTCGAACCCATCGCATTTGTCTACAACAGCCGTTTTCTTACGCCTGCCGAAATGCCGCGGACACACGCCGGGCTCGACGCCATGTTGTCGAGCCAGCCAAGCAAGTTTCGCGGTAAAATCGCGGCTTACGATCCGGAAAAGTCCGAAGTTGGCATGCTGCTGTTTTCGCAGGATGTCGGCATTACTAAGGACACCTGGAACCTTTTCGACAGGCTTGGGGCGGAAGACGCTCACCTTTACACCACTAGTCGCGACATGCTCTCGGCCATACTCGAGGGAAGGCAATGGATGGGGTATGACGTCATTGCATCTTATGCCCTAGAGCTGCAAAAAACCCACCCTGAGCTCGTCATCGTATATCCTACTGATTACGTCTTGAACCTGTCCCGCGTCGGCTTTATCACCGCCCAGGCGCGGCACCCGAATTCCGCGAAGCTGTTCCTGGACTTCCTCCTATCGCGAGAGGGCCAGGGCATCCTGAAACGCCATGGCATGGGACCGGTTCGCAATGATGTGTTGGCCCCCCCCGAGCAATCTCGCATCGATCCGATGCGCACCCAGGCGATTCGCATCGGACCTGGGCTGCTGTCGGATCTCGATAGTCTGGTGCGGGCCCAATTCCTGCGACGCTGGAAGCAGGCCCGGATCACTCCTGGTTAAACTCTCTGAAATTGAATGACGGCACGCAGTCCCCGGCCGCTCGGCGGCGTCTCCAGTTTTACGGTTGCCCCCATTCGCCTACCCAATGCTTGGACAATCGACAATCCCAAGCCACTACCTTCCGCATCTTTAGTCTGAGGTAACCGGTAAAATCGTTCAAATACGCGGTCCAGTTGATCCGGAGGAATTCCGGGCCCGTCGTCGTCAATCTCTAGACGCCCTTGGGTGCCGGGGATGCGGATGGTTATGTGTCCGCCGCTGAAACCATAGCGGATGCAGTTGTCCAAGAGGTTGGTAATCATCTCGCCCGCGAAAAGAGGGCTTCCACTGACCAAAAGCTGTTCCGGGTCGTGCTCAAAAGACAGCTCCATTCCTCGGTCGAGCGCGCGGGTGGCGCAAGTCCGCGATGTCGCTGCGGTGCATTCGACAAGATCGAAGCATTCGGTTGCCTCCGCTTCGGGGGGGCGCTCCGCCTTGGCCAGAGAAATCAGTTGGACGATCAGTCGCTGGAGCGCGTTGAGAGCTCGGCTGATGTCAGTCAAGGCGGCACTGAATTCCTGCGACGCCTCGGATCTGCGGCCAAGCAGCTCGACATGCGTCCTCACGACCGCCAGGGGCGCCCTGAGCTGATGGGAAGCATCGGAAGTAAAGCGGCGCAATGTCTGGAACGCATCCTCAACATGCTTGAGCAGCGTATTAAGGGCCGACACCAATGGCAAAACCTCGCGTGGGACTTCCTTGAGTGGCAAGGGCGCAAAATCGAGCTCAGCCTGGGCTATCCGATCCTCTACGGTTCGCCTCAGGAACGAAAGAGGTTTCAAGCCCCAGTCCACTGCAAAGAAGATCAGGCTCGCAATGACCAGAAACAGAAATAGTTCGCCCGCTATTAGGGACACCACCATGCGGTGGGCGAGGGCGGTTCTGTTCTTTGTTGTTTCCGCAACCTGAACGATTATCGGGGAATCGAGCTGCGGTATCAGTTTTGCTTCCATGGCAACACGTATTGGCACGCCATGGAATTCGGCGTCACGAAAACGGATGCCCGGAAGCGGCAACTTGGCTTGTTCAGCGTTGAGTTCGGGATAACCAGTGATCACTTTTCCTCGATAGACCACGCTGTAATAAACATTGTCGCGGTCCGCATTCTCCAGCATTCCCAATGCGGAGGGAGGTAAATCGAGGGTTATATAGCCTTCCTGCATGGCGAGCGTTTCGCCAATGGCCTGCAGAGAACCGCTCAATACCCGGTCACTGCTAATTTCAACGTTCCGGCGGATCAACCACGTTGCGGAAAGGCCCAAAGCAATCAGGATGACACAAAGCGGCACGAGCAGCGTCCACAGGAGGCGCCACTTGATCGAGCCGCCATTTACGCCACGGTTCATTATGTCTGACGCAACAAGTATCCAAGTCCTCGTACTGTCAGGATCTCGAGCCCACTGCCCTCCAGCTTGCGCCGCAGGCGACCAATATAGACTTCCAATGCATTGGGAGAGACGTCGTCGTCATAATCGAACACGTCCGCGAGAAGCCGCGCCTTTGGCACTACGGTCCCAGCCCGAGCACCCAGGGTCTCTAGCACGGAGCGTTCGCGGCGGGTCAGGTCAAGCACGTGATCACCCAGATAGGCCGCGCCGGTCGACCGATCGAGCCTCAGATATCCCAACGTCAATATGGGGTCCGGACTGCCGTGAGACCGACGAATAAGTGCGCGAACGCGGGCCTCAAGTTCTTCGATCGCAAAAGGTTTGGAAAGATAGTCGTCAGCGCCGTGATCAAGGCCGTTGACTCTGTCGCTGGTTCTATCGCGCGCGGTGAGGATCAAGACAGGTGCAGTGACCTGCATCATTCGCATGTTTTTTAGGACAGTGAGGCCGTCGAAGTCGGGCAGGCCAAGGTCCAGGATGATCGCGCTATAGGGCTCAAGGCCGACCACATCAAGCGCTTCCTGTCCGCTGCTCGCGTGATCAACGGCCAGCCCGTCACCCCGGAACACTTTTATCAATCCCCTCGCGAGCGCGGCGTCATCCTCGACAATCAATAGCCGCATCTGGGTCCTCCCCTAAAATCGTACCTTTGCCAAAGCGCGCCCGCAATGACCAATATTCGGCCGCGCAGGGTCTGAGGCAGTGTAGCTGACGGGTACAAAGCGTGGATGCGGCGAAAGCAATCGCAGTCAGCCCGATATAAAAGTTTTCTATGTCCCCCGAATAACTTTTCCATATTGTGCGTGCTGTTGTGCCATCGCAGTCTGCCGGGGACAGGAAGCAATAGGTGGTCATTGCCGTTATCGGCCCGATAGCGTGCATCCGGTACGACTGTCGGTGTGGAACGCCTTCCCACGAAGGTGGGAAATAGATGTTGGACAAATTGACAAGGTCGCGATCGCTGTACGGCTTCGAAACGCCAGTACGGACAGGTGCAGCAATCGTAGCAGGAGTGGTTTTATGTTATGTCGCGGGGGCATCTCAGCCTGCTTATGCGGCAGTTGTCCAGGCCGACCACGCGCCCGGCGAGAGGGCTAAGTGGATAAAGATCTGCAAGGCCGACATTTGGCGCTTCTGCGACGAGGCCAATCTGAAACAAGAGTGCCTGATAGCGCATTGGAGCAAGATATCGGCCGAATGCCAGGTTGTTTTGGGGACCTCAGCAGGCAATCGCCCCGGCGACGGCTCATGAATACCCAGCAACGGCTGCGATCCATTCGTTAGGCACTGCCTTGGAGTGGAGATTTCGCGTTCGCACGCCGGCTCCGACACATGTGCATGGCCGTTTCTCTCGCGTCTAATCGCTTCGATGACCGGTCCTAGTTATAGAACTTATCTATACCATCCAAATATCTTTTCCGCATTGTCTGACGTTTCCGCCATCGCCACTCTCGCTGCACAAGGGATGGGCAAATGACTGGCAGCGATGTGAGCGTGAAGGGCAGGCGTGATCCGCCGTTCTTGCATTTTTCGCCCGTCGTCTGCTTGAACGTCAAAAACGCTTTTGGGAGCGCTTCGCGGCGAGGCTCGGGACTATGACCGCCCGTGCGATGCGCTGGCGCGGAATTAGAACAAATAATGATCGGGGAGTTTGCAATGAAGCCTTATTCTGGAAATAGAACGTTGCGGGCGGTCAAGCTTCAGGGAGCAGCCGTCATAGCGCTAAATATAATTTCCATGTCGACGGCCTGGGCGCAAGACCAAAACACGACGCCAATGGAAGGCCAAAATACAACGCCAGTGGAACAAGTGGTCGTGTCGTCAACCCGCATCACGAGTGCTGGCTTCGATGCCCCAACGCCAACCACTGTGCTCTCGGCTGACGACATCGCGAAGCAGGCGGAAAGTAATGTTTTCACCACCGTGACGGAGTTGCCGTCCTTAATGGGCAGTACTGGTACCGCGACGGGGAATCACGGCACCAGCACCGGCACCAACGGCCTTAGCGCCTTTGGAATTCACGGGGTCGGCACCACGCGGGCGCTAACGTTGATTGATGGTCAACGCGTGGTACCAGCGACCGTCGGTGGCACGGTTGATATTAGCCAGTTTCCGCAGCTCCTGATCCAGCGCGTTGACGTGGTGACGGGTGGCGCATCGGCCTCCTGGGGTTCAGACGCCGTGTCGGGCGTCGTCAACTTCGTACTTGATAACAAATTTTCTGGGGTCAAGGGGAATCTACTGACCGGCATTTCGACGTATGGCGACGATGAGAACACGACCCTTCAGGTGGCCGCCGGCACGGATTTCGCCGGCGGCAAGGCACATATCGTGACCAGCGTGGAATACAGCTATGAAGCCGGCATTGGGACCGGTACCTATGGCACCGGATGCGTACAGGCGGGCGGACGGTGCTGGTACAGCGCACCCGGAATCCTCCCGTTGAGCATCGCCAACACGCCGGCCGGACAGCCGGAATATACCTATGCGTTAAACACAGAAGACTATCAGGAGACCAAATACGGCATAATCACCCGTGGCCCGTTACAGGGCATTGCCTTCAACGCGGATGGCACCTCCTATAACTTCAATTATGGGGTGGGCCAGACGCCCAATCATGATGCCACTGGCACAGTCGCAAATTGTGCCTCACCCTTCTGCGTTGGTGGCGATACCACAAACAATTTCGGTGCTGGTGCAACCTTGGTGGGCTCTCTGGTTCGGGGTAATTTATATACTCGGGTATCATATGATGTCGGGTCTAACACTCAAGTCTGGGCGGCGTTCGCCGGAAGTCAGGTTCGCACACGAAACGTGTCGATGATTGGGGCATATCGCCCCGACTATTTCACTATCCAGTGCAGCAACGCGTATCTGCCGGCATCAATCGCACAAGACTGCGCTTCAAACAATATCACTAGCTTCCAGCTGGGTACGCTCGACGCCAGTCTTCCCCAAAATCCAACGATCGTGAACCAACGCGACTTGAATCGGTTCACCGCAGGCGCTGATGGTGCTTTCCGCCTCCTTGGCAAGGACTGGACATGGAGCGGCTATGTGGAGCACGCAATCAACAATTCCAGCGTTCTTGTACACAATGTCCTTCTGACCCCCTATTTCAAATATGCAGTCGATGCGGTCAAAGCAGCTAATGGGACAATTGTTTGCCGATCCGCGGCGGCGCAGGCGATAGGATGCCAGCCCTACGACATTTTCGGCGACTTTCCGCCAAGCTCCGCCTCCCTGGCATGGATGCAAGGCGGCACGCTAAGCCAGCAGGTGGGCCCGGACCAGCTCACCCACGAGCGCCAAGAAGCGGCAAGCATCAGCTTGAACGGCCAGCCATTTGATCTTTGGGCTGGCCCGGTTTCCATTGCCACCGGTATTGAGTACCGGGAGGAGGCTTTCAATGTGGTTGGTGATACTGACAGCAACGGCGGCCCCAACGTCCAGCCACTTCTATCCACTGCCGGCAGCAACTGGGTGTTCGGCAACTTCCACAACGGCGGCGGCAACTATCACGTCAACGAAGGGTTCCTGGAAGTTGTGGTTCCGCTGGTCAATGATAACAGCTGGGGGCATGCCGATCTCGACGTGGCAGGCCGCGCCACGGGTTACTCAACCTCTGGCTATGTCAATACGTGGAAGGCGGGCGTGACCTGGGATACACCCATTGACGGTGTGCGCCTTCGGGCTCTGCAGTCGCGCGATGTGCGTGCGCCGAATCTAAGCGAGTTGTTCGCGCCGCCCAGCGGGATCAACAGTTCGATTTTGGACCTCACCAAGCCGGGTACCCCAAACCAGGTTAATGTTCTGAACCAGCAAGAGGGCAACACTAATCTGAAGCCGGAAAAATCGACAAACACGGAAGTGGGCGTCGTGCTCCAGCCATCCTGGTTGCCAGGATTTAGGTTGTCAGCAGACTATTGGCGACTGGCCATCAAGGGCGAAATTGGCGCGCTCACCAACCAACAGGAAGTGCAGCTATGCTCGCTGGGCAATCAGGCCCAATGCTCTGCGTTGCTAACCGCCAATGGCGGTCCGCCTCAAACGAATCAGATCACAACAGTCGTGCTGGAACCGTTCAATCTGGCGACGGTTGTAACAGACGGTGTTGACTATGAGGCGAGTTACCAATTCGATGTCCAGAATTGGGATATTCCCGGAAGCTTTGTTCTTCGCGCACTGGCCACCAACGTCACTAAATTCATCACCAACTCAGGCGTGCCAACCACAATTCCAGTTGAGTCCGCCGGCACCAATACCGGTGTGACGCCGCACTGGAAAATATTGGCGCAGCAGACGTACAACATCAATCGCTGGAGCTTTACGGTGGCGGAGCGGTGGATCTCGCCGGGCGTGATCAGTGGCAATTTTATCCAGTGCACAAGCGGTTGCCCGCTTCCAACCGCTAACAATCCGACCATTAACAACAATCGAATGGCCGGAGCCTTTTATGTCGATTTAGGCGGCTCTCTCGATTTCAGTGACAACTGGGAGGTCTATTTTAAGATCGACAACGCAGCCAATGTGGATCCGCCGCCGGCACCCCCGATCGCGGCAGCCCCAAACAGCGATGGATCCAATCCCCAACTGTACGACACTATCGGCCGCATGTTTCATGTCGGCATCCGAGTGCAGGATTGAAGCGTCAATAACGCAAACAGGTTTACTTGGGAGGAATACCTCATGAAACGCCGTGATATGATTAAAGCCGTTCCTGCCGCCGCTGCTGCAAGTATCGCGGGCGCGTTATCCGCGCCGGGTCCGGCGGCATATGCGCAAGATGCCGCTCGTCGTGGCGGCATGCCTCCGCTCACCATAAAAGACGTCCAGTTGATTCGCACGGCACCCGACAATTCCAACTGGACTATCGTAAAGGTGATTACGAGCGAGCCGGGGTTATATGGGTTGGGTTCGGCCACGCACCAGGAAGTGCCCGCGGCCGCTCAAGCTTATATCGAAACTCGGCTGAAGCCCTTTGTAATCGGAAAGCGCTGCGACGAAATCGAAGATATCTGGCAGTCGGCCTATGTGCAGCAATATTTCCGTTCTGGCCCCGAGAGCAACAACGCGCTCAGCGGCATCGACGGCGCGCTATGGGATATATTGGGCAAGCGGCTGGGAGTGCCGGTTTATCAGCTGCTGGGCGGCAAGACGCGCGGGGCAGTACAGCTTTATGGCCACGCCCAATCGACCGATATCAACAAGCTGGAAGACCAGGTCCGCGACTACATGCAAAAGGGCTACCAAGTCGTGCGCGTGCAACTCGCGGTGCCGGAATATTCCGGTTACGGCGTAGGAGGCGCGAAGACCTCCGACCGGGTACAAGCGCTTCGGCCAGATGGTATCCGCGGCACATCGCCGGTGTTCGATCCGGAAAAGTATGTGACCACCACCATCAATATGTTCGATCATCTGCGTTCCAAGATCGGCTTCGATGTGGGCCTTGTGCATGACATTCATGAACGGCCCGCGCCCAATCAATCCATCCAGCTCTGCAAGGCGGTCGAACCGTACCGGCCCTTCTATATGGAGGATGCCTTGGCGCCCGACGATGTGGGCTGGTTCAAAATCTTCCGCGAAGAAACCTCCGCGCCGCTGGCCATGGGCGAGTTGTTTGTCAACAGAAACGAGTGGTTGCCGCTAGTGGCTAACCGCTGGATCGATTTCATTCGTTGCCATCAGTCGGCGATGGGCGGCCTCAATATGTGCCGTAAGGTTGCCCATACCTGCGAGATGTTCGGCGTGCGCACGGCGTGGCACGGACCCAACAACGTCGATCCCATCGGCCATTGCTATAATGTGCATCTGGATCTCGCATCACCAAATTTCGGCATCCAAGAAGAGACGTTCTTTGACGAAAAGACGCGGGAAGTCTTCCCGGGGTGCCCGGAAATCAAGGGTGGCTATATGTACTGCAACGACAAACCCGGCTGGGGCATCGACATCGACGAGAAGGCGGCCGCGAAATATCCCTACAAGGTGCCCTTTGAAACCCGAGGCAACGACCGGTATCTCGATGGCGGTATCGTTAGGCCTTAAAATCCTGCTGAGCTTTGTTGATGGGTTTCACGCCAGGCCGTTCCCTTATTGAGATTTGTTGGACGGCCTGGCGGTTACTTTGGCACCGCTCCTGGCCCTCAAAAGGGCTCGGAGAGCGACTATGGAGGTCGTAGGCGGGCGGGAACACGAATGACCGCTTTACCCCCTAAAGCGGTCATTCGTCGCCGGTCTGCCCAATGGCTGCTTTTGACCCAAAGCGGACATTCGCAGTCGCAACAAAAATGTCAGAATTTGATCCCGCATGCCGGTGCGCTCGCCGCTTTGAAGCTTCAGCGGCCTTCGCCGCCATCGTCGCGAGGGCCCACCAGACGAACTCATCCAAAGCCACTTCGTGGCGGCAAGCAACGTTGCCTCGATGTCTTCGATGGGCTTGTTTGCACCCAATGGAAAGGTCGACATGAAGTCGGGGCCGGGACCTGTCAGCGCTTCACGAACCGATAGGCGAAGCGATCAGTCTCGCCCTTGATCGAGGGATCGAACACCTTGATCGAGTGCTGATCGTCCTTGTTCGCGAGTATGGTGCTTTCCGCGTCCAGCACGAAGCCGGCCATCTCCACCTCCTTGCGGACGGATGCAGGCTCAATCCGATGCAGCGACTGGGCGTCGCCCGTGCCCGCTCCGGCGGCGGCGGCGTGGTCGACGATGACGTAGGACCCACCGGGCTTCAGCCGCTCTGCGGCTCGTTAGGAAAATCAGCCGCCTCAAGAAAGGCATATAGCTCCTTGGGCTCTCCTGATCGTCTTATGTTACGGCCCATATTGGAGTTCTCAATGTTTCAGGCGACGATGAGGCCAAGAGTGCAGGGGTTTTGCAATTCTTCGAGGTGCAAAGGTTCCGATTCCTTCCAAAAACTCCGCTTGACCGAATGGTTTTCCAGAAAATGGTCAGTATTACCGTGGGATAAAGGTGGGCGCGACTGGGATTGAACTTGTGAACCCTCCAGTGTGAAAGGAGCCCAAAAGAAAAACGGCCGCAGTTACCCGGAGCCGTCTCCTTTCAAGCCATTGGCCTTAGCGGTGTCCACCGCCGTGGAAACCACCACCGCCATGGAAGCCGCCACCGTGGAAACCACCACCCCAGCCACCACCGAACCCAAAGCCGACCACGGGGCCACCCACATAGGCGGGGCCGTAGCCGCAGTCGTAGGGGCTGTAATAGGGGCTATAGGGGTTACAGACCGGGCCCGCCGCATAGGCAACAGGTCCGCCCAAGCCGACAAATACCCGGGCCGAGGCAGGGGCTGCGACCGCAGTCGTGGCACCCGCCAGCAGGAGCGCACCAAGGGCAACTTTCGTGAACTTTTTCATGATCGGGTCTCCTTTGTTTGACCGTTGCCCCCATGTTGGTCCTGGGCGGTTGAACCGGCTCTGAAGGGGTTCTTTCGCTGGCGTTCAGCATGATGGCGGCAATGTGTCGGGAGCCAGGACCAACGTCCCCTGTGGGCCACGCCGAAGGGTGGAGCAGGGGGCGCGATTAGGCCGGCTGGGTTGGGCGGCGGCGGTCTGGCATGCCTCTGCGGCTGGTCAGGAAGGCTATGTTCGCGCCCAGGATGGCTGGGTGAGATTTTGCCACCGGATTGCCACCGGACCCGCTAGCACAAGCCGGGAAGGGAAGGGACGAGGGCGGGCCCGGCCCTGCGAAAATCTAGCATTTCCGGACTGGCCGGGACTGGTCGGACGAGGGGGGATGGCTGGCTTCGAATTGTGGATCCGGAGGTCGGTGGTTCAAGCCCACCCAACTGTACCATCGCCTTCCCGCTTCGATTCAAAACCTTTCTCCCGCGTAATTCATGCTGGGTTCATCGGCACGGCGCTAGCGTTTCATGACGGCCGGATTTAAAGCCCCTCCCCAAATCTGGCCTGAGCCCAAGGCCCCGCTGTTTCGACAGCGGGGCTTTTATCGTTACCCAGTTTGCCCTCTGGTTTTCGGAAAAAACCGACCATGAATCCCGTGATTGCCGCCATGGCCGCCTGTCTTCAGCACATGACCGGCGGAAGTTATGACCGCGACTTTCAGGACTGCGACCGAATCACCATCGAATACAATCAGGGAGTCGAAAGTCTGACCGCGGCGCCCGCCACCGTGCCGGCTTTCGCGGAAGTCCATTCGCGCCAGCAGGACATCGACATTGTCAAAGGCGCGGCAGCGACACTGCTGAAGTAGCGGCTAGTCGCCCGCCACACGCTGGCGGCGCCAGATCCAGTATGACAGCGCCAGCGCCGACAGCGGCGGCAACAGCAGATGCAGGCTCATGCGCAGTCTGTCGGTGCGCACCAGCGCCTCGCCGCTGGCATTGGGGCAGAAGAAGATTGCGCCCTGGGCATGAATGCAACCGCCATAGCGCCAGCCCCAGAAGGCGAGCCAGCCGATAGCGCTGGCTACCAGAAGGCGGAAAATGGCTCTTGCGGCGTCCATGCTTGCTCCGGAAAAGTCGATAATGCTGCGGCGGTGAACGGCGGCACAAGCCCTATCAGGGTCCGCTTTGGGTCACGATCACCCGGTCGCGCGCCGGGGTGGGCGTGGCACAGGGATTGGCCGGGCTGCAACTTGCGCCACGGCCGGGCTTGGTTGCCGGTGCGGTTGCCGCCACACCGGACGTGCCCAAAGACGGCGGGAAGGTGTGGCTGTTGGCCAGGCTCGGATCCACGACCGCCGCTGGCGTGGGATCGCCCAGCGCGGTTTCCGAGGAATCCTGGCAATAGGCGCTACCGGTCCAAAGCAGGATCAGGGGCAGCGCCGCGAGAAGATGATTTCGCATGGGGAACCACTAGCAATTTCCGTCCCACGCCATCTGCTCGGTGCAGTGCTCGTTGATCGCATAGGACGCCGCCATGGTGATGGCGAAGACCGTGAACAGGCCAAACACCATCATGAGCGAAATCGCGAGCCAAGTCCGAGCCATGCCATTCTCCTCAACCGGAGTGGGAACGCCCAGACATCCCATTGTGTTTGCAGGCGGTCGCCTTAAAAAGGCGCAAGCAAGTAACGCCGGTGTCAGGCCGCGACCGGATGAGCGAAAAACCGCGGAATTTGGGGGACAAATTGTCGCCGTTGGTCAGGCTTCGACAGAATTTGTGACTTCGGCATGTTGGTGGAACTCGGCGGCAGGCGAGGCGTTCTCTGCCGAACGATGATCATGCGCAAACTTCTGCTCGTGGGTATGGGCCTGTGCCTGCTCGGGGCGCTGTGGCGGGCCGAGGAAGAGGAGGACGGCATGGCTGTGGCCTTGTCGCCGTTCCTGGCGGCTCTGGCGCTGGAAGCGGGCATTTTCTTGCTCAGGCGACATCAGACGTCACTATTGAGCGCTTCCAACCCTCGCGGTCACACCGCCTGATCTCCGCCTTTGGCGCAGTGCACAAGAGCGCCACATCCAGCATCAGGCTGGTTCCATTCGCTGCCCTGGGCTAAGAAGGACAAAAGCACGGGGAGAACCATGTTCCGCAGGATTTTGCTGTTTGTTGGCCTGAGTGCTGTGGCGATCACGTCTGCCCAGGCCGCCACCCGCCCGATTCTCTATGTCGCCAACAGCCAGGGCGACGACGTCACCGTCATCGATCTGCCGACCCAGAAGGTTCTCACCACCATCAAGGTGGGTCCGATTGTCCACGGCGTGTGCGCGCCGGCCGATGGCCGGCATGCCTATGTCACCATCGAATCCGAACACACGCTGAAGGTGGTGGATACCAAGACCAACACGGTCACCGACACCATCCAGCTGCCGGGCCAGCCCAATGAATGCGCCGCCACCAGCGACGGCCATTATGTGGTGGTGCCGCTGCTGGCGCCCCAGAACAGCGCGGTGGTGGTGGACACCACCCAGAACAAGATCGTCAAGACCTTCGAGGTGCGCCACCCGCACAACTGCTTCGTGCCCGAGGGCGGCAGCAACACCATCGTCTATTGCGAGGCGCGGGACAATTTCTTCATCCGCCGCATCGATCTTTCCAAAATGGAGATCACCAATGACGTGAAGGTGGCCGGCGACGCGCGCCCCTTCATCGTCACGCCGGATGAAAAGACGCTTTACACCGCACTCAGCGGCCTGCACGGCGTGGCGGTGATCAATATCCCCAATCAGACCATGACGCAGATCGCGCTGCCGTCCATGCCCTGGATGAGCTGCAAGGTCGAGCCGCCCAATACGCCGGTGCACGGCATCGCGCTGAGCAAGGACGGCAAGAAGCTCTGGATTACCTCGGTCGCCGACAGCGGGCTTTATGTCTATGACACGGTCAGCCGGAAGCTCAGCAAGAAAATCACCGTCGGGGCGTGCCCCAACTGGCTGAGCCAGTCCGCGGACGGAAAATACATGGCTGTCAGCAATGCCGACAGCGACGATGCTTCGATCCTGGACGCGCGCGCTGAGAAGGAAATCGCCCGCGTGAAAGTCGGCAAGGCGCCCAAGCGCCTGCTGGTGATCGAAGTGCCGCAGGATCAGCTGACGGAAAAATAAGAGGACGGGAATGCGCAAGTTTGGATTTGTGCTGGCAGCGATGCTGGCGCCGGGAATGATGTTTGGCGCGCTGGCGGCCGACAGTGCGAAGAAGGATCAGTCGATCCTGGACCGGCTCTATGCCAACACCGGGGTCTATAACAAATCGCCGTCGGCCAAGACGCCGGATTTCGTCTCCGACCCCGGCTGGCCCGCACCCTTGCCGCATAACTGGCTGCTCGGCCAGATCGGCGGATTGTATGTCGATCATCACGACCACATCTGGATCTATAACCGTCCGCGCACCATGACCACCGACGAGGCGGCGTTGGACACGCGCGGCGGCTCCGACGGCAAGAACGGTCTTGGCTTTGCGCGCCCCAATGGCGCGGTGGCCGACTGCTGCAATGCCGCGCCCTCGGTGCTGGAGTTCGACACCAATGGCAAACTGCTGCGCGCCTGGGGTGGGCCGGCCGATCCGGGCTGGCTGGAGACGCATTGCAAGGCGTCTGACGGCTGCATCTGGCCCAACAGCGAGCACGGCATTTATATCGACCAGAACGATAATGTCTGGCTGGCCGGCAATGGCGCCAAGCCGGTCGATCCGGCCTCCAGCTGGACGACGCACAAGGATGGCGGCGACGGCTTTGTCCTGAAGTTCGACATGAACGGCAATTTCAAGATGCGCACCGGCGGCACGCCCAACGCGCCCGCCAGCAATGACACCAATGGCGGCATCAATGGCACGCCGCTGCTCTATCTGCCGGCGGACATGGTGGTGGATGGCAACCGGCTCTATGTCGCCGATGGCTATGGCAACCGGCGCGTGCTGATTGTCGATGCCAATACCGGCAAGTATATCGGCCATTTTGGCGCTTACGGCGCAAACCCGGTGGATGATGCCGCCGCAGCTGCCGGCGGCCGCTGGGTGGTGGACCGCCTGAAGGGCGTCAAGAAGCCTGCCTTTTTCCGCAACCCGGTGCACTGCGTGAAGATCGCCAATGACGGCAAGATTTATGTCTGCGACCGCGGCAATGACCGCATCCAGGTGTTCGACAAGAACGATCCCAACCTGGGCAAGCCATGCAGCAATCCCGACGGCGTGGCCGGCAAGTGCGGCTTCGTCGCCGAGCAGTGGATCAGCAGCAATACCGAAACCATTCCGGCCATGCCGGGCACCTCGGTGTCGCTGAACTTCTCCAAGGACAAGGCGCAGAGCTGTCTCTATGTCGGCGACAATTCCAACATGACCATCTATGTGCTCAATCGCGCCAATCTGCAGGAGCTGGGACGGCTGGGCCGTTCGGGCCGCAATGCCGGCCAGTTCCACTGGCTGCATCAGGTGAGCCTGGACAGCCATGGCAATATCTATACGGCGGAAGTCGATACCGGAAAGCGCATCCAGAAATTCGTGCGCTACGGTGCTGCGGGATGCACGGGCACCGGCTCGATGACCGTCGGCAGCGTCGCCGCACAATAAGGATTGCTGATATGACAAAACCCCGGCGGGTCGAACCGCCGGGGTTTGTTTATGTCAGCCGTTACCAGTAACGATAGTGGTCACGTTCCCAGTGGCGATGATGGTAGTGATGACCGTGCCAGGTATAGGCACCCACACCGACGCCGATCGGGCCGACATGGACACCGATCACCGCGGCATTGGCCGCGCCGGCCATCAGACCGAGCGCAATAACGGAAGCAAATAACTTTTTCATGGCTCTCTCCCATGGTTACGGGGGAGGAAAATCGCGAGCGCCTACTTCGTTCCGTTCCGCACAGTTTGCGACACAATGCGACCGCGGTATCCGGCCCATTGCAGCCCTGCCGCCACAATCACGCACAATGCCGCCACAGCGATGAATGCAGGATTCAGCCTCTCGATTCCGACGAGATAGCCGAAGGTGTGAAAGCCGGCGAGCGCAAAGCAGGCGTAGTTCCAGCGCTGCAGGCTTTTCCAGGATGTGTTGCCCAGGGCGCGCAAGGATGCATCGTTGGATGTTGCCAGTGCCATGAGCAATATCAGTGCCGCGAACAGGCCGGCAAAATTGCAAAAACCGAAGATGTCGTGGCGCAGCGGCACGACATGCGCGTTCCATTTTTCATAGACATAATACAGCCAGGGCCGTCCGCGCAGATGCACGCACTGGCCGATGCCGGTGTGCAGCAGACCCGTGATGCCCGCCCAGATGCCGATGTCGCGGCGCAAATCCAGCGAGACGGCTGACGTTTTGCCCTTGAGCAGCCGCCAGGGCCCGATCAGCAACGTCAGCGTCAACAGGACCAGCGCCGGCCAGGCGGTGGAAAAACTGAGCCGCATCAGCACATCGGAATAGTCGCGGGTGACGTACAGCGCAAAAGCGCCGCCGGCTGACAAAAGAAACAAAGGCAGGTGATGCCGCCACAGGCGGCGCGCGAGGCGGGGGGGCATCGCGGCTCTAAAGTGCGCTGGTGAACTGGGCCTCGGTCTTGGCCGTCACTTCATCCAGGGTCACGCCGGGCGCCAGCTCGATCAGCTTCAAACCGGTCTTGCCGCGTTCCAGCGTGAAGACACAGAGATCGCTGATGATCATGTCGACGCACTGCGTGCCGGTCAGCGGCAGGGTGCATTTCTTCAGGATCTTGGATTCACCCGCCTTGTTGGTGTGTTCCATCACCACCACGATCTTTTTCACGCCGGCCACCAGGTCCATGGCGCCGCCCATGCCCTTGACCATCTTGCCGGGGATCATCCAGTTGGCGATGTCGCCGGTCTCCGACACTTCCATGGCGCCCAGCACCGACAGGTCGATATGGCCGCCGCGGATCATGCCGAAGCTGTCGGACGAGGAGAAATAGCTGGTGCTCGGCAGTTCGGTGATGGTCTGCTTGCCGGCATTGATCAGGTCGGGATCTTCCTCGCCCGGATAGGGGAAGGGGCCCATGCCCAGCATGCCGTTCTCGCTCTGCAAGGTCACTTTCAGGCCGGCCGGGATATAGTTGGCCACCAGGGTCGGAATGCCGATGCCCAGATTGACATAGAACCCGTCTTTCAGCTCGCCCGCGGCGCGGGCGGCGATGTCTTCACGGCTCCAGCCCATCACACGCCTCCCGTCGCCGGGCGGGGACGCGTCGTCACCCGCTCGATCGGTTTCTTGTAGTCTTTGCCCTGCAGGATGCGCTGCACGAAAATGCCCGGTGTGTGGATGTTGTTGGGGTCCAGCTGGCCCGGCTCGACCAGCTCTTCCACTTCCGCGATGGTGACTTTGCCCGCCGTGGCCATCATCGGATTGAAGTTGCGCGCGGTTTTTCGATAGATCAGATTGCCTTCGGTATCGCCCTTCCAGGCCTTCACGATGGCGAGATCGGCCTTGAGCCAGGTCTCGCGCACATAGGTCAGGCCTTCGAAATCCTCGGTCGGCTTTCCCTCCGCCACCACCGTGCCCACACCAGTGCGGGTATAGAACGCGGGAATGCCCGCGCCGCCGGCGCGAATGCGTTCGGCCAGGGTGCCTTGCGGATTGAGTTCCAGCTCCAGCTTGCCGGTCAGGAACAGTTCCTCGAACAGCTTGTTCTCGCCGACATAGGACGAAATCATTTTTTTGATCTGGCCATTGTTCAGCAGCACCCACAGGCCCAGCCCGTCGGCGCCACAATTGTTGGCGATCACGATGATGTTCTTGACCCCGTCTTCCTTCAGCGCGGCGATCAGATTTTCCGGATTGCCCGACAGGCCGAAACCGCCCGACATCACAGTCATGCCGTCGAAGGTGAGGCCTTTCAGCGCCGAGGCGGCGTCGGGATAGACTTTGCTTTGCGACACGAAGCGCGCTCCCTTGATACATGGTCGCACGGCCGGACGTCGCGTGACGCTGTCGCTACGCGACCGCTGGCGCTCCGCCTGGCCGGTGCTTCCGGCTTTTTGCTTAGTTCGCATTGCAACATGGCGGCGCGCAAGGGGCAAAGCGGCGCGCTTGTAAGTCTTTGATTTATAATATTTTATGACGGGCCACGGCCGGTTCCTTGCCGCCCCGTCCGGGGGCCGGTACAAACCCCGCCAATCACAGATTCAGCGTAAAGCCCCATGAATTCGCCCAAGCAATCCAAACCCAAGGCCCGGCTGCCGCGCGGTTTCCGCGACCGCGGCGCGGCCGAGATCATGGCCGAGCAGAAGATGCTGGCGACCATCCGCGCCGTCTATGAAAGCTATGGCTTCGAGCCGCTGGAGACGCCGGCCTTCGAATATACCGACGCGCTGGGCAAGTTCTTGCCCGATGTGGACCGGCCCAATGAAGGCGTCTTCTCGCTCAAGGACGATGACGAACAGTGGATGAGCTTGCGCTATGACCTGACCGCGCCCTTGGCGCGTCATGTCGCGGCCAATTTCCAGAACCTGCCCAAGCCGTTTCGCCGCTATCAGACCGGCACGGTGTGGCGCAATGAAAAGCCCGGGCCCGGGCGCTACCGCGAATTCACGCAATTTGACGCGGACACGGTCGGTTCGGCCAGCGCGTCCGCCGATGCCGAACTCTTGATGATGCTGTGCGACACCTTGGAAGCGCTGGGGTTGGAGCGCGGTGGCTATCTGGTCAAGCTCAACAACCGCAAGCTGCTCGACGGCGTGCTGGAAGTGGCGGGCATTGCCCTGGAAGACCGTGAGCGCCGCGGAATCGTTCTGCGCGCCATCGACAAGATGGACCGGCTGGGCGTGGCCGGCGTTTCCGCGCTGCTGGGACCGGGCCGCAAGGATGAATCCGGCGACTTCACCAAAGGTGCGGGGCTCAGCGACGATCAGGCGCAGCGCGTGCTGGCCTTTGTCGCTCCCGACGCCAAGGACGAGGAAACTCATCTCAACCAGATCGCCACGCTGATATCCGAAAGCAAGATCGGCGCCGAAGGGCTGATTGAGCTGGAGCAGATTGTGAAGCTGCTGTCGGCGTCAGGCTATGGTCCCGACCGGGTGATGTTTGATACCGGCGTGGTGCGCGGGCTGGACTATTACACCGGCCCGGTGTGGGAAGGTGAGCTGACAAACCCCGTCACCAACGAGGCGGGAGAGGAAGTCGTGTTCGGCGCCATCGCCAGCGGCGGCCGCTATGACGATCTGGTGGCGCGCTTCACCGGCCAGCGCGTGCCCGCCGCCGGCATCTCTATCGGTGTCAGCCGCCTGCTCTCGGCATTGCACGGCAAGAAGGCAGCGCTGCCGCCGCTTGTGGTGGTGACGGTGTTCGACAAGACCGATGCCGCGGCCAGCTTCGCCTTGGCGCAGGAATTGCGCGCCGCGGGCCTGCGCGCCGAAGCCTATGTCGGCAACGGCAAGATGGGTGACCAGTTCAAATATGCCGACAAGCGCGGCGCCGCCATCGCGGTGATCGAAGGCGGCGATGAACGGGCGCGGGGCGAAGTCACGCTCAAGGATCTGGCGCTGGGCGCGGAACTGGCCAAATCGGTCGAAAGCCGTGCCGACTGGGTTGGCAATCGCGAGGCGCAGAAGAGTGTGCCGCGTGCGGCCCTGGTGGCCGAAATCAAGGCGATGCTGAAGGGCCCCGCAAAGGAAAACGGGTAATGGCTGCCTTTCCCTATTACGATGCGGGCGCGCTGGAGGCGCTGGGCGCGCAGGCCAAGTCCATTCTCGGCCTGTTCGCAGGCCGCGGCTACGTGCACGAAGAGCCATCGGTGCTGCAGCCGGCGGAAATCTTCCTGGATCGTTCGGGCGAGGAAATCCGCCGCCGCACCTTCACCCTGACCGATCCGTCAGGCCGCGACCTGGCGCTGCGCCCCGATCTGACCATTCCGATCTGCCGTGATGCGGTTCTGTCGGGCCGAAAGCTGCCGGCGCGCATCTGCTACAACGGCCTGGTTTTCCGTCACCAGCCGGGCGAACCCAACCGTCCGACGCAATTCTTCCAGGCCGGCGCCGAGTTTCTGGGCCAGGAAGACCGCGTGGCGGGCGAAACCGAAATCCTGTCGCTGGCGATCGAGGCGCTGAAGGTCGCGGGGCTGAAGGATTTTTCGCTGCGCATCGGTGATCTGGCGCTGTTCAATGCGCTGGTGGATGCGCTGGCGCTGCCCACACAATGGCGTTCGCGCCTGAAACGGCATTTCTGGCGCGCCGGCTATGTAGAAAGCCTGCTCTATTGGCTGGGGCATGGCGATGGCGCGGCCAAGCCGCCCGGCACACGGGCCGAGATCGAAGCGCTGCTGGACAAACAGGGTGACGCGCCGGCAGCCGGCCGCAGCCGCGCCGAAATCGTGGCGCGTGCGCTGGACCGCGCTGCGCAAGCCGCCGCCTTGCGGCTGGACCCTGCCATGGCGGACGCTATCGCCAAGCTGCTGGATATTTCAGGCCCGGCGCAAGACGCGTTGGCGCAGGTGCGCGCGCTGCTCAAGACGGCCGGTATCGATCTTGATCCCCAGCTGGCGGCGATGGATGCGCGGCTGGCGACCTTGAAATCGCTGGGTATCGCGCCGGAGCGGGTGCAGTTCACCGCCCATTTCGGCCGCAACATGGAATATTACACCGGCTTTGTATTCGAACTGTGGGCGCGCGACCGCGAAGGCCCGGTGCAGGTCGCGGGCGGCGGCCGCTATGACACCTTGTTGGAAAGCCTGGGCGCAAAACAGCCCGTTAGCGCCATCGGCTGCGCCATCCGCACCGAGCGGTTGCTCGCTGCAAAGGCGGTGGCGTGATGTTGTCGCTCGCGATTCCCTCCAAGGGCCGCCTGAAAGAAAACTGTCATGCCTGGTTCGCCGAGCGCGGGTTGGTGATGGAGCAGACCGCGGGCGCGCGCGGCTATCGCGCCAGCTTTGCCGGCCTGCCCGATGTTGAAGTGATGCTGCTGTCGGCCTCCGAAATCGCCTCGGCCTTGCTGGAAGGCGACATCCATCTGGGCATCACCGGCGAAGACCTGCTGCGCGAGGAAGCGCCGGAGCTGAAAGGCCGCATGCATCTGATCAAGCCGCTGGGCTTTGGCTTTGCCGATGTGGTGGTGGCGGTGTCGCAATACTGGATCGACGTGGCGACCATGGCGGATCTGGATGATGTCTGCGCCGCTTACGCCCAGACCCATCGCCGGCGTCTGCGCGTGGCGACCAAATACGCCCAGCTGACGCGCGGCTTCTTCGCCCAGGCCCGCATTTCCGATTACCGCATCGTGCCCAGCGCCGGCGCCACCGAAGGCGCGCCTGCCGCCGGCACCGCGGAAGTGATCGTGGACATCACCACCACGGGCGCAACCTTGCGCGACAATGGGTTGAAAATCCTGGACGACGGCGTGATCCTGAAAAGCCAGGCGCAGTTGGCGGCCTCGCTCACCGCCGATTGGAGCGCCGATGCCAAGAAGGCGTGTGAGACGCTGCTGGCCAAGCTCCAGGCTGACTATCCGGCCTTGGCCACAGAACTGCCCGCTTAAGGCAGCTTCGCCGTATCCCTTATATCGGGATCGGCGATGTGTTCTTTTTTCCAGCGCATCGCGGTTTCGATGCGGGTGCGCCCGGAAGGGTGGTCATAGAAGATGGCTTCTTCCCATGCGCCGGGTTCGAGCTTGCGATAGGTGGACAGTTTCAACATCACGCTGGCGAAGGCGTCGGGCTTGCGCACCGCGTCCAGGCCGAAAATATCGGCCTGATATTCGGCGGTGCGGGTGATGGTGTTGGTCAGCGGTGTGGCCAGGAAAAGGAAAATGCTGGCCATCGCGACCAGAAGCGGCCAGCCCGCCACTTCGCTGACCTTGCGCACCTGCCATTGCCCGCCAAAGAAATCCAGCGCCAGCAGATAGCCCCGGTTGGCGAAGGCAAAGCCCAGGATGACCACCAGCCCGCCCATCAATATGCCGCGGGTGACATGGCCCATCACATAATGGCCCATTTCATGGCCCATCACCGCCAGCACTTCGTCGGGCGTGCCCTGTTTCAGCAGATTGTCATTCAGCGAAATCCGCGCTGTTCCCAGAAAGCCCGAGACATTCGCCGAAATGCGGTTGGACTGTCGCGAGGCATCGACCAGATAGACATTGGCCGCGGGAACATCATTGGCGCGGGCCAGCGACAGAATCTGTGCCTTGAGCGGGGTGTCGGGCAGGGGGGAATAGTGATTGTAGAGCGGGGCGATGAAGATGGGCCAGATCACCACGGCGATGATGTTGAAGGCGATGGCGAGACCGGCGCCCCACAGCCACCAGGCCTCGCGGGCGCGGCGGATGGCGGCATAAAGCAGCGGCAGGAAGATCAGCGTCGCGACAAAGGTGACGGCAAAGTCGATGCCGAAATCGCCCAGCCACTGCCAGAAGCTCTGGTTGGACAGGCCATAGGCGTGTTCGCGGAAATAGCCTTCGTACAGGCTCAAGGGCAGGCTCGCGAGTGTGACGATGGGCACATAGCAGGCGGCGTAGAGCATCACCTGGAGACTTCGGCTGTGGGTGCGTTCTTCCGCCCAGTCCTGGATGCGCAGCGAGGCTTGCGACCACAACAGGGCGGCCGCGACGCCCAGGCCATAAAGCAGGTCCACCAGTCTCAGCCAGTATCCGCCCTCAAAATAGGCGTCCGAACGGGCGCGGGCCGCACCACTCACGTGTGCGAGATAGCGCGCCGTCGCGGATGCAGGATCGAAGGCCGGCGTGGTGTCCATGCTGACCAACTGGCCGACCTCGACATGGTGGGTGGGTGCTGCGCGCGGGGGGAGTTGTTGGTCCAGCGGGGCGTCCTGTGCCATGGCCGGCGCGACGGCAAGCAACAGAAAAACCGCAATAAGACGGATGAAAGTCATGAACGTTTCCCTTATTGCGCCAGCCTAACAGGATTTCATGGCGGCCGAAGCGCCTATTCCTGATAAGGTTTTTGTCATGCCCGCCGCACTGTTGCCCTTGCACCGCATCGCCGCCATCGCTCTGTTGACCAGCCTTCCGCTGACGGCCTGGGCCGCGATCGGCACGGCCCGTGCGCCATCAGACGCGGTGCATTACCGCAGTTGCCTTGCCGCGTCGAACCTGAATCCGGCGGCCGCGCTGACCGACGCGGAAGACTGGGCGAAATCCGGCGGCGGCGTGCCGGCGCAGCATTGCGCGGCGTTGGCGCTGGTCAGCCTGAAACATTATGGGGAAGCGGCCACACGGCTGGACCATATCGCCGCCGACCGCGGCGTGCCGGACATGTCGTTCCGTGCCGCGCTGTACGATCAGGCCGGCAATGCCTGGCTGCTGGCGGGCGATGGCGCTCATGCCGTGCAAAGTTTTCAGGCGGCGCTGGCACTGTCGGCGAGCGACGCCGATTTGTTTGCCGATCTGGCGCGCGCCCAGGCCATGCGGCATAACTGGCATGAAGTGGACCTCGATCTGAACGCGGCGCTGCAATTGGCGCCGCGCCGCGCCGATCTCCTGGTGCTGCGCGCCAGCGCGCGCCGCGCGCTGCAGCACTATGCCGAAGCGCGTGCCGATATCGTGCTGGCGCTGAAATTGCGCCCCGGCGACGGCAATGCGTTGGTGGAAAGCGGGTTGTTGCGCAAGCAGCTGGGCGATCTGAACGGCGCAAGGCGGGATTTTCAGGCAGCGCTGAAGACGGGATCTGGCGAGGCCGCGGCACACGCCCGCGAAAATCTTGAAGCGCTCAATCCCTGATTCATTTGACCCGGTGCCATTCGGCGCGCACGGTTTCATCCGGTTCGTGGCGCGCGTGCGCGTCGCTTAGCGCGGTGAAATCTTCCTTCGGCAGCAGGCGCGACAGCGCCCAGATCGCAGCCCCCCGCACCAATGGCGAGGGATCGTCCAGTGCCGCGCGCGCCGAGCTCACCAGTGTTTCATCGCCGCTGTTGCCAATCGCGATCATCACATTGCGCAAAAAGCGGTCGCGGCCGATGCGCTTGACCGGCGATTTGCGGAACAGGGCGCGGAACGCCCTGTTATCCAGTGCCGCCAGTTCGGCCAGCGCGGGTGCTTTCAGTTCCTCGCGCGCCCGAAGTTTCATCTCCGCGCTCTGGCTGGCGAATTTGTTCCAGGGGCACACGGCGAGACAATCGTCACAGCCATAGATGCGATTGCCCATCGGCTCACGGAATTCGAGTGGGATGGGGCCTTTGTTCTCAATGGTGAGATAGGAAATGCAGCGCCGCGCATCCAGCCGGTAAGGGGCAGGGAAGGCGTTTGTCGGGCAGATGTCGAGGCAGGCATGGCAATTGCCGCAATGATCCTGTTCGGGTTCGTCGGCGGGCAATTTCAGTGTGGTGAAGATCGAACCCAGAAACAGCCATGAGCCGAATTCGCGCGACACCAGATTGGTGTGCTTGCCCTGCCAGCCCACGCCCGCCTTCTGCGCCAGCGGCTTTTCCATCACCGGCGCGGTGTCGACAAAGACTTTCACCTGCGCACCATGGGTCTGGAAAATATGGCCGGCGAGCGCCTTCAGCTTCTTCTTGACCACATCGTGATAGTCATCACCCTGGGCGTAAGCCGAAATCGCGGCGCGGTCCTTGTGCGCCAGAATGGCCAGCGGATCGCCGTCCGGTCCGTAATTCAGGCCCAGCACGATCACACTTTTGGCGTCGGGCCACATGCTCTGGGGATCGGCGCGCCAATGCGCGCGGTCCGTCATCCAGTCCATGTCGCCGTGATGGCCCGCATCCAGGAATGCGCCTAAGCGCGCGGCATTGTCCGGATCGGCACGGGCGTCGGCAAAGCGCACGACACTGAAGCCCTCGGCTTTCGCGCGCGCTTTTATTTCGTCAGAAATCGAGTTCGGCATAATGGGCGACTGGTGGCTGGCCCGGCACGCGGTCCGACAGAATGGAGCGGAAGGCGGGCCGCGATTTCATACGCACATACCATTCATTGGCGGCGGCGAAATCGGTCCAGGGCACTTCGCCGAAATAATCCAGCGCCGAAATATGCGCCGCCACCGCCAGATCGCCCAAGGTGGTTTCGCGGCAGGCGAGGTTGCCGTTGGTCTCTGTAGCGCGGCCGATCGCGGCCAGCGCCACCTTCAGTTCCTCGCGGCCGGCGCGGATGGTGTTCATGTCCGGCGCCCGCGAGAAGGCGGCGCCGGTAAAGCGCTGGCCGGCCTTCTCATAGACGATGCGCTGGGTCACCTGTTCGTGGAACGGGCCAAAAGCCCAATCCACCCAGCGCAAGGCGCCGCGCCGGGCCGCGTCATCGGCCGGGGCCAGTGGATAGTCGGGATAGTTGGTTTCCAGATGATCCAGGATGGCCCACACGCCCTCGGCGCGGGTTCCGTCCAGGTCCACGAATACCGGCATGGGGTTGCGCGCGTCTTCCGCCAGCACCGGATCGCAGGCCACCCGCTTTTCGCCAACCATCAGGCGGGCCAGGCGGCAACTGGGCGACAGCATCAGATGAATCAAACGGCGCATTCGTCCTCAAGTAGCGAAGCGATAGGACATCAATGAGGACGGTTTTAGGCGAGACCTTTACTTAACGCAAAAGTTCAGGCCGTCACGCACCACCATGGCGCTACGCCCCTCCAGATTGGCGGTGCGGCGGCGAACATAACGGCCGGGATGGGCGGCATGCCATTTGTGCGGGTTGGGCAGGATGGCGGCCAGCCGGGCGGCTTCGGCCGCGTCCAGCGACGACGCATCGGTTCCGAAATAGGCCTGGGATGCGGCCTCGGCGCCGAAGATGCCGTCACCCCAGTCCACCAGGTTCAGATAGGCCTGAAGGATGCGCTTCTTGGGCCACAGCTGTTCGACCATCACGGTCAGATAGGCTTCCAGACCTTTGCGGATCCAGCTTCGGACCGGCAGCAGGAACAGGGTGCGTGCGGTCTGCTGGGAGATGGTGCTGGCGCCGCGCTCCGGCTTGTCGGGATGGCGTTTGTGGTCCGCCATCGCCTTGTCGATGCTTTTCCAGTCGAAGCCATGATGGGTGCAGAAGTTTTCGTCTTCCGAGCCGATCACCGCCCGCTCCAGCCGGGGCGAGATCGTGTCGCTCCAGCTGTAGCTGGCGCCCTTGCCCTCGATCAGGCTGAGCAGCATTTCCGGCGTGCCGGGCACGGGCACATAACGGAACAGCAACAGCAGCAGGATGGGCGCCGGCACCAGAAGGATGAACAGCACGGCCAGGGTGCGCCACACAAACCCGCGGCCGCGCCACACCAGCCCCTTCCTGATTCCCCGCTGCCCCATGCCCCACACCATACCAAAAGTTATTGGATGCGCGAGACGGGCGGCGATGCTAACTGTTGCCCATACCCCACACGAGCGCCCGCCCCATGCATGACATTCTGATGTCCCTGATCCTGGGGGTGGTTGAAGGGCTCTCCGAATTTCTGCCCATCTCCTCGACGGCGCATCTGCTGGTGACCGAGCGGCTTCTGGGCCTGGGGGATGAATGGGAAGCCTTCACCGTGGTGATCCAGCTGGGCGCGATCCTGGCGGTGGTGGCGATCTATTTCCAGGTGTTCTGGCAGGCGCTGATCGGCCTGCCGTCGTCGGCCGATGCCCGCCGTTTCGCGCTGGGGCTGATCGTGGCCCTGCTGCCGTCGGTGGTCGCCGGTCTGGCGCTGAAAAAGCTCTTGGACGAGGTGCTGCTCAATCCGGCTTTCGCCATGCCCTTCATCGCCGGCTGCTGGATCGCGGGCGGTATCATCATTCTGGTGTTCGAGCGCATCGCGCCCAAGCCCCGCTTTTTCGAGGGCGACAAGCTGCCGTTGCTCAAGGCCTTCCAGATCGGCTGCTGCCAGATCGTGTCGATCATTCCGGGCGTGTCACGGTCCGGCGCCACCATCCTGGGCGGCGAAATGCTGGGCGTGGACCGCAAGGCGGCGACCCTGTTCACCTTCTATCTGGCGGTGCCCACCATGACGGGGGCGACCATTCTGGAACTGCATCACAAGGCTAGTTCCCTGACGCATGGCCAGACGCTCGACATCGCCATCGGCTTTGTCGTGTCCTTCATTGTGGCGTTTTTCGTGATCCGGGAATTCTTGCAGATCGTGACCAAGTACGGCCTGAAGCCTTTTGGCTATTACCGGATTGCTGCCGGACTCGCGCTCATCGCCTACCTCACCATTCATTGAGCGCGGGGCTTTTGCGTCGTGAGTTCGTCGCGCGTGCTCACGTGCGTTGAGCACGCTCCGCGCGTTGCCTGCGCTGTCGCTAGGCAACCCTGCTCACGCCGCAAAATCCCTCGCGCTTGGAGTTGCGAGTTTATTGAGCTTTACAAGGTCGCGCTGCGCGCCTGATCGGCATACTCGCCCTTGGCGCGATAGCGCCACAGATAGGACGGGATCACCGCTTCCGCCGAGGTGGGCGTGATGCCGAGGTCTAAAAGACCGGCTGCGGTCGCCGACACCACATTGTCGTGCCGCAGCAGCCGCACCTGATCCACGGTCAGAAGCGGATTGGGCAGAAGTTGCAGGAACATCGCCTTCAGCGCGGCGATGCCGAAGGGCAGGGGCACCAACAGGCGCTTGCGCCCGGTTTCGCGCAGGATCAGCTGCATCAATTCCTTGAAGGTATAGATGGTCGGCCCACCCAGTTCGTAGGTGCGGCCGTCCTGCCGCGACAGCGCCACCAGGATGGCCTGGGCCACGTCGCCGACAAAGACCGGCTGAAAGCGGGTCTTGCCGCCGCCGATCAGCGGCAGGCCCGGCAAAATGCGCGCCATGGCCGCGAACTTGTTGAAGAAGCCGTCTTCGGGCCCAAAGATCAGCGACGGGCGCAGGATCACCGCATTGGGGAACGCCTCGCGCACCGCCAATTCGCCTTGCGCCTTGGTGACGGCGTAATGGGCGCTCGCCTCCGCGTCCGCCCCGATGGCCGATACATGCACCAGCGCGCCCACGCCGGCTGCCGCTGCGGCTTCAGCAATATGGGCGGCGCCTTCGGCCTGGACGTCTTCAAAACTCTGGCCCTTTTCGAACAGGATACCGGTCAGGTTGATGATCGCCTGGGATCCCATCACGGCGCGGGCGACGGACTCCGCATCGGCGACATCGCATTTGACGAAATCGATCTGGCCGACCGTGCCCAGGGGCTTGAGGAAAAAGGCGCGGTTGGGGTGGCGGGTCGCGACCTTGATGCGCCAGCCGGCGCGGGCCAGCGCGCGCACCGTATGGCGGCCGAGAAAGCCCGAGCCGCCGAAAACCGTGACCAGTTGATTTGTCATGTCATATCCACCGGGGAGGAGGGGGACTTCATAGCCAAAGGCCCACTTATAGAAAAGCGGAAAGGGGGAAAAGCGGCAAATTCATTCGGCAACATATTTGCGCTCGCCACTGTGTTCGCGGACATAAACCGTCACGGTCTTGCCCGTGGCGTCGTCGATAAAGCGTTCGCTGGTGGCGACCCAGCCGGCGCCGGCCTGGCTTTCCAGCGGTTTGTAGATCACCCGTTCATAGACCGTGCCGGCGATCAGCACGACCGCCCAGAACAGCAGGATCAGGGCCGTGGGCACCGCCACCAGCCACATCACCGCGCTTGCGGCCAGGCAGACAGCGCCGGCCGCCAGTACCAGGCCGCGCAGGCTCATGAGGTCTGGGCCTCGATCACCACCGCGGTGCCATAAGCGACGATCTCGCTCATGGTCTGGCCGATTTCCGCGGAATCAAACCGCATCATCACAATGGCGTTGGCGCCCATGACCGTGGCATTGGTCACCAGACGGTCCACCGCATGGCGGCGGGCTTCCTCCAGAAGCTGGGTATATTCCTTGATCTCCCCGCCGACGATGCTGCGCAGACCCGCGACAATATTGCCGCCCAGGCCGCGCGAGCGCACGACTACGCCAAAACACTGTCCCAGCACCTTCACGGTGCGGTGGCCCGCAACATTTTCCGTCGTTGTCACCAGCATGAATCCGCTCCTTTGGCCGCCGCCAGAATAGCCCAAAAGGCCCGGCCGGGGGTACGGGCGGGGGCGCCCGGCCGGGCCCGGAGTTGAGATTGACTTGGGCTGCGCCCCTCCCTAAACATCCCGCCCCTACCGCTGGCCCTTCAAGGCTGGCCCGTGCCCAGATGGCGGAATTGGTAGACGCACTAGTTTCAGGTACTAGCGCTGCAAGGCGTGGAGGTTCGAGTCCTCTTCTGGGCACCA